>ERZ808277.67-NODE-67-length-61450-cov-5.723039_pt1 | contig 61450 bp, 49 predicted proteins | sample MGYA00521240_ERZ808277 | MGnify/ENA primary metagenome ERZ808277 (study PRJEB31516, sample SAMN03275599) | gut metagenome | biome: mammalia-associated habitat; material: feces | host: Papio cynocephalus | place: Kenya | collected 2012-07-17 ... | reverse complement strand
CAATCTCCTTTTCGACAAGTCTGCTGTAATACATGACCAATTGTAATTAATGTCTTGCGAAGATAATAATTCCCAATATTTTCAACAAGAAATCCCCAATATTTTCAATTGGAATATTTAATGAATATCAACCTAAAGTGTCAACCATTCTCAAGAAAAGTCAGATATTAATAGAATAGGTTTATATTCTAAAAATAATTTCATATATTTGCAAACCGATAGCAATAGTAAACATTATGGATAACGCTCAAATATTCGCTTTAAGGCTCAAAAATGCCAGACTGTTGAAAAACATGTCTATGGCAACCTTGAGCAATGCCTTGGGAGATCTAGTATCTCCGCAAGCTATCTATAAGTATGAGTCAGGTAAGATGCTGCCATCAAGCAATGTCATTATCGAACTGTCACGTATTTTTGAGGTGCCGATGGACTTCTTCTTCCGTCCTGTAACCACCACCATTACCAGAGTCGAATTCAGAAAGAAGTACAAGTTAGGAGTAAAGGAAAAAAATGCCATTCAGGCAAAGGCAACCGAGATTCTCGAACGCTACGTTGAGATTAGCGACATCTGTAATGAAGCACGGCCGGATTTCACTGTATCCGAAGGTCCAATCTCAACTAAAGAAGATGTCATAAGAGTCGTCTCCGACCTACGCAATAAGTGGGATTTGTCAGAAAACGGCATCGACAACGTAATTATCTTCCTCGAATCACTCGGTATCATAGTAATTGAAATCGAGGCGACTATGGATTTCGATGGATTCAGCGGTATGGCTGACAAGACTCCAATTATCGTATTGAACAAAGACTACACTCCTGAGCGCAAGCGCTTTACCGCCTTGCACGAACTTGGTCATTTGGTTATGCGGTTTGAACCAGAAGTGACCGACAAGGATGTTGAAAAGCTTTGCCATCTTTTTGCCGGAGAGATGCTTATTCCCGCAGAGCGGATGAAGGAAAAATTAGGTGACATCAGCCACAAGAAAATAAGTCTTCAAGAATTTGCGGATCTTCAGAAGACATTCGGTATCTCGATTGATGCATTAATGCACAAAGCTATGGACTTCGGCATTATTGGGGAACCAAAGTACAGAAACTACAACATTTTGAAGCGCACCAAAGCGGTATTCAATGATTATGCTGTAAAGTCTCGATATATTGAAGAACACTCCGATAGGTTCGAAAAGATGGTTTTTCGTGCATACGCCGATGAATTAATTACCAGTTCCAAGGCATCAAGCCTATTAGGAATACCAATGCAGGAAATGAACGAAAAAGCAATGTTCGTGTAGTGTATGGAAAGGATTGTCATCAGTGATACTAACATATTCATTGATCTCTGGACGATGAGGTTAGTGTGGGAATTCTTTATGCTGCCGTGTGAAATACACACGGTTGATATGGTCATTCGTGAAATTGAGTTCTCAGATCAGAAAGAAACGATAACGAATGTCATAAAGATGGGAAAGCTCGTAATTGACCAAACAACATCTGAGAACATCAATGATGTAGTGAATTTGATGAAAGGAAATTTGAGTATCACTGATGCCGCAATCTGGTATCATACAAAAAAACTGTCTGCAATGATGCTTACCGGTGACAACAGGTTACGTAAGCTCGCAAAAATGGATAATATACGGGTAGGCGGAATTCTATTTATTATGGATAGACTCGTTGAATACAACATCATTTCAGCAGGTTATGCGGCAGAATGTTTGGAATCGCTAAAGGAAATAAACAAACGACTCCCTCAAACAGAAGTGGAGCATAGGCTGAAAAAATGGACACAGATAATTAGAGACAAGGAGGATAAGGCTATGTGACAACGCTATTTGAGGTCAGAATAAAATAGAAGCCAATCTTTTGGGGAAGAATGGCTTCAGGGTTTCAAGCGATGAGGGTTCGGCCTCCCACTTATTTATTAATTATGCAAATTTAAGGACTAATTTTCATAAAGTCAATATCTCATCGCTGATTCCCGAACAGTTTTACAGAATATCCCATTCTGTATTTTGCTGGATATCAAGGTATAACATCAAAAAAAACAAATCAAACGGATGTTACAAAATAAAAAACCGGGAATCAAGGCCGAAGAATATGAAGGCTGCCTTTTCCCACTTGAAGAACTTGACTCTATCAGCATCACCGCTGATAACGACCCAAAATGTAACAGAGATAATCACAGATATCGCAAAGAACATTGCAACAATCTGAATCTCTGCCTTTCACTTACAGGCTCTGGTTATTTTCAGATGCCAGTGCTAGACCCATTCATCGGAACTGAACCTAATAGATTGATCCCGTTCCCGGCAGCGATCAGCGGGACAGACTTCAATGTAGGTGTACATTTCTACATTGATGACTATCTGTTTGAGCGCATTTGGGCATCTCCTGAGAGATATGTTGAAAAACTATCCAGATTCCAATGTGTAATAGGACCTGACTTTTCTCAGTACGCAAATATGTCGTATCCTATGCGAATGTGGAATTGCTATAGGAACAGGGTCCTCACATCATATTTTCAAAAAAATGGTGTCAATGTTATTCCAAATGTAACATGGTCATTGCCGGATAGTTATGAATATAGTTTCAGTGGCATTCCACAAAAGAGTGTCATTGCCATCAACTGCACTTCAATTCTCCATTCAAACCTATCTAAATTCTTATGGTACAAGGGATATTATGAAGCACTCCACAGAATTCAGCCCGTTCGTATCATCAGATACGGTAGTATTATGAAAGATGAGCGTCAGGACATAAGCATTTACTTCGAGAATGAACGTCTAAAAATGTTGAAAAATGGGAGGTAATGGAAGTTATGCAGCCGGTACGACAAATAGCGAGGCTGGAAGACAATACAAAACCGTTGGCACTATCGGAGAAATCCAGATTCTGGAAAAGAAGAATCCGAAAGATTCCCATAGCCTTCCCGAGGAAAGCCACACACCAAATCGTATTTATGCCGAAATAAGATCTGATGGAAAAGATATCGGGAAGATTGCCAAGTACGGACCTGACGGCAAGAAAATCTGGGAAATCCACACAACTCCACACCATAACCTAAAAGAGCATTATCATAAATGGAATGGTGGAAGACCAACAGGAGCTCCCCAACCTCTCACCAAAGAGATGAATGATACTCTGAACAAAGTAAGAAACCATATTGATTGATGTTATGAATAAGGATTACATTTTGGAAGATTCCGGAGGGTATCTGTACAACTCTGAATTCAAGCCAAACTTCGCAAAGAATGGTGATAAGTATCACGGCTACAAGACCAACAATCAAGAAGCCATATTCTATTTCTTTGCGGTTCAAGGCTATGACTTGACATTCTCTTACAATGGAAAGAAATACTATTTCATTTCCACTCAAGACTACGTAGCGCGAACAGACCAGGATTTCAGCACGGACCTGGAAGTTTACCCTGATGCGAACAAAATGATAAAGTCCTTTCGGATAGATGGAACACCGCTTCTGGAACTCATAGATTCTCTGGAAGATGTAGATATTTTATAGGGTAACCATCAATCATATCCGCATATTAACGACTAAGGTGGCATGAAGTCTGAAGTACTTTTTGCCGCTCTTTTGTCGAATCCACCAATTGTGCGGATTATTTGCTAAATTTTGTCAGCGAAAGTAAGTACAAATCATTGCAGCAAAGACACATTATGACATTCAGGGATATTCTCGATAAATTGCGTTCTGAATCTTTCACAGAAAGAGAGAAAGGAACTCAATTTGAAAGGCTTATACGCTCTTGGCTATTGACAGACTCTCCTCCGCAGAATAATCCACCTTGCCGAAGAGACCGGAAGAAAGTGTAAAGTTTCTTTACAGTCTGTGTTAAATTTCTTTACACTTCGGGATATTTATAAAATAGGGATATCACTGAATTTCAATTACTTATTATATTTGGCACAGAAATAGATTGTGCTGATCATGCTTTATATGTACAGTCGTTTCGACAGGCTCAACGACCGCCAAGGGAACAAGCCGGTGACGATTATTGTTACCAACACGTTGCCCGTTGAATTTTTGACGGTTGGTGAGCTCTCGAACTACGAGCTGAACAAGGGTCGTTGAGCCTGCCGAAACGCCCCTTAAAGGCCGAGTTATGTTTGACAAAGGAGTTTGACAATGAAATATTTCTTTAGATTTCTGAGGAACAATCCGCTCTATGCGGTGATCAATGTGGTGGGGCTGGCGCTCTCGCTGATGTTCGTGATACTGATCGGGGACTACACCTACAGGCAGATCAGCATCGACAAATGGCACAAGAACCACGAGAGGATCTATGTACTTGGCACAGAGGGCAGGAACACACTCATGTCGTGGCCTGACTGCGCCCACTCGCTCAAGGACAGGTACCCGGAGGTGGAGGATGCCTGCTGCGTCTACATGCACAACGGCAAGATCAGGCACGAAGACAGAATCTACGAGGAGTCGCAGGGCGACAACGCCGGCAACATAATGCTCGCGGACTCCAACTTCTTCAAGTTCTTTGACTTCAAGATGGTTCAGGGTGATCGGGAGACCGCACTGGACAGTCCGGAGAAATGCGTTGTCACCGAATCACTTGCCAAGGCCTTGTTCCCGGACGGTGACGCTCTCGGACAGCCGCTCCAGATTGAGGGGACAAGGTACGTCTACGTGAGTGACGAGAATGGAGATCCGTACGACAGCTCGCTTGTTTACACTGTCTCCGGTGTCATCAAAGATCTGGACAAGACCGTGCTACTGAACGAGACTGCGGTCATCGCCAATCTCGAACGCGCTCCTCAGGTTCTCGGCTACAGACTCCGCAACGATCTGATGGCCAGCGGCCCGTTGGGCTCGACGCTGTCTTTCGTGATGATGAGACCGGGGGCCAATCTCAACGACAAAATCGACGATCTGACCGCCTACTGCACGGAAAGCATCCCTATATTCAACTTCTACGGTGACACAAAAGCCGCCCTCATCCCGCTCGACGGCCTGATGTTCGCTCCGCAAAACACCGGCGCGGGCCTCCAGACCGGCGACAAGAGTCTTTTAGGAATATTGCTGGCTGTGGTTCTGGCCATCCTTCTGTTTGCGGTCACGAACTACATCAACCTCACGGTCGCAAACACCGGCTTCAGAGCTAAGGAAATGGCCACCAGAAGGCTTCTCGGCAGCAATGGTCTGGGAATATCCTTAGAGCTGATCGGAGAATCCACTTTGATGGTGTTCATCTCCTTCCTCATAGGTGGAGCGCTTGCCCTGCTGCTTGAGGACAAGATGGCCGTGTTATTCAAAGGAAAGATTGACATCCTCAAGGACATCAACTTCTCCACGGTCTCGGTCAGCCTTCTGTTCATTGTCCTGACCGGAATCATCTCCGGAATAATGCCTACCGTCCAGCTCTCGAAGTACAAGCCGATCGACGTAGTGAAAGGTTCGTTCCGCTACCACTCCAAGATGGTGCTCAGCAGGATATTCATCATCCTTCAGAATGTGATCACGATGACAATGATGACCGCCACCCTGACGATCCTGCTTCAGATGGATCATCTGGTCAAGGCTCCGCTGGGCTACAACACCCAGAACATATTCCGTGTCAGCTCCGACAATCCGGAGGTTATGAGAAACGCTCTGAAAGGACAGCCATTCGTCCAAGGAATAGGCTCGTTCTCAGGCACATCACTTGACGGAAACTACCAATCCATGAGTACCCGTAAAGACAAGGATGACAATAACCTCCTGGTCGATCTCACGACCTGGGACAAGGAGTTCATCGACATCATGGGAATCAACCTTGTCAAGGACAACCACCTTTCCGGAGACGTGAAGTACATCAACGAGGAACTCGCCGGAAAGCTTGGGCTTAAAGACGATGAGACAGAAATATCCTGGGGCGATGATAAAGGTACGACACAAGTCGCGGGAATATTCTCCAATTTCCACATGACAAACGTCCTCGATCCTTACCAGCCGTTCATCATCACGGTCAAGGACACGGATGAGATAGAGGATCCGAACTTCATGGTCAAGACTGATGGCTCCCCTGACGCATGGAAGAAACTCTGTGACCTTGTGAAGGAGGTTGACGGGACTTCCGAGGACATTGACTGGAAAGTGCAGAGTGTGGATGCCACGGTTAGGGCCTCGTTGGAGGAGGAAAAGAACACGATGAGGATCGTGGGCATATTCACAGGTGTAGCAGTGCTCATCTCCATCCTCGGCTTCATCGGGATGTCGCTGTTCTTCATCAGGCAACGCAAGAAGGAGATCGGCGTGCGCCGCATCATGGGCAGCACCACGAACGAGGTTCTCACCCTGCTTCTGACAAAGTTCTGCGCCCCGCTTCTGGTGTCGTTCATCTTCGCGGTTCCGCTCTCGTGGTTCGTTATGGACAAGTGGCTGGAAGGCTTCTCGTACCGCATCGGACTGAGCCCGTGGATATTCATAGCCTCCGGTGCTGTCTCCCTCCTGATCGCCATCATCTCGATCTTCTTCCAGACCCTCCACGCCGCCCATTCCAACCCCGCCGACGCAATCCGCGCGGAATGATCCACAATTGATGCTCAACTAAAGCCCATTCATCAGGAACTCTCTGAGCCCCAGATGAGTTATTCCGTTCATGTCATTCCTCTTCACCAAAGGCGTGATGGATATGACATATTTTGGGTAGTTATCATTGATACTTTCCAAGCGTCCGAACTCTCTTTTCTTCGTCTCCTCGTCCGCAATGATGTAAGAGACTTGGACATAGGCTGTCTTTCCCGTCTTAGTGCACACGAAATCGACCTCGCCTACCCTCAACTGACCGACCTGAACCTTGAAACCATCATTGATCAACTGATTATATACAACATTCTCCAAAACCTTTTCTATGTCCTGCTCACGGTTTCCACCAGCGATGAAATTCCGGATTCCGACGTCCTCAAAATAGACCTTGTCATTGGATTCAAACACTTTTTTCCCGTGAATATCAAACCTCGGAGCATCGTACAGAAGATAAGCCTCCCCGAAGTAGCCAAGATATTCAAGAACAACCCGAGTGGACACACTCTGCCCCAGGGATTTCATAGTCTTGGCGATGCTGTTCGCAGAATTAAGTTTCCCGACATTATCCGCCAGAAAACGGGCAAGATTGTTCATAAACGGCAGATTCCTGATCTCGTGCCTCTCGATTACATCCTTGAGCATAACCGTGTTATACACCCCGCCTATATATTCCCAACAATGCTCGTCATCATCTATTCCCACCCTGCTTAAGCCAGGGAGTCCGCCGTAATTCAGGAATAATGACAAGGAAGAATCATTGTCCTCCAAATTATGGAACAGCAGGAACTCCCTATAATTCAATGAATGAATATGTATCTCCTCATACCGTCCTCCGATGATGGTGCCAAGGTCGGAAGACAGCATTGATGAATTGCTTCCAGTGACAATGATGTCAGTGTTATCCTCTGTCCTGTAACTTCTTACAGTCCTTTCCCATTCAGAGATGTCCTGAACCTCATCAATCAGGATGTAATTATGCTTACGAGAATCAAACCTCTGATCAATATATTGGTTCAGATCCGCATAAGTCTTTATGTCATCAAAAGACTTTTTCTCCTTGTCAATGCTTATGATATTGGCATCAGTCTCGGTTTTGTGCCTTTCAATGAAATCTTTAAGCACGAAACTCTTCCCCACGCGCCTCTGCCCGACCAGAACTATAATCTGCCCTTTTCCAATCCATGAATCCACCTTAGCGGCATATTTCGGCCTCGACACAACATCCATAATGCATAAATCTTTGCTCAAAGATAGTTTTATTTCCTATAAGAAACAAATCTACCGCATCAATTTCAATTTTCAAATTCTCCAAGGGGCGACTCAAAGCAATGATTGACTCTGGCATTATCGAACGATAAATAGCTGTTTTGGCTTTAGCAATAATATTGTTATATTCGCAACATTATTGCGGTTATTTCTAAAAAATCAGCAATAATATATAACAGAAACAATTAATAATATGTACAATAGAATATTTGATATAGATAACCGTCTAGATGAAGGAATGTTTCTATTCGGTGCCCGACAGGTAGGGAAATCCACACTTCTCAAAGAGAAGTTTAAGGATGCGGTGTATTTTGACTTGCTTGATTCTGATCTGCGGAAGCGCTTTCAACGTAAACCGGAACTATTCAAAGAAGCCCTTGACAAATATCCCGAAAAGACACTTGTTATAGTCGATGAGATTCAAAAAGTACCTGACCTTTTGGACGCTGTTCATAGTTTGATGGTCAACAAAGGTCTTTATTTCATACTAAGTGGCTCAAGTGCCAGAAAACTGAAAAAGAAAGGAGCGAACACACTTGGTGGACGCGCCATCCCAGAAACCTTGTTTCCTCTTGTAAGTGCCGAAATTCCTGAATACGACCTTTCCAGAGCCATACAAAACGGGATGATCCCAAGGCATTATACGGTTGGCAATGCCGTAAGGCGATTGAAAGGATATGTTGAGGTATATCTCAATGAAGAGATTCTTGAGGAGGCTGCCGTCAAAGACATCGGGATATTCGAAAGATTTATGGAAGTGGCAGCGATAAGCGATGGTGAAATCATCAACTACGAGAACATCGCGTCAGATTGTGGCGTGGCGGCTAACACCGTCAAGGCATATTTCCAAATACTCTATGATACTCTCATAGGTTATGAGATTCCGGCCTACCGGAAAGTGATCAAAAGAAAGTTGACGCAAGCCCCTAAGTTTTACTACTTCGATGTCGGAATAGTCAATTATCTGATGGGAAGAAATAATCTGAGACCAGGCACTCCCGAATATGGGCACGCATTTGAGCATCTGGTGATGCAGGAACTTATTGCCTATCTGGGTTATAGCGACAGAAAAAAGGATCTTTCATATTGGCACACATATTCAGATATTGAGGTAGATGCCATTCTCGGTGACGCCAAAGTTGCGATTGAGATAAAATCCACCGACGATGTTCAAACCAAGCACAAGACCGGACTCAACCGCTTTTCCGAAGAGCACCCAGAAGCAAGGCTGATTCTGGTGTCAACCGATCGGCTCACACGAAAATCAGGAAATATCGAACTCTTCTACGTGCGCGACTTCTTTAGGATTCTTTGGGCCGGTGAGATTTATTAGAATGTTTAACCTTGACAGAAGCAAAAACAAGGTTTATAGCTCCTGTCAAGGTTAATTTACACTATGAAGGAAGCATTTTATGAGGAATATGCTTCCGTTTGAACTTCGGTCACCGAACCCAAGGAAGAATCAAATCAAGCATTGTCTTTCAAGACATCACAGAATATTGGCGAGTATTATCACAATGATTATGATAATGGCGCATCCTATCTTGCCGTTTTTTTCATCATCCGCCTTTTTCTTTGCCTCAAGAGCCTTGGCAGCCTCCTTCGCCTTCCGCTCCTCTTCCTTTTTCAGATAATCTGAATATCCCGGAGACTTCTTGAACTCCTCCTCCGGCTTTCCACAAAGGAATTTCCCCTCATAAATTATCTGTCCGTCTTCACCATACTGCTTTCCGAGGCCATTGTACTGCCCATCCTTGAACTCCCCCTCATAAATCAGATGACCTTTCGCATCATACAGTTTTCCTTTTCCGTGCCTACTGGCGTAATGATACTCTAACTTTCCTTCTCCTTGATACTTGACCGTTTTGTCTCTATCAAGCGAGAAATAGTACTCGGTGAGGTGACCGTTCTCAAAAGTAGACTCCACGCCGCCTCTACTGTCAAACCGCTGACAGAACTTATACGGGTTATGCTCATCGTATGCAACTGTTCTTAAGTATCTTCCTGTAGTCAAGTCCATGCTCGCGCTAAACTCGACGATAATATCCGTATCCTCTCCATTCTTAACATACCAGCCACTGTGAGGTCTCCCAGTATAGATGCTCTCACGATTGGTCATCATCACCTGCTTGTCCGGTGTGAGCTCAAAATCGCAGTAATATTCCTTATAGCCCGTGAATTGTTGGAGCATAGTCTTGTCTGAAGAACCAAATTTGCCATCGTGGACAACCGATCCGTCTTCAAAATACCATCTACCCAATTTAAAATTCAGGCCGTTATCGGGTTTCAGATAGAACTCTCCTTCAAATACGAGATTGCCATCGATGTCATAGTATTTTCCATTACACCGCATTCCATTCTTATATTCTCCTTTAAAGTTTATCGTCTTAGGAGATGAATAATAAAACTCGGTGCCTTCTCCGTCATACTTACCATTCAAAAAGTTTCCGGCATAGATCAGCACACCATCCTCAAACTCAGCACCTTTTCCCGAACGTTCACCCTTGAGATATGATCCATCATAGGTCATTTTTCCATCCGGTGAGAAACTTTTGCCTTTACCATCAGGCAAGTCATCCTTGAATACACCCTTGTAGTTAGAGCCATCCTCGAAATACATCCAACCTTTGCCCTGAAGTTTACCTCCTACAAAGGTACCTCCCTTGTAAGGTTTCCCGTCAATATAGTAAAAAGTCCCCTGCCCATCAGGCATTCCGTCCTTCACTTCTCCTTCGTAATACAATCCTTCACTTGGATAATTGATTCTTTCCATAAAAAATTAGTTATTAACTGTTATTCCATTCATATTCATTTAGATGCCAATTCTTCCGCCACTTTGATGATAAGTTCCACAGCGGATTCCACATCCCTCAAGTCACACACCTCCACGGGCGTGTGCATATATCTGCAAGGGATAGACAGCAAAGCAGTCTTGACTCCTTTTCCCGTAATCTGAATGCCAGACGTGTCAGTACCTCCCGTTGGAGCCAGATTGGTGTAATTCTGGTACGGAATCCCTTCACTCTCCGCGACATAGACGAGCAATCCAGCGAGTTCTTTATTGTTGTCGCAATTGTGATTGATAACCACCCCCTTTCCGAGATGCATCACACCATATTTCGTCTCTGGCATTCCCGGAAAATCCGTCGCGAAACCAGCATCCACACAAATCGCATATTCAGGGCTGATCCTGTTCGCGGCCACAACCGCGCCACGGCTTCCAACCTCCTCCTGAGAGGCTGCGCAGGCGCATATTCCTATTCCCAGATTTTTCTCCGCCATCCGACGCAACGCTTCAGCTATTATGAAAACACCTATCTTGTCATCCAAAGCCCTTGACACAAGTTTGGTTCCCATAAACTCCGGATCGCTTTCAACAGTCGCGAAAGCACCTATGCGGATCAGCTCTTCAGCTTCCTTCCTGCTGGACACGCCAATGTCCATCCACATATCCTCAACCGGGACCGGTTTGCTTTCATCATTACCCGACAGATGAACAGGTTTCTTTCCTATCACTCCGGCAACAGGTCCATTTTTCCCTTCTATAACGACCTTCCGTCCAAGCAAGGTCAAGCCATCCACACAACCGTTTCTTCGGAAGTAGACATATCCGTCTTCTGAAATGTACGTAACCTGAAGTCCGACCTCATCGCTGTGCGCCTCAATCATCAACTTGACAGGACAGTCAGGATTCAACACACAATAAGAGTTGTACATTGAATCCACCTCAACCTTCCCGACATCCTTGAGATAATCAGTGAATATCCTGGCGATCCCATCCTCGCCACCACAAGGCGACGGAGTCTCAAGGAGTTTTCTTAGGAATATGTCAGAAGCACCCGTCATTTACGCTGTCCTTCTGAATAGGCAAACATATCCAAAAGTCTGACGGAATTGAAGCGGCGCTCGTAAGCTTGCCCGTTCCAATCAGATGTGGTTATCTTTCTCGGCTTCAACAAATCCTTGTGGCTTTCATAGAAAGAGCCGAAGGTTTCGACCGCCTTGCGAATGCTTCGCAATGATCCTCTTTTCTTGAAATATTTCCCCACATTATTGTCTATGGCAGGAATGCAAGAAAAGACTCCGAACATGATCTTCGTGATGAGTAACTGTGAAGGGATTGTACTGTCCTTTTTAGTAGCCCCTTCAATTGCCATACAACTTGCCAGCGCATCGTAGCACTTTACAATCTGGTCGCTCTTTTCAGGGTAATCTGGAAGATCGACATCAAACAAGTCACCATACTTGTCTATCACCTCTATCGCACCCTTCAGGTAGTATGGATTCTTATTATGTAACGCCCCGCTCCCCCTCAACATTCCCCAGCTGGAAAGATACCCCCAAAGTGTCATAACGCTTTCATTGATGTTTTCCGGACTGGAAGCCACGCCTTTATGGCTCCGGAAATAATTGTGGCAGATGTCAAATGACAGGAAGCGGGCGTTCGGATCATTATTATGACCGCCAAAATAATCATTGATATAATCCATATTCAGTAAGATTTAATTAAGGTCAACGAATTAATTCTCAATAAGTAAAGGGCTGACACACAATCGTATCAGCCCTAAAAGAACTTTTATTACAGCCTATACATAATGCCACAAGAGGACTCATAGTTCCTTGGGCAAGAACTCATAGCTATGTTCACGCTCTTTTTTGAAACACGAAACTTTTTCATTGCTTTTAATTTTATGAAACTTAATTTTTCTCCGCACATTACAGGAGGCGGAGACTCTCCTATCTTTCTTTCACCAATGATTCTCGGATCTTTGCGATGAAGCAGTTGTCCGTGCTGTAGTTCTCCGGGACACCTTTCTCCGTGTAACTCTGACCGATGCACCTGTTGCAATACCGGCAATAGCTTTCTTTCCCACATCTGTCACTATCCTTATACCTCAAGGAGCGTACACGGTTCAGTTCCTTGGACTCTTTCCAAATCGCAGCCAAAGGAGCGTTCTTGACATTGCCGCATTCCAGACTAAAAGCTATACATGGAGAAACAGCTCCGTCTGGTTTGATGTTGAAACTGTCAACTCCAGCCCCGCAGAACTGCATTTCCGGAGTTCTGTCCTTTATCCTTCCCGCCCTGCTGCCTTCCGTTGACAACGGAATCATAGGATCAGCTAGCACTGTCCTGAAATCATCCTCAGTCAGTCTCAGATTATTGACAGCATACTCAACCCCATCAATGCTGGATGTGATGTTGACCTCAAACTCCGGAACGGCATTATGTGAAATGGCGAAATCATACACCGCCTTATAGGAATCTTTGTTTATCCTCATTATCGGGCACTTGATCGTCATCCCAACCCCGTCCGCACACAACCTGTCCGCTATAGCCTTTGTCTTTTCACAAGACCCTTTGACTCTCGTGACCGACTCGTGCACAGCCGGGTCCACACTGTAAAGACTCAAGCCTATCGTGTGAGGGAAACAGGCCACGACCTGCTCGTATAATCCCGGGTTATTGTATAAGGACTGGCCGTTGGTATAGATGTCAACAGCAAACTTTTTCTTGTGGGCATATTGGAGAATCCTTATAAAGTCCTTTTTCACAAACGGGTCTCCACCCGTGAAAAGCACTTTAGGAACACCCATATCCGCCAACTGATCCAATACAGAGAAATAATCCTCAGTCGCAAGCTCATCATCCGCAACCTTCTTCACCACGCAGTTCTCTCTTGACGAATTGGGGTTATAGCAATGCACGCACATCTCGTTGCATCCATAGGTGAGTTCTATCGACACAGATGAAGGGACACTGTGTTTTTCTATTCTGTCACGATACTCTGTGTCAACGAGTTCAAACACAGATTGTAACTTTTCGGTTCCTGAAGATTTCTTAAGAAATGATTTCTTCGCTTCGACAACCTTGCTTCTCAATACCGTAAGATCTTCCAAAGAAGGAATCTCTTTCACTAATATACGTTGCTCCGCAAGCTCGTCCAAAAACGGATCCAAATCCTCCTCCGAACAACCCAGCCTATCAGCAAGTCTGGCTGCGGAAAACGCCTGATTATATTCTTGCTCCAGCAAAAGTTCCATCAAATCCGCGGTGTCCTCTTCAAACAAGTATGTCTCACCAGCAAGATTATTGAATATTATGGCCAAACGTTCCTCTTTGTTATAGCGTCCTGCCATCCACTCAGGAAGCATATATGTATTCATTCTCATTTACCAATCCGATTTGACGATTCCAATGTTATCAGTTCCAGTTTCAGGCTGTCAGAATCGGCGGTCACGCACAACACAAAAAAGCACGAGCCTAATGGTCTCATACTCTCGGTTTGGCTCTGGACGGGCCGTGCAATGAATAGGATTCCTCGACTCGCGCTTTTGCTATGGTGTGGGAGAAACCCAACGATAGCCAACGCGGGGCGATAACCGTTATTCCCATTACACTTTTGAATTGTCCAGATTCAACCGAAGGAATAAAAGCTAAGCGCTCTCTTATGTAAAACGTATCACCGGCGCATCAATCCGCCTGATACATTCACAAAGTTAGTAAAAAATCCTATTCATTGCTTATACCCGTCTCTAATATTTCATTAATTATTTTCAGTCATAAAACGCAGTCTTCTCCTCTGTGTCACTCTATGACCTTCAACCTTTCAGCATCGAAAAACCTGTAAAAACAGCTCCCCTTTGCTCGCCCAACTTCCTTTCGAAGCCTTTGCCTCAGCCTCAGATTTGTTCCATCCAATCATTGCATGAATATATTAATAGGTTATTTTCTCACAACCATATACGAAAAAAGGCATCCTCATTAGAAGATGCCCTCACACTATTAATGCTGTCGCGAATTTAGCGGAAAATATTCAAACTTCCAAAAATATTTCAGTTATCAAATGGCGGTTATCAAATGGCAATAAGTAAGAAGCTGTTTTTGATTTGTTTGTTTTAAGAGAGAGCCGTGGCACCTAAAGTGTTAATAATGAATGGAAAGAGTAAAACTCGTGGAGGTGTTTTTGGTACCACAAACCTTACTTAATTCATTAACTGACAACATGTTATCCGCCACGCCTTTGTCGGTGCACCGTCTTGTTGAGTGCCTTAAATCAGAGACCTTGGAGGCACTTATGCAAATGCTACCGATCAGACCGCGACGGGGGCCTTGATGGCGGGCCAGGGGTCGTAGCCTTCTAGGGTGAAGTCCTCGTACTTGAAATCGTAGAGGTCTTTGACATCGGGGTTGATGCGCATTGTCGGGAGCGGGCGGGGCTCACGGGTGAGCTGCTCACGAACCTGATCGAAATGGTTCAGGTAGATGTGGGTGTCGCCTGTGGTGTGGATGAACTCTCCGGGCTTCAGGCCACAGACCTGGGCGATCATCATAGTCAGCAACGCATAGGATGCAATGTTGAACGGGACTCCGAGGAAGGTGTCGGCGCTGCGCTGGTAGAGCTGGCAGGAGAGTTTGCCTTCGGCCACGTAGAACTGGAACAGACAGTGGCAAGGCGGAAGAGCCATCTTGTCAACCTCTCCGGGGTTCCAGGCGGTTACGAGCATTCGTCTGGAATCAGGATTGTTCTTGATCATATTCACGACCTGTGTGAGTTGGTCGATCGAACGGCCGTCAGGCGTTGGCCAAGAGCGCCATTGGTGGCCATAGACCGGGCCGAGGTCACCGTTCTCATCGGCCCACTCGTCCCAGATGGAGACACCGTGATCCTTGAGGTACTTGATGTTGGTGTCGCCGGAGATGAACCAGAGAAGTTCGTAGATGATGGATTTGAGGTGAACCTTCTTGGTCGTGAGAAGTGGAAAACCTTTGGAGAGGTCGAAGCGCATCTGGTAGCCGAAGACGCTTTTGGTGCCTACACCGGTGCGGTCGTGTTTGACAACTCCAGTCTCCATTATATGGCGCAGAAGATCTTGATACTGTTTCATTAGCGAATATTTTCAATTATCACGTCACCTCGATGCTTCGACAGGCTAAGCAACCGAAGGCAAAGCGGCTGGCATTTCTATGGTCACTTCGACAGTCTCTGTGACCGAAGTGTGTAGGCTCTGTGACTGAAAAAGGCTGGTCGCTGAGCCTGCCGAAGCATACCAGCCTTGTATCATTTTATAAAAAACACCTACTTCCTTACCGAGAACGCCCAGATGATAGCCTCGCTGAAAGTTTCGCCAGGACGAAGCACTGTCGTAGGGTAATCCGGCTTGTTCGGAGAATCAGGACAGTGCTGGCACTCGATGGCCACACCTTCGTAGTCATGGTAGCCACGACCGCACTTGCCGGCCGGACATCCCTCAAGCCAGTTGCCTGTGTAGATCTGCACGGCAGGCTGGGTGGTCAGCACCTCAAGCTGACGGCCGCTTTGAGGAGAGTACAACTGAGCCGCAGTCTGAAGCTGGCCAGCCTCATAGTCATTGATCATAAAGCAGTTGTCATAGCCCTTGCCGTAATTCAATGCCGGGAAGTCAGCCTTGATCTCAGCCCCGATCTTCTTGAACTCCCTGAAATCCATAGGAGTGCCGGCGACAGGGTCAGGCTCCCCTACCGGAATCAAGGTCTCGTCTGTCGGCAGATAAACCTCGGCGTTGAGTTTCAGCTCGTGGTCAAGAATATTCCCGTTGCCCTCGCCGTTCAAATTAAAATAGGCGTGGTTGGTAAGGTTGACGACAGTTGCCTTGTCGGTCTGAGCCGTGAAAGTCAGTTTCAAAACATCATCTTCGCTCCATTCGTAGTGCGCAACGACCTTCAGATTGCCAGGATATCCAGCCTCGCCGTCCTGAGAAAAGTACTGGAACTCAACAGCATCACCCTCGATACGGCTGTCCCAGACCTGATTCTGGAATCCGTCCGGACCGCCATGCAGATGGTTAGGGCCGTTGTTGATCGGCAATGAATATTCCACCCCGTCAAGCGTGAACTTTCCGAGGGCTATGCGGTTGGCATAGCGTCCAGGGCACTTACCAGCACAAGGGCCGTCTCCGAAATAATCCTCCGGCTTTGTGTAGCCCAAAACCACATCCGCGATCTTTCCGTCCTTGTCCGGCACGGCGATCGAAACGATTCCGGCACCAATGCTTGAAAGACGTACGAACGCACCTCTCTCATTCTCAAGAGTATAAAGGAATATCTCCTTTCCGTCAGGGGACGTGCCCCAAAGTTCCTTGGTGATTTTCATATTCAGTGTTATTTTAGATTTTCAAGATATGGCAGGACATTCTCCACAGGAGCGTCCTTCATAATCACTTTTTTCTCTGAATCAAGCACATACAACGATGGAATAGCCCGCACGTTATAGGTGACATCGGAGCGGATCAGATAGCTCTGGTCGTAACCGTTGTACCAGTTCTTAGGATAGACGGAAGCATATTCACGCCATTTATCCAGTTCGTCGTCAATGTAAACGTTGACCACGGCGAGCCTTCCGGAGGACACCAGATCAGCGATCTTCCCGTCCGAAGTCAGGCTTTCGATGATCTCTTTGCAGGCCGGACAGCCTGGATTGGTGAAGAACAGCAGAGTCGTCTCAGCCTTGACGCTGTAAAGTGTGTGCCGTCTGCCGGACAGGTCCGTGAATGTGAAATCAGCGGCAGGAGACCCTATCATATTCAAAGAGCACATTTTGGCATCGTGGTCGTAGGCTGGTTTCATATCAGGATCGACATAATCCGAGACAGCCAGACGTGAGATGTAAGGCAGATAAAGGTCTTCGTTGCGCACCGGGGAGTTCGGGTCGTAGAGGTACTTTGGGACCATCTTCTCGAAAAACTCGAACACATTGGAGGAAGTGTCGGCGGCTTCGAATTTCTCAACCTTATCGAAGAAATCAGCCATGGCCTTCCTGCCGAAATCAATCCCACAGTTTCTTTCAAGAATGGTCACGTATGTTCCCAATGCCTTTTCTACCTCTTCCTCTGAAACACCGTTCACGATGGCGGAATCACACGGATATGACTTGGCCAGAAACTCATTCCAATAATTCGAGAGAACATATTCAGTCGCCTCCTTAGGCTCCGTGATCACGGCAGGCGGCTCCGGCATAGACGGGAAATGATGTGGCTGGAAAGCTGTGGCCTTGCCGCTCCCGCGCCCTCCGCATCCCACCATCAGCAGAGTGCAAAGAATTATCAATGAATATGTCAGCGTGCGTCTCATATCTTAGTCGTTCTTTTCCAGCAGGCTCTGGGAAATGTTGATGATGAAGTCACCCATCTTCTCAAGCTCCTGCACTATGTCGATGTAGAACACACCGGTCTGGTAGTTGTAGCCTTCCTTCTCGATGTTCACGATGTGCTCCTCACGCAGACTGTTGCGGTACTCATTGATGTTGTACTCCGCATCCTCAGCGTTGGAGATGTCCTTTAGGAAGAGCGCCGGAGAGCTGAGGTTATCGGTCATAGCCTTGAAGGCCACGTCCAAAAGATCGAGCATCCTGTCAAGCCTCTTGATCATCTCGTCGTCAAACGTCTTGCCGTGGTCAAGGGCACGTTTCATCATCCTGCCGATGGCCTCGCCGGAGTCTCCGATGCTTTCCAGCTCACCGATCACCCTGTACATTGACTTGATTCTCAATGCGGAGACCGCGCTGATGTCGCCCTTGGACACCTCGTTCAGATAGGATGCGATCTCATATTCAATCTTATCTGTGATGCTCTCGTACTTGACGAGCTTCTCGTTGACGGGTTCCAGTTCAGACTGGGTCTTCGCGCTCACCGCGCCACGGATGAAACCGACCTCGCGGCAGCATATTTCCGCGAAATGGATAATCTCCTGCTTGGCCTCATCGAGGGAAAGTTCCGCCGTGGAGAGAGGTCCGCCCTGGATGAACTTGAGGCGATAGACCTCTTCCTCGCCCTTAGGGGTAGGTATAATCCTGTTGACGGCCTTGACGAGCTGAGGGATGAACCAGACAAGGATCAGGGTCGTGGAAAGGTTAAAGACTGTGTGGAGGATGCATATTCCGTAAAGCATCGAGTTCTGCTGATCCGGTGAGAAACTTCCCGCGGCGGTGGTGCCATCGAACAGGGTTACAGGATTCTCGAAGCCAATCGCGGTGGTCATCAACGCTATGATTTTCATCAACGGGTTGAAGAACACCAACGCCAGCACGACACCGATCACATTGAAAAGAGTGTTGGCTATGGCGGTTCGTTTTGCCGAATAGTTCGCCACGGCGGCGGCGATGTTGGCGGTGATGGTGGTTCCGATGTTGGCACCAAGAACCATCGCGGCGGCCATCTCGAAGTTGATCCAACCGTTCGCCACGAAGACCATCGTCAACGCCAGAGAGGCGCTGGAGGCCTGTACGATCACGGTGATCAACGCTCCGACGAGGGTGAATATAATCACAGAGAAGAAGCCGTAGCTCGTAAGGTTCTTCACAAGTGCCAGAACCTCAGGATATTGATTCAAATCCGGCACTGAGTCCTTCATCGTTGCGAGACCAATCAGCAGGAACGCGAATCCGATGATGAACTCTCCGATGTTGCGGTTCCGGTTGCTCTTGAGAGTCATCATAAAGAAACCCAGGGCGATGAACGGAACGGCGAACGCTCCTATATCGTAACTGAATCCGAACAAGGAAATCATCCACGCTGTGAGCGTTGTTCCGATGTTGGCTCCCATAATCACGCCTATGGCGTTGCCCAGAGCGAGCAGACCGGCGTTGACCATGCTGACGACCATCACGGTCGTTCCGCTGGAGGATTGGATGAGGGCAGTGACAACAATACCCGTGATGATACCTTTGAAGGTCGTTGACGTCATAGACGCCAAAAATGATCGCAGCTTGTCACCCGCCGCCTTCTGAAGACCCTCGCTCATCATGGTCATTCCGTACAGGAACATGGCCATCGCACCGAGCAGGGTAAGAATCTGTAGAAAAACCTGCATCTATCTTCTTAAGAATATTCCTACAAATTTACTGAAAAATCTTATTGGTATTTGAATGATTTCAATAAAATTAACCTTTCAAATGTGATGAGCGATGAAAACACGCTATTCACCTGTCAACTCGGCCATCCGCAGGAGGATGGTGATGGAGGCGTTGGTGCAGTTTATCCAATATGAGCGCCTCTTGTTGCGTTCTGGACTGCGGAGGTCGAAAGTTGTCGGAATCTTGCCATTGGTGATGTCCTGAGCCACGGTCAGATTGTCCACCAAGGCCTTGGCTTTGGCAAAGGCAAGTTCATCACGGGTAGCCTCGTAGAGATCAAGATAGGCGTTGGCCACATTGCAAGAGCTGTTGTCCACGGGAACCTGATAGCGGTGCTGTTCGTACACACATGGCGTTGCCATAGGTCGGACACCGTCCTTGTTCGGAAGGGCATTCCAATGGACAAACTGATCCTCGCTCAGGCGGATGAGATCACGGGCATCCTCGATCTCGGCAGCGGAAGGGTGGCCGCGCAGGATGTACGAGGCGTACGGGGCCGCTGTGCAGTTCGTAAGGTTCTGGTATGGCTTGAGCCCCTCAACGGTCACGTCCTCGAACTGGCCGGTTAGGTCGAATGTCTCCAACGCCACTTCCTTCATCCATTTGGCCGCCCGGGCGCTCATGTCTGCATATTTCGTGACTCCATATTCATTCTCAAGGCGGCGTGTGTAGTTCAGAATCGGATGAAGCATGGCCTTGACCTCATTCACCGGCTCCCCTGTCTCGAAATACACTTTTATCGGGAACGAGCCATCCTCATTCTGGATTTTCATGAACGTGTCGGCGATTTTGAGAGCCCTGTCGTAGTAAAGCGAGTCACCTGTGGCCTTAAAAAGGTCAAGGAACGCATTGCCGGAATAGCATGCGTCCATAGTCATCGTCCTGCCCACATTCCAGTCTTTCTTCGAGGCCACACGGTCACCATAGTAGGTTGGAGGAAAATATTCAAGCCTGTCCCCTTCCGGACGGCTCTGGTCCATCAGGAACTTGGCGGCGTTGCGGGCAATCAGCAAAGCCTCGTCTTTCAGGGAAGGGACATATTCAGCGACCTTCGCCTCAACGCTGATGAGCCCGCCGATCACCTTGTTGGCGTAGGTGAAATGCGAGTAGAGGTCCAGATCGGGAATTGATGACTCCTTGAATTTCTGGGCTTCCGGGGTCTTATGAATATAAAGAGCCGCCATGATGGCCGCCTCACGGTACGGTCTCACATTGGCGTTGTAAGGTCCCTCGAACGGGAAATCCCGGAGGAAGCTTCTCTTGTACGCGGTGTCGCGCACGTTATCCTTCCCATCAATCGCAAGGACGGTCAAGTCAACCCTGGCGGGAGGTATGGATGCCCAGATCGGAGAGAGGTCGGCGCAAGGGTCGGCCGAAGTGAACGACCATTCCCCGGAACCATCCTTTTCCTTGACAATAAACTTGTAGTTCTCCGCGCCTTCCACGGCCTTTATGTCAAATGCCGGAGCGTAGATGAACTTCTTGCAGAACTCGTTCCAGCAAGGATTCCTGCCCTCGGATGCAGGGCGGATAGGGGTCAAGTACTCCTTTGCGGCTTCCGCGTTCAATCGCTGTGACTTATCTTGAACCACCGCACAACCATAGATGCCTAAAATAACAACTATGGCAGTCACAATTTTTACGGTAAAACTTTTATTCCACATTTCCAAAATAATGCTTTTTATTACAAATTCAACTTTCGTAAGCCAGCAATCACTTGTTGTTAAATGTATTACCTCACGGTCGAAGGTGATTGCCTACCCTTATCTATTTGTTGCCCCTACCCTGAATCACTTCCATCGGAAGAGGGACTTACCTCCACCTCAAGTTATAATCATTCACGATCACAGTGAAGGCGCGAACACAATGCAGACGGGTTTGTCAAGGACAATGGCACGGCCCGTGTCGGACAAAAGCCCTGTGCGTGCATCGCACCTGAAAATCTGGATGCAGCCGCTGTCCCGGCATGCGGCCAGAAGGAACTTTCCATTTGGCGTGATGTTGAAATTGCGTGGGTGGACGCCTGTGTTCTGATAGCCGGCATAAGTCAATAATCCATCATTCCCGACTCTGAATATGGCTATACCATCATTCTGAAGACGATTGCTGGCATAGAGAAATCTGCCATCCGGAGAGAGATGAATATCAGCGCTGCCTCTGGCGTGGACAGAGTCGGCGCACACGATCTGGATGACGCTGTCACGCTCTGTGTCAATGACCGCCACATCCCCGGACAACTCGCCGAGAACATACGCCTTGCTTTCGTCTCCATTAAGGGCTATGTGTCTCGGGCCGAAATCCGACGGCAGCTGGATGCGCTTGCCTTGTCTGGAGGCCACATCGTACCTCGTCACGGCATCGGCGCTGAACTCAGACACGTACAGTTCCGTCCCTGCGGCGTTGAACAGCGCGCAATGCGCGTGAGGAAGATTCTGCCGGGTGCTGTCCGGACCTCCAAGACCTGTCTCGTAAAGGAAATCATGAGGCAGCAACCGCCCGTCATCTCCAAGGGGAAACTCTGTGACATTCCCGGACGAGTAATTTGCAGTCATCACAACGGATCCATTCGTTGAGATGTAGCACGGATCCTTCCCGTCAGTTTGTTCACTATCAAGCAAATGCATCGCCCCTGTTTTAGGATCAAGTCTTATAGCCCCAGCAGATGCCGCGCTGTCCCCAACCTCGCTGACCGCATAGACAAACTTCCCGTCAGCGGACAACGTCAGGTAAGACGGGTTCCTCATCTCAACCCGACCTTCCGCACCAGGAGCCTCTTCAAACCTCCCCTCCTCGGCACCATCGACCAGCATTCCTTTCTCTTGATCAAAAAAGTAACTGTAAACTCCCCTGCTCGCACACTCATCCGTGTAAGTGCCCACAATCATCGTCAGCGGCTCATTCTTGCACCCCGCCAGTGCCAGCGACACAACCGCGCCGCAAAACAACAACTCAGCTTTTCTCTTCTTCATATTCTCATATTTTTCACCAATTAGATCTATTAATATTCAAAAAGTTGTTTTAACTTTGCTTTGGAATTTAATGAGCGAGGAGAGGCAAGCTCCAACGCGGCATATACAGGGCAAGAATACTTTATTTCAAGCCCTGTTTTTGTTTTTACGGGCGATGTAACCTTGATAAGCCGCTCTCCGCTCTCAATTCGCAATAATAATCATTTTTTTTATTATGATTAACATTAAATTCCAAATCCGCGTTGATGAGCGCCTTTGTAAAGATTGCAAAGATGCAGCTCAGAAAACCTCGCTTGTCAGAGGACACTTCAGGGTGATCAACGGCAAGAAGGTTTATGTAAAGGCTCATTACCGTAAAAAGTAATTGGTCTTAGACCGGATCTTTCATCCGGAAGCATTTTCCGCCCGACTGAGAGTCTTCTGTCTTGCCGCAGATGGCTCTCTCTTGTTACACTATTGATTTGATTGGAATTATTTACAGCAAATCACTATATTCGCAGATGGACTTTTTGAACATGACTTTATGACCAAGACTGGAATCAGAATAATAGCGGTGGCGGGGGTTCTTCTCACGATTGCTTGCGGGAAGATGAACGCGCAGTTCTCGCTGACGGGGAGCGATCCGGCGGCGCTGCGGTGGAGGCAGATTGAGACTGAGAACTTCAAACTGATCTTTCCTAAGGGAGAGGACTCATTGGCAAGGGTTTACGGGACGGAATTGGAAAACGCGCGGCTAAGGATAGCAAAATCCTCCGGCTACCTTATCGGGCAGAGTTACAAGGCCAAGATGCCTGTTGTGCTGCACAGCCGCTATGTGCTGCCTAACGCTTCGGTCACGTGGGCTCCGAAGAGAATGGACATATTCACTGTAAACGACCCTTATTCCCCGACAGCGATGCCTTGGGTGCGGAATCTGGCGATCCACGAGGGACGGCACGCGGCTCAGATGCAGTTCGGAGCGGACCGGGGCAACAAGGTGCTGCATTGGATCTTCGGAGAAATGGCGGCCGGAGCCTTCGCGGGAATATACCCGGGGCCTGCTTTCCTCGAAGGTGACGCGGTTGTGGCGGAGACGGCGCTCAGCCGGAGCGGACGCGGACGGCAGGCCGACTTCCTTGAATATATGAGGCCGGCGTTCGACTGCGGGGACTGGAGGGATTACTACAGATGGTTTTACGGATCCAATAAACGCTATACCCCTGACTACTATAGGGTTGGATATATGCTCATAGCGGGAACAAGGGTATTCTTCGATGATACTCTCTTCACTCAGGAATATTTCGACAGGGTTGTGCGCAAAGGCTGGTTCTTCAACCTCCAAAAGACCGTCAAGGCCGCCAGCGGAAAGGGGTTCAAAGAATCTTTCCGAACCATAGAGGAAAATTTCCAGCAACTCTGGAATATTGAGTCTGCTGTCAGAGAGCCGTTCATGCCATCAAGGCAAATCTCACGGACTCCTCGGAGGCACACTGAATATAATGGATCTGTCCTCGGCGAAGATTCTGGAATATATTCCCTGAAATCAGGCTTGGCGACACCAAACAGTCTGGTAAGACTGGAGCCTAACGGTAAAGAAAAGAGAATCAGGTCTTTCGCCTCCTACACAAGCGATCTGTTCCTTGATTCTGAGGGTCAAAGAATATTCTGGAGCGAGTCCGTGGCAGGACGCAGATGGACTCTCGGTGGAAGCTCACGGATCCGCTACGTGGATCTGTCGAAGCCGGGAAGAGTCCACAACCTAACCAAAAACGGGCGGTATTTCAATCCGGCTCCGGCAACTGACGGAAAGGTCATAGCCGCCACTGAATATCCTTACGCAGGGGGATCGCGGATTGTCCTGCTGGATTCCGGCAATGGTTCCGTCAAGGAATCGTTCACCGCTCCGGACTCGCTTCAGTTCACGGAATCGGCCTGGATCGGGAACAGGCTGTTCGCGGCCGGGTTGTCGGAGAACGGGATGGGAGTCTATGAGATTACAGGACAGAGTTCTGACGGCAAGGCTATGCTCCGTCAATTACTTGGTCCTCAACCTATCACCCTCTCGCATCTTCGTAACGTTCCGGCCCTTCGGCAAGCTCAGGGACCGGAACAAGACTGGTCGCTGAGCCTGCGGTGCACTGAGCTAGCCGAAGTGTCGAAGCGCCAGGTCTCAGAAGACGCGCAGCTATCCTTCCTATGCGACCGGACGGGGGTGACGGAATTATATTCATTAGACGTTGAGAGCCTGACGCTGCGGCAGCTGACATCGACACGCTACGGGATAAGTTCGCCGGTGTTCAAGGCAGACACGCTGTACTACAGTTCGTTGGCGGCATCGGACAGGCCTCAGGACTACAAACAGGGACGCATGATGTACGCCACAGCCGCAAGCGACTTACCAGTCACGGTAGTCCGCTATGAGGATATTCATAAATATCCGGTAGCAGATGCGCTTACAGCGCAGGAAGCCGCTCTTGTCGACACGGCTGCCATTGCGTCGGAGGTAAAATTCTCGCGGACGGAAAGATATTCAAAGGTCAGATTCCCGCACGTCCATTCGTGGGCTCCTGTCTATTTCAACTACGACAATGTCGAGTCCACAAGCGGCGATGACTACTATAAAACAGCATCACTCGGAGCCACAGCTATATTTCAGAACCTGCTCAGCACTGGCTACGGAATGGTCGGCTACGGAGCGCACGAAGACCCGTACAAGGCTGGAGAATGGAGACATTCTGGACACTTCAAGTACATATTCACAGGACTTTACCCTGTGTTTGAGTTCTCCGCTGACTTCAATGACAGAGCGGCACTTGACATCCAGAAAATCCAAGTCAGCAAAGAGAAAATGTACAGGCTTTATAACAAAGGCGCTCTGACAGACAGACTTTATTTTGAAGGAGGCTTGAAAGTCTACATTCCGTTCAATTTCTCGTCTGGCGGCATCAGCCGCGGACTGATTCCGCAGATAAAGTACAAGTTCACAAACGACAGATACAACGACCAGATTCTGTTCCAGCACATCGTGAAAAAGGACGGAAAAGATGTGGCAGAGACTTACAACACAGTAGGTGAGGACCACATCTCGCCTCTTCGGACTCTGGACGCATCCATGAGAGGCTATGTCATGAGGCAGAAAGCCCCGTCTCAGGTCTTTCCTTCGCTGGGATTCGGGGCCGAACTTGGATTCCACTTCAGACCGGGACACAGCAAGGCCTACAATCCGACAGCCTACCTCTACACCTACGGTTACCTTCCAGGGTTCACCGCCCGCCAAGGACTCCGGCTCACCGCATCGATGGAGGTGTGGTACGGGCCATACGAGGAGGGAGGCATAATGGAAGGGGCGTTGACAGCCATCCCGAGAGGCTTCGTGGGCACCAACCTCAAAAACATCATCAATTCCTGCTCGGAATCCAGATGGAGGGTCACCGCCGACTATGCGATTCCTTTCGCGGATGTTGACTGGTCGTTCCTCAGCCCGGTGGCCTACATCAAGAATTTCGAGCTGACTCCGTTCTTCGACTGGTCCTATCAGACTTTCTGCTGGGACAACTGGCTGCATTACAATCCGGGAGCCGTCACCGGAGAGAACCTGTTCAGCGTCGGGGCCGACCTCACCGTCAATCTCGGCAACTTCTTCTGGCTCCCCTACGACACTCAGATCGGCATCCGCTACGCCCGCAACTTCTGGCACTACATCGACCGCTTCCCGATCAGCGACCTCAACAAGAACTACATCGGCTGGATTTTCAGTGTAAGTCTATAGTCTCCATTACTTTCGAAAAAGTTTTGCGAGAATGCGTCAGTTGTCTTATCTTTGCAAAATAGTAAAACATTATACTAATTTTTCTACAGATGGAGAAAGGCAAGACTGTTCCCGCGTTTTGGGGAAAGGAGGACTGGCAGGCAATCTGGATAGGCGGCATCGTGATCGTCATCGCCTGCATCGCTGTCCTGACGAAAGCATTTGATTTTTCAGCGGTTAAATTCGCCACTTGGACTCTCGGCGAGAATCTCTCGGGGGCTGCGGCGGCCAAGGTTGTCCCTCTGGGTGAGCAGCTTGGGGCGTGGGCATTCTGGCGCAAGTTCCTCGTGACGTTCATCACACTCGGAGCCCTGTTCACCATTGGAGTCAAACTTCAGGGCGAAAGCGTGAAGAAATATATTCCCGCCATCATCGGACTATTCGTCATCGCCCTTGTGGTACGCCTCATAAGCGCTGAATATACCCTCAACCGCTACCTCGAATGGGCTTTCTGGGCACTTCTGGTCGGTCTTCTAATCTCCAACACAGTCGGAGTTCCGAACTGGCTGAAGCCGGCAATCAAGACCGAATTCTACATCAAGTCCGGCCTTGTCATCATGGGATTCTCCGTGCTGTTCTCCAACATCGCCAAATTCGGTCTCTACGGCCTTGGAATAGCATGGATTGTGACTCCTGTAGTAATCTTGTTCATGTGGTGGTTCGGAACCAATGTATTGAAAATCAACAATAAACCACTCGTCATCACGATGGCTTCAGCGACCAGTGTCTGCGGAACCAGCGCCGCGATCGCCACAGCGGCAGCGTCAAAGGCCAAGAAGGACGACCTTTCCATCACCGTTTCGATCTCGATCATATTCACAATCCTAATGATGGTCTTCGAACCGATCATCATCAAGGCTTGCGGTATGTCGCAGATCATGGGAGGCTCGCTCATCGGCGGTACTGTTGACTCAACCGGTGCTGTCGTTGTGGCAGGTACGGCCCTCGGCCCAGAGGCACAGCAGGCAGCTGTTCTGGTGAAGTCCATCCAGAACATCCTTATCGGTTTCATCGCCTTCTTCGTGGCCGTGTTCTTCGCCACAAAGGTGGACAACAGCGGAACCACAAAGGTGGGAGCAAGCGAGATTTGGTACAGATTCCCTAAGTTTATCCTCGGTTTCTTCATCGCCTCTATGGTGGCCTCATTCCTGATCCAGCCTCTTTGCGGAGCCGACCAGGTCGGAGCCATCAACAAGGTTCTCGACCAGTACAAGAACTGGGCTTTCGTTCTGGCGTTCACCAGCATCGGACTGGACACGAACTTCAAGGAGATCATCAAGCAGATGCAGGGCGGCAAGGTGCTCTGGCTCTACATCATCGGCCAGCTCTTCAACATCGCGCTGACGTTCTTCGCTGTTTGGTTCCTCCTTTCAGGCAAGTTCTTCCCGATTCCAGTTCTTGACTAATGAATATCTCAGGCAAAAGAATCGTCAAGGTTCTTACCCTGACAGTCATAGGGGCGACCATTCTGGCCGCCCTTTACATAATGGCGCGCGGTCTCGGCCTTCAAGACTCGCTCGACTTCGGGGCGGGGGCATATTACTACGCCGACATCCCGGAGTTCGACAAGTACACCCAAGGCACGCACTACGCTGCCAAACTGCCGTTCTGGGTCTATGTTGTCTTGTTCCTCGCCTGGGGAGCGTTGATGTACAAGGTCTGGAAATGGCTTGACAAATAGGAGGTTGGAATATTAGGGCCAGCCAGACAAGCCAGCGACGATGTACAAAGCAGACGATAATTAAAGAATATTTAGATAAAACGAATATGTCAGAGAAGGTCACGGCCGTTTGTCCGGCCTGCGGAGAAAAGCACGGAATAGAAGTCTGGAACCGCATAAATGTCGGAGAGAATCCGGAATTGAAAGCGAAAGTCAAGGACGGCTCGCTGTTCGTGTGGGAATGCCCGCACTGCGGCAAGGCAAATCTCATTCAGGGTCAGACACTTTACCACGACCCGACCGAGCGCCTTATGATTTGGCTGATGCCCGACGGAATCCTTCCTGAGGCTCAGGAGAAGGCACTTGAGGCTCAGTTCGAGAAGATTTCGCAGACTTTGGAAGGCTACACGCTCCGCCGGGTGAGCGACATAGGATCGCTGATCGAGAAAGTCAACATCTTCGACGCCGGTCTGGATGACTGCGCGATAGAGATGTGCAAGTACATCACCAAGATGGAGATGATGGATAAAGGTGGCGCCAAAGACCTTCTGAACACCCCATTCAAGTTCTACCACATTGACGGCCCAGACAACGACATCGAGTTCTCCTACCCTCACGATGGACAGATGCATGGCCTACGCATCGGATTCAATGTTTACGAAGACTGCGCCGGTATCATCCGCCGCAACCCCGCCGTCAAACCCTCCCCCGGCTTCTCACGCATCGACCCCGGCTGGGTCGCCCGCTTCTTCAGGTAACCCTATCTCCTTATTCAGCCAAAATTGGGGTATTTTATACATTTGTGGCTAAATAAGGAATTTTATTTGGCCAAAATTGGGATATTTTATACATTTGTGGCTAAATAAGGGATAATTATGGTTGGTAGAGAATCAGAAAAACAAAAACTGCAAAGAGCGTTGGAAAGAAACAAGGCTCAAATTGTTGTAGTCTATGGAAGAAGACGCGTAGGCAAGACGTTCCTGATCAACGAATTTTTCAATAACAGTTTTGCGTTCAAGCATACCGCAGTATCTCCTATTGATAAAGGATCAGCAAAAGGCCAGCTTCAGAACCAACTGGCAGAGTTCTTCTACTCCATGAAATCCTACGGTCTTTCAAGCGTGGAGACCTGTCCAAAGACATGGATTGAAGCCTTTCACCTATTACAGGAATTGATGGACCATAAAGCCGATGGGAACAATCAAGTCATATTCTTCGATGAACTCCCTTGGATGGACACACCGCGATCAGGATTTGTAAGTGCCTTTGAGCATTTCTGCAATGATTGGTGCTCCGCACGCAACCATGTAAAACTAATAGTATGCGGTTCGGCCACTTCGTGGATTTGCGATGAAATGCTGGACAGCAAGGGTGGTTTGTATGACAGAGTGACAACCAGCATATACGTTCGTCCGTTCACATTGAGGGAATGCGGCGCGTTTTTCAAAGAGGAAGGGTTCCATTTAGACAAATATGATGTAGTGCAGGCATATATGGCTTTCGGAGGTATTCCGTATTATTTGTCACAATTTCAAGAAGACCTCAGCGTTGTCCAAAACATTGACACTTTGCTTTTTGACAAGGATTCCATCCTCTATGATGAATTTGACAAACTCTTTTCTTCTCAATTCGCCAATCCGGAAACGCTGAAATCAATTGTGACAGCAATCGGTAAAAAAAGATGTGGACTTACACGTGATGAATTGGTCGAAGAATTGAAAACAACCTCTGGCGGTACGTTCTCACGCTCATTGGCCGCTCTTGAAAAAAGCAGACTCATCATATCATACATACCTTATAGCGAGAAGAAACCAAAGTTTCGTATATCGGATTCATTCTGCTCATTTTATCTTCATTATGTAAAAAACAACAAAGGACAGAAATATTTCTGGCAAACACACTACAATTCTCCTTCAATGAACAGTTGGTTGGGATACGCCTTTGAAGAAGTGGTGTTCTATCATATTGACCAGATAAAGCAGGCATTAGGGATATCCGGAGTTCTTTCCACAGAATCAGCATGGTACGCTGGCGGTACTGAGACGAAAGAAGGAATGCAGATAGATATGCTTATAGACCGGGCCGACAGAGTCGTAAACGTCTGTGAGATTAAATTCTGCAACGATGAGTACTGTGTCACATCGGAATATGCACGCAAAATATCAAACCGCATAGACCGAATATCAGAAATGTTCAACCATAAACGAAGCATAGCAAGCGTGCTTATCACAACATACGGACTTAAGAAAAATGAATATTCAAGCCGCTTCCAGAAAGTACTTACTCTGGAAGACCTGTTTAGGTAGATTAAAATCCGCACCGATATTTACCCATAAAAGTCCAGTGGTCTTAATTTGTATTCAAGATTGCCGTAATATTTTTGTAGGTTGAATATTTTAGACTATTTTTGGGCGAAACAATCCCAAAAGGTGCTGTTATTTCCGAAAATATACTTATCTTAGCATCGTTTTAGGCACTCCGTGTCTGAAACATACATATTGATGAAAGTGTTTTCGCACTATCCTTCAAAAGAAATCTGACAGTTTCAATGGATACAAGGATATGAACGACAGCACCTTTATCTGTATTCGTTTGCGTGTGTTCATCACTCGACGATACAGGTGTGGGGATTGTTTCAGTTTGTCTGTATCCAGGTTTTGTCAGAACCTCTTTTGAGATGAACGAAAGGGCTCCACACTTTCTTTTTATTAATTAACTGAACAACCAAGGAAGCCAGTTGCACAATATGACGCTATAGCGGCATTGAGTATACTTTGCATCGTACTGAATCAGACGTTGTACTCGTATGTTTTTTATTGTTGGGTGGAATATATAGGTTAATTAATTAATGAGTTTATATTTATGAAAAAATTCGTTCTTTTCGCACTTGGCGTGCTTCTCATTGTTTCTTGTGGAACAACGAAACAAGTCGCATCAAAAGCGACAGATTCAATTGATCAATACCGCTATGATGTTGATTATGTCAAGAACTCCGGTGATGGTATGTCAACTGTCAAAGTCTGGAGTTATGGCAAGTCGGCAAAGATCGCGGAAGAGAAATGCAGGGCCAACGCTGTACATGGTGTGATTTTTAAGGGTTATACCGGACAAGGAGCGGCACAGCCGGCATTGGTGAAAAGCGCTACCGGTTACTCGGATCATAAGGATTTCTTTGATAACTTCTTCAGAAGCGGTGATTATCTAAGATATATCTCTTCTGTGGTGGACGGGTCGGTAGAGACGAGAAAGACACAGACCGGTGAGTATAAGGTGTCCTCCACAATGACTGTGAATGTCAAAATGCTGCGGAAACATCTGGAACAGGCAGGTGTTATTAAAAGTTTGACTTCAGGATTCTAATTTGTCATGAGAAAAACTTTAGCGCTCGTGATGGCATTGTTCATGTCTGTTTTATGCTTCGCACAGCAACAGATTGTGACAATCTATCTGAATAACGGCCATGCTGTGTCTGGCTGTTTACAGAAAGAATCTCCGACAACAGTGACAATACAAAAATCTGATGGAGAGATTCAAACTATTAATAAAATCGAAATCAGAAAAATCGGTGACAATGCAGAGGAACCTTTGATGTCCCGAAATTACAATAAAAAGTATATTGATTACTCTGTTCAAGAGACTGGTTTTTGGTGTGCGGTTGAACTAGGCTCCGGTGTGAATATTCATGTGGACAACAAGTATGACTCGTCAATAATGACAGATCTTTGCTTTACCGGTGGATACCACATCAATAAGTTCCTGCAGATAGGTGCCGGCGCAGGTGTCCGCTATTATTATTCGGGTAATGACAGGGTTTATGTCCGCGGAGGGAAACCAAACTCTGATGTAAGATTGTCGTTTCCGGTATATGCCAATGTGCGTGGACTGATAGTGGACAATAAATCTAGAGTGACTGTGCCTTACTGGTCAGCCAATATTGGATATACAATCAAGGATGGTTTCAGTTTCGCTCCAAGCATCGGATTGAGGATAGGCTCGATGGAAAGATATCATTTCTTGGTAAGTGTAGGATATGCGCTCCAGTGTGCCAGTGCCCTGAATATGGGTTCTGACGTGGACTATCACGACATTGTCTTGAACGCGTTAACGCTGAAAGTTGGATTTCAATTCTAAAATTCCATGAGAAAATATTTGATTATCATATTCTTGACCGCATTGTTCAGTGGATGTGCAAGTTCATACAACGGTACGACTCAAAATATGCCAACGTTACATTATGTCCGGACTCAAGAGGATGGCTCAATAACAGTGAGAGTTTCATCTTCAGGACGGAATTATTCTGATGCATTGTCATTGGCCGGTAAATATGCCCTGAAACAAACAATTTTTAAGGGAATACCCATTCCAGAGGGCGGATTTCTTTCCAAGCCGCTGGTGACAGAGGTGAATGCCGAAGAAAAATACCAGTTGTTTTTTAACTCTTTCTTCTCTGATGAGGGCGATTATAGGGAGTTTGTCAGTTCTGAAGACAAAAGGTCGGCCTCAGATTTATTATCGAATGGCAAGACTTCGGCCAATGTTGTCACGACAATCCGCATATTAAGGTCCGAATTGCAGAAATACTTGATTGATAATAATATAATAAAGCCATAATTATGAAAAAAATTTATTTGATTTTTGCTTTGCTTTTGTTCTCAATTATCGCTTCCGGTCAGGCAAAGAAGCCGTCGCTTATGGTTGTGCCTAGTGATTTGTGGTGCAATCAAAATGGCTATATGTCAGAGGAGGATAATATGGGCGAGATGATTCCCGTGCCGGATTATAGAAAGGCTCTTATGAGTGATGCAGACTTGCTGCCAGTGATATCTCGCATCAACGGGCTTATGGCAGACAGAGGCTTCCCATTGAAGAATCTTGAGTCAGAAATCAAAGCGATCAATTCGAATTCCGCCGAGACCGCCGCTATTGTCAGCAAGGATGGAGCGTCAGTCAAGACCAGCGCTTTGGAACAATTAAGGCAGCGGGCAAGAGCGGACATTATCATACAGCTTACATGGACTGTCAATCAAATGGGACCTAAACGCTCCATAACATACACCCTTCAGGGTTTGGATTCATACACGAACAAAGAAATCGCAACGTCAACCGGAACTGGTGATCCGTCATTTACAGCAGAGCTTCCTGTTTTGCTGGCAGAAGCGGTAAGCAGTCATATGGACGAGTTTTGTGACAGGCTTCAAAGCCATTTTGATGACTTGTTAGAAAACGGCAGAGAGATATCCCTGAATATCAGAGTTTTCGAGAATCCGGACAATGTGGATTTGGAATCAGAATATGACGGGAAGGAACTACGTGAAATCATAGAGGATTGGGTTTACGAAAACACTGTCCAGCATCGTTTCAACCTTGCAGATGACAGCGAAGTTTATATGAATTTCGACGAAGTCAGAATCCCGCTTTATGATGATAGGGGTCGTGCTATGGCGGCAAGCAACTTCGCAAGACAACTTGAGAAGTATTTAAAGGAAGCCCCATTCAATATCCCGATTAAAAGAGATAATGCTGGATTGGGCTTGGCTACATTGTATTTATTTAAATAATCACTAAGATGAGGAAAGTATTATCATCCGCTATATTCATTTGTGTCTTGTCTGCTTTGAATGTTTCTGCGCAGGAATCATCAAAAGTACCGATGACAGTTTCTATTTCAGAGGCCTCTTCGAATATTCCGGCATCATCCAGAGACTTTCTTACCATGCGCCTAAATTCCGCGATCGCTAAGAACGGAATGGGAGCGACCGATGACTTCACACAGTTTTATTTGTCATGCTCATATTCTGTGGTAGAGAAACACATTGTGCCTGGATCGCCTACCAAATATTTCCAGACAGTGGAGATGAATTATTTTGTTGTGGACGCCTTCGCGCAGAAAGTATTCTCAACCGCCTCGATTGAAGCCAAAGGTGTCGGTAACAGCGAAGAACAGGCCAGCACTGCCGCCATCCGGCAGGTATCACCGACAAACACCACTCTCGCTTCTTTCATAAAGGAGTCCAACATGAAGATTATCAAATACTATGATGAACAGTATAAGAATATAATCGTTAAGGCAAAATCGTTGGCTAAGGTTTATCAGTATGAAGAGGCATTATTCCATCTGTCGCTTGTGCCTGAGGCTTGTGTTGGGTATCAGGAGGTCGTGGAAGTTGCGGCTGGTATCTACCAGAAGTATTTGGATGACAAGGCCAACAAGGCTTTGGCCAAAGCCAGGGCTATATGGAATGCCGGACAGGATTCCTATGCCGCGGCTGAGGCTGGCGAATATCTGGCCGAGATATTACCTGATGCGACGTGCTATCCGGATGCGGTGTCTCTGAGCAATGAAATCAAGGCTCGTGTCAAGAGTGACATCGATTATTACCGCAAGCGCGAGGAAAAACAAGAGGAACGCGCCTATCAGGTGGATATGGCGAAGATCAAAGCTTGGAAAGAAGTAGGAGTGGCATACGGGAATAATCAGAAATCGGTATACTATTACAGAACACTTTATTAATAAAATAATTATGAATAAATTTTCTTTGTTGGCATTAGCGATGAGTTTTGCGCTTTGCCCTGCTTTCGCTCAAGAAGCGACATCTACGGATGAGAACGGTGAATTGGTTAAATACCGTCGTTCATCCCTGTACTCTGTTTTGGTGAAGCATTCTTCATTTCCTTATTCAGCGGAGATTGATTCCGCGTTTATGGTTATGCCGATGCCGGATAAGTTTAATAATCATAATATCGACGTAAGGTCGTTCGAGTCTTCCGCGGTCAAGATGAAGAAGAAGGGCAAGGGGAAAACGGATGTCAACACTAAGGACATCAATAATTTCTTGTCTGAGCAACATATTGCCAAGGCTTTGGTCGCAAAGTGGTTTGACAGAAATCCAAGCACAGGTGGCTTTGATATGAACCTCATTCAGGAGAGAGGTTTCTATGACGCCTCCCAACTGGACATATCAAGCGCTAAGGAATCATCACGTGGCGTGTCAGCACTTGGTGATGCCGGTGAAGAGTTGATCGGAAACACATTCCTGATATTTAATGACATCACTTTCGTAGATAAGGGCGAGACCTCGTCCAAAGTGGCAGGAGGTTTCGCTTTGGCGGGCAAACTGGCGAGCCAGCTTACCGGTGACTCATCCTATGAATCTGTCGGAAACCTTGCCGCCGGAGTCGCCAATGAGGTCGATGGGTTCAGGGTAAACATCACTACATATCTATATAGGCTCGTTTGGAATGACGAGGTCGCAGGAACCTTCTATCAGAGCTACTGGTTCAATGGTGATGATAGCGATCCGGCGAAGAAAGCCGCTTTCGACAACAGCGACATCTTCACGGTTGAGTATGTCGGAGAGACCTCCACCTCCGCCGCGAATCTTGCGTCAAAGAGTTTCTCCAACAAGTCCAAAGGCGAACAGATGCTTAAAGTCTGCACCCGTGCTGTTGACAAGGCTATTGTCGAACTCCAGCGCGAGTATGATGAGTTTAAGGTTAATGTTCCTATCTATAAGATCGCGGAAGACGGAAAAACCGTGGATGTTCAGATAGGACTCAAGGAGGGTATCAACGAAAAATCCCGTTTTGAGGTTTTGCTGCCTGTCGAGGATGAAAATGGTAAGATTCAATACGAGAAAGTAGGCATGATACAACCTGTTGAAGGCAAAATCTGGGACAATCGTTTCGGTGCTCTTGAGGAAGCGGAGGAAGTTAAAGACGACGGAGAGGATAATACCAAGAACAGTGATGCGGCCAATCTTGAATCCGCGATGCTGACCGCCACGACATTCAAGATTCTTAGCGGCGCCAACAAGATAGTTCCTGGTTGTCTTGTCAGGGAAGTGACAATCAAAAAGTAATCTGCAACCAGTCAACTAGATGGACGAAGGTGGCCCTAAGTTCCACCAAAGAACTTTGGGCACCTTTTTTCGTTTTATTATAAGTATTCATTTTCGCCTACCATGAGATAAAAAAGATTAACCGGCTTTCCCAGCCACAACAATAGTTTTTAATAGCCTTGAATAATTTACACCACATCATGAACCTGAAAACCATTTTGGCTCTCTTATGTCCATTGTTGGTTGTTTCTTGCGGCAAGGAGTCGCCGGCCATCCATCAGGAAGGGCAGGATGACAGGGAAGTAAGTTTCTTCGGAAGCATAGGCCCTCAGACACGCGCCACGGACTCGGACTTCGAGGCAGGTGACGCAATCGGAGTGTTCGCCATCGAGAAGACATCATCCAACCCGAATGGAGACATCCTGACCCGCAATCATGCCGACAATGTGAAGTATTCCTATTCAAACGGAAGCTTCAAAGGAGCGTCAACCGTCATCAAACAGATTACATTCCAGCGATTGATGTTTTACAAGGCCGTCTATCCTTACACATCATCAGCCAGAAATGAGTTCACGTTCTCGGTCAAGACGAACCAATCCTACGGCGATTACTACACCTTGAGCGACCTGATGACGGCGGAGGCCGGCCCGACCTCGGGTGTGACTCCGAAGCTTACTTTCACACACAGACTTTGCGATGTTCTGGTCAGCGTGTGCTATGAGGAAAGGCCGACAGGGACGGCACACTTGTATTTCAACAATGTGAAGACATCAGTGAAAGTCAATCTGAATGAGGACACCTTCGTGACCGGCAACGCGGCGGGCAATGTCAAGGCAAAGCCATACGGGACCAATGGATTCAGGCTGGTTTTGCCGCCTCAGGTCATCAACAAGGGAGTCAAACTGATAACTCTCAACATCGGCAGTTCCTCTTACTCCGTGACGACGGACGAGTACATCACTTTGCGTCCGGAGATCCAACACACCTTCAGGCTGGTTGTCAGAAAGGACGGCAAGGCCACATTGACTACAAGCGAGAATCCTTGGAAGTCCGACATTGGAATTGAGGACATCGTTCCAAGGGACATGCTCAGAGGAATAAAGGAACATATGCCTGTCTATGTCGGAAACACACCACCGGATGTGGAAGGCAGTTACTACATCAATCCTTACGTTTCCTCATACTATTCAGATCTCGACAAGAATCCGGAAAATTCCCTCACAAGCGAGACAATCAACTTTTCCGATCAGAGTGACGGAATTTTGACGGTGAACACACTGACTGACGGGTCAGACACTTACTATTATCTGGAAGGAGCCTACATAACAGGGTACGGCAACTACTTCACTATCTTTTATGATTACCTCGGCTCTTTGGAAGCGAAGGACGGAACAGAGATTCCTATCAGGAAAGTCGAAATCTACTCAGGGAAAAAGACTAGTACCGGTATCTCAAATATGTATTACGCCAATGCATTTGTCGAAAAAGGTGACGATCCGTTCGGTGAATATATGGAGGAAGGCACATATCGTATATTCAAAGACAAAGATGGTTTCTCCGAAAAAAGCAGCTGGGCGCCGGCTTCCTTATCCTCCGCACCTGAAACAAGAACCAATATGTTCAATCCATGGAAAGGAATGGAATCAGGAATGTTAAAAAAATAGATCAACAAAATATTAAACAAAAACAGATATGAATCACAAGCTCTTATCAACTTTGATGTGCTGTTCTTTAGCCATCGTGGCCTGCGACAAGAACATCCAGAACAATCAGGACCCTCAGCCTATGAATACGGGAGTCAGCTTCTTAGGCCAGATCGGTGCCCCAACCCGTGCAACGGACAATGGTTTCGAGAATGATGATGTCATCAGCGTTTTCGCCATCGAAAAGACCACGTCCAATCCGTCCGGTGTGCTTCAGGCGTCGAACTATGCCGACAACGCCAGGTTCACATACAAGGACGGGCTGTTCAGCGCGGCAAACGTGTCGGATGTCATCGAGCAGCCGACAGACGGCACCCCATTGTTCTACAAGGCGGTTTATCCATATTCCATCAATGTCCGCAACGAGTTCACTTTCACGGTCAACTCTGATCAGTACACAGGAAACACATACACAAGAAGTGACCTTATGGTGGCTGAGACAGCGGCTACGACGGAACTTAAGCCACAGTTGACTTTCAACCATAAACTCAGTAATATATTGTTGGAAATCAGGTACGAAGAGAAGCCGTCCGGAACCGAGAAACTGTATTTCAACAACGTGAAGACCAAAACCGCCGTAAACCTTACCAAGGACACGTACACGGCCACCGGAACAACGACAAATGTCAGGGCATCGTCCTATGGAACAAATCTTTTCAGGATTGTCCTGCCACCGCAGACAATGAAGGAAGGCACACAGTTCATCACGCTTGAGATTGGCGGCAAGACCTACAAATATGTGGCGGGAGAAGACTATAACTGGCTGTCAGGAATCCAATATTCCTATTTTGTGACAGTCAAGAAGAATGGAACCATCACATTCACATCCAACATCAATCCTTGGAGGACAGAGCCGGAGATCGAAGATGTAGTGCCTGAGGATCTGGTGGAAAAGATGTCGAAGAAAATCACCATCCATAGAGGATCGAATCCTCCTACTGTTGAAGGATGTTATTATATAGACCCATTCGAGACAGTATATTGCGAAGATGAAGGAAATGGAGGCTACGAAGCAGGTCACATAGTCCAGAGCCACATCATCCGGTTTTCGAATCAGGATAAGGTCAACCATACTCTTGATTTTGAAGGCAGATCATCCAGCGGCTCCACATCCTCAGTCGGTACGGGAGCTTTCATCAGCGGGAACGGCAACAATTTCTCGGTGTTCTTTTCCACAATTGGTGAGAACTATACCGAGAAAGGACAGACAGTAACCACAAAGGAGGCTCTTATCATCTCGGGAACAAAGGCATCCACAGGCATCAAAAACTTGCAATATGCCTTTGTAATGATTGAGAAAAGTGGGGACACTTATGATGAAATCATGAAAGAAGGAGTATACCGTGTGTTCAAGGACAGTGACGGACTTTCAGTAAACTACACCTGGAGTTCAACCAACGCAGTGCCGCAGACAAAGGCGGATTTCACTTTCAGTCCCTATTATGATTACATCAGAACACGTTAAGAATATATCTGAATATGAATAAAAAGCTACTGGTGATGCTGCTTTGCCCTCTGATGATTGTGGCATGCGGCAAGTCAAACCCGGAGAAAAAGGACAATCCGAATCCTGAGCCTCAACCTCGGAAAGAAGGCATCAGTTTCAAAGGAGTCATCAAGCCGATGAGCCGCGCGACCGACAATGGATTCGAGCCAGGGGACGCCATCGGGGTGTTCGCTGTGGAGAAGACCACGAGCAATGTGTCCGGCAAGTTGATGTCAAGCAACTATGCGGACAATGTAAAGTATGTCTATTCCAATGGCTTGTTTTCTGGAGCCACATCCGTGATCGAGCAGCCCACGGACAAACCGTTGATGTTCTACAAGGCGGTCTATCCTTATTCAACTGATTTGAAGAATGAATTTACCTTCGCCGTAAATTCCGATCAGTCAAATTCGTCGAGCTACACCATGAGTGATTTGATGACCGCGGACACTGAGGCGACTTCAGAAGTCTCCCCTCATTTGGTATTCAGCCACAAACTGAGCAACATCATCGTCAATCTCAAGTATGAGGAAAAGCCGGGAGGTTCGGAACAGTTGATGTTCAACAATGTGCAGGTTGAGGCCAAAGCCAACATCAATGAGAACACTTTCACATCCTTCGGAACGGTTCAGACCGTGATTGCCTATGGTAATGGGAACAACAGTTTCAAAGCCATCCTTCCTCCGCAGACAGTCCCGGAAAAAGTGACATTGATCACACTGAAAGTCGGGTCAAAGAAATACACATTCTTTCCGGAAAGTGATTTTGTCTGGAGGTCAGGTATGCAGTACACTTACGATGTGACAGTGAGCAAGGCTGGCATACTGACCTTTACATCAAGCATAAATCCTTGGGAAACAGGCAATTAATTCACACTTACAAAGAAACTTCCTGAAATCATACAAGATATTCATAAATTGAAAGGGCCGCAGAGGAACAATCCCGTGCGACCCTTTGTCGTATTAAGTAAAAAATATTATTCAACTCTTCTGGCGCCATCGCTGATCACCACGTTGTAGAACTTCGGGTCGTGACCGAACTTGGCTGGGAACTGCTCCTTGACCGCTGCGATGAACGCGTCATAAAGTTCATCCTTCACGAGGTTGATCGTGCAGCCGCCGAAGCCGCCGCCCATCACACGTGAACCGGTCACCTCGCACTTGCGGGCAAGCTTGTTCAGGAAATCAAGTTCCTCGCAACTTACCTCGTAAAGTTTGCTCAGGCCGAAGTGGGTCTGGTACATCATCTCGCCGACGGTCTCGTAGTCTCCCCTCTCAAGGGCATCACACACGTCAAGAACCCTCTGAACCTCTCCGATGACATATTCAGCCCTGAGGAAATCCTCCTCTGAAATCTCCTCGCGGACCTCGTCGAGCCAAACTCTCTTGGCATCGCTGAGGAATTCCACGTCAGGATGATTCTTTCTGATGGCCTTGGCGGCGTTCTCGCAGGACTCCCTCCTCTTGTTATACGCCGAAGATGCCAGTTCATGTTTCACGCAAGAATCGACAAGAACGAGTTTGTAACCCTTTGGATCAAACGGGAAGTACTTGTACACCAATGTCTTGCAATCAAGACGGATAAGACTGCCTTTCTTTCCGAAAATCGAGGCGAACTGATCCATGATTCCACACTTCACACCGCAGTAGTTATGCTCTGTTGACTGGCCGATCTTGGCAAGTTCAAACTTGTCGATCTTGTTGTCGAACAAGTAGTTGATGGCGTAAGCGAAAGTGCTCTCCAAAGCGGCTGACGAAGACAGTCCGGCTCCAAGAGGAACATCTCCGGCGAAGACGGTGTCAAAACCCTCAACCTTTCCGCCACGCTTGATGGTCTCCCGGCACACGCCGAAGATGTAGCGGGCCCATTGCTGCTGAGGCTTGTCATCCTCTTCAAGACCGAACTCGACATACTCATCATAGTCAAGCGAGAAAGCCTTGACCTTTCGGGTTCCGTTCAACTTGACCTCGGCCATGATTCCGCAGTCAATGGCTCCCGGGAAAACATATCCCCCGTTGTAGTCTGTGTGTTCACCGATGAGATTGATACGTCCTGCGGAAGCGAAAATCTCGCCTTCCACTCCGAAGAGAGTCTTGAATTTCTCTCTGATTCTGGATTTCATTTCCATATTATGTGATTTTTAGTTTTGTCCGTCAAAGAAAGCACCCCGAAAGGTACACTTCCAATAAGGCAAATTTAACAATTTTTATTGATTATCTACAGAATCCTCACAACAATCGGACAATGATCGCTCACTCCGCCTAGGTAACGCGGCCCAGTGTAAGTGCGAAGCGGTTTTTCCCCCGAATGGGCATTGTCCCTCGTCATAAGAAACGGCAATCTTAAAACCTTCATTTCATGAATATGCCCGCCCATCACAAGGCTTTCCGAAGCGAAGAACATGTCAATCATCTCCCATTTTCCTGAATATCTGATAGTTCCCTCCCCTTTTCCGGCCAAAGAGGCCGCCAGGTTTGTCAAAGGATAGGGCTGTCCGTCAGTCAATATTCCGAAAGCCGGATTCTCAGGAGTGTCGTTGAAATCACCCATCGCGAGTATATTCCTTAACCCTGACCTTTGAAGCGAGTCCGTGGCATCACGCAACCTCCTCAGCGCCACCTTCCTTCTGTCATCCGTCTTGCCCCCGTACTTGGATGGATGATGGTTCACCAGAAAGGCCACACTGTCCCCGTCCGGCTTACGGAATTTTGTCAAAAGAATATCTCTGGTCCGCATCGGCGGATCTGCTCTGCCACTTACTCTGAGCGGCTTGGCCTGAAGCAACTTCAGTCTGGATTCACGATAAAGAAGAGCCACATCAATCCCACGCTGATCTGGAGAGTCAAAATGCACAATCTGATAGTCTGTCTTGTAGAGAGGTGTGTCTTCCAAAAGCCTCTCGAGGACAAAACGGTTCTCCACCTCGGCGACTCCCATAACGTCAGGAAACGCACCCTCGCTATCCTTTATCCAGAATATTGACTTTGCTATCGCGTTGCATTTCGCCATGAACCGACGTTTGGTCCAACGCCTTTTCCCGAAAGAGGTGAACTCCGCCTCCGAATCGCTGCCGTTGAGACTGTCCCTGCGCCAGTCGAAGAGGTTCTCCAGATTCCAGAACATGACAACTGTCTGATCTTCTCCTCCGGCCGCCTCTGGAATACTTATACTTATGTGAACCTGAGATATTACGAAGGCGGCCGGAAAGAGAAGAAAAACAGACAGTATGATGAGCATCCTTTTCATTCCACCGGCAAATATGCGGCACAAAAACGTAAAAAAAGAAAAGAAACAGAAAATCTTTCGTAAGAAACAGAAAAACCACCTTCTTTACCCCCAAACATCTTCCAAACAAGACAAAACAATTCCATTATTTGTATCTTTGCCAAGAAAATATAGAATTCAACAAGATATGTCATTGAAATGCGGAATAGTCGGACTTCCGAATGTGGGCAAGTCCACTTTGTTCAACTGTGTGAGCTCAGGCAAGGCCCAGAGCGCCAATTTTCCTTTCTGTACGATAGAGCCTAATCTCGGATCGACAAACGTTCCGGACAAGAGGCTGGAGGTGCTCGCGGACATGTGCAAGCCTAAGAGCGTGGTGCCCGCCACGGTTGATATCGTGGACATCGCCGGGCTCGTGAAAGGGGCAAGCAAGGGAGAAGGTCTTGGAAACCAGTTCCTTGCCAATATCCGTGAGACTGACGCCATCCTTCATGTGCTCAGGTGCTTCGATGACGGCAACGTGGTCCACGTGGACGGTTGTGTGGATCCGGTGAGAGACAAGGAAGTTGTGGACACAGAGCTCCAGATCAAGGATCTTGAGACGGTAGAGTCTCGCCTTGCCAAGAGCCAGAAACAGGCCACGACAGGCGGAGACAAGGACGCGAAGAAACTTGTCGCCCTTCTGCTACGCTACAAGGAAGCCCTTGAGCAGGGCAAGTCTTGCAGGTCCGTAGAGTTACTGAACGAGGAGGAGGCCGCCATGGCCAAGGATCTGTTCCTGCTGACCAATAAGCCGGTAATGTACGTCTGCAACGTGGATGACGCATCTGCCGTCAACGGCAACAAGTACGTGGATGCCGTCCGGGATGCCGTCAAGGAGGAGAACGCCGAAATTCTCGTGATCTCAGCCAAGACCGAGTCAGAGATCGCAGAGATGGACTCTTACGAGGACCGTCAGATGTTTCTGGAGGAGATGGGATTGAAGGAATCCGGGGTTGTCAGGCTGATCCAAGGCGCTTACCACCTGCTTGGACTCCAGACATTCTTCACGGCCGGATCAGACGAGTGCCGCGCCTGGACAATCCACAAGGGCGACAAGGCCCCGAAAGCCGCCGGTGTCATCCACACGGACTTCGAAAAAGGCTTCATCAGGGCCGAGGTAATCAAATACGATGACTTCGTCACACTCGGAAGCGAAAGTGCCGTCAGGGCGGCGGGCAAACTCGCCACGGAAGGCAAGGAATATATCGTCCAGGACGGCGACATCATGCACTTCCTCTTCAACGTCTGATTTCTGAAGGGAAGTTCAGAATCTTTACGGTTACTTATGTGTCCGCACGCATTCGATGAGAAATCCTCTGTTTCTGATTGTCGCCATTCTGCTTTCCGCTTCATGCAACAGAAGCGTCAATCAGAAATTTGCCGAGCTTGACCGGGATCTTAAACGCGCAGACATCTACATGGAGTCGTTCCGGCACAGGGCGGATTCCTTGGAACACGAAATCACAGCGAGTCTGCCGGATTCCTTGAAGTGGAATTTGTGCTATGATCTGTTCTCCTCGTTCATACACATAAATCTGGACTCGACCCTGTACTATTGCAATAAGCTTGAACGATACGCCTCAAACGAGGATCTCGCCGCAAGGACTGTCGCATGCAGGCTGAACTGTCTACGTTTGTCGGGGAAAATAAAGGAGATGGCCTCGCTTGCGGAAGAGATTGATGTCTCGAAGGTCTCTCCCGGCTTCCTGTCGGATTATTATTTCCACCTCCAGCGGGCATTTGACAGGGTCTACGACTCTTTGGCTGTCAAGTATATTCATGAATCAATCTCCAATCCGAACGTCAGCCAGATGATGAAAGCAAGGATGAGGGGATTGCTTTGCATCCGTGCCAAAGACATCGAAGGTACCTTGGAGCAATTCCGCATCGTGTACGACAACGCCGGCACATACCACATGAAGGCGATGGCATCATTCAACCTGTCACGCGCGTACCAGAAAATCAATGACGAAGACAACGCCATCTATTGGATGACAGAGGCCGCCATCAACGACATCAAGGCACCTTGCAAGGAATATGCTTCCTTGCCGGAACTGTCCATGATGCTAATACAGACCAATCGCTACCGGCGTGCGTCCTCTTACCTCAACATCGCGATGAAAGACGCCATCGGCGGACAGTGGAACAAGAATGTGTTCAATTATGCCGAAGGACAGATTTCCATAGCAAACGCCATGAGACACAGTGCCAATGTCATGATTGTCTGCATCGTTCTGCTGATCATGTTTCTGGTCGTGATCTGGCTGATGTATGTAGGAGTGTTCCGTCAGAAGCGCGAGTTGCACAGAATAAACGGAATAATCAGCGAGATGAATATTCGGCTGACCGACGAGGGAAACATCAAGGAAGCCTATCTGTTCAGGTACATGGCTTTGGCCGTGGAATACCTTGGAAAGCTGGAATCCTACCGACATGATCTTCGTCAGGCCATGAAAGAAGATGGTATGGATGCGGTCAAGGCAATGCTTCGGGCTCCGGAGCAGCGCAATGTCTACAAGGAATTCTACGAGAAGTTCGACACTACCTTTCAGAAAATATATCCGGACTTTGTCTCCAAAGTCAATCTCCTTCTAAAGGAGGAGGCACGGTTCCGCGAAGGGATCCCTTTCTGTACGGATCTCCGCATCCTCGCCACCATCCGTCTTGGTTTCCATGAGTCAAGACAGATCGCCGCGTTTCTCAATGTCCCGCCCACATCAATCTACACAAGAAGGTCGGCGATAAGGCGCTCCGCAATCTGCGAAAAAGAGGAATTTGAGGGAAAAGTACGTCAAATCATCTAAAAAACGACACTATAAATTTTAGTCTAATAGATTATTTCATAGTCTATTAGACTAAAAACCCATCTAAAATCGCCGATGCCGTTAATTAAAACGGTGTATAAATGCCGTAACTTTGCACTCTGACTTTATCGCACGAAAACTGATACACTAATATTCAAAAATCAAAATCATGAAACGATTGCTTTCCATCCTTTGCGTCACAACGGCGGCTTTTGCCATGCACTCATGCACAAAGGAAGACACCAAGCCAATTCCATTAGAATTCAATGTGCTCAAAAACGGGAACACGATTCTCGACAACAAGACTGTCATTGAACTCAATTTCGATGAAAGCACAACATTCGACCTCACCATGTCAGGAGTCGCCAGTATCGATACTGAAAAACCAGCCGGGTGGGACTGCGCCGTCATCAAAAGCGAGAAAGTCGTCAATCTCAAAGCCCCGTCTTCAAGTGACTCAGAAGCCGAGAGGGAGGGAGCTATCATATTCAAGGTATATGACGCCGACGGAAAACTCTTTGAGCACAGTTTCGGTGTCAAGGCGACAGAGGCAGCTATGTCATTCGAGCTCATTGACATCAATCTCGAGGAGACACTGCTCTTCAGACAGGGTGGAACCCAGACCATACCTTTCTCGGCATCCAAGAACGTTGTCTCCATAAAGTGCGGGATCACTGATGGTTGGACAGCCACGACGGACTTGGATTCCAAGATGATTACCATCACGGCGCCTGCCGAAGAAGGCATGAACGAGGAGGGCGAGCTTGTCCTTGCTCCTGTGTCCGCATTCGGGACGGAAGGTGAGGCTGTGACCCTTAAGGTTAAGATTTCCAGGGATATTCCTGTCATGACTTTCGCCAAGACGACCTATGGTGTCAACGCCGGCTCTTCCATAGAGATTCCGTTCGAGGGGAGTTACGTGTCAAATGTCAGCTTCGAGAATGTCCCTGAGGGATGGAATTTCGAGGCCGATGTTAAAGCCGGGAAGATTGTCGTGACGGCTCCTGCCTCAGGAGCGTCAAGAGCCGAGGTCACAGTAAACTACGAGTCGCCTGTAGGACTTGCCGGCGAGGCCAACACAATCTGTTGCAAATTCTTCGGAATAAATTGTGTGGAGGATCTCCACGCCCTCAGGACAGCCATCGACGACGCTGTCGGGGAAAAGAATTCCGACATTGAGGCCTATCTCGTGAACGGTGAGGTGAAACTGAACACTGACCTCACCATCACTGACGCCGACCTCATCCATGTTGACGGATCGGCCGCAGAGAAGTCTCTCGCGGACCAGCGCAAGGCTGTTGTCAGCAAATTCTACAACTATACCTTCAATGGCGGCGGACACACCGTGACGTTCGACATCAATCCTGACTACTGCCGCTTTGGATTCTTCTACACTTTCGGAGCGCTCTATTCAGACGGCGTGAAAGCCGGAATCACCGTGGATGACAAGACTCTTCTCAAAGACATCAACTTCGCCGGAACGATAAAGATTTCCTACACCACGACAGGAAAGAGCCAAGGAATGGCCATCGCACCGGTAGTTGTCTACAACAAGGGAGGCAAGATGTTGAATGTCAATAGTTCAGTCGAATTGTCAAGCACAAGGGATGACCTTGAGAGTCTAGCCAACAACGACCTCATCAAACAAGGCCAGATCGGTGGCATCACTTCCATCGACCAATTCGGAAGATGCGAGTACAAGAACTGCACATTCTCCGGCAAGATAACAATTGACGGAGGAATCCAGAACATCGGAGGCATCGTTGGCTACGCCGACAACTATGACGGCAAAATGCTTCAGTCCGTGATCACAGGGTGTAAGAACACCGCCGATTTCAGCATACATCAGAAGGCCGGAATGCACTCTGACGCCTACATCGGTGGTATCCTTGGATCATCGCGGACAAGCCAGCCGATCATCACTGACTGCGAGAACAAGGGCAATTTCAACATCGATCTTGAAAACGGCTTTGGATCGGTGCAGAGCTGCGGAGGAATCATCGGTTCCGGCTATGGTACACTGGTCCGCTGCAAGAACTACGGGAACATCACTGTTTACGAATGTGCGAAGAACGCAAGCGGAAGTACTGTCAACCGTCGTTACGGCGGAATCATCGGCGGTCCTGGTACAATCTCCACAAGCAAACACGGTGAGAATGTCTTCCGTCACAACCTTGAGAACTGCGAGAATCACGGAAACATCAAAGGAGCGAGTTCGATGATGGGAGGAATCGTGGGACGAAGCGAGAAGAACACAGGTGAGAAAGCGATATTCAAAGGCTGTGTGAACTACGGTACGGTCGAAAGCACCGAGCAAGTCATGACTATGGGCGGCATCGCCGCTGTCTGCAACGGTGGTGATTTCTACAATTGCATCAACCGAGGAACCATAAAGGGCGCGATCGAAAGAGACGCGGCCGGAATCATAGGCAGCATCGACTGGTCTGACGACAAGCACGATTGGACTATAGACGGATGTGAGAACTACGGCAACTTTGAACTGACGGGAGAAAACAAGTCCGGAGCCGTCGTGGCCGGCATCGCCGTACACGCCAAAAACGCAAAGGCCAGATATTCAGTAACAAACTGCAAGGCAAGTTTCAGCGTCACCGGAAGCAACCTTACCAAAGAGCCGGCTATCGGAAAATACGGCAACGCGAACATCAGCGCGTTCACCATTGACGAAGCCACAAAGAACAACTGTAAAATCAATTAATATTCCATGAGAAAATCCATCGTAAGAATTTTTCTCTGCCTTGTAGCGCTTGTCCTGGCCAACGTCTCGATGACGGCCCAGAACAAGCCGTTCAATGTGAGCGGCTCAGTGCTTGACGAGGCAGGTTATCCGGTCATCGGCGCCGCCGTCCTCATAAAGGGAGAGCGGACAGGCGTGATCTCAGACGTGGACGGAAAGTACAAGATCGACGTGCCATATTCAGAAGCCACTCTTGAGGTTTCCTGCATTGGCTACGCTCCACAGACCATCAAGGTGGCCGGACGGCATAAGCTGGACATTGTCCTTGTCGAGGATGTCAAGGCGCTCAGCGAGGCTGTCGTGGTAGGTTACAACGTCCAAAGGCGTGAGACCATCACCGGAGCCGTCTCGACGATAACCACCAAGGAACTGTCGCAGTCCCCTACCGCGAATGTCAACAACGCCCTGGCCGGCCGTCTCCCGGGACTTATCGTCACGCAGCACGGCGGCGGTGAGCCAGGCTTCGATGTAGCCAACGTCAATGTGCGCGGTGTCTCCACCTATGGCGGCGGAACAGCTCCTATCGTGATCGTGGACGGAATCGAGCGTGAGATGAGCTACATCTCCGCTGACGAGATCGAGACTTTCACCATCCTCAAAGACGCGTCAGCCACAGCGCCTTACGGAATCAGAGGAGCCAACGGAGTAATCATCATCACAACCAAGCGCGGACGTGAGGGCGAAAAGCCGACAGTTGATTTCAAGGCATCCGTTGGAGTGACAGAACCGGCGAAGTTTCCACGTTACCTTGGTTCGGCGGACTATGCCGTACTCTACAACGAGGCTCTCATGAACGACAATCCGGGAGTCGATGTCAACACGCTGTCGCTATTCTCGGGAGAGGCAATCGCCAACTACCGCAAGGCAAAGGGCGACAACTCTGACGGACTCGGCTACGATTGGAACTACTTCGACTACATGTTCAAACCGGCGGTAATGCAGGATTACTCCCTGTCCGTAAGAGGAGGAACCGAAAAGGTTAAGTATTTCGTCCTTGGGGGCTATTACAACCAAGGTGACAACTACGCCTACCATGCTCCTGAGAAAGAAAACGGATTCTCCCGTTTCAACTTCCGCTCCAACATCGATGTACAGGCCACAAAGCGCTTCTCGATCTCTGTCGATCTGGGAATAAGGGTGCGCCAGACAACCTACCCCGGAGCCACAGCCTCGTCTCTCATCGGACTCGCCAACACTCAGCCGTCGTACCTCCCTATCGTCATCGAAAACACAGGGATAGAGGAGAATGAGCTCGACTTCACCAACAACGGAGGAATGCTCCTTTACTGCGATGACCAGATGTACCGCTACAATGTTCTCGGACAACTCAGCCACACCGGCTACACAATCCGTACAGACAACGACATCAACGGTTCCATCCGTCTTCGCGAGGACCTTTCGTTCATCACCAAAGGCCTGTCGCTTGAGGGACAGTTCTCTTACGATCAGTACAACGGAACCTCCAAGGGAAACAAAGTCAACACATTCTCCCTTGGAAACCTGACTTTCCCGGGCTACGCCACGTGGAAACTCAAGGGTGAAAGCGTGGATGTGTGGAAAAACAACGCCGGATACTGGGCGAAGAACGGAATATTCGAGACCGCCAACACCAGGACAATCGATGACAACTATTCCCGCTCGCTTTCCAACTACACGACCGTCTCTACCTACCGTTTCCAAGGCAAGCTGGATTGGAAGCGCAAGTTCGGTGTCAGTGAAGAGCACGATGTGACCGGGATGCTTCTGGGCTACCTTCAGAACAAGAGCAAGGGCAGCGATGTAGACTACCGCTACTGTGGAATCTCCGCCAGGGTCACCTACGCCTACCGCAGCCGCTATCTTCTTGACACCAACTTCGGCTACAACGGTTCCGAAGCCTTCGCACCAGGGAAGAGGTTCGGATTTTTCCCTGCCATCTCCCTCGGATGGGTTCTCAGCAGCGAGAACTGGATGAAGGGTCTCAGGGCTGTTGATTTCCTCAAGGTCCGCGCATCCGCCGGACTCGCCGGCAACGACTACATCAGTTCGGCGCGTTTCGCCTACATCCAGACCTACAACAAAGGCAAGGAATACATCACCAACTTCGGGGAGAACTCCAAGAACTATTCTTCATGGTACGATGAAGGTGCCTTCGCCAATGAGGATCTGACCTGGGAAAAGGCCATGAAGTACAACGTCGGAATCGACCTCAAGATGTTCAATAACAGGTTCTCATTGAATGTGGACACATTCTACGAGCATCGCTATGACATCCTGACGAACATGGCCAGCGAAGACAAACTTGGTTTGCCTGCGATCATAGGACAGTCGGCCACCTACACCAACTCAGGCATTGTGGACAACAAGGGTATCGAGATTGAGTTCGGGTGGGCTGACCGCATAGGAAGGGATTTCAGCTGGTACATCAAACCGAATCTCTCTTTCGCCCGCAACAAGATAAAGTTCTGCGAAGAAATATCCTATGTCTCCCCGAATGGGGTGGACTGCACATGGAGGTACGCCACAGGCCATCGCGTGGGCGAGAACTTCGTCTATGAATTCGACCACTTCGTGGCCGACCAGACCGAGGCTGACAAACTCAACGCCGCGGGCTACCAGACATTCGGCACGCTAAGTCCCGGAGATGTAGTCTACAAGGATCAGAACGGAGACGGAGTCATCGACAACTACGACCGCAGGGCGATGGGCAATCCGCGAATCCCTGAACTCCAGTTCGGAATCCCTGTAGGATTCAGTTGGAAAGGACTTGATTTCAGCGTCCTACTTCAAGGATCCACCCTCTGCTCTGTGATGCTTTCCGGAGCGGCCGTCTGGGATTTCCCTATATATAACGTGACCGCCATCGGCAAAGTGAAGCCTATGCACCTGAACCGTTGGACCCCTGAGACAGCAGAGACAGCCACCTACCCGGCACTGCATCTGGGAGCCAACTCGAACAACAAGAACTCGCATTCGAGCCTCTTCCTCTACGACGCCTCCTACATCAGGCTCAAGAACGTGGAGATCGGCTATTCCCTGCCGAAAAAATGGATGAACAGGATCAATGTCCAGAATTGCCGCGTCTATCTTCAGGGGCAGAATCTCCTGACCTTCGACGGGTTGTCTGACGCTGATGTGGATCCCGAGACAAGGGACGGAGACGGCAGCTGGTATCCTATCCAACGAGTTTTCAACCTCGGAATCTCCATCACTCTCTAAGCAGTTCCAAACATATTCAGAACACTATGTCATTAATGAAAAACATATTGAAAACCAGTGCTGCCGCACTTTGCATTCTTGCGGCCGCATCCTGTGACGCCTATCTGGACAAAAAGCCGACCGACATCAAGACAGAGGCCGACATGTTCAGCAGTTTCCAACAGACCGATGAGCAGATCACCCGCCTTTACGCCCTCGCAAAGGCTTCCGACAGGCCTCTTGCACAGATGCACCACTACAGCGAGTCCCCTTGCTGCGATGAAGCCGAATGCACCTCGACCTCAGAGGCCAACAACCTCACAAACCGTTGGAATGAAGGCGATTGGGAGCCAGGTTCGGACATCTGGAAGAAGACAACGGCCACAGGCTCATCAAGTGCCAGCAACACCACCGGATGGTGGGCGGGAGTATATTCAAACATCCGCAGGGCCAACAAGATACTCGAATGCATCGAGACCTACAAAACCCCTGACTCCCCTTCCGAGCCTGGCACGCTGATGAACCGCGTCGGTGAGGTTCTGTACATCAGAGCCTACCTCCACTACGTCCTGCTGCGCAATTATGGCGAATGTGTATATCTCGACCATTCAATCAAGCAGAGTGACGACAGGCATTTCACGCGTGAGGACGTGTTCACGATCGCACAGAAAATCTGTGATGACTGCGATGAGGCATATTCAAGAGTCCCGGCGCAGAACAGCGGAATGAAGTTCGCGAGAATCGACAAGGGAGCCTGTCTTGGACTGAAGGCTATGGTACGCTGGATTGTGGCGACTCCTCTTTACAACGGAGGCATCGACGGCAACGGCACTTTCCCTTTCACCGACAACCGCACAGGCAAGGAGCTGTACGCCAAATATGACCCGCAGCGTTGGGTGGGCTTGAGAAAGGCATGCGAAGAGGTCATCAACTTCAGCATTGAGGGCCGTCCGAAATACACCCTCTACCAAGGAGCCGACAAAAGCGACTGCACCGACAAACTCGGCAACAACACAAGCGCGTCGATGGTTCCGAGAAGGCTTTGGGAACTCTTCGTCCCTGAGACGATGGAGCCTCTCAAACAGGAATGGATCTGCTTCTGGCTCAGAGACAAGTCCGCCGGTTGGTGGGGCGACAACTATCCTCCGTCACAAAGCGGAGGCGGCAGGGAAATGCCGACCCAGGATCAGGTTGATGAATATGAGTTCATCGGCCCGGACGGCTACGGCTACCCTATCTACGCCCTCAAGGAGAATCACGCCTCGCTCTACAATGGGCTCATCAGCGAATCCGCTCTGAAATCCAGCTACGACGACGCCAATCCTTACGTCAACCGTGATCCCCGCATGTACCGCGATGTGATCTACCACGGCTCGACGTTCAAGAGCACAGTGATAAACACGGCGTCAGGACCGGACAAGATCAACGCCGCCAACTCGACAACCACAGGCTACTTCCTCCGCAAGTTCTGCGACGGTTCCCACAACAAGGCCGCGGGCTCAGGCGCGGGAGTGCTCCACTGTCCTCCGGCATTGCGTCTTTCGACCGTGTACCTTATGTGGGCAGAGGCAGTGACACGTACAGAAGGGCCGAACGCCGAGGTCTACAAACGGATCAACGAAATCCGCAGCCGCTCGTTCATGGCCCCGATGCCGCCTGCCACAATGTCCAGCAAGGAACTTATGCTCGACTACATCGCAAGGGAAAGAAGGGTTGAGCTTTACCACGAGAAATGCCGTTTCTGGCAGTGCCGTTTCTACCTTGAGCCAGCCCTTGAGGCTGCGAAGGACAGACAGTGGGAGTCACTTCCGGGAAGTACTAATGATGCGAAGGCTCAGGAATATTTTGAAAAATATGGAGCGTATCCTAAGACACAGCATAGGATTTGCGGCATGAGGCCGGTCGAGGACGCCGGAGGAAAGATTGTCATCAACGGCAAGAAGTACCGCATGGAGCGCTATTGGGTAGAGAACCGTGTGTTCGAGTCAAAGCACTATCTTATGCCGATTCCTGTCGACGAACTCCAGAAAGCCGGCATCCAGCAGAATCCAGATTGGTAGTTTACTGAAAGATGAGAATAAGACAATTAAGCGTTTGTTTGTTGATACTCGCCGCCCTTGCGTCCTGCTCCAAGGAAAATCCTTCCTCAGGAGCGGGCGGAGGCGGTGAAAAGGAACCGGAAGAAAAGCCGTCGGAGATCACGCCGGACAAGGGCATGACCCTCTATGGACTGGTAAGCGACACCGACGGAAAGCCTGTCGAGGGTGTTGTTGTCAGCGATGCCTACACCTGCGTGAAAACCGACTCAAGAGGTGTCTATCAGATGAAACGCGCCCGTGACGCCAAATTCGTGTTCATCTCGATGCCTTCAGGCTATGAATGCGCGACGCAGAAGGATTTCGGGAATATGCCCCTTTTCTATCAGAACTGCAAGTCTTTGACGGGGACCGCATCAAGTGTCTACAGAGCGGATTTTTCTCTTTCCAAACGCAAGCATTCCGACAACAGATTCACTCTGGTGGCCATAGGAGACCCGCAGCCGGACTACGACAGCGATGTCGAGCGGTTCCGGGCCGAAACCGTGGCTGACATAAACCGTGAGATTGCGCGGCACTCAAGCACCGAGACCGTCGCCGTGGCTCTTGGAGACATAATCGGAATCGACGAGAACCATTCGGGAAAACGGCTTACGAAGATGAAAAAGGTTCTCGGGGAGATCGACGTGCCCACCTATCACGTCATCGGCAACCATGACAAGGACAAACTTTCCCCTGACGGACTGACATTCAGCAACATAATGGGACCGCTTTACTATTCGTTCAACGTGGGGATGGTTCATTTCGTCATCCTGGACGACCTAAGGTTCTCCGGCAACACGGACTACACGCTCGGTTTCACAAAAGAGCAATATGACTGGCTGGCGCAGGACCTCTCGTTTGTCCCGAAGAACCACAAGGTCGTGCTCTGCTTCCATGCGCCGATGTACAACAACTTTGCGAAATATTCCTACGCCACACAGATCTTCGAACTCGTCAAGAACTACAAGGATCCAATAATAATGGCCGCGCACACCCACAACTACAAGTACAGCAAGAACAAGCTTGGGATGAGGGAATATATTCTCAGCACCGCCTGCGGTTATTTCTGGAGGGCAAACCATGCTACAGACGGCACACCTAACGGCTACTACGTCTTCACGTTCGACGGCACCGAAATCAAGGACATGTACTTCAAGGGAACGGACTGGGACAAGTCGCACCAGATGAGAATATACAGAGCCTCAGATAGTTATGCTATCAGCGGAGGGGGCAGATATTCTTTCTCGGACGACGGTTTCGGAAAAGATGAGATCGCCGTCAACGTGTTCTCCGGAGGGCCGGACTGGAACGTCAGTGTCTACGAAGACGGCGTCCTGACCGGTACAGCGACATACCTTGAGAATCAGTACGACCGATGGATGTGCGGACTTTACATCAACCACGCCTACAAATGCAACAAACTGGAGGACATCACCAAGGCCAAGCACATCTATCGCTACAAGCTCAAGAATCCAAACACCCGACAGATCAAGGTCGAGGCACGGGATCCGTTCGGAAACGTGTTCACGGAGACCTCTGTGGTCGGAACGAATGACTTCTCTTTGGCCGAACCTCCCCTCCAGAAAGGGCTGAAAGACGGAGGCGACAGGCCTTACACCTATTTCTGGTGGAGGAAATAACTATAAAAGACATAAGATATTCACACTTTATGAAGAAAACCATTACATTTTTCGCGGCGATAGCACTCGCCTTGATTTCTGTGGCGCAACCTAAACCGGGTTCATTCGAACAGACATGGAAAAAGGGTCCTCAGTGGCTCGAGAACGCCGTGATATATCAAATCTACCCATCTTCCTACAAGGATTCAGACGGCAACGGCATCGGGGACATCCCTGGAGTCATGTCCAAGCTTGACTACATCGAGAAACTCGGAGTCAATGTCATCTGGTTCAATCCCCTATTTGTTTCCGGATGGGTTGACGGTGGTTACGACGTGATCGATTTCTACAAGGTGGACCCACGTTTCGGTACTAACACAGATCTTGTGAATCTGATTTCCGAATGTCACAAGAGAGGAATAAAGGTATTCCTCGACTTGGTACCAGGGCACACATCCGACCAGCATCCTTGGTTCAGGCAGTCCATGGAGGCGGACGCCAACCAGCGTTACAGCGACTATTACATCTGGAGCGACCGACTGCCTGACAAGCGCGCTGAGGATGACCTCAAGAAGATGCTCGCTTCAGACAATGTGATGCAGAACACCATAGGCAAATGGATGAAGTCAGACGCTCCGAGAGGAAAGTACTACATGAAGAATTTCTACGCCTGCCAGCCGGCCCTGAACTTCGGCTACTACAATCCGGATCCTGCCAAGCCATGGGAGCAGGGAATGGACGCTCCGGGACCGAAAGCCGTAAAACAGGAGATGAAGAACATAATCGAGTTCTGGTTCAACAAAGGTGTGGATGGATTCCGTGTGGACATGGCGGCCAGTCTCATCAAGAACGACAAGGACAAGAAAGGCATAATCGAATTCTGGCGCGAGATCCGCGGATGGATGGACACCGAGTTCCCTGACCATGTTCTGATGGCCGAATGGGGCAACCCTAAGTACTGTCTTGCGGCCGGATTCAACATCGACATGGATCTTAACGGAACCAGCACAAAGATCCGCAGGATGTATTTCGACAAGAAGCACCAGGCAGACGGAGGCAGTTATTTCTCATTGAACGGAGGACAGCCGTCCCTGAAGGACCTCTATGGCAATCCTTGGCCTGAGAACAAGATCGACACAAAGGATGACGCCGCCAAGATGCTCAAGAGGTTCTACGATGAGTACAGCGAAAACATCGCATGGACCAAAGACTGGGGCTACTATGCCAACCTTACCGGCAACCACGACCATCTCAGATTCAACATGGGCGCAAGGAACACTCCCGAGCAGTTGAAAGTGAGCATGGCCTGGATCATGACCATGCAGTTGCCTATTCTCTACTACGGTGACGAGATCGGAATCCGCAGCCTCGCTGACCTTCCTAACGTTGAAGGAGCCGACCATAACGGAAAGGAGCGTACCGGAGGACGGTCTCCGATGCAGTGGGACGACAGCGTGAACGCTGGGTTCAGCACCTGCGACCCTTCCGACATCTACATTCCTGTTTGTCCTGAATGGACTCCTGCCACATCCTATCCGCTTTACCTCAAGTGGAAAGCGGACGGATGCAAGAATCCGACAGCCAAAGGTGAGATCACCGTGGCCTCACAGGACAATGATCCGAAGTCTCTCCTCAACTGGACCCGCGCGCTCATCAAACTCCGCAAAGAGACGAAAGCATTCTGGAGCAGCAGCGAGTGGAAACCCCTCTACAACGAGGATGTTCCATACCCGATGGTCTACACCCGCACGGACGGCGCCGAGACCTATCTCGTGGCCCTCAACCCGACCGGAATCAAGCGCACCGTCACAATCCCTTCACAGACATCGGAGAAAGCCGGAAAAAAACTCGCACCTGTCCTGATGACCGGCAACGCCTCCTACAAGGTGACCGCCAATGGCGATGTCCTGACGATGCAGCCAACCAGCGCCATGATCGTGAAAATAACAAGCGGCAATTAACGTACAGAGTAACAGGTAATAAAAGAAGTTCGTGGTGTTAGTTCAGCACCACGAACTTCTTTTATTATCTTAAATGCCAATTAGTCATCTTACACATAATCATTTTATACACACATCGCCCGAATCATCATTTTACCGGACAACTATCGTTACTCGTTTTAGATAATCACCTTCCAAGGAATTGAATGTTGGAACAGGATTGGTGATAGCGGATGTCGCCTTCTGGAATGCAGGCTTCAATGGCAATCCTGTCAAGACAAACTGACTTGTCTACTGCCTTGAGGGCAATCCTGACTGTATGCAATGAAGTGTCCGATGAGACAATCAGGCTGCCACCATCGAGAAACGAACGGGAGACCTTCCGTTTCAGTATTTATCTATGGGAGGGACAACGTCATATTTATCCACCCAAACTACCCTTCTGCCGGACAAAACTCATTTTGCAGCCGTTTTGTCCGGCAATGCAAGCGTTTCCACGGACAAAAATCATTTGCTCACCGAGACGATCTAAGGGCAAAGGCTTTAGCGAAATGAGAAAAGTACTTGTCTGACGAAAGCAGGGCATCTCTATCATCGGAAAGATATTCCTCACAGAATTGATCTCGTGCCCTGATAACCTCCTTCAGCATTGAATCCCTAGAAGAAAACGACTCATTCTTTCGCCCGACAGTGATTGTAAGGTCAAAAAGATCAAGTGCGCGGACAAAAGCGCCTCTGGCCATACTCGCATTGTCTTTTCGCTTCCATTTCAATGTTCTGCCAACCTCGCTGCCAATGTTGGCCATCTGAGCGATGAACGGCATCTCCGCCCACCTCTTCACATTAGGTTTTTCTGGAAGATTCACCATCACTTGACAAGATTACCAACAATCAAACGAATCTCATTCCTTATAGAACTGTCCTCAACATCCCTGCTGAAGTTATTTCTCCTTGGACTGATGTTTATCAATGAATCATATTCGATAAAATCCTCACCTTCAACTTCGGGATAAAGGTTAATACCCCACAAAGATTCCTGCATGGAGCCATCCTCCAACAGTAATTTTTCCAAATCAGCGTGCAGTTCAGCATTCAATGCCAACACTTTGCGGTCAACATCCACAACCCCCTTAACCATGTCTCCATAAAATTCCAGAGCCATTTCCCTAAGTTGTTCCCTGCTGACAGGTTCACGAATTATTGTCATACCAATGTTATCTTACCTCCGCAAACCTACATAAAATATTCGAGATTTCGAACACAACTTGATTTCGATGATCTGAAAAAAGGAAACCATATACCTGTTGACTAACTTCTGGCCTATTGTGTTTGCAAACAGTTAATTACAAGCAATTAATCAATTATTGTAAAATTAGTTGATAATTAGCAATTTACAAGATTTTGTAGTCAACTCGTATATAATTACCTATAAATATTAATATAGGAATACAATGTTTCTATTGCGCTATTTTGACGAAAATAGCGGAACGAAATGCGTTATTTTGACGGTTTTCGGTGGTTGAAACCTGCTTATTTTGACGAAAAATATTCGGGAAAAGCAGTTTTGAGTGAGGGTTTGGCGACTTCCAGAAGGGGGATCATTACAAAGGGGCGGTTCTCGATGTCCTTGTGGGGGATGGTGAGGTCGGGAATATCTATGCGGTCGGTGCCGTAGAAGAGGATGTCGATGTCGATGATGCGGGAATGGTAGATGCGGTTGCCTGAGCCGTCATATTCAGGAGGATCGGTTCTGCCCATCGAGCGCTCGATTGCTTTGATTTTGCGCAGGACTTCTGTGGCTGCCTCTTCTGCCGAGGTATCAGGTCTGAAGGTTCTGTAAAGTGCCACAGCGTTAAGGAACTTGCCACCGGAGAATCCCATAGGTTTGGTCTCGATAAGCCGCGACAGGGCCGTATAATGGCCTTCAAAGGCCTCGTCCATGCGGCGGAGAGCCTCCTCGATGTTCTTCTCGCGGTTGCCAAGGTTGCTGCCAAGGGAAAAGTATATGCTGACAAAGGCCATTACGAGTTCGGTTCCTTTGAATAGTCCGGGCCGGTGCCTGGATCCACACGGCCGGCAGAGTCAACGTCATCCAGACCGAGTTCCAAGCGAGCCTCGTCGGAAAGCATGGACTGATCCCAAGCCGGGTCAAAGACCAGTTCCACGTTGCACGATTTGATGCCTGGGACATCAGTGACATTTCTCTGCACCTCATCGAGCACCTCATCGGCCATCGGGCAGTTCGGAGCGGTGAACGTCATCTTGATGAAAGCCTCGTGCTTCTTGTTGATGACAAGCTCGTAAATCAGACCAAGATCATAGATGTTGACCGGAATCTCAGGATCATACACCTGCTTCAAAGCCAAAACCACATTGTCATACAGCGGTGCGAGCGCCTTGACATCCTCAGCGGAAAGCACCTCACTCTCCTGCTCCACCTGCGGCTCATGAACGGTCGCCTCTTTCTCTTCCTTATTATTTTTGAATATACTCATATAACACTTAATCAAACAATTATATTCTTCAATAAGTCTAAAAAAACTTACACTTTCATAGCCAAAACAGCGACAAATATTCTTCCACAAATTTAATAATTACTATAAACTTTAGATTTTCATAGTAACTACAGCTTATATGGCATTGCTAACTGTTCTCCAAGGCCACCGCCTTGATGGTGTCAATCATCGAGACGAGACCATTGGCCCTGGTCGGGGACAGATTCTCCTTCAAGCCGATCTGGTTGATGAAACTGAAATCATCCGCTGCGATCTCTTTCGGAGTGCGACCGGAATAGACGCTGATCAAGAGAGATATTATGCCTTTTGTGATGATAGCATCGCTGTCCGCCTTGAAGTACAGTTTTCCGTCCTCAAGCCGCCAATCCAGCCAAACCCTTGACTGGCACCCCTTAATCAACTTATCCTCAGTCTTTTCCGCTTCCGGATAGGCTTCCAGATTCTTTCCCAAGTCGATGAGATACTCGTATTTGTCGAGCCATTCATCGTACATCGAGAAATCGTCAATCACAGACTGTTTAGCTTCCTCTAATGAGTTCATATCACATAACAATTTCAAATTTCCAAATATACAAGCCACTTCAAAGGTTGATGAGTCTGTCACTTCGTTGCTTCGGCAGGCTCAGTGACCACAACCTAAACCAACATCGCAACCGCCTTGTCAAGTGACCTGATGAAATATTCAGCCTCCTCCATCGTGTTGTACGGGGCAAGGGACGCGCGAAGCATTCCTGTGACACCGAATCGGTCCATAATCGGCTCAGCGCACATCTGACCGGAACGCACAGCGATTCCCATCTTGTCCAAAATCAGAGCCAGATCTTCGTGATGCGCTCCGTCCACACTGAATGAAAAGAGAGGAATCTTTGCCTCCGTTCCACGTGGAACGCCATAAAGATGGATTCTCGGATTACTCGTCAGTGCATGGAGTAAATATTCAGACACAGCACTCTGGTTATCAACTAATTCTTTATCATTCATCAATTTAGCTACCTCGATAGCCGGTTTCAAGGTCGGCATGGAATTGATGTTCTGGGTTCCAGCCTCGAATTTTTCCGGAAGCGGAGCGTAGGTCGTGCCGGAAAACTTCACGGTAGCGATCATCTCTCCCCCACCCTGATATGGAACCATCTGATCCAACCATTTGCGCTTTCCAAAAAGCACTCCGGTTCCAGTCGCCGCATAGAGTTTATGCCCGGAAAACGCGTAAAAATCACAGTCAACATCCTGAACGTCAACACCTTCGTGCACCATCCCCTGCGCTCCGTCAATCAAAACTGGACAACCAGCTGAATGACAAAGCTTTACAATTTCTTTAACAGGATTAACAATGCCAAGAACATTCGAAATCTGAGCGACAGCCACAATCCTCGTATTTGGATTCAGCAAAGACTTCAATTCGTCAAGATTCAGATGTCCCTCGTCATCCACATGAAGAACCCTCAATGTAGCCCTTTTCCTTTGGCAAAGCATCTGCCACGGAACAATGTTGGAATGGTGCTCGGCCTCCGAAACGATGATCTCATCGCCTTCATGGACGAAAGTCTCACCGAAAGAAAAGGCGACAAGATTGATGGATCCAGTCGTTCCGGAAGTGAATATCACCTCCTCACGAGCAGATGCGTTGATATATTCCTTCACAGCATCGCGGGTGCTTTCGTACTCCTCCGTGGCATCGGCAGCGAGTTTGTGGACCGCGCGGTGAATGTTGGCGTTCGCTCCGATCGTCAGTTCGGTCCATTTATCGATGACCGACTGCGGACGCTGGGCCGTGGCTGCGTTGTCAAAATAGACAAGAGGCTTGCCATAGACGGTGCGCGAAAGCGCCGGAAACATATTTCTGAGTTCTTGAATATTCATTGTCAAACCTCCAATTCTATCTTGCAAATATAATCAAAAGCATCGGAAGAATGGACTGTTATTGAAAGCGTCTGTGAATATTCCGTATTTCACGCAAAAAGTGCTAATTTTGCCTTGAACAAAAATCTTTGAATATGATCGATTACATCAAAGGGACAATAGTCGAGCTCTCCCCTGCCGAGTTGATTCTTGAGAATAACGGAATCGGGTACAGCATTCTGATTTCATTGCAGACTTTTCAGGCGCTGCAGGATAAGAAGGAGGCAAAGGTTTACATATTCCATTACCTTCGCGAGGAT
>ERZ808277.66-NODE-66-length-61770-cov-5.554906_pt1 | contig 61770 bp, 48 predicted proteins | sample MGYA00521240_ERZ808277 | MGnify/ENA primary metagenome ERZ808277 (study PRJEB31516, sample SAMN03275599) | gut metagenome | biome: mammalia-associated habitat; material: feces | host: Papio cynocephalus | place: Kenya | collected 2012-07-17 ... | reverse complement strand
ATAAGTTAAATACAAGACTCTCTGTAGCAATGTCTTAAAAAGGTGTTATATAGAATCATTGAATTACAAAAATACAGAACCATGAATGAAATCATAACACGTTTTCAACTTTCAACTTGTAACGGACGGATCGACATCAACAATGTTACGGCAAAACCAACAGCAACTGGTTTCATTATTGAAGCCAAAGGATCCGATATAACAGAGAATATCAATGCAATCCTCAATTATGCTTACGATTGGCACAGTAATTTTCGCGAAGGGTACAGTATAGTAGGCAAAGGAAACCGCTGCGGTATTATCAACCTTTGCTTGCAAGAGAGAGTGAAAACGAAATACGAAAGTATAATAGGCGTAAACGAAACTTATGCTGTAGTAAGACTAAACGGGAAATACTCATATATCCAAATGGAAGGATATGCGGATCCATATGAGTATCCAGAGAAGTTTGACGATGCCAGGCCAATCATTAACGGAATTGGAGTTGTTATGACAGATGGCGAATTTGGCTTGTTCTCAGCAGATGCTGGAAAAGTTATTGTTCCATGTCAGTATGAGTGGATAAAGGACTTCGCTCTTAACCGTGAATACACTGCTTTTAAAGAAGATGATCTTTGGGGGCTAATCAACAAGGAGGGGGAAATCCTTCTTAAACCCACATTCGAATCTATTAAATCCGGCAACAATGGGTTCATAGGGAAAATAGGAGATGACGAGTATCAGTGTGCCCCAGATGGAAGTTACTATAAACTCGTATATAATTACCAATAATTATTTTTGACAGAAAATATATTCCATGTGATATGGCAAGGTGTAGTAGTGACATTGAAACCGCTAAAGAGTCCCTCGACAAGAGGAACGAAAAAGTAAGCCCATTTATTAGATTCCGCAAAGGTGATGAGGTGACTCTGGTGGTCACCACCAGGTCTGGCAAGGAAGACATCATCTCCAGGGGAACAGGTTTCCGGCCAAGGGGTGCTGATGGGCTCCCTGGTGAGGAAGTCCTCTCATATAAATTTCTCCTCAAGAGAGGAGAAAGGGCGACGGTCCCAGTGTACATCACACTGGGAGTTTTCACCAGTTTGCCACTTGTGAAGAGAGGGTTTGGGCCTTCCGATTCGGAGGCCCAGAGAATGGGTGCTAACAACGCCATTTTTGATGGTTTCTATATGAGGTCTGCAGAAGAGATCATCGCAAACCTCCGCAGGGGGGTAATTTGCGATGAGGTCTTTACAACCCCAAGATCAAGTGCTCAGTGTTATCGCTGGCGCTTGAAATAATCAATAGCTCCTCTGCAATTAATTAGATGGGCTATTTTTGTAAACCTACTAAAACCAGTTTGCATATTTGGTAGTTAACAGGACAGTTGACAAATGAGAACGTTATATTCACGTCTTGCGACATTGGCTGCACGGACCTTTGCGGTTTCTGTGTTGTTTGTCGGTTGTGGTGGCTCCGGTAACGAAAAGAAAGATGATCCGGAGGTGCCTCCTGTGGATGAAGTGGCTTTCGCACGTGGAGCGGATATCGGATGGGCTTCGGAGATGGAATATGATATGGTTTACAATCCGTCCAGAGTCAACGGTACAGCGTTCAAGGATGCTAAGGGTAATACCGGGCTGTTTCCAGTGCTGAAGGGCGCCGGCATCAACGCAATCCGTCTCCGCATTTGGGTGAAGCCGGAGGATCCTAATGCTTGGAGCGGTAAGGATGATGTCGTGAATATGGCCAAACGGGCTGCCGAGGCAGGAATGTCGGTGATGATTGATTTCCACTACAGCGATTTCTTCGCAGACCCACAGCGGCAGAACACACCGGCTGATTGGAGCGGTCTTGATCTTAACGGCCTTTGCGTCAAGGTTGCCGAACACACCAAAGACGTTCTCTCCGCACTGAAATCCGCCGGAGTGACTCCACTTTGGGTCCAGGTAGGAAACGAGACCCGTCCGGGAATGCTTTGGGAGACCGGTCGGCTTTACAATGACAAAGGCGAGATCGCTGGTGGATGGAAGAACTACGCCACGCTTACTAACGCTGGTTACGATGCCGTCAAGGCCATATTCCCTAACGCGCAGGTGATTGTCCACATTGACAATGCCTATCAGGACAACACTTGGTTTTTTGATAAACTCAAGGCTAATGGTGGCAAGTTCGATATGATCGGCCTCTCGCACTACCCGATGACCAACTCACAAATGACTTGGAAGGCTATGAACTCTTCCGCTGTCTTGAACATCAAGTCTCTGGCTTCCAAGTATGGCTGCAAGGTGATGGTCTGCGAAATCGGTGTGAGGGACACCGCCGAAGACATCGCCACCTCAACCCAGTGCATAACCGAATTTATGAACTCCGTGAAATCTCTGTCTGTCTGCGCCGGTGTATTCTACTGGGAACCACAGGTTGACGGCAAATGGATACCTTCCATCTATGAGAGACCGGACCGTAACTGGGGCGCATACAATATGGGAGCTTTCACCTCCGACGGCTCGACCCTCTCCCCGACCTCCATCCTCGCTCCGTTCGCTGAATAGTCACGCGTTCCTGCATATTTTCAGTGGTTCCTCCTATCATCATTGTAAATAGTAACTGCTTGAAAACAGTGCGATAAGCTGTTTCCCTTTAGGAACTTTCAACTAAAGGCAATCGCTCTATGGCCTGTGCTTAAACTGTTTACATTACACGGCTTCAATCCGCAGGAATCTACGGGCGTGATTAAGGGTGATACCACAGGCGGCGACCAACTCGTTAAGGTAAACGATTCGTGCCTCGGCCGGAAGCCGTAGCACATCCTCGATGCCTGAAAACCGTTTGTCCGATGCCAGATGATGCGCCATTTTCCTGTAAGCGGCTCCGGAATGGGGATCGTGCGGCTCACGGATGTCATATTCATTGCCAGTGTTGCTGCCGAAAGCCGTGAGCATATTCACGTAACTGCCGTAGTAACCGATAGCTTTCTTGAAATCGATGACTGAATATTCCTTGACAATGAAATCAATCAGCTGCATCTTTTCGCTCATATTCAATGATTTGAATAGGTCGTCAAGCACTTCGTAGGTAAGTGGCCTTTTGTGGGTGTGAAGTGCCCTGACCTTCGCCACCGCCTTCCTCATTCCGACCGAAGCCTCCCGCAAGATAAGTTTCTCTGAATATGGATGTTCAGAGTCCGCATAGGCCAGGAAGTTCCAATGCCATTCCTCAGCCCGTTTGCATATCCGGTCTTCAACAGGATTGTTGTAGAGATAGGCGAGTGAGGTTCTGATCTGCTTGTCTCCACGTTTGTTTGAGAGGCCGAATGTGGTGAACAACCTTCCAGTCAAACCGTGTCTGGCATTGTAGGCCTTTGAGAACTTGGAACAAAACTCTTGAATGAACCGCGCCACAGTCTCGTGATTGTCTGCCTCGACCAGTATGTGAATATGATTGTACATCAAACAGAGCCCCAAAACTCGAATTTTGTACTTTGTCGCTGTAAGTGAAAAAATCGTGAAGAACACAAGTGAGTCCTTCACATTGTAGAACACCACGAATCCAGACCGTGCCCTTTGGTAGATATGCCCGACCGCACCCCTCTGATAAATCATTCGCCTCAAACGAGCCATAATTCAATAATTTAAGTTGGTCAATATGTTTTCGGCAAGATAGGCATTTATTCACAGAACTCCAAAAGAATTCGGAACTATGCACTTTAGGCTTGCGTATAGATGCATCCTTAAATTACCTTATTATGTTGGCAAATAAGCCCGAAAGAATTTCATCAGCTGTATCTGGGTTGTTTACGTGGCTGCATCTAGGCAGGTGTATCTTTCAGATGGCGATAACCCCGTTTCCCACTCTTGTTTCTGTGTGTGATGTAACGCCCTGACTATCATTGATAAAGTTAGTAGTCTTCGGTATGTTTGAACCAAAGATGCGTCGTTAGTTCTCTGACATTCAATGCTTTAAACAGCACTGGTTGATTGTCAAGCAGTGACGTGTAATACTTTGTAAACAAATACTTTAAGAGGTTGTCTTTAGTATTGACTCACTAAAGATAAAGTATTAAATTGTCTCTAATCAAGACTTTGCGTGACACTCATTGATAATCAGACAGTGGCGATTAATATGCTGAAAATGAATCTGATGACGTTGCGTCTTTGGCTGGAATCGACCAAAGGATGTTGCCGTTTGCCTTGAATGTCAGGATATTATGTTTGGTGGGCTTCCGACTGCCGCTCGCTACATTTTGTGGGTGGTCTTACTTGCGCACCGTCTGTCAGCAAAATACGTCGATAATCTATGCCTGCAGAAAACGATTATCCTTCCGCGGTTTCTGGCGGAAGGATAACGCATAGTTTGATTATTCATAATTAGTTGGCCTTCATATGAGCCGAGACATATTTCCTGTCGGTTGGCTGTCGGTTGTAGGCTCGGATAGCTGCCACTTTGGCGGTTGGCAAACCAGCCGATCGCAAACTCGGTTACAAGCACTTCGACAGGCTCCGTGACCGTGGAATCCGCGGGCTTGTGGCTGCCACTTAGATGGTTGATGAACCGTCGCGTAAATGCGGAGACCGGTGCTTTGACCGGCACTTCCACAAGATCAGTGATCTGAGCCTCATCTCTTTGACAGGTACTCGGTACTGGCCGTAATGAAGGTCGTTGATGCTTCTAGTCGAGGGTGTGTATGGCTAGGCCGGAGCGGAGCTTCGGCTCGAACCACGTCGTCTTCGGAGGCATTATGTTACCGGTGTCGGCGATGTCGATGAGCTGCTGCATCGAGACAGGGTAGAGGGCGAAGGCAACCTTCATCTCACCGCTGTCAACTCTGCGTTTGATCTCGCCGAGACCTCTGATGCCACCCACGAAATCGATTCTCTTGTCCGTGCGGAGATCCTTGATTCCTAACACTTTGTCAAGTACGAGATTCGAAAGGATCGTAACGTCAAGTACTCCGATAGGATCCTTGTCGTCATACCTGCCAGGAAGGGCCTCCATAGAGTACCACTTGCCGTCCAGGTACATCGAGAAGTTGTGCAGGTGATCCGGATGATAAATCTCAGCGCCCATCTCGCGGACGGTGAAGTTCTCCTCAAGAGCGGCGAGGAACTGTTCCTTGGAAAGACCGTTGAGATCCTTTACGACACGGTTGTAGTCCAGAATCTTGAGCTGACTCTCAGGGAAGCACACGGCCATGAAGAAGTTGTACTCCTCGTCGCCTGTGTGGTTCGGATTCTGAGCCCTCTTCTCGGCTCCGACTCGTGCGGCCGCAGCCGTGCGGTGATGTCCGTCAGCCACATAGAAAGCGTCAACGTCGTTGTTGAACAGCCTTGTTATCTGATCGATGGTCTTGTCGTCATCAATCACCCAGAACTTGTGACCGAACTTGTTCTCGTCGATGAAATCGTACTCCGGAGCCTTCTTGATGGTCTGGGCGACGATCTCGTTCAGAACATGGTTGTCTTTGTAGGCGAAGAACACCGGCTCGATGTTGGCGTTCTGGATGCGCACGTGAACCATTCTGTCGTCCTCCTTGTCCTTGCGGGTGAGTTCGTGCTTCTTGATCTTGCCGGAAGCATAGTCATCGGTGTGGGCGCACAGAACGAGTCCGTACTGTGTACGGCCTTCCATCGTCTGCGCATAGACGTAGTAGCACTCCTTAGGGTCGCGCTTGAGCCAGCCCTTAGCCTGCCACTCCTTGAAATTCTTCACGGCCTCGTCATAGACCTTAGGGTCGTGATCCTCAAGAATCGGGTTGAAATCAATCTCCGGCTTGGTGATGTGGAGGAGGGACTTCTCTCCGGCCATCTCCTTGGCCTCTTCGGAGTTAAGCACGTCATAAGGCGGTGCTGCCACCTCTGTCACAATATCTTTCGGCGGCCTGATCGCCGCAAACGGTTTTACTCTTACCATAATATTCTTTGAAAAAATGTTGAATGAATATGCCCACGTGCCTTGTCGGTTCACCTTCGGGCAGTCTTAACCTCACAGTTTGGCTATGCCGTATTGAAGGGCCACCATCTGGCAGTGTGAAAGGGCTTTGAAATAGATGGCACCGGTGCGAAAGGCAGAGGTGCCATCTGAATATTCATAAAATTACTTGTTGACCTGGAATCGTGTGTTGCCGGTGGCGAAGAAGTCCACAATCTGGCGCGCGGCGGCAAGGCCGGCGTTCATGTTGGCCTCGGCTGTCTGGGCACCCATCTTCTTAGGCGTGGCGAAGATGCGCACGCCGAACTTCTCCTTAAGAGCGGCGTAGTTGTCCGGAGCCACATCGGTGACGTACTTCAAATCTGTCCTTTCCTCAAGGGCCTTCTCCAGTCCGGCCTCATCGATGACCTCCTTGCGGGCGGTGTTCACCAGACAGGCACCCTTAGGCATCTTGGTGATCAGGTCGTAGCCAATCGAACCGATGGTCTGAGGGGTGGCGGGAATATGCACGGAGATGAAGTCGCACTCTGAATACATGTGCTCAAGCGAGTCGGCAGGCTCCGCACCGGCCTCACGGATCTTCTCCGCAGGAATGAACGGATCGATGGCCATCACGCTCATTCCCAGAGCCTCGGCCTTCTTGCCGACCAGGCGGCCCACGTTGCCGAAGGCCTGGATGCCGACCTTCTTGCCCTGAATCTCAGAACCTGTGGCTGGTGTGAACTGATTGCGGCTCATGTAGATCATCATCGCGATGGCGAGCTCGGCGACCGCGTTGGAGTTCTGTCCGGGAGTGTTCATCACGACCACCTTATGGGCGGTGGCAGCGGCCAGATCCACATTGTCGTAGCCGGCTCCAGCGCGCACAACAATCTTCAAGTTCTTGGCAGCGTCAAGCACTTCAGCTGTGACTTTATCGGAACGGATGATGAGGGCGTCCACGTCTGCGACAGCCGCAATGAGCTCCGAAGCGTCAGCGTACTTCTCAAGAGCAGCGAACTCGTGTCCGGCTCCAGTGACGATTTCCTTGATCCCTGCCACTGCGGCAGCGGAGAAAGGCTTCTGTGTGGCGACTAATATCTTCATGACGTGCTACTTTTTAAGTTCCTCAAATTCCTTCATGCAGTCAACCAGAGCCTGAACGTCCTCGACGGTGCAGGCGTTGTAGAGGGAAGCCCTGAAGCCTCCGACGGAGCGGTGACCCTTGATGCCGATCATGCCGCGCTCCTTGGCGAATGCCAGGAACTCATCCTGAAGAGCCTCATAGCCCGGTGCCATCACGAAGCAGACATTCATCAGCGAGCGGTCCTCCTTCGCGGCGGTGCCAACAAACAATGGGTTGCGGTCGATTTCTGAATATAGCAGGTCAGCCTTCTGTTGATTGATCTTCTGAATGGCAGGCACGCCACCGATGCTCTTGAGCCACTTCAAGGTCTCGTTCATCATGAAGATGGAGAACACAGGAGGAGTGTTGTACATGGAAAGTTTCTCAATGTGGTTGCGATAGTCAAGCATCGCTGGAAGGTACCTTGAAACCCTTCCGAGTGAGTCTTTCTTGATGATTGCGAAGATCACACCGGCAGGGCCGACGTTCTTCTGCGCTCCACCGTAGATGAGATCGTACTTGCTAACGTCCACAGGACGACTCATGATGTCGGACGACATGTCAGCGATTAGCGGAACAGGGCAGTCAATGTCCTCTTTGATTTCAGTTCCGTAGATGGTGTTGTTCGTGGTGATGTGGAAGTAGTCGATGTCCGTTGGAATCTCGTACCCCTTAGGAATGTAAGAGTAGTTCTTGTCGGCCGAGCTTGCGAGAGCGTACGCCTCACCGATCCCCTTTGCCTCCTTGAGGGCCTTCTTCGCCCAGACACCTGTCTCAAGATAGGCAGCCTTCTTCTCGAGGTAGTTCATGGCCACATAAAGGAACTGAAGCGACGCTCCGCCACCGAGGAACACAACCTCATGGGTGTCAGGAATATTCAGGAGCTCTCTCCAGAGTGCGCGGCATTCGTCCATGGTCGCGTCCCATTCTTTTGTGCGGTGGGAAATGCTGAGAACTGAGACACCTGTGCCTTTGAAATCCTTCAAGGCCTCGATAGCATTGTCAATGGCCACCTGCGGGAGCAGGCAAGGGCCGGCGTTGAAAACGTGTACTTTCTTCATTTCTATTATAGTTTCAAAGTATTATTAATATGTATGTGTCTTGGTGTGATAATAAGGAATATCCGATTAAGATTTTCAAATGTTTACCGATATATTCCTTATATCTACAAAATCAAAACTGATTTTGCGGTAAATATAGGCAATTAAAAGGATTCGCCCAACATTTACCGCAAAATTATAATTTTATCTGTAGCCAAGGAGATACGAGATGATCGCCATCCTGACGTACATTCCGCCGCCGGCCTGCTGGAAGTAATAGGCGTACGGGGTGTCGTCAATGTCCGTGGAGATTTCGTTGACCCTTGGGAGCGGGTGCATGATCTTCATGTTCGGCTTGACGGAACCGAGCATTGAGGCGGTAAGCCTGTAAACGTCCTTGACTTTGTTATATTCCTCGATGTCAGGGAACCTTTCTTGCTGGACTCTGGTCATGTAGAGGATGTCGCAGATGTTGAGGCCGTCTTCGATCCTGTCGGTCTGCCTGTAGTCCACTCCCTCACGGTCAAGCGATTCGAGATATTTCTTAGGCATATTCAGTTCTTCAGGGGAGGTGAATATGAAATGCGGGTCGAACCAGCGCAGGGCTTCCACAAGCGAGTGGACGGCGCGGCCGTACTTGAGGTCTCCGACCATATTCACCGTCAGGCCGTCAAGTCTGCCTTGGGTCTTTTCAATGGCATAGAGGTCGAGCAAGGTCTGCGTCGGGTGCTGGTTGGCTCCGTCGCCGGCGTTTATTACAGGCACGGAAGCCACGGAGGCCGCGATGTCGGCCGCTCCGGCCTGAGGGTGCCTCATCACGATCATGTCCACGTAATTGGACACAATCTTTATGGTGTCCTCCAGAGTCTCCCCTTTGGTCTGGCTGGTGTTGCGGTTGTCGGGAAAGCCGATGACCCTGGCTCCCAACCTGTTGACCGCAGCCTCGAAGGAGAGTCTCGTTCTGGTGGATGGCTCGAAGAACAAGCATGCCACCACCTTGCCGGCAAGGAAATTCTGCTCTCTGTTCGCCTCGAACTCTTTGGCGACCTCAAGGATGTGAATGACTTCGTCCTTGGTGAAATCCTGGATAGAAATTAGACTTTTAGGCATAATGTTTATGATTTAAAGTTCGTTTATTGTGCAATTCTCGATTTTCCCGATTCTGGTTCTGAAATCGTCCTCTGAGGAGAGTCGCACCCAGGTCTGAAGCGTGCATTCCGTTCCGAAATCCTGACCGCGTTGCTTCAGGTCCATGTCCTTTAGGATCTTCATGACGCTGTTCATCGCCTCGTAGCCGAAACGTACACAGAACCATTTCCCTGCGATTTTCTCTACGCTTCCCGCTTTGTCGAGGGCTTCCGCCGTGGAGGTCTTGTAGGCCCTGATCAGGCCCGGAATCCCGAGTTTTATTCCTCCGAAGTAGCGCACGACCACCACCACCACGTCACTCAGACCTCTGGAATCAATTTGCCCGAGAATCGGTCTTCCGGCAGAGGAGGACGGCTCTCCGTCGTCGTTGGCTCTGAATTTGTCTCCGAGGTAGCCCAGCCGATAGGCGTAGCAATGATGACGTGCATCGTGGTACTTCTTTTTCAAGTCGCTGACGATGCCTTTGACCTCATCTTCTGTCTCGACGGGAAAAACAAAAGAGATGAAGCGGCTGCCGTTGTCTTTGAACAGCCCTTCTGCCGGTCCGGGAACACTCTTGTAAAAGTCTCGGATGATGTTATCTGGTGTCTCCATGTACCAAAGTGGGTCGCTGTGGTTCGGCAGGCTCACCAACCGGTCGCTGAGCTTGCCGAAGCGACATTCCTAACACACGAAATTAGTGTTTTTCACATAATTTTGCAACGGAACGGGAAATTTTGTAATTTTGAAATGGTTTTGAATCAAGAATATTTATGGTCTATAAATTCAGGGTTACTCTCGCCGGAATCAAAGGATTCTACAGGGTTTACGAGATGAGGGGTGAAACGACCCTTTACGAGTTTCATAAGCAGATGCGCGCGGATATGGAATTTCCGCAGGATCAGTTGATTATGTTCAAGGCGATGGATGCCGGCGGCGGAGTTCTTGCCCGTTATGGCCTGTTTGACCTTGGCAGCGGCACCGTGGACAACATCACGGTGGCTCAGACGGTCAAAAACGGTGTGGCCTCATTCCTGTACTTCTATGACGTGCCCAACCGCAAGAGCGTGATTGTCACATTCGAGGGCACGGAGGAGAAGCCGGAGTGCTCGCCGACGATTGTTGAGGTGAAAGGACCTAACCCTATCGAGTTTGAGAATGGTTATGTTGCTTTTGAAGACCTTCCAGATTCTCAGAGGCATCTGCCTGGCCAGAAACCTGACTGGGGATCCGATGATGACGATGATGAAAGAGGTGCGTCTCTTTCCGCAGATGATGACGATGATGACGATGAAGAGGAGGACGATGACGAGGATGGAAAGATTGTCTTTGACGGAACCGAAGATCTGGACATCTAAAGTTTCTTCTTGAATATGTCCCGGCGGCTTCTCATAATCCTCGGACCCACCGCTGTCGGCAAGACTGACTTCAGCGTGTCGAAGGCTTTGGAATATGGCTCGCCGGTGATCTCCTGCGATTCCCGCCAAATTTTCAGGAATATGTCGATCGGGACTGCTGTCCCGAGTGCTTCGCAGCTTGCGGCTGTGAAGCATTATTTCATTCAGACCGTCCCGGTCACGCAGCCGTACACGGCAGGGGATTACGAGTTGGAAGCGGTGTCGCTTGTCGAGAAACTGTTCGATGAAGGGCATGAAACCTTGGTGATGACCGGTGGCTCCATGTTTTACATAGATGCTGTCTGCAACGGGCTGGACAATCTTCCGGACGGGGATCTGGCTCTGCGCTCTGAGTTATGGCAAAGGCTTGAAGAAGAGGGGGTAGAGGTTCTTGCCGAGGAGCTTCGGCGGAAGGATCCGCTGACATATTCACAGATCGACACCCGCAACAGCCAGAGGGTCATCCGCGCGCTGGAGGTTTGTCTCGTTTCCGGAAAGCCGTTCTCTTCGTTCAAGACGGGGGAGAGGCGGAAGCGTTCCTTCGAGATTGAAAAGGTCGGGTTGACGCGGCCGCGGGAGGAATTATATTCACGAATAGACCAGAGAGTGCTGAATATGATGAGTGAGGGTTTGGTAGAAGAGGTCCGTTCGTTGCTGCCGTACCGGGATTGTCAGGCACTGCAGACCGTCGGCTATAGGGAAATCTTTGAATATCTTGACGGAAAAATTCCTCTGGAGGAAGCCGTCCGGCTCATCCAGAGGAACACTCGTCATTATGCCAAGAAGCAACTCACCTGGTGGCGCCGCGACCCCGCCATCCGCTGGGTTGAGGTCTCCGGTCAGTAACGGTCACTTCGACAGGCTCAGTGACCAAGTCGGTTCGGTTGCTGAGCTTGCCGAAGCATCGAACCGACCGGACTCAAACTAGAACGGCAAATCATTACCCGGGTCGTCCGCAGGAAGATCGTCGATGGTCGGGGCCGGCGCCTGCTGCTGAGGCTGGGCTCCGTAATTCGGCTGAGGCGCCTGAGTGTAATTCTGCTGAGCCTGATAGGCTGACTGCTGTGCCTGAGAGCCTTGTCCGGCCGGTGTGATTCTCCACACCCGCACATCATTGTACCACCTTCCGTTGTATTCCCTTGCCCTGAGATTGAATGCCACCTTCACGGAGTCACCGATCTGGTACTTGTCCAGATCCGCTACCTTGTCGTTCCCGAACGCCGTGAGGCACACATCGGCCGGGTAGTTGCCGTCCTGATATTCCAGAACGAAATCCTGCTTTGTCCATGAGCCTTTCGCCCCCTGTCCATTTTGTTTGGCAAGTTTCTGTTTGATCCTGCCTTCTATTTCCAATGCCATGATATTCTTTGTCTTGTAAAAATTAAACCTGCTCGGCGCCGGGCGCAAAGCAGGCTTGTGATACGCTGCCTGGGGCAGTGCTTATTTCTTGTCCTCAACGACAGGCTCAACAAAAACCTTGACAGAGTCGAGCTGGATGTCGAACACTAGGGTCGTGTTAGGGTCGATGCCATTGGATCCACGCTCACCGTAGCCAAGTTCTGAAGGCACATAGAGGGTCGCCTTGCCACCTTCTCCAAGGAGCTGGAGACCTTCTGTCCATGCAGGAATGACTCTGTTGAGGGTAAGCATGACAGCATCCTGATCCTCTTTGACTTCCTCGATGACGGTGCCGTCGGTGAGGGAGAGTTTGTAGTGAACATAGACTGTGTCCTTGGCGGATGTCGGCTTGACATCGCTTCCGGCCTCGACGATGATGTACTGGAGTCCGGATTCTGTCTCCTGAACGCCGGTCTTCTTGCGGTTGGCCTCAAGGAACTTCTGCTCTTTCTCCTTGTTGATGGCGCCTACATATTCAGCCCTCTTCTGAACGAACTCGTTCATGATCCGGTTCATCTCCTCAGGGTTGACCTTGAACTGCTTGGTGAACTCCTCGTCGCGAGGGTTGCCTTTGGCGGCCACGAAGTCATTCGCTCCCTTCTTGATCATGTTGAAGTTGAGGTCGCCCATGCTGTAGTTCTTGATCATTGATCCGAGCTGGATACCAAGGAGGTAACTAACTGAGTCGACAGTGGCCTTTGACGGGAGAAGATCCTTGGTGCTGAGAGGCTTCTGAGGAACCTCGGCAACGGCGGTGCTGTCCGCTCCGTTGGCTTTGCCGTCAACCTTGTTTGTGTTGCAGGCGGTGATGGAAAGAATCATCGCAGTCGCCGCAAGCATTTTGATTGTCTTCATACTATTAAATTTTTATAAGTTGTCAACCATCGGCATTGGGGTACAACGCACCCCAAAACTTTGCAAATATCGCAAAAAATCTTGACTTTATCAGCCATTGGGATCCAAAATGCTTGTTTATCACGAAAACAATCACTATTTTTAGAAATAATTAGGAAATTCTATGGAAATTGACTCGTCATTGCTGAATTCCAAGCTCAAAGAATTCTTCGGTTTTGATTCCTTCAAGGGGGATCAGGAGAGGATTATCCGGAACTTGCTGGAGGGCAAGGACACCTTTGTCCTGATGCCCACGGGCGGCGGAAAGTCGTTGTGCTTCCAGCTGCCGGCTTTGGTTATGCCTGGCACCGCCATCGTGATCTCTCCTCTGATCGCTTTGATGAAGAATCAAGTGGATGTGATCAGGGGGTTCGTGGAGGAGCAGGACGGAGTCGCTCATTTCCTTAACTCGTCATTGAACAGGGCTCAAATCCAGGAGGTCAGGGCGGATGTGCTTTCCGGTGTGACCAAACTGCTTTATGTGGCTCCTGAGTCCCTTACCAAGGAGGAGAATGTCGAGCTTCTCCGTGAGGTGAACATCTCTTTCTACGCTGTTGACGAGGCTCATTGCATTTCCGAATGGGGACATGATTTCAGACCTGAGTACCGCAGGATCAGGGACATGGTGCATACGATAGGCCGCGCTCCCATCATAGCCTTGACGGCGACCGCCACCCCGAAAGTCCAGAACGACATCCAGAAGAATCTCGGAATCATGGACGCGACCGTCTTCAAGTCCTCGTTCAACAGGCCGAATCTATACTATGAGGTCCGTGATAAAGTCGATCCCGACAAAGACATAATCAGGTACATCAAACAGCATCCTGGAAAGTCGGGAATCATTTACTGCCTCAGCCGTAAGAAGGTTGAGGAGATAGCGAGATTGTTGGAGATCAATGGAATCAGAGCCCTGCCTTATCATGCCGGGCTGGACGCCAAGACAAGGGCCGAGAATCAGGACAGGTTCCTGATGGAGGATGTGGATGTGATCGTGGCCACCATAGCGTTCGGCATGGGAATAGACAAGCCGGATGTACGCTTTGTCATGCACTATGATATTCCCAAAAGCATCGAAGGGTACTATCAGGAGACCGGGCGGGCAGGGCGTGACGGTGAGAACGCCGAATGCATAACCTACTATAGTTACAAGGACATCCGTAAACTGGAGAAATTCATGCAGGGCAAGCCTGTCTCCGAGCAGGAGATTGGCCGTCAGCTGCTTATGGACACTGTCGCCTACGCTGAGTCCAATATTTGCCGCCGCCGGATGCTGCTGAACTATTTCGGGGAGGATTACCCGAAGGACAATTGCGGACTGTGTGACAATTGTGTCAACCCGAAGGCCACATTCGACGGGCGTAAGGAAATGAGTCTTGTGATAAGGCTGATCAAGTCTCTTCCGGAGCATTTTAAGATAGAGCATCTGGCTTCGGTTCTGGCAGGACAGACCAATGCGATGATCAAGTCTTACCGTCACGACACATTCCCGCTTTTCGGCTCGGGCAGCGGACACAGTGTGAATTTTTGGTGTGCGGTCATCAATCAAGGGCTTCTGCTTCACCTTCTGGAGAAAGAGATAGAAACCTACGGTCTGATTTACGTGACCCATAAAGGGGAGGAGTTTTTCCGCAATCCGTATGAGATCCGTCTTGTCGAGGACCGTGTTTTCAACGGAAAGGATTCTGATGATGACGACGATGACGATGCTCCGTCAGGATCTGGAGTGAAAGGTGGCGGCGGAGGCGACGCCGCCTTGTTGTCCATGCTCAAGAGCCTCAGGAAGGACATTTCCAAGAAACTGAATCTCCAGCCTTGGATCATTTTCGGAGACCCGGCGCTTGAGGATATGTCGATCCTCTATCCGATAACCTATGACGAACTGCATAATTGTCAGGGAGTTGGTGAAGGAAAGGCGAGGAAATACGGCAAGGAGTTCATTGACTTGATCCGAAGGTATGTAGAAGAGAACGACATCACCAGACCCGAGGACTTTGTTGTGAAATCAGCCCCTACCAAGAGTGCCGACAAGATATTCATTATCCAAAGCGTTGACAGACGTATGTCGTTGGAGGACATCGCTGATGCGAAGGGGCTTGAACTTGAGGATCTTGTGGGTGAGATTGAAGGCATTGTCTCCTCCGGCACCAAACTGGATCTGAACTACTATATCTGCCAGACCATTGACGATGAGGTCGTTGATGAGATATATGAATATTTCAAAAGTGAGGCGGCCTCTGACTCTGTGGAGGAGGCCATCAAGGAATTGGGATCCGATTATGAGGAGATGGAGATACGTCTTGTGAGAATAAAATTCCTCTGCGAGATTGCCTCTTAGATTGTCACCATCCTGAGTCTGCGGTCTTCATAATGGCCGAGCCTCCGGAATCCGAACATCTTGACATATTGTGCGAAATAGTCGAACCTGTCTCCGACCTGCTCCGGTGTGTGGGAATCTGATCCCATGCAGATGATCTCCCCGCCCAGCTCCATGTACCTTATCAGGATGTCCTTGTCAAGTTGCGGCGCGCGCAATCCGTAGGTCTTGTAGCTTTTGGTGTTGATCTCCAGCCCTTTTCCGTTCTCGATCAAATACTTGAATATCTCGTCGAACAGCCCCGGAAAGTCCCGGTACAAAACACTTTCCTTCGGGTACGGGGCGTAGCGCGCCACATAATCGAAATGCCCCATGATGTCGAAGTCCCCGAGCCAGCGCATTTCCCGGAGGATTGTCTCAAGGTAGCGGCCGTAGGCTTCCTTCCAGTTCTTTCCCTTGAAATAAGGCCCGAAGTACGGGTCCGTGTCTTCAAGGTAGTGCACCGAGGCGATGATCTGGTCGAACTTGTGTTTCGAGAGAAGTTCTCTGGTCTGTTCGTGGTTCTTTTCGCCAAGACCAAGCTCTATTCCTTTGAATATCCTGAACTTTCTGGATGCGGCTTTCCCGAAGGCGCCGTCGGCGATGAGGCCGTTCACCCTGTCGATTTCCGTCTGTTGTGCTTTCACGTCGAATGCCTCGCTGACGATCGGCACGAACTCCTCCTTCATCTTTGGAACATAAAAATCGCAGTGGTCGGTGAAACATATTCCTCCGAACCCTTTTCCCGCTGCCGCCATGGCACTTTTTTCCACTGTTGTCCCCTCTCCGTCGAATGAGAATTGGCTATGATTGTGTGTGTCGAAAAACATAGGCACGAATATAGCATTTTTTCCTTAAATTTGTAAATTGTAATTTGCCTTAAAAGAATATGATCATGTTTACGTTTGGCTACAAATCTTCGTTCAGCAGCATCCTCAGGGCGCTGGCTGCCATAGGTATAGGTCTGGTGATGATTTTTGACAACGCGGCTTCGGTGACGGTTGTGAAGGTCATCGCGGCGTTCCTGCTTGCTTCGGGAATCGTATCGTTGGTTTATGGCTTCATCCGCAACAAGAGGGACGGAGTGCTTCCGTTGATGGCAGTGAACGCCGTGGTGGATTTGATTTTGGGCATCCTGTTGTTCCTCAACCCTGTCTGGGTGGCCGGATTCATCGTCACATTGATAGGAATCGCGCTGATTCTTTTCGGCGGCATCCAGTTGCTGGCGTTGGCCGGCACGCTTTCGCTTCTCGGTGCTGGATTCTCCACGCTGATTCTGTCGATCTGCGCCGTGATCGGAGGGGCATTCCTGCTCTTCAACCCGTTCGGCGAGAGGATCATGAGCATCTGCGCCGGAAGTTTTCTGGTGCTGTACGGAGTTTCGGAACTGATCTCCGCATGGCGTATACGCAAGGCCAAGGAGGCTTATGAGATCCGTTTCAGCACACCGGAAGATCCGCAATCTGACCAGGATGTGATCGAGACCTCAGGCCTTGATGATGCCAAGGAGGTGGACTATACTAAAGTAGACGAATAGGAATGATTCCTCAGGAAACGGTTCAGAAAATCCTCGACACCGCCAGGATTGAGGAGGTCATAGGCGACTTCGTGACTTTAAGAAAGCGCGGGGCCGACCTTTGGGCATGCTGTCCGTTTCATGGTGAGAAGACACCGTCCTTTCATGTTATTCCTGCGAAAGGGCAGTTCTATTGTTTCGGATGCCACAAGGGCGGGTCGGCTATCGGCTTCGTCATGGACTACGAGCACCTGTCCTACGTGGAGGCTTTGCGGTATCTTGCGAAAAAATACAACATCGAAATAGTCGAGAAAGAGGAGACCGCGGAGGACATAGCGAACCGCCAGCGGAACGAAAGCCTTCTGCTTGTCTCTGAATATGCCGGCAATTTCTTCAAGGAGCAGCTGAAGACTGCGGAAGGCCGGGCTGTGGGCCTTGAATATTTCCACTCCCGCGGGCTGGAAGACTCCACCATCGAGAAATACGGCCTCGGATGGGCGCCGTCGAGCCGCCACGCTCTCACTGATGCGGCCAAGGCGGCCGGGTACAAGGATGAATATCTTCTTGAGACAGGGCTGTGCGCCGCGTACGATTCGGACAATCAGCTGCACGACAGGTTCTTCGACCGTGTGGTGTTTCCGATTCATTCGGTGAGCGGAAGGGTCATCGCTTTCGGGGCAAGGACGTTGAAATCCAAAGAGCCGGGCAAGCCTTACGCTAAGTATGTCAATTCCAAGGAGTCCGACATTTATGTCAAGAACAAGTCGCTCTATGGCATCTGGTTCGCCAAGAACGAGATGGCCCGCAAGGACAAATGTTATCTGGTAGAGGGTTATCTGGATGTGCTTTCGATGCATCAGCTCGGGATCACCAACGTGGTGGCCTCCAGTGGAACGGCCTTGACAGAGGGGCAGATAGGCCTTATCAAGCGTTTCACGCAGAACGTCACGATCATGTACGACGGGGATTCTGCCGGAATCCATGCCGCTTTGAGGGGAATCGACATGTTCCTGCGTGAGGGAATGAATGTGAAGGTGGTGCTGATTCCTGACGGGGATGATCCGGATTCATATTCCAGAAAACATTCTTTGGCTGAGGTCGAGGAGTTCCTTGCCGGGGCGGAGATGGACTTCGTGGATTTCAAGTCCTCGCTGCTGATGAAGGACACTGCCAGGGATCCGCTCAAAAGGGCTGAGGTAATCAACGACATCGCTGACACAATCGCTGACATACCGGATGCCGTTAAGAGATCCGTCTATGTGGATTTCCTTAGTGACAAGTTTGAAATCCGGCGTGATATTCTGGACGAGAGGATAGGCGCCACGCGGTCCAAGAGGCTCATTGAGGAGAAAAAAGCCGCAGACCGTGAAAGGCGTCAGGTTCAGGCTGCATCAGTGGCTTCGACAGGTTCAGCCACCGATGCGGCTCCGGTGGCTGTGCCTGTCGAAGCCGCAGAAGAACCAGTCCGGCGTACCGGCCTGGATGCCTTGATAGACAACCGGATAATGGCCACCGCCGAGCGCGACCTGCTGAATTTCATCCTCACCTACGGGACCACCAAATTGGAGTTCCAGAGTGATTCGGATTTTTATTCCGGCTCGGACGAGGAGGCACTGACCGTGTTTGACTTCATCAGCCAGGCGTTGGAGGGGGATGATTCCAGATTTGCAAACACAGTCTTCAGGAAGGCATACGAGGCATATTCCAAAGACTATTATGAGGGATATTCACAGGAGGAGATTGTCAAGCATCTGATGGACGGGGAGGATAGGGATGTGGCCTATGTGGCCGCCCAATTGTCCACGGACGAGAGGTACGAACTGTCGGTAAAGCATCTGCGGCAGTCCATGATGTCAAAGGGGTCATGGCTGACGATTTATGTTCCAAAGGCTATTCTGGTCTTCCAGCAAAGCCGTATGGAGAACAAGGACAGCGAATTGAAGGAACAACTCCGGCAAGCACAGGCCGTTTCCGACGGAGACCGGGTGATGGAAATCATGCAGGAGATGCTGAAAGTGCAGAAAGCACTTAAAATGGTGAAAGTCAGATTGGGAAGAGAAAGATAATATTCATGAATATGGAAAAGAAATTCAAGAGAACACTTGTGACCTGTGCGTTGCCTTATGCCAACGGACCGGTCCACATCGGGCATCTGGCCGGGGTATATGTGCCGGCGGACATCTATGTCAGGTACCTCAGAATGAGGGGTGAGGATGTGCTTTATGTCTGCGGAAGCGATGAGCACGGAGTTCCGATTACCATCAAGGCCCGCAAGGAGGGTTGCACTCCTCAGGACATAGTTGACCGTTACCATAAGCTCATAAAGGACTCGTTCACGGGTCTGGGAATCAATTTCGACATCTATGGCCGCACGTCTTCGGAGGTGCACGAGAAGAACGCTTCGGAGTTCTTCCGCAAGTTGTACGATGAGGGTAAGTTCATCACAAAGGAATCTGAACAGTACTACGACCCCGAAGCCAAGCAGTTCCTCGCTGACCGTTACATCATGGGAACCTGTCCTAAGTGCGGCAATCCTGATGCCTACGGTGATCAATGCGAGAAGTGCGGCAGCACGTTGAGTCCGGAGGAACTGATCAATCCTAAGTCAAAGCTCAGCGGGGCCGAGCCGGTCAAGAAGAAGACCACTCACTGGTATCTTCCTCTGGATCAGTACGAACCATGGCTTCGTGAATGGATTCTGGAACAGCACAAGGAGTGGAGGAGCAACGTCTATGGCCAGTGCAAGAGCTGGATCGACGGCGGCCTGCAGCCACGCGCTGTGAGCCGAGACCTTGACTGGGGAGTGCCGGTTCCTGTCGAGGGAGCCGAGGGCAAGGTGCTCTATGTCTGGTTCGACGCTCCGATCGGGTATATTTCCAACACCCAGGAACTTCTTCCGCAGTCTTGGGAGAAGTGGTGGAAGAGCGAGGACACTCGCCTTGTGCATTTCATCGGCAAGGACAACATCGTGTTCCACTGCATCGTGTTCCCTTCGATGCTCAAGGCCTACGGGGACGGCTACATCCTTCCTGACAACGTGCCGGCCAACGAGTTCCTCAACCTTGAGGGCGACAAGATTTCCACGTCCCGCAACTGGGCCGTCTGGGCTCATGAGTATCTGGAGCAGTTCCCTGGCAAGCAGGATGTCATGAGGTACGTTCTCACTGCCAATGCTCCTGAGACTAAGGACAACGATTTCAGCTGGAAGGACTTCCAGACACGCAACAACAGTGAGTTGGTCGCCATATTCGGAAATTTTGTGAACCGCGCTGTTGTGCTGACTCACAAGTATTTCGATGGAAAGGTCCCTGCTCGCGGAGAACTTCAGGAAGTTGACAAGGCTGCACTTGGGGAGATTCCTGCGCTCAAGGCTTCGCTTGAGAGGAATCTTGACGGATTCCATTTCCGCGAGGCTCTGAAGGACGCCATGTCGATCGCCCGTGTGGGCAACAAGTATATTTCCGACACGGAGCCTTGGAAGGTCGCAAAGTCGGACATGGATCGTTGCGCCACCATCCTGAATGTCAGCCTGCAGATCTGCGCCGACCTTGCTGTGGCCTTCGAGCCATTCACTCCGTTCGCTGCCGAGAGGCTTCGCAAGATGCTCGGAGTCTGCCTCTGCGCCGGCATTGACCACCGTAATGGTGAGCAGGAGACCGCCAACACCTACAAGGAAGGCGAGTGCGCCGCTCTGCACACGGTGTCAGCCTCGGGCGTTGAACAGCAGCCGAATTGCCCTGGCTCCGGCAAATGCGTGTGCCTCGGCTGGGATGTTCTTGGCGATGAGAATATCCTTCCTGCCGGACATGAGATTGGCGCCGCAGAACTGTTGTTCGCCAAGATCGAGGATGAGGCCATCAATGCCCAGCTTGCACGTCTTGACACTATCCGTGCCGAGAGAGAGGCCGCGGAAAAGGCAGAGGCAGCAAAAAAGGTTATCCCTCAGAAGGCTGAATGCAGCTTCGAAGACTTTGAGAAGATGGACATCCGCACGGCCACCGTGCTTGCCGCCGAGCGTGTGCCTAAGACGGACAAACTGCTGAAACTCAGCATTGACACAGGAATCGACAAGAGGACGATTGTCTCCGGAATTGCTGAATATTACTCTCCGGAGGAGATGGTGGGCAGGCAGATATGCATCCTCGCCAACCTTCAGCCGAGGACAATCCGTGGGATTGAGTCCCGTGGAATGATCCTGATGGCGAAGCAGGGCGATGGAAAGATGAGGTTCATCACTCCGGCGGAAACCCTTAACAATGGTTCGATTGTAGGTTAATATATTCACATAATTAATAGTATGAAAGGATTTATTGCTTCATTTGCCGCGGCGGCCTTCGTTATGGGTTGCGCCCAGAGTCCGACTGTCACTAAATCGGGACTTGATCCAGAGAATTTCAGGGCTGAACGTGACGGCGCTCAGACCGCTTTGTATACTTTGACGAACAAGTCTGGAATGGAGGTTTGCATCACCAATTTTGGTGGCAGGATAGTCTCCGTGATGGTTCCTGACAAAAACGGAGACTACAAGGATGTGGTCCTTGGCTTCGACAAAGTTTCGGATTATTTCCCGGAGAACAACAAGACAGATTTCGGAGCTACCATCGGCCGTTACGCCAATCGTATTCATGGTGGAAAGTTTACTTTGGATGGCGTTGATTACCAGCTGCCTCAGAACAATTATGGGCATTGTCTGCACGGTGGGTCTGACGGGTGGCAGTACAAGGTCTACAATGTCTTGGAGGCAGATGCCTCACACCTTAAACTGGAAATCGTCTCTCCTGACGGGGACGCTAATTTTCCTGGCAAGGTGACCGCTGACGTGACCTTCACCCTCACCGAGGACAACGCAATCGACATCAGGTACTCAGCCACGACCGACGCTCCGACAATCATCAACATGACCAACCACTCGTACTTCAATCTGTCAGGAGATCCGGCTAACCATCAGATCACGGCCGATTCGCTGTACATCAACGCCTCGAACTACACTCCGGTGGATTCGACGTTCATGACCACCGGTGAGATCGCTTCCGTGGAGGGGACTCCGTTCGATTTCAGGAAGATGAAGCTTATCGGGGGTGACATCGATTCTGACAATGAGCAGGTCCGCAACGGCCATGGCTTCGACCACAACTGGGTTCTCGACACCAAGGGCGACGACACTGTCCTGGCCGCCGAGGTTTACTGCCCGGAGACAGGCATCGTGCTTAAGGAATATACCAACGAGCCCGGCGTGCAGGTTTATGCAGGCAACTTCCTTGACGGCTCCGTAACCGGCAAGAAAGGCGTAGTCTATGGCCACCGCACCGCCATCTGCCTTGAGTCCCAGAAGTACCCTGACACCCCGAACAAGCCTGAGTGGCCGTCAGCCGTCCTCCGTCCCGGAGAGACCTACACCAGCCACTGCGTCTTCGCTTTCAGTGTGAGGTAGTTTTAGGAATATTTTCGGATCCTGATGTGTTTTGGATCCATGAAGCTGGAGAGGACTCCGGTGACCTGCGTTTTGCACCCTGTCAGGGTTATGGTCGCCAGAGTCCTCTTCGGCTGTGTTAATTGTTCTTGCTTTGATTGTCGGGACTTTAGCAATCCACAAAATCTGGAATAGAGATTTAGAAGCTGTTTTGATTTGTTTGTTTGAAGTTTAAGAGCAATCTCTTTCCCTGCTACTCACCTCGGCAATCCGAACAAGTTCGATTGCACTCGGTTCGGTCGCTGGGTTGAGAGTGAAAAACTTCAGGTTTGACCGCTTCTTCCAAGGAGGATAGCGGTGCTATCTGACTGAAGAAGCGGGAAGAAAATGAAGATTTTTTCACCTCAAAGAACATTTCAAATAAATCAAAACAGCTTCTTAGCCGCGAGTTACAAAACACTTTCATTGTATTGTGCCTTATAAGTGGTTGCAGGCGTTAATCGGCTGAAAAAGTCAAAGATTGGAGCACTTGATGTTCAGTCTATGTGCTCCGGCAGTAGCTTCCAGTTAAGTTGAGACTGAAGGTGTTTTGTAAAAATCAATCTTTTTGGGGTCTATTCTGTCTCATAGATAGTCGGCCCTTTAGAAAGTTGGATTATTTTTATTCTAAGTTGTTTAACTAATTATCAGTTATAATGATACGGCTCTGTAAAATTAAAACTATTCGGTACTCACTTTAGGCTTGCATATGATCTCCTCGGCAGCATTTTCGGCCTCTTTTGATTCCCAAGAGTGCACGGTACACTCTTGGGAAACATTTTCCACACTTTTCGTCTCCAGATGGTGCAGCCGAGCACTTACTGGTGACATTTAACTGTCGAATGAGAGACTTGTTATTGATCGCAAGCCTAAAGTACATAAGTCCGAAACTATTTATTTGGCATTTATCAATCTTTCTTCCGAACTTTGCGGCTGTAACACTAATAACCAAAGAATCATTCATTATGCGAAGACCATTGCATCTGTTAGCCTTTTGCATATCGCTTGGAGTTCTGTTCTCTTGCGGAGACTTCCTTGTGATCGACAAACCTGAGGCTGTTGGCCGAGAAGAATCCTGTCAAAGCTTCACTATGGAAGAAGCCATGTCCGTTTTCTCTGATGAGTATGACAGAACCTCAAGCATTTCCGATCAAGTCATCATTTCGGATTCTCCTTTTGTTTGGGAATCTGGTATTGTTGTCCCGGTGTGGAAAGCGGCTGAGCATCATTCCATTCGAGGAAAGGAGGACTGTTATGTGATTCCAATGTTGTCATCAGTCAGGTATTATGCCTCTAATGGTAAGGATGGAACACTGTTCAGATGTGATCAGAGCCTGATTATTTCCAAGAATGTCAACACTGGACTAACCTCTCTCCGCATCGTTTTCTCTATCCCGGATGGTGAATTGGAGCGTGGCCAAATGTCCTCTGATTTTTCTGGACTTCTGGTCTATACGGATTTGAGCGGCAAATTCATAAAGATCGAGAAGTATACGGGAGGAGAAATGTTCGATGGCGTTTATTTCAGTGAAAGTGAATCAGAAATAGCCAGAGAGAGGCACAAGTTGTTCATCAACAGGATTATGGAGGGAATAACTGTTCTCAAAGTGAATTCATTTCAAATCGAAACCCGTTGTCCTGCTCCGGGAGATACCGTGGAATACAAAGAGAAGGATCCGCTTAATCCGTGCTATTGTACAGGTTGTAGAAACGACACATTTCCGAACCTTTGGTGGCGGAATCCTGATTTTGATTTTGAGAATGATACTATAGCTCCTGAGGATATTGTTGGTTTTGATGATTATCCTTGGGGTGACGGCAATGACGCTGGAGGTGGCAGCGGCGGTTATACTGGACCGCCAAAGAATATCGGAGGAGGTTCGGATAATAAGCCTGTCAGACCGGTTGATTGTTCGTCATACTTTGGTCAGGCGGAATATTATAAGAAAAGATACGATGACTATCTGTTCAGGTATAAAGATAAGGCAGTCACGGAGATTTACTATATAACTTATGGCTTTAAATATTGCAATGCGTTTTCTGATTTAGGAAAAACTAAAGATGCTTCTGCCGATCTAAAAGAATGGATAAATCAGACGATGCGATTGCTTCAAGAATAATTAGAGCGTCAACTACAATCAGACCCTACAATTGAAGATGATCCTGAACGTTTGATGGCTGTGGCATTTAAAACGCATCCCGATGCATATTTAGAAGGTGGACTGCTAAATCTGAGTGTCGGCGACAAATTAAAAATTATTATGACTGTTGAATATGAGGATCTTTTTTCTAAATTGGGCAGAAATCAAATATATGAGGTGGTGAAAGCTCAAATTGATTACTATATCAAACATCCTGGTGCATGCATAAAAGATGCTTCGTATATAAAAAACAATTGGGATGGTATTAAACAATCACTGTACGACTATTGCTCTAAAATTACGACAAGAAGTGGCTCTCCGGATGTTGATCAAGAGAGGTTTAATGAACTTCGTGATATTCTCTTTGAGGAAATTGTGAACTATTTCTATGACACGGTAGATGGCTTTGACATAGATTACTAAATCGCCTTTGTGATGTCTAAGAAAATTTTACTGATTATTCTCCTTACTATGACGTTGTCCTCTTGCTGGATCAGGACTGGCGAGAGGAGGCGCAATGAAGAGCAAACTGATTTTGAGATTAAATCTTATTACGTGGAGAGTGGGATCGGAAATAGATATCGTCCTTGGAAATTATTGCTTTGTTCGAATGAAGAGTGGGTGCTTGTGGCTTGGGATCTTGAAGAGCCAAGAAATACATTCTTCTTTACTTCGGACAGAGGAAGAAACTGGGTGTACTGTTCTGAACTTGATGTGAACTTTGTTTGTGAGGAAATCTTGGCGGACAATGATGTTCTATATTGCTCCGTTCGTGATTATAGCCGTGTCTTGAATTCCAGTAAGATTCTTCAGTCTAAGGATTATGGACTTAATTGGAAGGATTTGTTTGCTTTTGACGGTAATGTGGAGCATTTGATGGTTGTTGACAGTACGATAGCTTTTCAGTTATGCACTGAGAAGAAGGAAGAATGTAAGGACTCTTCCGAGATTAATTATACAATTCATATTTCAAACGATATGGGGATAGAATGGAGAATATTAGAGCCTGAGGTTCCCTTTACCTCGGCGTTCTCGGGAGGTGAAATTATGGTTGGGGAATATGGAAACAGGAATTTTGTTTGGGAAATATCGCCTGAACGGCAAGCCGTTGACACAATTCATTCTGATTTTTATACTATGGTACAGATCATCAAGGGTGATGATGTAATAGGGGTTTGGAACGGGGGTAAAGCGGATTATTTCCGAGTGGTAGGTGATTCATTGGCCTTTCTATCAAGGATAAAATTCGAGAGGCGGTTGTCCGATTATATACCGGAAGAAATTTATCAGGACGATGATGTTGTTTATACTTCTGTTTTACGTCCAGGCTATAATCCGAAATATAAGATGTTTGCTTCGACCGACCGGGCCAGGACCTGGACGCAAGTGTCCACAAGGTCAGAGATCGACAACCAACTAGACAGCGTCTGGACTCCGGAAGGAAATGCGTGGTTTATGGCCGGGTACAAAGACAGGATGGTATCATACTGTGTGGGCTACAAGAACGGGAAACGGCAGGATTTCATCAAGGTCATCAGGCCTAAGCTGAGATTAGGAGATTCGTGAAAGTATCTCAAGATATAAACTTCTCCGTTGTGTTTCTGATTGGTGAAACACAACGGAGAGGTTTCTATATGGTTATCTTGGACTTCTTATGACTTGGAGGGCGCTCCGGTGATTATTGGCGTGATGGTTTTCTTTTCTGGACAATGAGAGCTTCATCTGTACCTATCCGGCGACTGACTCGGATTTTTACTTTCCTATCTTTATTGGATCGGTTCTCGTCCAGAGAAATACATATATGATATGGGTCTGAGGCATCAAGAGCCATCTTGAACCATTCGCATTCTATGTATTTAATTGATCCATCCCTATACTCTTTCAAATTTGCATTGTTGTTGCTGTGGTCTACATCTGACTCGGAATAGTCATACAGCATCGTAAGGATTTTTTCATCGGCGTTGATAATGACATCTTGTGCTTGGTAATCCACCTCTATGAGATGTCTATCCAGTTTTATTGGATCCTCTATGTCGCAGGAAGCGCACATGATGCAGAGGACGATAGAGTAAAAGAACTTTTTCATATGGGTGGGAATTATATTTTAGTATGTGTAGTTGATGCTTCCGTAGGATGCCCCGGATGGTACATCGTATGTGATTAACCTGAAGTGCCAGCGGTATGAGTATCTTTCAGAAGTGTTGTCTAATGATGGATTGTCATATCCTTCAGCCTTGGAAGGATTGAGACAAGTCGTGGAGAAGTAGCCATTGGCCTTACCTCCCCATCCAAAGTTGAAATGAAGGAGATAGTTGTAAGAATCCGTGGAAGAATACTTCGCCCCGTCTATCACCCACGAGTGTCCTTTCCAGAACTTCCTTGGAAGGGCGGAGATGAACACGGGCTTGTTGTTCGCCAGCATGTCGCTTGTGGCCTCTTTCATTGAATAGGTAAACTCTGATGCGCTGTGCTTCACCACATTGGCGTAGTTGAAATCCTGCATCCTTCTTTTGATTTGTTCAGGTGTGATGAGTGTGAAAGATGCCTCTGCTATCTTATTGACGAAATAGTAAATGCTGCCCATCAATCTTGCGACATCATCTTTGCCTTTATCAGACAACCAATCGGCAAAAGGGGCTGATTTCATTCCGCTCCAGTCCAAAGTGTCACCGTTTACAATAAGATTATTCGGATATTCATTATGTGTGACAATCATCGCCATTGCCGTTGTAGAACAGCCGGTAAGTGCAGACTTTTGTTCTCCTGCAATATTCCTACGGCTGCAGTATTTGTTAAATAGTGATCCCTGTCCCCATGTGGTATTCAACAACGGCATTTTGGTCGTGAATCTTGTAACACCTGCGGATAACTCAACACCCTCAGGTGGCATTCCACCATAATCATGGTCTTTGTCATCATTTTCTTCCTCAACGCCGTTGCGGATGCATTCGGAGATAAGCCGCGCTTCTGAATCGGATGAAGAATAAAAGTCGTCATCCTCCTTGCAATAATAGCCGATAGTGTCAATCGGGTAGTCATCCTGATCGATGTCTTCAAGAGGTTCGTCGTCCGTGCTGAAGATGACGGTCAGGTCATCCTCGATCCGCCCGCTCTCCGTGACGGCGACAATGTCGGCGACAGAGGAGTTGGCGCCGAGGACGGCGAACCCTTCCCCATCCTCGAAGTTCACCAGATACGCGCTGGGGAGGTTGTCTCCTGTTTCGCTGGCCGCCTTTGTCGCGATGTGGTCATCGCCTCCGAAATAGGTAGATACGGAAGCGATTTTTCGGGGAGAGCCGGATCTTGTCGGCGGCATGTACTTATCACTCGATTTGAGAAACTCTGACAATAAGGCCATAGCGTCTTCCATAGGAATCAACCGCTTTTCTGCGGTCGGCTCCGGCAACGGAGCCATTGAGTCGGAATCGTTACCTGTCCGGCATGAGAAAGCAAACAAAGAGAGTAACGCGATCCATAAAAGAGGTTTTACACGTTGCGTCATGATTACCGGTTTTATTATTGTTGGTGCTAATATACAAAACGTTTTTGTATATTAGCATATTATCATGGAAATAGTTGTGTTAAAATAATATAAAACGTTGATATTTTTTTATGATCCTCAATCTGTTTCCGGTCTTGCCCCAAGGCATATTCAGAAAGGGAACTGATATGGCGCTTGAAATTTGCACTTATGTAAATAGTTGTCTTGGGGTTATCTGTCAATAATCTGCAATATTCGGCAACTGGTCTGAACTTGGTTATCTTTTCAAAGGGCATATGTATTCCCTTTTTTGCAAAATGGCGGCATACGATCATGCTTCTACGCCATTATGTGGTATGGTTGTATGCCGACTATGTATCCGGAGACCATAGGCGGCACATTCAGGGGCTTCTCATCGTACTCAGTGCGGGCTTGCGTGCCGCCATATTCACAAAATACTTGTGTTGTGAATTGTATATAATCGTTCGGCGACTGCTTGCATACCATGTTGGTCAACTGGCTATATCGTTACCTTTGTTTTTCTGTCGGTTAAGAATGGAATAATAAAAAGAATATGGTATTCAGATCCGGTTTGACGGAATACCACAAAAGGAGAAGCCACCGCGGCTATTCACTCGTATACGTAGGCTGCGGTGGCTTCTTCTTTTGTGTGGGACCCTTTCGTTATAATTTCCGGATGACATTCAGGCCGTCGCGGATGGGGAGGAGGACGGACTCGACACGTGGGTCGGAGACGACGAGGTCGTTGAAGGCGATGATGCCTTGGGTCTGTTTGTCTTTAGGGACAGGATCCTGCCAGAGTTTGCCGTCCCAAAGGACATCATCGGCGAGAATGAGGCCACCGGGCTTAACCAGATCAAAGACCAAATTGTAGTAGGTGACATATTCCCGCTTGTTGGCGTCCATGTAGACCAGATCGTAAGGGCCTTTCAGCGAGGATAGCGTCTTGCAGGCATCCCCGATGTGGAGGGTGATTTTGTCAGACACTCCGGCTCTGGCCCAGCCCTCTCGCATCAGATCCTCCAGTTCGTCATTGATCTCCAGTGTGTCAATGTGCCCGTCTTCCGGAAGTCCGTAGGCCATGCAGGTCGCTGAATATCCGGTGAACGCGCCGATCTCAAGGATGCGCGTTGTCTGCGAAATCTCCACAAGCATGGTCAGCAGCCTCCCTTGAACCGCCCCCGAAAGCATCCGAGGGTAGTTCGTGTGGATGTTCGTCTGTTTCTCAATCCAGTCCAAAGCCTCGCTCTGACGCGAAGAGTGTTCTCTAAGATATCTGTCTGCCGGAGATTCCATTTGTTACTTGAATGCTATTATTTTCTAAACCAGAATTTTCAAATTTGTTCCTTAACAGTTATGATTTGGAGAATCCTTCCTGAATCGTTCCACGATTTTACTTACTCTTTCCAATCTCTGCCCGGATCCATATACAATGCAAAACCGTTGAGCACAGGACAGGCGAACGCACCGGTGATTTTGAGGCGGATTTTGGAGGTGGTGGTCTCGGCTATCGGGATGATTCTCTTGTGGCCGATGGTGGTCTCGGAGGCGATTTCCGTCCATTGGCCATCGCTGCCTAACGCCTCGACGGTGAAAGACTTGACCCTTTGGCCTAAAGGAATATATTCCTGAATCTGAATCAGGTTGAAAGTCTTTTCTTCATTGAGGTTGATGACTATCGAGGCTTCCGTGACATCGTCCGAAGCGGCCCAGAAGGAGTCATATTCGTCATTCAGAATGTTTTGCGCCTTGAAAGTGCGGCCTCTGACGGCGGTCGCCTTCGCTTTCGCGCCTTCGGCGAGATTGTCTTTGAATATCCTGTCGAGGGCGGCGCGGAACTCCATCAGTCTGGCGGAGTCTGCTGCGTTGATGCGTCCGGTGGTGTCAGGCGGAACGTTCAGCAGAAGCAGAGAGTTGCGCCCGACGCTTTCGTAATAGATTCTGAGAAGTTCATTTACGGATTTCACCTTGTCGTTCTCGCTTTCCCTCCAGAACCAACCCGGACGGATGGAAACATCGGTCTCGGCGGGAATCCAACAGGCTCCGAGTGCGTTGCCGCAGTTCAGGGTGTCACGACTTGGCGCATCGGATCCGGGACCGAAACCTTCGGCATCAAGCCTGCCCCAGCAAGTCCTTCCGGCGGAGCCACGCTCGTTGCCCACCCAACGGCAGTCAGGACCGATGTCGCTGAATATGACCGCGTTCGGCTGAAGCCTTCTTACCGTTCCGTTGAACAATGGCCAGTCGTATTCCTGTCGCTTTCCGTTCGGACCTTCGCCGTTGGCCCCGTCAAACCACTGCTCGAAGACCTCTCCATAACTGCTGAGAGCACTCTCCAATGTCTTTGCATAAATCTTATTGTATTCCGGGGTTCCGTAAGTCGGGTCGTTCCTGTCCCACGGAGAGATATAGACTCCGAATTTGAGACCGTATTTGGCGCAGGCCTCGGACAGTTCTTTGAGCACGTCACCCTTGCCGTCTTTCCAGGGACTTCCCGCCACCGTGTGCCCACAGACAGGATTCGGCCACAGACAGAAGCCATCGTGATGTTTTCCGGTGATGATGATTCCCTTGAATCCTGCGGCCTTGGCAATTTCTGTCCATTGATCGCAGTCAAGATCGGTCGGATTGAATACATCCTCCGTCTCGGTGCCGAGTCCCCACTCCCTTCCTGTGAAGGTGTTCGGCCCGAAGTGAGCGAACATATTCATTTCCATCTTCTGCCATTCGAGTTGCTGAGCTGTAGGTGTCGGCCCGAAAGGTTCAGGAGGTAGTGATGTCCCTTTTTCACAAGATGTCACAATAGCGGCAAATGCTGCCAAGACTAGAGTCAAACGATTCATATTCGGTGATATTCGAGATTTACAGGAAAATCAGGGAAGAGGTGCTTTCTGGGTTGAATATCCTCACGGCGGCGTTCCTTATGCCTTCGGAGGTCACAGCCTCGATCGCCTCGACGTTCTGCCTGTCGGTGAATATGGTTCCTAAGGACATAAGGCTCTTTCCCATCGAGAGGCACTGCGCCTCGCCGTTGTCCGAACTGATGGCGAGCTGGCCGAGGATCTGCTTTTTCGCGGCCTTGAGCCTGACGGAGGAATATTCCTCGTCCTGCATCTTCCGGATCACTTTCCAGATCGCCTCCAGACATCTCTCCAAGTTGCTCCTTTCGCACCCGAGGCTGATTGTCATGATGCCGGATTCGGTGTATTGCGAATATGATGACTCAATGCCGTAAACCCATCCGTTTTTTTCTCTCAAGAGGCTGTTCAACAAGGAATTGGATGCAGGTCCTCCGATGATGTTGCTCATCAGTATGGCCGCGAATCGTTCCTCGGTGTCATCAAGGGAAGGCGCGAAGTTGCCGATGACAGCGTTGACCTCGTGGTTCCTTTTCTCTACCATCTTGTTGAAGGCCGGTTTTGAGGGAATCGGGATGGCCATGCGATCACTGGCGGTCCCCGTTTTTTCTTTGAACACTTTTCCGGCCAGTCTGAGTACATTCTCCTCCAGTTTTTTCTCGTCTATGTCGGCGACCACCGCCAGGGCCATATTCGTTGGCAAAAAATGCTCTTCTGTGAACTGCCTCAGTTCTTTGCTTGTGATTTTCTTGACACTGGCCGCCGTCCCGAGTATCGAGCGCCCGAGAGGATGTCCCGCGAACAGGGCTTCCTCGAATTTGTCATAGACATCATCGGCCGGGGAGTCTTTGTAGGAGTTTATCTCATCGATCACCACGCCTTTTTCAACCGCCACCTCCTCTTCAGGAAACGTCGGGCAGGTCGCCAGTTCAAGGAGCAGCGCCGCCGCCTTGCCGAGATCTTCCTTCAGAACCGTGGAATGTATCACGATTTCCTCCTTGGTCGTGAATGCGTTGAGCTCGCCGCCCAGTTTGTCGAGGTAGCCGCTGATGACTCTGGCGCTTTTGTGTTCGGTGCCCTTGAACAGGGTGTGCTCTGTGAAATGGGCAATCCCGTTGTGGAAATCGCCCTCGTCCCTCGTCCCGCATTTGATTGTCAGTGAGCAATATCCCACTGCGTTGCCGCTTCTCTTGACCGCGTACCTCAACCCGCAGTCAGCCGTCCCTACGATCATTATTTCCTTAACGTTTTGATTGTCTTGATGTCGCTGGAGAGGAATCCCTTGCCGTTCTTGGCTGTTATCTTGTGCTTTTTGAAATAGTAAAGCTCGTGGTTGTCGGCACCGATGAGCATCTTGTAGCAGATAGATCCGTTGACGGGTTCTGACGGAGCCACGACATAACTTACCACAGCATTGAAAGTCCCCTCATTGAAAATCTCATCAACCTCGTCCTCGTCTTCCTTGATGAGGATGTCCTCGTCCAGAGAACGTTTGGTCTGCTCGTCAACCTGAGGCGCGAAATCCTCAGACCAGAAGAATATTCTTTTGATTCGCAGTTTCTTGGTGTCCTTGGCACCGAGGTTGGAATAGGCCTTCATCTCCGTGTCTGTGAGGCTGATTGTATGATCCTGAATGATTTTCAGGAATGCGGGCAGGAGCACGAACTCGCGTCCGGACGGATCTTCGGATGGCCTGAGCGGGAAGTTGACCACTTCGTACATGTCGTTGACGGATTCTCCCTCTCCTCCTTTGACAAGAGTCAGCATGTCGATGCCCGGTTCGGATTCCCTGCGAAACTGTCCTTTGACAACCATGAGGAAATAGAAGTCTGCGTTTGCCTTGAGACTTTGGAATTCATCATTCGTGCAGAACTCGTAAGGGGAGACCGTCCATGTCGCGGCCACGCTCTCCTTCAAGGCCTCATCCAGAAACTCATCACCTGTCAATACCACTTTTGTCGTCTTGGAGGTGAAATCCCTCAGTTTTTCCCTTCTTGTGGTAATCTGTACCTGACCGAAGACTTCGGTGGTGAGAAACAGCCCGATGATGGTCCAGGCCAGTATTTGAAAGAATTGTCTCATGTCTTGCAGTTGTTTGTTTTTCAGTTTGTTTATTCAATATCGCATCGGAAGCGAGGGCGTTTGCCGCCGTTGCCGCCGACAAAAAACTCCATACTTCATGCCGCACGACACAAATGTACGAAATATTGCGTAAATTTGCCTTACAAAACTTGGTGCGGACAACCACTCCCTAAGATTTGAACGCTGTTATGTCTGAATACATCGTATCGGCAAGAAAATATCGTCCTGACTCGTTCGAGTCCCTTATCGGCCAGGACAACATCGCCCAGACCTTGAAGAACTCGATCATCAGGGGCAAACTGGCGCATGCCTACCTGTTCTGCGGACCGCGCGGAGTGGGGAAGACGACCACGGCCAGGATATTCGCGAAGGCCATCAACTGTTCCAATCCTTCTCCGGACATGGAGCCTTGCGGCGAGTGCGAGTCGTGCCGGTCGTTCCAGGAAGGACGGTCTTATTGTATTCATGAGTTGGATGCCGCGTCCAACAACGGAGTGGATGACATCAAGAACCTGATGGATCAGGTGCAGATTCCGCCGCAGGTGGGCAAGTACAGCGTGTACATCATCGACGAGGTGCACATGCTGTCCACGGCCGCGTTCAACGCCTTCCTCAAGACGTTGGAGGAACCGCCGGCACACGCCATATTCATTCTTGCCACCACCGAGAAGCATAAGATTCTGCCGACGATCCTTTCCCGCTGCCAGACTTACGACTTCAACAGGATTTCGGTTCCTGACATTGTAAGCAACCTCAGGATGATAGCGGGGAAGGAGGGCGTGAATATTGACGATGAGTCCTTGCACGTGATAGCGCAGAAGGCTGACGGAGCGATGCGTGACGCGCTTACGATCTTTGACCAGACGGTGGCGTTCTGCGGGACTGACGTGAAGTACGAGGAGGTTTTGAAGAACCTCAATGTGCTTGACTATGACTATAGTTTCAATCTTGTGGACGCTTTCCTGTCCGGGGACTATGGCTCGGCCTTGCTGAAGTTTGACGAGATTCTTTCCAAAGGGTTCAACGCGCTTCATTTCTGTGCTGCGTTGAGTTCGCATTTCAGGGATCTGATGGTGACGAAGAACGGCGGTCTTGACGCTTTGCTTGAACTCCCTGACTCATTGAAGGCCAGGTACGTGGAGCAGGCTTCACGTTGCTCGCTGAAGTTTCTGTATGACGCTTTGTCCATCACTTCCGCTTGCGAGGCGGGTTATAAACAGGCTGTGAATCCGAGGCTTCACATTGAGTTCGCCTTGATGAAACTCAGTTTCTTGATGAAGGCTCCGGATGCTTCGCGGCCGGTGGTTGAGGCGGCGAAGGTTGCCGCGGGTGCCGTGCGTAAGGCGGAAACGGCCGGATCGGCCACAGAACCGGCTACGTCGGTCACTGAGCCTGTCGAAGTGGCCAAAGTCATAGGTGCTGGTGTCTTGTCTAATGTCACTTCGGCAGGCTCAGTGACCGAAACGACAGACAATGGTGGCTCGCCGGCCGTTGCGGAGGAGAGTCCCGCTCCGAGGGCGAGAAGGAAACCGGTCAAGGCTGGAGCGTCTTTGTCGCTCAATTCGATAATCGAGGAGGAAGAAAATAAGAAAGATGTCAAGGAAGCGTCGCCGATTGCTGATGTGACTCCTGAGGACGATGCCTTGCTTGCGGCCTGGAAGGCAATCCCGGCCGAGAACGCCTCAAGTCCAAGGCTCGCCAACACTCTTCAGAACGCCGAGGTCGGCATAGAGACGAAGGACGGCTACAAAATGCTGACGTTCAAGGTCAGCAATGCCGCTCAGGAGAAATGGATCCGTGAGAATCGTCTCATGGATTTGGAAGGAAATTTGCGGAAGAAGGTAGGCTCTTCAAGAATCCGTCTTGAAGTGGCTGTGCTGCCGGTTAAGGATAAAGGTGTGCAGCCTTACACCGATCAGGAAAAGGCCACCGTCCTGATGGGCCAGAACGGGGAGGTGCAGAACCTGGTCAAGGATTTTGGCCTTGAGACAAGATAGTGATTGACAATTAGATTATAGACAAGATGAAACTTCATTGCGAGAACCTCGTCAAGAAATATGGCATCAGAACCGTCGTGAAAGGCGTTTCTATGGAGATCAATCAGGGAGAGATCGTAGGCTTCCTCGGACCGAACGGAGCCGGAAAGACCACCAGTTTCTACATGATCACCGGACAGATTGTCCCGAACGGAGGACGTGTATTCCTCGATGACGAGGACATCACCGAACTTCCGATGTACAAAAGGGCTCAGAAGGGAGTCGGCTACCTGCCGCAGGAGGCTTCCGTGTTCCGCAAGATGTCTGTCGAGGACAACATCATGTCCGTGATGGAGATGTCGGACATGTCTAAGGCCGAGAGGCAGGAACGGCTTGAGGATCTGATCAATGAGTTCAACCTCTCGAAGGTTCGCAAGAGTCTTGGAATCCAATTGTCCGGAGGTGAGAGACGGCGTTGCGAGATTGCCCGCGCCCTTGCCATCGACCCGAAATTCATCCTGTTGGACGAGCCGTTCGCCGGTGTGGACCCTATTGCCGTGGAGGACATCCAGTTCATCATCGCGAAGCTGAAGTATAAAGACATCGGTGTCATCATCACCGACCACAATGTGGGCGAGACCCTGGCGATCACGGACCGCGCCTACCTGCTCTACGAGGGTACGATCCTCCAGCAAGGCACCCCGGAGTCCCTCGCCGCCGACGAGGATGTCCGCACCAAGTACCTCGGCTCAGGCTTCGTGCTGAAGAAGTCCGTCTCTGTCGAGCGCGCCAAAGCCGAACACGCCGCCCTTGAGGCCGCCCGCGCCGCCAAGGCCACGGCCGCTGCGGAGCCGGTAGCGATGGAAGAAGGCCAATCTATGTAATGAATATGATTGTGTAAAATAAAACCCGGAAGCCAAATGGCGACCGGGTTTATTTTATTGTTCGGATTCAGAGATCTCGGCCATGACCTTTTCGGCTTTGGCGTAGCCGTCGGCGGGGGCTTTCCACATCAGGGCGACCACCGCGGCGCCGACCAGACCGATTATCACGGAGACGAGGAACACGGAATCCCAGCCGAAACGATCGGCGAGGTAGCCGAAGGTCACACCGGAGATGGCGGTGCTGGCGTATCCGAATATCCCCAAGATGCCGTTGGCGGTGGCACAGGCGTGCTTTGTGGCCTGCTGTGAGGCTGATGTGCCGAGAAGAGCCTGCGGACCGTAGATGAAGAAACTTGACAGGCAGATGAATATGGCGGAGAGCCATGGCATTCCGGCAGGGGACTTCCAGAACAGGAAGAACGACAGTGTGGCGCCGACGGTGCAGATGAAGCAGGTCCTGTGCGCCCGGCTCTTCATGAACCTGTCAGTGAACCATCCTGCCAGCAACATTCCGGCGATGCCGCCGACCAACTCGGAGGCTGCCACAACAGTGCCGGCTGTGGAAATCTCCATTCCTTTGTACTGGGTCAGGAATGTCGCTCCCCAGTCAAGGATCGTGAACCGCACGACATAGATGCAGAAATTGGACACGGCCAGAATCCAGATGAACGGGTTGGCGAAGACCATTCTGTTGACGAAAGACTTGAAAGACTTTCCGGACATGTTGTCGGCAAGCGAGGTCTCGGTGGTTTTGTTTTCAGACTTCTCATCCTTGTCCATGTCCTCGATTTCAGGAAGCCCGACGGATGACGGAGTGTCCTTCAATGTGAAGAACAGAGCAACGGCGCCTACAAGGGCTATGGCGGCCGGGACAGCAAAGCAGAGCTGCCATGCGCTGTAGCCGTAATGCTTCAGGAGGAATCCGCATATCACGCTGATGAGACCGGCTCCGATGGAGTGTGAGGCATTCCAGATGGACTGTTTGGTGGCAAGTTCGGAAGGCCTGATCCAGTGACACATAAGGCTGATGCACGGAGGCACTCCCATTCCTTGGAAATAACCGTTGAGAACCCACAGGGTGCCGATGATGTACACCAGTGTCATCGTGGCCTTCCCCTCGGTGTCAAGCACGTTCATGAACGAGTTCATCGACGGACTGAAGCAGATGGCCAGATTGGTGACCGCTGACAGCACCAGACCAAGGGTCATAAGTTTCCTACGGCTGAACCTGTCGGCCAGAAAACCGTTGACGAAGCGCGAAATTCCATAGACGATGCCGTTCATGGTCAGGAATATACCCAACTGGATTTTGGATATTCCCAATTCAGCCTCAAGCGCCGGCATGACCACGCTGAAATGCTTTCTGACGAAATAGTACAGAGCGTAGCCTATCATCAATGTGATCAGGGTCCGCCACTGCCAGTAGTTATACTTCTTTTCTGTCTGCTTGTCCATTCCTTTATTAATTATGTCATAATCCGCATGCCTTGAAGAAGGGATGCGGCAATCAGACAAAGGTAGGTATTTTTCGTAAATATTCAATAATTGGGTGAAAAAGGCTATCTTTGTCAGAATTCCGCAACAGGCGGGATTTCATAATATGATGACACAAGAACAAAAAAAACGTTTCCAGTACTGGCAGTGGCGCACAATCATCGGGACGATGATCGGCTACTCGATTTTCTATCTTGTACGCAAGAATTTTTCCTTCGCGATTCCGGGGCTGACCGCTGAATATGGCATCACCAAGGCCACATTCGGTGCGATTCTCGCAATCGCGAGCTTCATTTATGGTGTGTCCAAGTTGGTGAACGGCTTTCTGGCCGACCGCCTCAATGGACGGTGGCATCTTGTCACAGGATTGTCAGTCAGTGCGTTCGTGAACATTCTGTTTGGAGCCGGCGCCATGATCTGCGCCTTCATGACGGGTATGTCCAACGGTCCGAAGTTCGTCCAGTATCTTGTGATTATGTTTGGCATCCTGTACGTGATCAACAATGTGTTCCAAGGTTGCGGATTCCCTCCATGCAACCGCCTGATCACCCACTGGGTACCACCTCACGAGCTGGCGACCAAGATGTCCATCTGGAACACTTCGCATTCTGTCGGTGCCTTTATCGCGGCTGTCCTCTGCGGTTACATCATGGGGCACACCGGCACGGATATGACAGCCGACCCCGAGATGCGCGCCCGCGTCGTTGAGAACACGGCCAATGTGACAGCTTCCATGGATCCTGCCGCCGCTCAAGCCTACGTCGACAGCACTCTGCACAACATCGGCGCTTGGCAATGGGCATTCTGGATTCCTGCCGCGATTGCCGTTTTGGGTGTGATTTTCATTATCGTCACGCTAAGGGACACCCCAAAGTCTGTCGGCCTTCCTGAACTTGAGGGAACCAAAGGGGAAGACTCCGAAGGAGGAGATGACAACAAGGAATTCAGGCAGTTCATCATAAACAAGGTGATCAAGAACCCTGTTGTCTGGGTTTTGGCTCTGGCGAACTTTTTTGTCTATATCGTTCGTCTGGCTGTGCTTGACTGGGGACCTTCTTTCCTTCAGGAGAGCCGAGGATTGTCTCCTGCGCTTTCCGCTTGGACTGTCGCTATTTTCGAGGCTTTCGGAGTGGTCGGGATGCTTGTGGCCGGAGTGGTCTCAGACAAGATCTTCCACAGCCGGGCTCAGAGAACCTGCGTTTTGTGTATGCTGGGCGTGACAGTGGCGGTAGCTGCTTTCTGTTTCCTTCCGGCATCAACCAATCCTGTTGTCCTGATGCTGGTGCTTGCAGTGGGTGGATTCTTCCTCTATGGCCCTCAGGCGCTCATCGGAGTAATCGCCTCCAATCAGGTGACCCGCCGCGGGGCTTCTTCCGCCAACGGAATCATCGGTTTCGTGTCTTACCTCAGCCCGATCATCTCAGGATTCGTGTTCGGCCACATCGCCGACAATCCTAAGTTCGGTTGGGAAGGAGTATTCAAGATCATGATCGTGGTCGCCATCCTTGGCCTTGTCACACTGCTGACCCTTTGGAACAAGAAGACCGACGGGTACGAGACCGGCGAGGAATAGGAAGAGGTTTCTGAATATTCATAAAAACATTCCGCCGCGAAGTTGTAATCCTTCACGGCGGTTTTTATATTCAATGGATATCTTTTACTTCGCGTCGAAGGCGAAGATGTGCGCCCGCTCGGCTCCCCATGTGGATGTCACCACGATGCGCAGATCCTTGGCCTTCACAGGCTCATTGAATTTGATGTGCCTCAGGCGGAGGTAGTTGTCGGTGTCTTCGTAGAGGGTGATCCATTCGTCTTTCACCTTTGCCTCTACCTTGAAGCCTTTGGCCATCATCTTAGGCATCTCGACACGCTCCGTTGTGGCCTCAAGCTTGCGCATTCTCTTGCTTCTGTACTTGAAATCAGAGTCGAAAATGATGCGTACTCCATTAAGTGTCACAGGCTTCTTCCAGCTGTAGACGATGCTCTCGTCACCAGGTGCGACCCAGACCCCGTTGTCCTCGCCGTCCCATTTGCGGTCGATTCCGTTGCGCAGAGGCAGATTGGCTTCGGCAGTGGTCGCGGACATCGTGAGTTCGGAAGGCTTTCTCCATCTGTAAGGCAGCATGCTATCGTCGTCCTCAAGCATGTCCTGAAGTTCGACGATGTGATCCTTACGGATTCCCGCAGGAGTGGTGCCATACTTGATCGCGAGAGCCGCTCCGGTTCCGGCAGCCTGTCCGAGGAGGGCGCAGGTGGACATCACTCTGGTAGAAGACAGTCCCATGTGGGTGGCGGAGATGTCACGTCCGGCGAACATCAAGTTAGGCACATTCACCGAATAGAGACAGTCGAACGGGATGCCGAAACGTTCCGGAGTGGTGTGCTCGACCGAGAATATTCCTTTTCTGTGGAAAGCGTCCGGGTGGTGGTTGTCAAGTGTCCATCCGCCATAGGCAATCACGTCAGGGAAATGTCCGCCTGACATGACATCGTTCTGGGTCAGGATGTGAGGGCCGATGTAGCGCGTGGACTCGCGCTTGCCAGGCAGCGAACCGATCCAGTCGAGGTCGTAGTTCTTGCAACGGCCGTCAGGATGGTTTTTCATATATTCCCACACACCGTAGGCGATGCGCTTGAGCTCGTACTGGATGTCGTTTGCGTCGAAGATTGTGTTCAGATTGCCGCCGAACTCGATCCACCAGAAGTTGTTGTCCTTCGGATAGGGCTTTTTGTAATTGAATTTCACGCCCGGAATCGTGGACTTCGGCTTGTCGTAGTTGAAGTCATCGTCCGTGAAATGGTAAGCCCATTCCGGAGCCGTGAACGGATGATCCTCATCGGTCTTGCGCAACTGAAGGAGTATGGAGTTGCCCATGGTCTTAGCGTCGCCTCCCTCGTCGAGGAATGTCTCGTCGAACTCGCCCGGCAGTTCGCGTCCGTGGCGGAATTCGGCTCCGGAAAGGCGTAGAATGCCGTCACCGGTGCAGTCGGCGAAGATGGTTCCCTTTATGAGGAACTTAGTGTAGGCGTTCACGTTCCAGGCCTTGATGGCGGCGATCCTGTCTCCGTCCATCACCACGTCCTCCACTGATGTGTTGAGGAGAAGCTTGATGTTCGGCTCCATCACCACGGTAGAGTAGATCGCGTCATCCCAAAGGGTGTAGCGGAGCAGCGGATTGAAGCGGAAGTTCCTGAGCTGCATCTCCTCCAGCAGTCCGGCCTCTGCGTTCTGGTCTCCCTTCGCTCCGACGATTCCCATCCGGATCTCACTGGAGGCGTTTCCTCCGAGGACAGGCCTGTCCTGCACGAGAATCACGGTCGCTCCGTGCCTTGCGGCGGCCACTGCGGCGCAGACTCCGGAAAGTCCACCACCGGCGACAACAATGTCTGCGCTAAGTTCTACATTCTTGATAGTCTGAGAGTTCTTCTCGGTGAGCATCCCTTGGGCGTGTATCCCTGTTGAGGTCAGTGGCATCAAAGCAGCCGCTAACGCCACGGCGAAGGTCCTTAGTGATTTTCTTGTCATTTTTTTTGTCAGTGTTATTTTCTTTCAAAATTAGCCAAAATATCGCTATGGGGCAATTTTTCCGCCGTTTTTCGTAACTTTGCATGATGGTTGACCGAAGTTGTCAATCGTTTTTAACTACAATAACGTGCCGACGGATTATGCGCCGGCGGAAAAGTCAAAGAAATAATGAAAACAGCGATTCAGTTTGGAGCGGGGAACATCGGCCGTGGATTCATCGGCGCCGTACTCTCAAAATCAGGTTATCAGGTAGTGTTCGCGGATGTCAACAAGGAAATTGTTGACAGAATCAATGCGGACGGGCAATATACCGTGCACATCAAAGATGTCGAGAGTGAGGATGTCCTCATCTCAGGGGTTTCTGCCGTTGATTCGTCAACGGACGCCGTGGTGGAGAAGATCAAGGAGGCTGATCTGATCACTACAGCCGTTGGACTCAGAATCCTTCAGTTCATCGCCCCGGCGATCGCCAAGGGAATCATCGCCCGCAAGGAGTCCGGCATCGAGGCTCCTCTGAACATCATAGCGTGCGAGAACGGACTTATGGCGTCCTCGCGACTCAAAGAAGCTGTCTATTCGCATCTTGACGAGGCACAGCAGGCTTGGTGCGCGGAGCACGTTGGCTTCCCTGATTGCTCGGTTGACCGCATCGTCCCTCCGGTAAGGAGTGAGAACCCTATAGATGTGGCTGTGGAGAGGTTCTACGAGTGGAATGTCGATGAGAGTGCTTTCGTCGGACCGGCGCCGAAAGTGGAGGGAATGAATATGGCGGACAACCTTCTGGCTTACATCGAGCGCAAGTTGTTCACCCTGAACACCGGTCATGCGATCACGGCCTATGTCGGAAAACTTAAAGGTCATACCACTATCCTTGAAAGCATCAGCGATCCTAAAGTCTACGAAACCGTCCATGCAGCCATGCAGCAGAGCGGCGAAGCCCTTGTGAAGCAGTTCGGTTTCGACCACGAGGCGCATTTCAAGTACATCGAGAAGATCATCAGACGTTTCCGCAATCCGTATCTTCAGGATGACGTGAACCGTGTTGGACGAGATCCTATGCGCAAACTCTCTCCGGATGACAGACTGATCAAGCCTGCCATGACCGCAAAGGGCTTCGGTCTTCCTTATGACAAGATTCTGCTCGGTGTCGGCGCTGCCCTGCATTTCGACAATCCTGAGGACCAGCAAAGCGTTCAGATGTTAGACCTGATCAAGGCCAAGGGGTTGGAGGCCGCTGTTTCCGAAATCACCGGAATCAAGGCCGGTGACCCGATGATCGCCGAGATTGTCAATGCTTACAAGGAGGTTGAAAGAATATAAAAGTGCGCCTTTGGCAATATATGGAACGCAGGTGAAATAGATTGCTTTTCGGGAATATTCAAGATGAAACGTATATTATCATTTTTGCTGCTGGCCGGCATCGCTGTTGCAGCCGCCGCACAGGTGAAGGTGAACTGTGGACCTTATCTTCAGAATGTCACAGAGAACAGCTTCACTGTGGTGTGGACCACGAACGGCCCGGCCGTCGGCTGGATTGAACTCGCCCCGAACGACGGGACTAATTTCTACAATGTCGAGAGACCTAAATATTTCGACCTCAGGGGGATGGGCAGAAAACCGATCGGCACCCTTCACAAGGTGACTGTCTCCGGCCTGAAACCTGGCACCACCTACAGGTACCGTGTGATGTGTCAGGGCGTGATCTCCGCTGAGAACAGAGCCAGAATCCTCTACGACGAGGGCTACGGGCTCGACCTCAAGAAAAGGCCTACGAAAGTGACCACCAAGGCTCTTGAATATGACAAGGTCAAGTTCGCTGTGGTGAATGACATGCACGAGCACGATTCCGTGATGCAGGTCCTTTTCAAGGATGCCAAGGGCAAGTACGACTTCGTCTGCTTCAACGGTGACATGACCTCTGCTGTGGACAGTGTGGCCGAGATCCGCATGCATTACATGAACACCGCGTCAAAGCTTTTCGCTTCAGACACTCCGCTCTATCTCTGCCGAGGCAACCACGAGTACAGAGGCAACGATGCAATCAAGTACCTCGACTATTACCAGACTTCTACCGGAAGGACATATTACACAGCTTCTTATGGCAAATATTTCTTTCTGTTCCTCGATTCCGGAGAGGACAAGGTTGACAGTGACATCAGGAATCTGAACATCATGATCACCGAGGATTACCTGAAGGAGGAGGCCGAATGGCTGAAAGGAGTCGTGGCGAGCGATGAATATAAAAACGCTGAGATGAGGATCGCGTTCTGCCATATTCCTCCGTCAGACAAGGGGTGGCACGGCAATGTGATGGTCAGCAAGTATTTCGTGCCGACTTTGAACGGTACTGGTCTTGACCTGATGCTCTGCGCTCATATTCATAAATACCGCTTCAACGAGGCGAACACCATCGGCGCTGATTTCCCTGTTCTCTGCAACGCCAACAGGCAGCGCATCGATGCCGTGGTTGACAAGGGCGGCATCCGTCTGGACTTCTTCGACGAGACGGGCGTCAAGATCAAGAGCATGAAGTTCGACAAGAAAAAGTAGTCCTGAATTATGCCGTGTGAATATTTTGTTAAACGCTCGTTAACAAAATTCAGGAGGGCAATAAGCAAAAAGAGAGGGTGGCCACTGATGTTCGGCCACCCTCTCTTTAGTTATGATATTCAGTAAATTATTTGATTCCGTACTTCTTGAGGATCTTTTTGATCGGCTTTTCGATTGATTTGGCCCAGAGGGTGTAGCCGTAGTCTGAAGGGTGGATTCCATCGACTGTGGCCTCGTGATCCTCTGACGTGGCGCAGGTTGTCTTGATGTAATAGACATTCTTGTACTTCTTCACGGCGATGTCCATCAGGCTATCGGCCATAGCGGTCTTGACACGCTCGTTGTTGTCCCTGTCGGTGTTGAAGTTGCGGTACTCGCGGTAGATGGTGCGCTGGAAGATCAGAGGAATGTCAGGATGAGCCTGTTGTATCTTCTCAATGAAAGGGAAGAGCCTTTCTTTGATCATCGGGGCTTCTGGGTTGGAGAATCCGTCGAACACGAGCGCGTCCACGTCAGCGGCGCAGAGCACATCGGCGAAATATGTCTGGAGTTTGCTGTTGCCCGAGCATCCGAGGCTGAGGAACTGAAGGCCGGTCATACGGCTCAGCTGGTCAGGATAGGACATTCCGGCTCTGGAAGTGCTGGTTCCGTGTGTGAAGCTTGAACCGAAAATTCCGATTCTGTGACGGAAAGGATTGTCGATCGCTTCGATGGTGGCGTTTTTCTCAGTTCCGATCTTGATCGAGGATTCCTCGCTGAATACAGGCAGGTAGAGAAGGCACTCATGCATGGCTCCGTCCATGTCCTTGATGAGAGTCACATTGTCATCAGGCTTGTTGTCCTTGGCGACTGCTGATGCGGCCCAGAGCCATTTGCCGTCTTTTTTGATGTAAAGGTCGTAGCCACGTGCGGAGAGTCCGCCCGTGTTGACAGGAAAACTTCTGTCCGCGTATTTGGTCTTGATGGTGATGACCTTTGAGTCGGTCTTGAATGCCACCGAGAGGCCGGCGGACATCCTGACCTGCTTGTTCTCGCTCTTTGTGAACCCTTTGAACTTCACCGTGTCAACCCTATGGTAAGGATTTGGTGTGTCCGGCATGAGCTTGCCGACCATTGTGAGGTCAGAGGCCTCTGTGAAGTTGTACTCCACCTTCTTGCTCTGTGCCGTCGCTGTCAGGACGGCCAGAGACAGCATCATCGCTGCGGTTAATCTTTTCATGATATTATTAAAAATTTTGGTTTTGTCTTCCAAAATAAGAACGTGTCGAATCTACTTGAGTGCCAAGATCCGCTCGGCGGTCCCGTCAGCCAGTCCCTTGGCCTCTCCGTCGGCGTATCCAGTCTCGAAGCCCTTGCGCTCGGCGAACACGAGCTGAGCCAGAATGTTCCTCTCGTTCATCTTGTCAATCTCGTATTTAAGTTTCTTCTCCTTGTCGAACGCCGCCACCTCGCAAGCCTCGGCGAGCCGCCTGGAGATCTCTCCGGCCTCCTCGATCCACTCCGGAATCTTTTGGAAGCCGCCGCTGTTCCTGAATATGTAGAACAGCCTGTCGGACTCCGTCACGCACTCCTCCAGCGTCTTGGTGAACAGCGCCAGCTCCACAAAGATAACACTAATTGTCTGATCCGCAACCATTCGGGTTGACGAACGGAGCGAGCTCTTGTTGCTTTCCTTTACGGTACATAGTCCAAATTTTGAATAAATATTTGAACCGCAATAATATGCACAATAAACGTAAATAATGAAAAGAAACATATGCAAATCATAAGAAAAAGAAATATTTTTTCTTTTGACCCTGCTTAGCGAACCGTAAGGTTAATTCTTGTTACCGAAGTATGTTGTGAAGTGACATAGTTGCCACAGACAGTACAGGAGAACGCCCTTTGCGGAACCAAACGAGCCCAAGCGCACGGTTTGTACAATAGAGAACTGTTTGCGGTACCAACTGAACGAGAACTATCTGGTTCTTTTGACAGACAGTGTTTCGTAAATCGCATAGAATCAATAGATAACATTCTGCATAGCGATATTCAGGAAGTCGAGAAGTTCTTCCGGCAAGAGCGAGACCATCGGCAGACATCACAGTCTCTGCCGCTGGCAAAAAGGAAAGGGGGTGACCTGTCGGCCATCCCCCCCCCTTTTTTGAATATCAGCGTGTTCGGATTATTTGCCGAAGACAGTTTTGATTACATGTACACCATCTGTGTAGTTTGTGGTTCCATGTACAAAATTAGCGAAGTTGCCTGCGTCAATTGTGGCTCCGTCAACGGTGCCGGATACTTTGACCGGGCTAGTTTCGCCAATAGTGATGTTCTTTGTCTTGCCGTTGAATTTGCCGATCACAAGACCTCTTGTAGCCTCGGCTCCTCCAGAAATCACACAATCTACTACGCAACCGTTTCCTGTGTTGTGGGCAGCATTGCCGATGTTTCCGATAAGACCTCCGATGCCATCGACGGCAGCCGTGGCAGTCACTTTTCCGAAAGCCTTGCAGTTCTCGATGGTGTTTCCTTGAGAGTGGAAACCGCAGAGGCTGCCGATAACGCTGGCCTTGTCGCCTGATTCGAAGATGACCTCACCTTCATTTGTGCAGTTGTCCATATTTCCGGTGCCTCCTTGAACACCACCAGCGCGGATTTTTACCGTTCCGCTTATGGTAATGTCACCTTTGTTGACACAGTCTTTCGTGCATGTGCTCTGCTTGGCTTCTTTTCCTGGCCATGCAACAATTCCGCCTGCTGCAGAGTTAGACTTGGATGCATCTGAGAACACGTTGATCGGGCCTTCGTTGGTACATCCTGTGATGTTTGACTTGATCTGCCCGGCTGCGAAGTAATCTCCTCCTGTGATGCCGCCGGCCAGAACAATCGCCTCATATCCGGACATGGCAGAACCGCTGCTTGAAGCAAGTTTTGCATAAACCTCGCCATAGTTGTGGCAATTGGTAATGTCACCGTTGGACGCTCCGACAATACCTCCGACATCCTGTCTCTTCACGCTTCCTGTGACTGAGTCAATAGATGTGTTCACAAGAGATACCTTGCCTCTGTTCACACAATTTGTCATCGCAAACTGTCCGTTTTCGTCATTGCCGCCATAAGCGACGAGACCACCTACAGAAGGTGCGCAGTTCTTCACATCAACAATGGTCGACGCACCGTTGACAAACGAGCAAGAAACACTTATCGTTCCTTCATTAGAGCAGTCTTTCATCGTTGCCTTGAGATATCCGGCGATACCGGCAACAGCCGCACCCTTCATTGAATTCTGCGCTGCCACCGTGATGTTGCCTGTATTGTGGCAGTTGGTGATGTTTGCGAGACCTTCAGCGACAAGGGCTCCGCAGATGACGGCATCGTCAAAGGACTCGGCACTCATCGTGATGTTTGCTTTGTTTGTCACGTTGGTGAACTCACCCTTGTTCCTTATGGCGATGATACCGAATTCAGAATCCGTCGGAGTGAATGAGCATGATGCGTCAATCACAAGATCCTTGACTGTTCCGACTTCTGTGAACAGAGGAGCGGTTCCTTTCCAGTTCTTGATGCTGTGGTTGTTACCGTTGAAGATTCCCGGGAATATGGCGCATGTCGGGATTGTTTTCCCTGCAAGGTCGATATCTGCGGTCAGGTTGACAACACTTGTGGCGTCTGCGGTGGTGAGTTCCTTACCGTTAAAGAGTTTGACGAACTCATCGGCTGTCGCTATGTCCTTAGGGAACGCAGCCTTTTCAAGTGTGGTGATGTCAAGTGTCTCGGAGTATTCGGATTCCTTGCCGTCCTTATTGAGAGACTTGGCTCTCACATTATACGCTGTCTTGTCCGTAAGGTCGGAAATCTTCAGGGCAGTCTCCTCAGTCTCGATTGCCGTCCAGTCAGAAGCGGAAGCAAGTTTGTATTCGACGGCATATTTGACGGCATTCACGCATGGATCCCATTTCAAGGTGATAGCATCCGCAAGCGGAGTCGCCGTAAGATTAGGAATGCCGACAAAATCAGGTTTTACGAAACCGTAGCCGAGCACAAGTTGAACAGGTTCGTTGTCTTGAGTGATATATACCCAGTCAGAGAATACGGATCTTGGATAGTTGGCTCTGACTCTGATATAGTACTGGCTGAATTTTTTCAGACCGGTGAAAGTCGTGGCGTTTTTGACTTTTACCTTTTCGTCGCTGTAGATGATTGTGTGAGAGACGCTATTGTCGTAGTTGTCACCATTGTTGAGCTCTGTGGTGAGTTGGACGGTAGTGCTGGTCGCCCCAGCCTCAATCATGCTGGCGTCGTCCCAGTAGACGGAAATGGATGTTTCTGATGAATTTTCTTCATCATAAGTGAATTCCTTCGGTGCCGGTTTGGATGAGTCAATGCCAAAGTGCTCTTCTTCTTCACATCCTATAAAAAGAGAAGAAGCCAAGGCTACGGCCGCGAGGGCTTTAATGGATTTCATATTGTTCTTTAGTGATTGTTAGTTGAAAACTGTAAATACTAAAATTAAGGCTATGCTTCTTAAGCACCCTTAACAACCATCAGAAGATGTAAGATGTCACTCGAAAGTGAACTTTATTTCAGTTTGCCGAGACAAAAATATTCAAGTTAAATGAAAAATGCAAGGTTGTGACTGATTTTTTCTGTACTTTTGTGAATCCATTCAATCGTTTTTAGGCGTAAGCCTGAAATTCACGGTTGAAGGTTACCTGATAGAATATCAGGGTGTATACGAACTTAAATATTTGTGTCAAATTATGAGGAATGTATTAAGGTCTTTATTTGTTATCATGCTGTCTGTGTGGACGATGGACTTGTCCGCACAGACTCAGACAGTGCAGTTTTTCGCCCATCGCGCAAGCCGTTTCGAGTATGACGAGAACACGCTCCCGGCATTCAAGGCTTGTTACGAACATGGTATAAGAGGCTTTGAGACCGACATCAGAATGAGCAAGGACGGACTGCTTGTTGTAAACCACGATGAGACGTTCGCCAGATTGACTCCATGCTCGGGTGCGGTGGAATCAATGACATCGGATGAAATCCGCAAGTTGACTACATTCCAAGGCAACAAGATTCTTTTCCTTGATGAGCTTGTGGGCTTCCTTTCAGATAAGGATGGCCTCTATGTTGAGTTTGAAATGAAGGTCAGCCCCGCGTCAAGTTATCCTGAGGATCGCCTTCGCGAGTATTGCGACAAACTCTACAAGGCGGTTATGGCCAAGAAGCCGGAGCATTCCACGTATCTGTTCACATCCAGCAGCCGGGATGCTTTGAATATGATGAGAAAACTTCATCCGGACGCTGATATGCTTATGATTTTCAGCAAGCCGGTTTGTGATGAGACCATCCAGATGGCAGAGGCGATGGGAATCAAACGGATTGGTTGCAACATGAACGGCACCACACGTTCCATGGTGAAGAAAGCGAAGGAGGCCGGTTTGGCTGTCTCCCTTTGGCCTTCGAGGACTCCAGAGGACATCATGCTGGGCGTGTATCTCGGTGCGGAGTATCTCTGCTGCGACAGGGCCATAGAGGTAAAGAGATTTCTGGACGAGAAAGCCCCGTTTGTGAAATACAAATAGTTTTTGCTAAAGGCGCACTAAAACAAAATCATAGACAGTTTAGTAGTACAATAATATTCATCATTAATTTTTAACATTGATGCGAGGATAAAAGAACCACAATAACCTTGTAAACCATTGGAAGTATTACCGAAGATTTCAGTTTGCCACAGAATCGTGAACCCTTTTCGGTTCAGGTAATTTTTTATTGAAATTTTATGACGATTAAAATGAATCACATAATAACCAGTTCTTCTTCTGAAAAGGGGAGGAGTAGACAATTATTATTGCTTACGAAAGGTTTGATGATGACCGTTATGGCGATTCTTTTGTTTTTGGTGCCTTCAGAAGTGTTCGCGCAGAAACTCACCATATCTGGTTTTGTCAAGGAAGCCGCAACCAATGAGCCAGTCCCAGGAGCGGTTGTAATGATTAAGGGCACATCAGTGGGCACATCTACTGACGCAAACGGAGCGTATACCATCAAAGCTGACGCCAATGCGGTTCTTGTCTGCCAGCTTTTCGGTTATAAGACCGTAGAAGTTAATGTCAGCAAAAGATCAAACGTGGATATTCTTCTTCAGGAAGACACTCAGATGCTTGACGCGACTGTTGTGGTCGGTTATGGTACACTCAAAAAGACTCAGCTTGTAGGCGCCGTCGAGAACTTGTCCGGAGAGGAACTTGAAGGCAGAACCAATTCCAACGTGACGAGGTCTCTTCAGGGACAGATCCCGGGATTGAACATCGTTCAGGCTGACGGTAAGCCTACCCATCAAGGATCTATTACCATCCGTGGTAACGGAACTTCATACCAGTCAAGGCAAAAGGTTGGTGGCAGCGCTAAGGGTGCGAAGCACTCGATCGGTCAGGGCAGCAGCGCCCTTGTCCTCATTGACGGTGTCGAGGGAGACCTGACGACCGTGAATCCTGAGGACATCGAGACTGTCGCTGTCCTTAAGGATGCTGCTTCCGCTGCGGTTTACGGCGCCAGAGGTGCTTTCGGTGTCATTCTTGTGACGACCAAGACCCCGAAAACCGACAAGATTTCCGTGAACTACAACGGCTCTGTCTCATTGAACAGAAGAAACATCATGTGGGAGGACGAACTTGTCACGGATGGCCTTCAGTGGCTCGATACCTTTGTTGAGTTCTTCAGGAATGACAAGCGTACTCCAACTTCAGCCGGTTCATTGCCGGGCAATGTCAATAACAGGTCCAATACCTATTCTGAGGCTTATCATGAGGAATTCCGCCGCCGTAAGACAGATCCTGCTTATGAGAATTACGGTAAGATTTATGGCGACGGAAAGGATGTAGGCTTCGGAAACAACTATGCTTACTATGGAAGCACCAACTGGCTTGACATGTTCTACAAGGACATGAACATGACACAGAACCATAACCTTAGCATCAATGGCGCGTCAGAGAAGGTGAGCTATGCCATCAGCGGACGCTACTATGGACAGGATGGCATCTACAAGCTTGGCAATGAGGATTTCAATCAGTTCAACCTTCGCGCCAAGGGCTCAATAAAGATTACCGATTGGTTGAAGTTGACCAATAACACATCTGTGTTCAAACGTAAGTATCACCAGCCGATGGTGTCCGGAGGCTCGCAGCCTCTACTCCGCCAGTTCGAGCATAGGGGACAACCTATCTATCCGGCTTTCAATGAGGATGGCACGCTTACATTCTACGGCGCTTCTTGTATGTACGGCGCGTTCGAGGACGGAAACACGTATCAGGAGAACAATAAACTTGATGTGATCACATCGACAACTCTTGATTTCGAACCGATCAAGAACGTCTTGAAATTCACAGGCGACTTTACGTACAAAGCCATCCGTTCAACTCAGGCAAGAGTCTCTTGCATCCAGAGTGGTTATAGCGCTCCGGGTGCTTTGGAGAACTACAACAGCTCCTCATATAAGTCAGATTGGCGTTTTAACACAGATTACATCTCCTCAAATATTGTCGGAACATACACTCCGAAACTTGGTGACAACCATGATCTGAATATTGTGGCTGGATGGAATCTTGAGAAGACGAATTATCGCCGTCTTTATCTTACCAGAAAGGACCTTTTGTATCCTTCCATCCCTTCATTTGAGCTTATGGCGTCTGACGAGTATGGTGTGGAAGACCGTGGCCACGACAAGAGCATGGTCGGCTTCTTCGGACGTGTGAACTACACTCTTCTCAACAGGTACATTGTCGAGGTTGCCGCACGTTATGATGGCTCTTCATTGTTCCCTTCATATTCACAGTGGGGTTTCTTCCCTTCAGCGTCTGTGGGCTGGAGATTGTCAGAGGAGCCTTGGATGGAATGGTCCAAGTCGTGGATGAATAATTTCAAACTTCGCGCGAATGTCGGCTCACTTGGTAACGCCACCATCGACCCTTACTCTTTCCTGGAGCTTATGGGTGTGTCAAAATCCTCAAAACTAATCAATGGGGAGAAAGTGCCTTATACAACAGCCGCTTCAATCATTCCAGATAATCTTACATGGGAGACCGTCACGACTTACGACGCGGGACTTGACGCTGATTTCTTGAAGAGCCGTCTCTCGATTTCGGCTGACTACTATGTTCGTGATGTCAAAGATATGTTCATTCAGGGACCGGATCTTCCTGAGGTGCTTGGTGATTCCACACCTAAGGGTAACTACGGCGCTATCCAGACAAAGGGTTGGGAAGCCACAATCGGCTGGAGAGACTCGTTCAAGCTCGCAGGCAAGGATTTTAATTATAACATCAAAGCCAGTGTATGGGATTCTCGCACTTGGGTGAAGACGTACTACAACATCAACGGTGACATCCTCAACTACTATGAGGGTAAGGAACTTGGAGAGATCTGGGGCTTCAGAACCGACGGGTACTTCCTCAGTAATGAAGAGGCCAACAATTGGGCGACAGATAAATTCCACAAGAACGGATCCAACTTCAGAGCGTATGCCGGTGACCTTAAATTCATAGACATCAACGGTGATGGAAAGATTGACTACGGCAAAGGTACTCTTGACGATCATGGCGATCTCGAGCGCATCGGCAACCAGAGCCCGCGTTACTATTTCGGTATCAATCTTGGCGCTAACTGGAACGGGATCGGCATCAGCGTATTCCTGCAGGGTGTAGGCAAGCGTGACTGGTATCCAAGCTGTGAGTCCGGCTTCTTCTGGGGAATGTACAACCGTCCTTATGGATACTTGCCTAAGATCCATACTCAAGATGCTGTGGAAGTTGATTACTCTACATCCAATTGGGTTGTCACCAATGCCGCAAGCAAGCCTTACTTCACACGTCAGGTGGCATACGCCGCGAACAGAAACGACGGTCCTCTTACATTCGAGAATGACTACTATATGCAGAATGCCGCTTATGTCAGGCTTAAAAACCTCACGGTTGACTACACTTTCCCAAGCAAACTGACAAAGAAGTTCAATGTGGAGAAACTCAAGGTCTACTTCTCCGGCGAGAACCTGCTGACATTCTCTCCGATATACAAGCACACCAAGATGTTTGACCCGGAGACTCTTGGCTTCGGAGATTCTGACTTCGGTGACAATGTTGGAGGTCTTAGCGGTGTTGGACAGGGATACACCTATCCGATGCTCAAGACATACACCTTCGGTCTGAACATTACTTTCTAATTTGAAGGAATATAAACTCTAATGAAATTTAATATGAAATCAAGTATAGCAGTTAAATTACTTTTGGGAGCCGCATCTGTTCTTGCGTTGTCTTCATGCAAGGATTTTCTCACGGCAGATCCGGTAAATAAAATCTCAGCCGAGAATTTCTTCAGGACTGAAAGTGATTTGAAGATATATTCCAATGGAATGATTGAGGCATATCGCCCAAGCGGAGAGACTATCGGCAAAGGCGATAATTATACGGATCTCATCTGCACTCAGACATCTACGGATTTTTATCGTCCTGGAATATGGAACTCTGTCAAGCAGAGTGGCTGGGCTGTCAGTGACTGGAAAGGCATCCGCAGGGCCAACAAGATGATAGAGGGCATCGAAAAGAACAGGAATCTCTTCAATGATGAGGTCGCCAATCATTATCTTGGTGTCGCCCGCTTCTGGAGAGCCTACTTCTACTTCTCTAAAGTGAAGACTTTCAGTGATGTCCCGTGGATTGACCATGTTGTCAGCGTTGACGATCCTATTCTTACCGCCGGCAGGGATGACCGTGAACTTGTGATGCACAATGTTCTTGAGGATTTGAAATTCGCAAGCGAGAACATGTCCGCCGATTTGAAGACTTATAGTGGCGTGATCAACAAATATGTCGCATTGGCGTTTATGTCAAGAGTTTGCTTGTATGAGGGGTCTTTCCGTAAGTACCATAAGGTAAACCCGGCGACAAACAACGCATGGTCAGGACAGTATGAGTCCTCTGAGGATTTCTTCAACGCCGCTGCCACTGCAGCCAAGTCGGTGATTGACTCCAAAGAGTTCTCTCTTGTAACCGGATCTCCTGTTTCGGTTGCCGATGGCAAGGAGGTGACTTCTTTGTATGACAACATTTGGAGGAGCACGGATTTCGGCAAATCCAGCGAGTCCATATGGACCGTGGAATATGAAGGTGGCGACCTGAATGTCTATAACGAGCTTACTTGGGTTGTGAACTCAAGTACATACGACCAGAAGGCCGCCCCGACAAAGAACCTTGTGCGTATGTTCCTGAATCTTGACGGAACACCTGCAAAGCCGGATGTGTCTGTGACGAAGGAGTTTGACAATAAGGATTGGCGTCTTTTCAACACTGTTCACGGTCCTGGACACTTGTACACGACCTTGGCAGGGGAATCCGTTCTTAAGAAACTGAACTTTACCTATACATTCAGCGGTTATCAGTTCAGGAAATGGAGCCAAGAGAAAGAGGAAAATTACTCTAAGGGTAAGAACGACAATGATGTCCCTATTCTGCGGTATGCCGAAGTGCTTTTGAACTACGCCGAGGCCAAGGCTGAGCTCGGTCAGATTGATGAGACCATCTGGAATGAGACTGTAGGTGAGCTCCGCAAGCGCGCAGGTGTCAAGAATGTTTATCCTGCTTCCGCCGGTTATGTCGAGGATGCTTGGCTGAAATCATACTACGGTGACCCTACTCTCTCAAACACCATGCTTGAGATCAGAAGAGAAAGAGTCACAGAGTTGATCTGTGAGAATCTCCGCTCTTCGGATCTCAGCCGTTGGGCTTGTCAGGATCTGATAGTGGACAGGGGTACAAACAACAGTGGTTGGATGGGTATCTATGTGACTGCCGATGAGTATAAAAACGGTATCCAGTTCAATGGTGAAACTTATAAGTTCAACGCATCTAAAGTCTCTCAATTTGCTTATAAAACCGGAACGTCAACCGCAGACCAGAACTTGACTCTTTCTGAGGGTGACCATGGATATCTTATTTACAATTACAAGCTTGAGTGGAATGACAGGGATTATGTCCGTCCTATTCCATCGACAGCCTTGACAAAGAATCCAAATCTCGGCCAGAATTATGGTTGGGAAGATTAAATCTTAAACTATTATACATGAATAAATTACGGCTTAAAAAGTGTTTATTCGGTCTAATGTCTGCAACAACCCTCATGCTGGGGGTTGTTGCTTGCGGTAAAAACGGGGCCGATGATCCTACGCCTGACAAACCGGATCCGAAGCCGACACCAGGAACGGAAACGGTGATCAATGGCACTTCGATTGAGTCCACAAATACCCTTGTCGGACTGATAACGGATTCCAAGACTGGAAAAGGCATCGCTGGCGTGCCAGTCTCTGATGGATATTCTTTCACAGAGACAGACGCCAATGGCGTTTACCAGTTCAAGGCGAACAGGTACTGCCGCAATGTGTACTATACGTTGCCGTCAGAATACAAGGTCGCGTTGGACAAAGAGACGAAACTTCCTTTGTTCTATTCCACATCGGCAATTTCCTACAACAGCCAGAACAGGAACGACTTTGTTTTGGAACCACTTGATTCTCCGGAGAAGAACTTCACTTATCTGGCCATTGGTGATCCTCAATGTAAGACAAACTCTGACATTGAAAGGTTCCGCACGGAGACATTGCCGGACATCAGGAATTTCATTTCGACTTCACAGGAGAATGGAAAGTATAAAAATGTGTACATCATGTCAATGGGTGACATCACATTTGACAACACCGTTCAGTGGAAGCCGATGCGTAATGTCATGTCGAAGTTTTCGGCCAACGGATCTGATTACATTCCATTTTATAATATGGTTGGTAATCATGACCATGACGCCTCTACAAACACTCAGTATGAATCGACTCAGAACTATGTCGATCTTTTCGGCCCCGTGGATTACTCGTTCAACAGAGGAGATGTTCATATCGTGGTGATGGACAATGTGCTTACCACAACCACCAATGGCAAGACCTGGGATTATGACGCCGGTATCACGAGTTCTCAATTGAAATGGTTGAAGGCGGATCTTGATCTGGTGAAGGACAAGCAGAACAAGATGATTCTGTTCTGTGCCCATATTCCTTTCAGGGGAGGAGCCAATAGTGGCGGTGCCTCTGTGAACAAGGATAAGAATTATGCCGAAGTTCTTAAACTTCTTACGGAATTCCACGAGGCGCATATTATGGTCGGGCATACCCATTATCCTCAAAACTGGATTCACTCTTCTTATATAACCAAGGGAGGCACACCTGTTTACGAACACGTTCATGGCGCGGCATGCGGAGCATGGTGGTCTTGCAATATGAATGTGAACGGTGCGCCTAACTGCTACAGTCTTTACGAGATTGAAGGGAACAGCATTAAGAATTGGGTTACTAAAGGCACGAAGAACGATGTTGACTATCAGATGCGTGTTTATAACGGCAGCCAGATTTATGGGGGTTCCGATGGTGTTCCGCCAGGAAAGTATCAGTACACGTGGTACAATGGCGGTAAAGGAGGAACCGCCAATATCACCGCCAAGGGTAATTCAAGTCTGAAAGGATCTTTTGTCGCAGCGATATGGAATGACGATGACAAGAACTGGAGGGTTGAGTTTTTCCAGAATGGCCAAAAGGTCGGTGACATGAAGAGAGTGCCGTCGAAAGTCCCTGATATATGTGTCGTCTCATATTATTTCAACAATTTGGGCAAGAACACGACGACATGGACGACCACAACCGCTCAGCATTATTGGTACATTGAAGCACCGGGTGGTGATCCGACCAAAGTGCAGAATTGGGAAGTCCGCGCGACTCAGACAATCCCGAGCAGCGGAGAGGTCAATGTCTATTCCTGCACGGATCTGCAGACAGATTATAGCGGATTCTAGAATCCATTCATAAGTATTAGGGAACGGGGATATTTCCCCGTTCTTTTTTGACTGCTGTTTGCTTAAAAAATAATTAATGATGCATATAAAAAGAACTATCATATTTTTGATTGTGGCGATGTCGCTCATGTTTACGTGTGCGGCCAATGCTATGAAACTGAACGGAACCCGCATCAGCAAGAACAATAATCTTTATGGTCTTGTCAAGGATTCCCGTACCGGGAAGGGGATTGCCGGCGTGCCGGTCACGGACGGCTACACTTTCACGGTGACGGACAAGAACGGGGTTTACCAGTTCACAGCCGATGAGAAGTGCCGGAATGTGTACTACACGCTTCCTGCTGAATACAAAGCGGCTCTCAATCCACAGTCAAAGCTGCCGCTGTTCTATTCCACGACTCCGATTGACCTGAATAAGCAGAACAGGAATGACTTCGTGCTGGACCCGCTTGACGCGCCCGAGATGGATTTCACACTGGTGATGATCGGCGACCCGCAGTGCAAGACGGACTCAGATGTGCACAGGTTCGAGACCGAGACTTTGCCGGATCTCAAAAGGTTCATGTCCGAGTCGCAGGCCAAGGGAAAGTACCTGAATGCATACGCTGTCACCCTCGGCGACCTGACATTTGACAACACGGTGCAGTGGGGGCCGATGCACAAGGCGCTCTCTGGATTCTCTTTGGATTCAGGGGAATATCTTCCGATTTACAACTGCATCGGTAATCACGATCATGACGCTTCCTGTCAGGATGACTACTCTGCCACTCAGAAATATGTGGATCTTTTCGGACCGACGGACTATTCGTTCAACAGAGGTGACGTTCACATCATCGTGATGGATGATGTGATTTGCACAGCCACTGACGGCAAGCATTGGAAATATGATGACGGCATCACGGACAAGCAGCTGGAGTGGCTCAAGTCAGATCTTGAGCTGGTTCAGGACAAGGCCGGCAAGATGGTTGTCCTCTGTACCCACATCCAGTTTCGTCACAGTGTGGACAAGAACGGCACAAAGCAAATCAAGAATATGATTGAGGCCATCTCATGTCTGACGGAGTTCCACGAGGCGCACCTCATGATCGGACACACCCACTATGCGCAGAATTATATTCATCATGACTATGTGACAAAGGGAGGATTTCCTGTGTACGAGCATATTCATGGAGCGGCGTGCGGAGCTTGGTGGACCTGCAACATGAACCTGGCCGGTGAGCCGAACGGGTACAGCGTCTATGAAGTCTCAGGGAACACGATGAAGAACTGGCTGGCGAAAGGCACCAACGAGTCGCCGGATTTCCAGATGCGCGTCTATGACGGCAACCAGATCTATGGCGGGACGGATGGCAAGCCGACCGGCAAGTATGAATATTCATGGACATCCGGCGGTGTCGGCCCTAAGAAAATCAAGGCAGAAGGCTTTCAAGGGCTTAAAGGTTGTTTTGTCGCAAGTGTCTGGAACAGCGATGAAGACAACTGGAAGGTCGAACTCTTTCAGGACGGAAAGAAGATCGGAGATCTGAAACGTGTCCCTTCCAAGATCAACGACATCTGTGTTGTCTCATTCTTCTACAATGAGTTGGAAAGAAAAACCGCGACATGGGCCAGAAATACCCCTCAGTACTATTGGTACATCGAGGCCCCGGGCGGAGACCCTACGCGGGTTCAGAACTGGGAGATCCGCGCCACCCAGACCATTCCGGGGAGCGGAGAGGTCAATGAATATAAATGCTCCACGCTTCAGACAGATTACTCTGGATTCCGAAACGTGGAGTAATATTAAGTGATTTCTCTCTTAGAAGTCTATGGCGTCACGCATTTGAGGGATGGTCTCGGAAAGGGCCATCCCTTTTCTGTAGATTCCTGCTGTTCCGCCTACGAATATGTCGGCTCCCATTCCGGCCATGAGATTTGCCCTCTCTTTGCTGACGCTTCCGTCAACGCTGATGAGGATGTCCTCACGTCTGTTTGCATCGAGAAACTTGCGCATCTCGGCGACCTTGTCCATGATGCCGTCCACCATCTTCGCTCCCGCGGCTCCGGGATGCACAAGCATCAGCGTGACCGTGTCAAGCACATCCAGATACTCTTTGATGGCATCCACACCGGTCTCCGGGTTCACCGCAAGGCCGAAGAGTCCTCCGTCCGCATGAACCTTGCCCGCCAGCGCGCGGTAATCCTTCTTGACCTCGATGTGAGGTGAGACTATGTCTCCTTTCCTGACCGTGAACTTGTTCATGATGAGTTCAGGATCCTCCACCATAAGGTGTACGTCAACCGGCATCGTGGTGATGGCCTGCATCGCTTTGATGAAATCCGGTCCGAAAGTGAGGTTCGGGACGAAATGTGCGTCCATCACGTCAACATGGAGCATATCTGCCCCGTTCTCTTCCAAAGTCTTGATGTCCTGCCCCAGATTCATCAGGTTGGAGCACATGACAGAGACGGAAATATATCTTTTGCGTTTCATCTTGTTTTGTTGTTATTCGTTTTCCATAAGAATTGGATTCTTCAGGTTACGCTGCTGAAGAATCCAATCTGCGATATTCATTGCTGAGGTTATTGGATGGTCCACTCTGCTCCGTCCTTGGTGTCCTTTACGGTGATGCCGAGGGCTTTGAGATGGTCTCGGATAGCGTCACTGGCCGCCCAGTCCTTTGCGGCCTTGGCCTTGGCACGCTCCTCCAGAACCATATCCATTAGACCTGAGACAATCTCCTGACCTTTGCCAGATTCCGCCGCGGCCTCGTCCTTGAGGCCAAGAACTCCGAACACGATGTCATCGAAAATCTGAAGCAGAGTCTCCATATCACCCTTGCTGAGTTTTAGTTCTCCAGCCTTGGCCGAGTTGATGAGCCGCACCGCATCGAAGATGTGAGACAACGCTATAGGCGTGTTGAGGTCATCGCAAAGCGCATCGTAGACAGCATTGAATATTCCTTTGACCTCCTCGGAAGTGGCCGGGCATGTGTCAGGCGCCGTGGCGGTGATGAACTCTCCATACTGCATCGCATCCGCCGGATCTCCTTCCGTTCCTTTCTCGGTGTCCGTGATTCCGGCAGTCGAAGCCAACGCGCGCAAATCCTTCGCGGCCTGCATAACCCTTTTCAAACCCTTCTCGGCTGCTTGAAGTGCCTCGTTGCTGAAGTCCAGCGTGCTGCGGTAGTGAGCCTGAAGGATGAAAAATCTAACCGTCATCGGGGAATATGCCTGAGCGAGCTTCTCGTGCTGTCCGCTGAAAAGCTGAGGCAGGGTGATGAAGTTGCCCAGAGACTTGCCCATCTTCTGGCCGTTGATTGTAATCATGTTGTTGTGCACCCAGTAGTGCACGCCCTGGGTGTGGCGGCTGGCCACATTCTGGGCGATTTCGCACTCGTGGTGCGGGAACATCAGATCCATTCCGCCACCATGGATGTCGAACTCGTTGCCGAGGTATTTCTCGCCCATCACGGAGCACTCCAGATGCCATCCAGGGAATCCCTCGCTCCATGGGCTCGGCCAGTGCATGATGTGCTCAGGCTCAGCCTTTTTCCAGAGCGCGAAGTCGTACGGAGCCTTTTTGTCGCTCTGTCCGTCCAGTTCTCTGGTGCCCTCGCGGGTGTCGTCCAGAGTACGTCCCGAAAGGATTCCGTAGTGATGATCCTTGTTGTATTTCTCCACGTCGAAGTACACGGAGCCGTTGGAGATGTAGGCGTAGCCCGCATCCAGAATCTTCTTGATTGTCTCGATCTGTTCGATGATGTGTCCAGACGCCCTCGGCTCGATTGATGGCGGAGCCACATTCAGCTGACGCATCGCCTCGTGGTAACGGAACGTGTAGGTCTGCACAACCTCCATAGGCTCAAGCTGCTCCAGCCTGGCCTTCTTGGAGATCTTGTCCTCTCCCTCGTCAGCGTCGTGCTCAAGGTGTCCCACGTCCGTGATGTTGCGCACATAGCGCACCTTGTAGCCCAGATGCCTGAGCAGTTTGAAAAGCACATCGTAAGTCACTCCCGGGCGGGCGTGGCCCAGATGGGCCTCCCCATAGACGGTCGGTCCGCAGACGTACATTCCCACGTGTCCCGGTTGTATCGGCTTGAAAAGCTCCTTATTGCGTGTAAGAGTATTTGTCAGAAATAAAGGTCTCATATTCAATGAATGTTATGGTTTAACCGAATCCCAAATGTAACCAAATTTCATGATATTTCCGAAACAATGAGAATTCTTTTATCTGAATATTCTTGGGCGGCTGGTGGCCTCTTTGTCAGGCTTTCCTGCCGGTCAGCCTTTCGAAGACCGTCTTGTAGGCGTCTCCGACGTGGCCGTAGTCCTTGCGGAAGCGGTCCTTGTCGAGGCGGGTGCCTGTGGCGATGTCCCAGAAGCGGGCACTGTCCGGGGTGATGTCATCGCTCATCACGAGCCGTCCGTCCGACAGATGCCCGAATTCTATCTTGAAGTCCACCAGCGTGATGCCGATCTCCTTGAACACCGGAGTCAGGATGCGGTTGACCTGCTTTGTCAATGAATATATCCGCTCAAGTTCTTCTTTGCTCACGAGGCCGAGGGCCACGGCGTGGTAGTCGTTGATGATCGGGTCGCAGAGGATGTCTGATTTGTAGCAGAGGTCGTAGACCGGCTCCTTCGGCATGATACCTTCCTCCAGTCCCAGCCTTTGTGCCATCGACCCCGCGATCACATTCCGCACGATAACCTCCATCGGGATCACCTTCGATTTCCAGCAAAGCTGCTCTGTGTCAGAAATCTGCTCGATGAAATGCGTCGGCACTCCGCCTTTCTGCAACAGTCTGGAGATCTCGCACGAAATCCCATTGCAGTACAGCCCCTTGTCCTTGATCACCGCCTTCTTGATCTTGTTGAAAGCCGTGATGTCATCCGTGAAGTGAATGATCACCTTCTCCGGGTCATCCGTCCCGAAGATCTTGATGGACACCCCATCGTGTATTATATTCCTCTTTTCCATTTGGTTTCGATTATGGATGCTGCCGCGGTGGTCAGGTGCCACTGTGGCTCCCATTCACCCGGATAGGGCGCGAAGCGTAGGGAGCCATGGTTGCACCTGACCACAACGGCCTTACACGAAATCTATCCAATAAAATACCTGACAGCATTCTCGAACAGCGGTTGCTCAAGGTCGGCCTCGATGTTCTTCAACAGATTCCTCTCGTACCTCTCGCTGTGACCCATCTTGCCAAGAATCTGGCCGTTGCGGCTGATGATGCCCTCGATGGCGTAGTAAGAACCGTTCGGATTGTAAGGCGACTCCATCGTAGGCTCGTCAGTCAGCGGATCAACGTACTGGAACGCCACCTGGCCGTTGGCGAACAACTCACGCGCCAACTCCTCGCTCACCACAAACTTGCCCTCACCATGGCTCACCGGGATCGCATATTCATCACCAATCGTCATTCCCTTGAGCCAAGGAGAGTTGGTCGTCGCGACACGGGTTGTCACCATCTGCGAGATGTGCCTGTTGATGTCGTTGCGGAACAGGGTAGGAGAGTCCTTCGTCACCTTGCCGAGCTCCCCGTAAGGCAGCAGACCGGATTTCACAAGCGCCTGGAAGCCGTTGCATATTCCCAGAATCAAGCCGCCACGTGAAAGCAGCCCCTCGATTGCCGCCGCGATATCCTTGTTGTTCAGCACGTTCGCGATGAACTTGCCGCTTCCGTCCGGCTCGTCACCGGCCGAGAAACCACCGCT
>ERZ808277.65-NODE-65-length-63561-cov-5.334583_pt1 | contig 63561 bp, 55 predicted proteins | sample MGYA00521240_ERZ808277 | MGnify/ENA primary metagenome ERZ808277 (study PRJEB31516, sample SAMN03275599) | gut metagenome | biome: mammalia-associated habitat; material: feces | host: Papio cynocephalus | place: Kenya | collected 2012-07-17 ... | reverse complement strand
CCTTGAAATCCTCTGTGCTCTGGGCAGCGATACGTGGATGATACCACCCGTCACGATGAGGATCAGGCACAAACAACTGAGAGTTAGGATCAAATCCCCTGCCTCTCAGCTCGTCGGCCGAGTAAGGAAGCGCAGGATTGAAATGGCCAAGCAAGCCCGACTTCACCCCGACCGGAATCTCCCAGATGCGGAAGAATCCAAGAATATGATCGATTCGGAAAGTGTCAAAATATTCACTCATCTTCCTAAGGCGGGCCTTCCACCAAGCGTAGTCGTCCTTTGCCATCTCCTCCCAATTGTAGGTTGGGAAGCCCCAGTTCTGACCGTCAGCAGAGAAAGCGTCAGGCGGTGCTCCGGCCTGAGAATCAAGGTTAAACAGGTGCGGATACTGCCAGGCATCGACACTTGTGCGGCTGATTCCGATTGGAAGGTCTCCCTTGATCGCCACACCCTTCGAATGGGCATATTCAACAGCCTCCTTCAGCTGCGCATCGAGGCAGAACTGAACGAAGCAGTAGAAGTCAGTCTCGTTCTTATGCCTACGGCAGAATGACTTGACCTTGGTTTCTGAATATTCAGAAAGTGACTTCCATTTTCCGAACTCCGGTGTTCCGTTGACGTCTCTCAAGACACAGAAAGCAGCATAAGGGATGAGCCAATCTTTGTTGGCGGAATAGAATTGTTTGTAGCTCTCCCCCGACATCACCTCCTGACCAACTTTCTCGAAAGCCTCTTTCAAAAGGCGTATCTTCTCATTATTAACTCGCTCGTAGTCAACGGCCGGAAGTGCGTTGAGCTCTTTCTGGAGAGTTTTGTATTTCTTGTCGGTCTTGACCCCGGCATCAGGAAGATGGATGAACTGTGGGTGAAGGGCGAAAGTCGAGTTCGCATTGTAAGGGTAAGAATCCGTCCACGTTCCAGTCATTGTGGTGTCGTTGATCGGCAGGAGCTGGATGATGCTCTGGCCTGTCTTTGCGGCCCAGTCCACCAGTTTCTTGAGGTCTTTGAACTCGCCTACGCCGAAGCTGGTCTCGCTGCGGAGGGAAAAGACCGGAATCGCCGTGCCGGCTCCACGCCAAGGCTTGGTCTCAAACTCCGGAACGACATCCCTGATCTCCAGAAGGCTGCCCTTGGCCGGGACCTCCGCAAAGAAATGGTTGGGACCGGACTCCCAGACTTTAGGTTTCTTCGTCTTTGTGTCCAGAATAACGAACTTATACTCAAACGGTTCCTTCACATTAAGGGTTACGTCCCAAAGCGGAGCGGAAACAGGGGTCAACTGCACGAACTTTTTCCAATCATCGAACATTTTGCCGCTGCCGGTGATGGCCAACACCTCATCCTTGAGGATCCGGGCGCCCGGAACGGTAAAGGTCACGTTGCCGGTGCGTTTGGGCGAAGCTGATTTTCTTTTGAATATCACGTCGGTGAAGGCCTTGGTCCAGAACGGTGAGTCTTCAGGACGATCCTGCCAACGGTCACGGATTTCAAGGGACTCGGTCGCTGAGCCGGAACCACCGGTCGCTGAGCTTGTCGAAGCGACAGTCCCTTCGACAGGCTCAGGGACCCTATGCCTTCCCCACTCACGCCGCACACATTGCCCGTCACGGTGAAGTTCAAAGGAATATTCAAGGGCATCCGTCGTGTCCGGAACTTCCAAAGAAGCCTCCCAGCGCCCTCCGACGACATATTCCATAACTATTGATTGACCATCGGAGAGATTCAGAAAAAGTTTCTCCCCCGGTGAAGTGAAATATTCAAGGGTAATTTTAAGTCGCATAGTGTTTTGGCAGCGGAATTAGTCCGCCACAATCTGCAATATTAGCGAAAATATCTGAATTTAGTAACATGAAAAAGAATAAGTTGCTTCAGATTAAGAGAATATTTTCGAGGATAGATCTATTTTCGAAGAAGGAGTGTGCCGGTGGCACATGACTGATGAGAAAAGAGATATAGACCGAAAAGATTCCTTAAGGTGATGCAGGTTACTTTTTGAAGGTTACTTAAATACGGTTTTGAGAACAAAGCAGACCGGAAATTTGTGATTGGCGATTTTATGGATTAATTTTGAGGGATAATATTCAGAGACAATGGACAAGAAAGAACTTGAGATAATGTCGCCGGCGGGCAATTTCGAATGTCTGAACGCGGCGATTCAGGGTGGAGCGGACTCCGTCTATTTCGGGGTGGGCAACCTCAACATGCGCTCGCACTCGGCGAACAACTTCACCCCGGATGACCTGCCGAAGATTGTGGAAATCTGCCGGGAATATGGTGTCAAGACCTACATGACCCTGAATATCGTCCTTTACGGAGAGGACCTCGCTCCTATGCGGGAGGCTCTGGACTCTGCCAAGGCGGCTGGAGTGAACGCAATAATCGCCTCGGACATGGCTGCGATAACATATTGCCGTCAAATCGGGCTGGAAGTGCACATCTCCACCCAACTCAACGTGTCGAATGTCGAGGCACTGCGGTTCTACTCGCAGTTCGCAGACGTGATTGTGCTGGCCAGAGAGCTGAACCTGCATCAGGTCAAGGATATTCATGAAGCCATTGTGCGGGAAGGGATCAATGGGCCGTCCGGGAATCTGGTACGGATCGAGATGTTCGCCCACGGTGCCCTTTGCATGGCGGTTTCCGGGAAGTGCTACCTCAGCCTCCAGACCTACGGGGCATCGGCGAACCGGGGAGCATGCTACCAGCTTTGCCGCAGGGGCTACGAGGTCACGGACCTTGAGACGGGCACGAAACTGAACATCGACAACAAGTATATCATGTCCCCTAAGGATCTGTGCACCATCGAGTTCATGGACAAGATTATCGATGCCGGCGTGAAAGTCTTCAAGATCGAGGGACGGGCGAGGAGCGCTGAATATGTCAAAAAGACCGCTGAGTGCTACCGCCGTGCGGCGGACGCGGTCTGCGAGGGACGTTACACGCCTGATCTGGCGGCCTCATTGAAAGAGGAACTGTCCGAGGTCTTCAACAGAGGGTTCTGGGACGGTTACTATCAAGGTGCCAAGCTCGGTGAGTGGAGCGATGTCTATGGCAGCCACGCCACACGCAAGAAGATCTATTGTGGGAAGATCACGAACTGGTTCGACAGAATCTCCGTCGCTGAGGTACTGATCGAGTCCGAACCGCTCCGCAAAGGTGACGACATCCTGATCATCGGTGAGACCACAGGAGTCATAGAGCAGTCAGTCAGCGAGATACGGGTTGACCTAAAGCCAACCGAGAAGGCCGCGAAAGGCGCCCTCTGCTCCATTCCGGTAATATTCCCGGATGACATCAGCACCCCCGGCGGCAAGAAGATCCGCCGAGGCGACAAGGTCTACATCTGGCGAGAAATCTGAGATCCGTGCCGCACGGTCACTTCGACAAGATCAGTGACCGATCAATGTTGTTTCTCAGGCTGGTGGGTGAAGTGGCGGGGGCCTTCGACGGAGCGCCAGTAGTCGGAGTCGAACTCGGGATGGATGTACGGGCCGGTGTGGTCGATCACGAAGCTCAGGTAGGTGATCTTGTAGCCTTGGGCTGAGAACATCTTTTCGTAGAAGGTCTGCACCTCGAACAAGGCCTCGACCGCTGACTCTCCGGCGACAGAGCGCAAGGCGCAATCCGAGAGATCAGTCCGGCCGGTTCCGTAAAGGTCGTCGGTGCTTGCCAGAATCGTCAGACCGTTCTGCTCGGCCACCGCGCGGGAATATTCATAAAGGAAGCGACTATCAGTCTTGAGGTGGACTATTCCGCCCTTTTTCAAGAACTTGCGGTAGCGCTCCAGAAACAACGGGCTCGTCAGGCGGCAGTTCTCGCTTTTCATCTGGGGGTCGGAGAAGGTCAGCCATATTTCCGAAACCTCATCGGGAGCGAAGAAGGCATCGATGAACTCAATTCTGGTGCGCAGGAACGCCACATTCGGGAGATTGTGCTCCGTGGCGAACTTGGCTCCCTTCCAAAGGCGCGCGCCCTTGATGTCAACCCCTATGTAGTTGAGCGACGGCTCCCTGCGGGACAAATCAATCGTGTACTCCCCTTTTCCGCAACCGAGTTCCAGCACGATAGGCTGGTCAGCCTTGAACATTCTCTCGTTCCAATGGCCTTTGACCGGATGATCCTTGAGTCTCAAACTGTTGCCCGCCTCGGACTTGTCAAGCACCGAAACCGCCTCCGGTTGAAGAAGACAGGAGAAAGTCTCGTTCTCCGCGAATTTTCTAAGTTTATCGTGTCCCATTTTCCTTTCTTGTGAAGATAACACCCAGACCCCGGATTGACTCGGAATCGTTCAACACCCTGGCCTTCAGCCGCCACAGGCCACGCTCCGGCAAATCCAAGTATTCCTTGTAGGCTGACAGATAGTCCTTGTTATAGTACGATGAATCCACAGGACGCTCGACACGGATGAAGGTCGTGTCGGAAATGATCACTGAATCCGATGGTGAGATCCAACGCAGGTCCAGAGAGACACTGTCCGACGGAAACTCTCCGAAAGCCGGGCGCTCCAACCTTGTGTAGAAATCCAATCCGTAAGCTACAGTCGAATCCGACAGATCAAGACTGAATATATAAGTGTCACCATATTCAGCATCCTCCTTGATGACGAACGGCTCGTAGGAAACAGGCCGTGAGCATGAAGCCACAGCCAGCGACAGAACGAGCGCCGGAATAAGGCTACGCATCGGTCTTTGGTTTCGGCTCCGGTTTCATGTCCGCACGTGGGGCGCCTCCACGTTGGTTGTCTCCACGTGATCCCTCTCCGCGCTGGCGCTGAGGACGACCGTTACCATTTCCGCGCTGGCCACGGTTCCTGAAATTAGAGCCTTCCGGTCTTGAAGAGGCCTGAGAGCCGTCAGAAACCGGCTTCGCCTGAGCCTCGGCCGAAACCGTTCCTGACGCGACACCAGCGTTAGCCTTCACCTTGTTCTTGCCGCGGCTCTTGTTCTTGCTCTTCTTCGGCTTGTCGAACCTTGTGATGCTGTCATCCCCCACGGCGGACACGAACTGAGGTCCCGTAGGCTCTGGTTCCGTCTTCAAGGATTCCGGTTTCTGGCCATTGCGGTTCATCATTATGATCTGGGCCACCTCTGAGGCAGCCACCGGATAGAGATTCGAGAGCGACCCCTTCTCATAAGAGAAATACATTATCTCCTGAAGGATGTCAGTCTTGACCAGATAAGCCAGACCATCCTCAAATTCAAGCGGTTCCGAGACTTTAGGAATACGTGACTGGGCATCCAGATAGTTGGCCACCTCGTAATTCAGGCAGCATTTCAACTTTCCGCACTGGCCGGCAAGTTTCTGCGGATTCAAGGACAGATCCTGTGTGCGGGCGGCGGAAGTGGAGATGGACTGAAAGTTGGTTATGAAATTAGCGCAGCATAACTCTCGTCCGCAGACTCCGAGACCACCGATCAGACCGGCTTCCTGACGGGCGCCGATCTGCTTCATCTCGATCCTGATGTGGAACTCTTCGGCGTAAACTTTTATCAGTTGGCGGAAATCCACACGTCCGTCGGCTATGTAGTAGAAAATCGCCTTCGTTCCGTCTCCCTGAAACTCCACATCTCCGATCTTCATGTCCAGTCCGAGTTCGGCGGCGATCCTGCGAGCCTGTATCATCGTGTCCTGTTCACGGGCGATTGCCTCCTGCCACTTTGCGATGTCGAAAGGCTTGGCCTTGCGGTAAATCTTTTTCAACTGGGTTGTCTCGGGATCAATCCCCTTGCACTTCATCTGACGGCCGACAATCGGACCCTCCAAAGTGACGATTCCCAAATCGTGACCGTTCATCGCCTCGACTATGACCAAGTCTCCGGCCTTGACCCCTTGACCGGAAGCATTTATGTAAATGCCTTTCCTTGTGTTCTTGAAACGAACCTCAAAAAGATCCTTGTACTGCTCCTGACGAATGCCGTGAAGCCAGTCATAATCCTTCAACTTGCAGCAACCTTGGCGGTAATTGCAGTCGTACTCACCGGTCTCTTGATTCTGCGAGATCGTGCAGCCACGGTTACAATCGAACTTTATTGTCTCGTTATCGATATTCTCCATATGCATTTCAATATTATTGTCAGAAACTCAAATACAACCGTCCCACAAGGTCGGTGAAAAGAATCTTCTGGTTCACGTTACGGTCAATCAGCATCTGCGCCCTGTCCAGACAGGAAACCGCCATCCTCGGAAAACTCTTCCGGCAGCGCGAGGCCAAGCGGACGAAAAACTCGTTTTCCTCCCGCGAAATCCCCGCGATCTGAGGCAAGTTCTGCTGGATCAGGAACACTTTGCGAAGGCTTTCACCCGCAAATTTACAAAAAGCTTTCTGGTTTTCACGCGACGGCAACGCTGCCATCGCATCTCCCCATGCCAAAGCGGCGGAAAGATCTTTTGAGGCAAGGGCGTCAGTCAGGCCTTTGAATATCTCCATCTGGCGCAAATAGTCCTCCTTCCCGGACAGGTAACGTAACGCCGTCCCTACACTGCCGCCCGCAACCAACGCCGCTTGCGAAGCCTCATCAGGATTTTTCCCGAAACGGGAAGTCAGTATCTCCACAATCTCATTCTTTGAATATGGCAGGACACGAATCGCCTGACATCTTGACGAGATGGTCTGCATGACTTTCTCCGGAGCATGGGTGATCATGATGAACAATGTCTTCTCCGGGGGCTCCTCTATGGCCTTGAGCAATCTGTTTGCGGAAGCGGCGTTCATCTTCTCAGGCAAATATACAACGACTGCCTTCCAGCCTCCCTCAACCGAGGTAAGCCACACTGTCTCAAGAATTTCCTTAGCTTCGGCATTGTTGATTCCAGCCTGTTTCCCTTCGATTCCGAAAGCCGTGCTGACCTCACTCTCAAGGGCGTAAGGATCGCTAGTCATCAAAGACCTCCAATATTCAAGGAACAGCTCCGCTCTGAGGTTCTCCACCTTCTCGTTGACTTTCGAGCCGTTCGCCACCGGGTAAACGTAATGGACGTCCGGGTGTATGAGATTGGAAACCTTATGCTCATCGCCCAAGACCTGGCTCAAAAACGCCTGCACAAGAGCCATAGCCCCACAGCCGTCGTTCTCGTAGAGCATCATGGCATGAGGGATGCGCCCGCTTCCGGCCATCCCTTTCAACGCCTTGACGGCATCGTGGTTACCTATGATCCCGTCCAACGTCATCAGCTGTTCCTGTAAGCGGTGAATCCCGCGATCCTTATAAGATATTCCTTTTCCTTGGAATCCGGGAGAACCGAAAGGGCTTCCTTTGCCTTGAGGACATATTCATCAAGGACAGAGACTGCATATTCAACACCTTTTCCGTCCCGCACGAAGCGTCTTATTTCTTCCTTATATTCAGGATGTCCGTTGATTTCGGTCACTTTTTTTCTTATAGCCGCCTCGTCTTCCGCGCTCACTGACTTGAGCGCCCCCAGCAGCGGCAAGGTAATCTTCTGCTCCTCCAAGTCGATGCCCACCGGCTTGCCGATGTCCTGACCGTCGGAATAATCGAATATGTCATCCTTGATCTGAAAAGCGATTCCCAGACTCACCGCATAACTCCTGACAGCTTCGATCTGTTCAGGCGTGGAGTTGACTGATATCGCCGCGGAGACAGCCGAAGATTCAAACAACGAGGCCGTCTTGCTGTAGATTATCCTCAGGTAGTCTTTTTCGTCCGTGTCCCCGCTTGTGGCTTTCTGAAGCTGAAGCATCTCCCCTTCGGCAAGATGGCTCAAGGTTCTGGAGAAAATCCTGATCACCTCGTTTCCGTGGGCGGATGACGAGAGTATGTTTTCCATGGCTCTGACAAGCCAATAGTCCCCTATCAGCACGGACGCCGCACCTCCCAGCAAGGACATAACCGTCGGGCAGCCACGCCTTTCCGAACTGCTGTCGGCCACATCGTCATGAAGCAGCGTGGCGTTGTGAAGCAACTCCGACGCGGCTGCGTAGTGAATGCTGTCTGCATTCGCCATGCCTCCGGAACAAGCCCGGGCGACAAGCAGGGAAACCAGTGGACGCAGTTGCTTTCCGCCATGGGAAAGAATGGCAGTGTTGGTGGCATTCAACAGATCGATGTCACTTTCCAAGGAAGACCGGATCAAGGCGTCCGTGTCCTCCCAATCCTTGCCAAGGAATGTTCTTACTTCTTCCAGAGTCATCCGTCCAGCGTTTAGTCCAAATGTCCGACAAGCTCGGCGACTGTGTCCGGGAACTCGATCAGTCCCCTTGAACGCTCATCGAGCATTCCGGTCTTTACATAGTGATCCAAAAGATCTTTCAACGGATTGTAGAATCCGTCAAGGTTCAGCGCATAGATCTTTCCGTCGTACTTGTCCAGTTTCGCCAAAGTCAACGTCCCGATGACCTCATCGAGAGTGCCTATTCCACCGGGAAGCGCGATCGCGGCGCAGGTTCCCTCACGCATCATCTCCTTTCGCTCCGCCATGGTGTCAGTCCAGATGACCTGATCAAGCCCCGGGAACTTGTACTGTTCCATAAAGCGTGGAAGCACGCCGATTTGACGGCCTCCGCAACGGGCGACCTCATCGGCCACAGCACCCATTGTGCCTTTGATCGCGCCCCCGGAGACAATCGTGTAACCAAGCGAACAAGCCGCGCGGGTCAATTCCCGCGCAGCTTGATTGTACTTTTGATCGATGTCGTAGCTTGCCGAGCAATATATGACAATCTTCCGTTCCTCACTCATCCGCCGATCAATTAAAAGAAGAAAGCGACGGAGGCCATGATTCCGTTGAAGTTGTTGCCGTTGTTGACAGCATCCTTGACTTTGTCACCCACAGTCTCACCGATGGAGTCCACTTTGCCGTCTTTGTCGTAAACATCTCCGAAATTCCAGAAATACTTGACGGAAAGTTGAAGTCTCCAGACATCAATTCCGGCTCCGACGCCAAGGCCGTACTCAATCTTTTTGAGACTATCCTTGAGTTTGTCGGCAAGTTCGCCCGTCGTATTCTGACCAAGACGGTAGCCTACAAACGGCTCTGCGAAAACGTAAGGGCGGAAAGCCAGAAGATCCGGTCCCCACTGAATCTGCACAGGAACTTCAAGGTAACCGACTTTTGTCTCGAACGCACCCAATGTCTCCGAAATCTCCGAGCTTCCCCACTTGTCAGCAGACAGGCCTTTCACCTGATAGAGCACTGACGGCTGGATAGCGAATCCGCCCACCAGAGGAATCTCGGCTGTGAGTCCTACATGATATAGTGATACAGATTTGTTGTCAACATTCTTGATTGAGGTCGATGATGACGTGAAGCCCCCCGTCACTCCGACACGAGCAGAAGTGTACCGCTGGGCAGATGCTTCCGTATAAAAACCCAATGCAGCCACAACGGCGGCCGCGATCAATGTCTTTTTCATTTCACGAGATGTTTAATTAGAGTAAAGCGTCAAGTTTGGCTGCGATGTCAGCCTTAGGCACATTGCCCACAAGTTTGTCAACAACCTCACCACCCTTAAAGAAGAGAATGGTTGGGATGTTCCTGATTCCATACTGCATGGCTATGTCCTCGCAGTCATCCACATTGCATTTCACCACGGTCGCCTTGCCGTCATATTCAGAAGCCACGGCCTCGACCGTCGGAGCAAGCACACGGCACGGACCGCACCAAGTGGCCCAGAAGTCTACCAGAACAGGCTTGCTGTCGGAAAGTATCTCCGCGAAATTCTCGTTGGTTGCTGTCTTTTCCATAATCAATAAAATTTAAAAGTCCGGGACGGTAACCGCAATTACCGTTCCAGACACAAAGATAACAAATTCGATGAATATTTTACAACGCCTGCTCAATGTTCCAGACAAAGGCGCGCAGACCAAGGTCCTTATAGGCCTTGTCTTTCTGACGAAGTGCCTCAAGGACGGGCGCAACCTTTTCGTCAGAAACCATTGTCAGAATAGCGTAGTTTTGCTCCGGCCAGGCATGATCGCCATAGTGAGGAGTACCATCGACTCCTCCCCTGCCCTGGATGTCCAGCCACTGGGTGAACCCCCTCTGGCCATGGTTCTCAAGCAGTTCGACAATCTCATTGCCGTAGGCCTGATTGTATGAGATAAATATTGCTTTCATGATAAAATATTTAGCGAATTAATGATTACCCCTTGGTCTGCGCCAATTTCTTCGCCTTGCGTCTCTCCTGCGCGGTGGCGAGAGAGCAATAGATCGTTGGAATCAGCACAAGGGTGACAAGCGTGGAGATTGTCAGACCCCAGCAGACAGTCATACCGAGCGAGCGCCAGAGTTCCGAACCTTCTCCACGTCCCACGGCCATAGGCACCATACCGAGCACGGTGGTGAGGGTGGTCATGAGAATAGGACGCAGACGGCTTCTCGCAGCGGTGACGGAGGCATCGATGACGCTCATGCCCCTCTCACGCATCAGAATCGTGTAGTCAATCAGCACAATACCGTTCTTCACAACGATACCGAGCAGAATGATGATACCGATCATCGCCATCACACCGAGCGCTGTGTTCGTGGCCCAAAGACCGAGGATAACACCGGTGAAGGCAAACGGAACGGAGAACATGATCACGAACGGACTCATGAACGACTCGAACTGGGACGCCATCACCATGTACACAAGGATGATGATAAGAACCATCAACACCACCAAGTTCAAGAACATCGACTGCTGATCCTCGAAGTCACCGGAGATGTCGGTCGTGATGTTGTTCGGGATTTCGGTGGTTTTGATGATCGCGTTTGTGGCGGCGACGGCCTCACTGAGGGCATGTCCCGTGGCCACGATACCGGTCACTGTGATGTACCTCTCACGGTTCTTCCTCTCGATTGTAGGCGGAACCTTGGCCTCGACCACCGTACCAAGATCTTTGATGCGGACAGCCTTGCCGGCAGGGGTGTAAACAATGATGTTCTCGATATCCTGCGTGCTTGAACGGAACTTCTTGTCGTAGATGACACGGATGTTGTACTCGTCACCTTCCTCACGATAGTAAGAGCCAACGGAGCCGTTCATCGCAGCGCTGAACGCTGCTGCGGCGGTTGTGGAGTTCAATCCGTTGAGAGCCAGCTTCGTTCTATCGAAATCCACCTGATATTCAGGGGTATAGTCATCACGGCTGAGCACGACCTGGGTGAAGTTCTCGTTGTCCAGCATCTTGCCCTGGATCTCCTTGGCGACACGGTCTGTCTCATCGAAGTCGTAGCCATAGATCTCAAGAGTGATGGAGGCGGCTCCACCGACTCCGCCCATGCCCTCGGAGACTGTGCCTTTCTTGACTTCAGGATATTCCCTGAGATCCTTACGGATGATGTCCGCGATCTCGGAAGAAGAACGCTCACGGTCTTCCATTGAGCCAAGGTTGATGTTCATCGAGATGATGTAGGAGCCGTTGGACTGCATGCTTCCCCAGACATTGTCGGTGCTTGCCTGGCCAAAGCGGTACTGAAGCACCTGGATTTCAGGAATTTCAGATTTGATTCTTGCAGCGAAATTCTTGGCGAACTCTCCAGTCACCGTCTGCTCGGTACCCACCGGAAGTTCGATAGATACGGTAAGACGCCCCTCATCGGAGTGCGGGAAATACTCACTCTTGACACCAGGACCAAGCAGCACAAGGACGGCCACGAAGATAGCAAGACCACTGAATATGACGGTTTTCCTATGGTTCATGCACCAACCGATGATCTTGGCGTAGCCATCGGAAATCTTGTTAAGGAACTTCTCGACATTGTCGAAGATTGCCCTGTGCAGTTTGCCGTTCTTAGGCTTGTTGCTCAGCATTCTTGAGCAGAGCATAGGCACAAGGGTAAGCGCTGCGGTCGTGGAGATGATCATGATGATGCTGACAATCCAGCCAAGTTGCTTGAACATGATTCCGGCCATTCCGGAAACCATGGTCAAAGGCAGGAACACGCAGAGCATCGTAAGGGTTGATGCGATTACGGAGATACCCACCTCGGAGGTTCCATGAACAGCGGCCTCGGTCGGTTTCTCACCTCGCTCCAAGTGAGTGGAGATGTTCTCCAACACCACGATGGCATCATCCACCACCATACCAATCGCAATGGACAAGGCTGACATTGAGATGATGTTCAACGTGTTGCCTGTGGCGTAAAGGTAAATCAAGGAGCCAAGCAAGGCGATAGGGATGGAAAGCACGATAATGAAAGTCGCTCTCCAACGGCCAAGGAATATATAGACCACGAGCATGACCACCAAAAGGGTGATGATAATCGTCTCCTTCAAGGAGTTAAGGGTGTTCAGAATGTTGGTGGAGCTGTCAACCACAGTGGTGATCTTCACATCGGATGGAAGAGTCGGCTCAATCGTCTTGAGTTTTTCTTTGACACTCTTGATGACATTGACGGTGTTGGCTCCGGACTGTTTCTGGATAGCGATCATCGCGGCCCTCTCACCGTTGGTGAAAGACTCCTGAGATTTTTCCTCCAGGCCATCGATGACTGTGGCGACATCCCTCAGATAAACCGTCTGGCCATTTCTCGTGCTGACAACGATGTCAAGCAACTCTGAAGGATCCTTGAACTCCTTCTCAACACGAAGGGTGAAGGATTCGGCACCGATGTCGATGCTTCCGGAAGGGACGTTACGGTTCTCGGCCGCTATGGTCTGGGATATTCCCGACACACTCAAGCCATAGGCTTCCAGTTTGTTAGGATCGCAATAGACATGGATTTCCCTTTCCGGGGCACCCGAAACACTGACGGTACCAACGCCTTTCACACGTCCCAGAGGGGTGACAAGCTTGTCGTCCAGAATCTTGTCAAGCCCCATCAGGCTCTTGTCCGCCTTTGCAGAAAGAATCAGCACCGGCATGTCATCCATACCGAACTTGAAGAGCACCGGAACGGATGCTCCGTCAGGCAGGGATGAGTTTACAAGATCCAGTTTGTCTCGGATGTTGTTGCAGGCCTCGTCGATGTCGGTTCCATACTCAAACTCCAAGACAACGATTGAGACATTCTCCTTCGATCTGGAAGTGATGTCCTTAAGGTCTTCCACACCGTTCAAGGTGTTTTCAAGCACTTTTGTGAGGTTGTTCTCGATGTCGGAAGCGCTCGCTCCCGGATATGACGACATCACCAGAACGACATTCGCGTCGAAATCCGGGAAGTTCGCCAAAGATGTGTTCATCAGTGAGAAGATTCCGAAGACAGCGAAAGCAACGAATATCAACGCTGTCGTAACGGGCTTCTTCACCGCGGATCTGTATATACTCATAGTTTAATGCCTTTAGTTGTTCTTGGAGATCTCGACTTTGGCTCCATCCTTAAGGCTGGAGCTTCCCTTGGTGGCGACGATGTCGCCCTCGTTCAGACCTTCGAGAATCTCATAATATCTGTCGAAATGACGACCGATCTTGACGATGACACTGTTGACAGTGTTGTCGGAATTAACGACATAGACGCTTCTCTGACCTGAGCCTTGCATCTTCACAACCGCCTCGTCAGGAACAATGATGCTGTTGTTCACCCCAAATTCCACCTTGACTCTCGCGAACATTCCTGGGCGCAGGGTTCTGTCAGCGTTGCCAACAAGGACCTCTGTCGTGAATGTGTGACTGGTAGGATCAATAGTAGGATAGACCTTGTTGACCTTGCCGGTGAATGTTCTGCCAGGAATGGCGTCAGCTGTGATCTCCACCTGATCTCCTTTCTTGACCTTCGTGTAGTCTGATTCTGAGATTCCGACCAAAAGCTTAACTGGAGTGATCTGCTGAACCACAAAGATAGGCTGACCGGAATAGAGATCGCCCTGATCGTAGTTCCTTGCGGTGATGACTCCGCTTATAGGAGAACGAAGCCATGTGTTCTCAAGCAGGTTGTTGTAAGACCTGCGGCTTACCTTGTAGCCCATCTCGGCGGCGTCAAAATCAGACTTTGACACTCCACCTTCCTCGTAAAGGCTTCTCAAACGACTGAGTTCGGTCGAGTCGTTCACAAGCTTGAGTCTTGCCTGATCCAGCTGGGCGGCATCCATCTCGGCAAGCAGCTGATTCTTCTCCACAAAACTGCCGACATCAACTTTGATCGTCTTGATCCTGCCACCGGTCTGAGGCGCGATGTTGTTGATGGCGAAAGCCTGTACGGATGATGAATATGTTTCCGTCTGAGGGACTTCCTGTCTCACAGCGGTGGCTGTGGAAATCAACGTCGCCCTTTCCTCAACATTCTGGGCAGCAGATGCATTGTCGGCTTTCTTGCCGTTTCCGCACGAGGCGAGAAGCGCGGTGGCTGAGACGAAAGCCATTGTTCTGATAATCTTGTTCATATTCTTAATGTTTTATTTTTTACATGTTTTCGAGATCGACATCTCCCTTTTCATCGATGAAATCGTAGCCGAGGGTCTTTTCAAGATTGGACTTAGCCACGACAAAATTATAAACTGCCTGTGACTGAGCCAGACTGGCCTGCGTCAGGGTAAGCTGCGCATCGTTCAGTTCCGTGATCGTGCTCTTGCCGACCTTGTAAGACTTGGCGGCGATGTCGTAGGCTTTCTGCGCGAGGGCCACAGCCTCCGCGGCGGAATTGTAACTCTTCATGTTAGTCTCCATGGTGTTGAGGTACTGACGAATGGCTATCCTCAACTGCCTTTCGGTCTCAACCCTCTGGAGGTCAAGCTGAGCGGCCTGCACCTTTGTCTGGCGAACATCGTTGTAGCGCTTGCCACCGGAGAAAATAGGGATTGAAAGGCTCACTCCTACATAAGAATATGGAGACCATTGGTACTCGCTGAACTTGAAGTCGTTGGTCATCGCGATCATGCTGTAGGAGAAACTTGCGGCGAGGGTCGGCAGATAGGCGGCCTTCTGCATGCGCACGGTCGTGGCCAACTGCTCGGCCTGGATCTCAAGCTGACGCATTGTGGTGTTATATTCCAAAGAAGGATCGCGATGTTCATTGATGTCACGGAACATCTCCTTTGAAAATTCGTCAAGTGAACCGGACACATCGATGTTCCTTTCAAGTTCAATTCCCATCACAGCCTTTAACTGCCAAAGGGCTAGAATCACTGAGCTTTCCGCATTGTAAACGTTTGGTATCGCTGCTGCAACGGTTGATTTTGCTCTTGTATATTCAAGTTCAGAAGCTTTCTGGGCGTTGTAACGCTTTTCCGTCTGGGCAAAATTATCCACCGCATTCTCATAGACATCCTTATAGACATTGAAAGCCTCCTTGGCCAGCAGGACAGCGTAATAGGCCTGCTTGACCTGTGTCACCATGTCAAGCCTTGAAGACCTGGCTTTCTCCACGGCAAGATCCACGCTCTGTCCTGAAATCTTAAGGCTTTCCCAGAGCTGGGCGTTTACAATCGGCATCGAAGCGGAAACACCATAGTTGTAGGTGTTCCAACGACCCACGGCGAAGCCACCGCTGTTAGAGCTGCTTCCGCCAGAGTCCATCTTTACGGGATCCATCCCTGCATTCTCAGACAATTCGTTGATTCTCACAATGTACGGAAGAAGCGAACTGAGCATTCCCAAGCCTCCGCCCTCATCATCCGAACCGCTGTCGGAGTCCATGTACATCATCTGCTTCTTGATTGTTCTCTGATAGGCTCCGGATGCGTTGATCTGCGGGAACAGAGAGGCGTATGTGCCTTTTTTAGCATATTCAGTGCGCTGGATTTCCTTGTCCGCGACCTTGACCGCGACATTTTCGCTCAGGGCGATCTGGAGGGCGTCATTCAAGGTCAGCGTCACCAGCGAGGTGTCCTTAGGAGACTCCTTCGGGATGGTGTCATTCCGGTACTGAGCCTGAGCGGACAGAGTCAAAGGCAGAGCCGCAGCGACCAGAATAAAATACTTAAAACTGTTTTTCATACTCATATCTTAAAATCTTTATTTGCAAAATTAGTTCGTGCAGACCGAATAACCATTCGTGGCCAATAGACAATGCGCAACAATCAATTTCTACATTCTCAACCACTTATCATCATTCTGAATGGACAAATGAATATTCAACCTCATCCTAAGCGGCTAGCTTTTCTTTTCCAGTGATGAATACTCAGCAAAGCCTCTCGGAGTCAGAACGACTCTCGTGACAATGTCCTCAAAAGCGGCGGTCAGGGATTTGAACGAGACTTTGACCCAGTCAAAGTGATGGTCACCTTCAAGATAATCAGCCATTCCATCGTGCATGATGCAAATCAGCAGTTGAATGCCATCGACATCCATGTCTGTTCTGACAAGGCCCTGTTCCATTCCTTCCCGGAAGCGTTCCACAAAGAATTGATGCATGGCTTTACTTCGATCCTCCGCATGCTTGGTAAATGTTTCCGGATAGTACTTCATGATGTCCTTAACCATTCTCTTGTCCCTGTCAATGGTCTTCTTCTTGTTGACAAGCGCGAACATAGACTTCAGAATCTGCACGATGTTCTTTCCTTCGACAAATTTCTCAAACTCGGCTTTTTTCCTTTTGACATTGTACGTCACGACATCGGCCACTAGATCCTCTTTCTGCGCATAGAACTGGTAGAATGTCTTCTTTGAGATGCAAAGTTTGCGGCAAATGTCATCAATTGACACCTCGCGGACTCCGTCTTTGGAAAAGAGTCCGTTCGCTGTCAGCATGATCGTTTCTTTTGTCAATTCAGCCATAAGTTCTATAGTAATCCTTACATAAAAACGGGTAAATCAGTCTGCAAATGTTATGCAAATAAATCAAAATCTCAAGCATTAAGACAAAGAAATTCCGCCGCAAAACTTGCGACAGAATCACCATCTTACTTATTTTCAACCGAATAAAACGATGTACCGAAAAACTAGAAAATTTTACAAGTTTCCTAGAGCACTCCGAAATGTTCAAGTGCGGTGACCACTCCATCCTCGTCAACCGTGTCAGTGACATAGTCAGCGGCGGCCTTCACATCGTCTGTGGCATTACCCATCGCAACGCCTACTCCAGCATATTCAATGATCGGAATATCATTGCCGCCGTCGCCGAACGCCATGCACTCCTCTCGCTTCACTCCGATACGTTCCAGAATCCTGGCGGCTCCATAGGATTTGGACAGGCCTTCCGGCACGATGTCCAGAAAATAAGGATGCCACCTTGTGTAAGAGACATTCTTCAGGACAGGGTAAAGCATACGCTCAGCCTGGTCTTCGTCAAAGAATATGGTATATTCATAAACCGTGTGCTCTCTTGCCACCTGCGAAAGGTTCAGAAAATGAGCGGGGTGCAGGTTGATCATGTCGGCGACTTCGACGGCATGAGGGCTGCTGAAATTGATTCCCGCGACATTGTCCGCGAACACCCAGCATGAGACATTCTCTCGCTCAGCAAGCTCTGCCACTTGAAGAGACGTCGCCTCACAAAGCGGGTGGCTGTCAATCACTTCTTCTCCGAGTGTGGTCTTTGCCCCGTTCATCTCCACATAACCATCAAACGGGAAATCGTCCAGATTGTTCATCACCAGTCTGGCCCGTCCGCTTGAAATGAAAAGCTTCACGCCCTTGGCCTGAAGCTCGTGAAGTTTCTCCTTTAAATGTTCTGACATCCTGTGAGTGTTGAAACTCACCAATGTCCCGTCAATATCAAAGAATATCGCTTTTACCATAAACTATCCGTTAAGACCTTTGGCGTAGTGGGTTGGCTCAGCCTTCTTAGGCTTGGTGTCTGGAATAACCGCTGCCGCAGGAATTTTCTTCCTATATGAATATATAAGGAGTCCGATGCCTAGCAGCACGAACGGGATGCTCAACAACTGTCCCATGTCCAAAGCCATCGAATTCTCGAAATCGACCTGAGGCTCCTTGATGAACTCTATGAGGAAACGCATTCCGAAGCATACGATGAAGAATATTCCGATGAAAGTGCCTCGGTACATCTTGTCCAGTTTCTTGACATAAAGCCAAAGGAGTCCCAAGCCAAGGATCAAGTAACTGAGAGCCTCGTAGATCTGGGTAGGATGCTTCGGTTCGGTCTCTCCCCTGCGTTCAAAGATGAAGCCCCATGGAAGATTTGTGACGTCACCGTATATTTCAGAGTTGCAAAGATTTCCCAGCCTGATGAATGTCGCCGCAAACGCGACGGCAATCGCCAGATGATCCAGAATCCACAGAAAATCAATGTGATTCTTCTTGCCGTACTTGTTCGCGAACCACCACATGCACAGGAGCAGCATCAGCGCCCCTCCATGGCTGGCGAGTCCTCCGTGCCACACAGCGAATATCTCAAGGAAACCCTTCCATGAGCCGAAATAATAGTCAGGCTGATAGAAAATGCAATGCCCCAGACGGGCTCCGACCAAAGTACCGATCAGCAAAGTGTAGAGAAGCGAATCAAGAAGGGCCTCATTGACCTTCTCCCTCTTGAAGAACTTCGCGAACATCCAGTAACCAAGAACAAACCCGGAAACAAACAGGAGACCATACCACCTTACGGCGAAAGATCCGATCCTGAATATCTCCGGATTCATATTCCAATGTACGAACAGCAAATCCATAATCAATTGTCACTTTTCGTACAAAGATAGTGTATTTTTCGGATTATCCGAGTGACTAGTCGCGGATAGCGGCTATGCCAGGGAGTTCCTTGCCCTCGATGGCCTCAAGCATGGCGCCGCCACCGGTGGAGACATAGCTAACCTTGTCGGCGAATCCAAGTTTGGTGACAGCGGCCACTGAATCTCCGCCACCTACAAGAGAGTAAGCTCCATTCTGGGTAGCCTCAGCCACAAACTCAGCGATCTTCTCTGTTCCGTGAGCGAAGTTAGGAAGTTCGAACACTCCGACAGGGCCGTTCCAAAGGATGGTCTTGGAAGCCAGAATGATCTTCTTCCAGTTCTCAAGGGAAGCATCGGAAGCGTCCATTCCCTCCCAATCATCAGGAATGTTGAATATGTCGAACGTCTTGCGAGGAGCGTCGTTGCTGAACTCCTGAGCAGAAACCGTAGCGACAGAAAGCGAAAGGTTAACGCCTTTCTCCTTAGCCTCTTTCATAATCTCAAGAGCATCAGGAATAAGTTCGTCCTCATGGAGAGACTTGCCGATGTGACCGCCCTGGGCCTTGATGAATGTGTAGCCCATACCACCGCCGATGATGAGGTTGTCAACCTTGTCGAGCAGGTTCTTGATGACACCGAGCTTGCTGGAAACCTTTGAGCCTCCGATGATGGCGGTGAAAGGACGCTTGGCGTTCTTCAGAACGTTCTCGATGGCCTTGACCTCTTTCTCCATCAGATAGCCGAACATCTTGTCGTTCGGGAAGTAGGCGGCGATGAGAGCGGTTGAGGCATGAGCCCTGTGAGCTGTGCCGAAAGCGTCGTTGATGTAGCAGTCAGCATAGGATGCGAGCTTCTTCACGAACTCTTTCTGGCTTGCCTTCACGGCCTTCTTGGCCTCCGCCTTCTCCTCATCGGTGGCGTCAGCGGCGAGTCCTCTCGGCTTGCCCTCCTCCTCTGCGTAGAAACGGAGGTTCTCAAGCATCAGGACCTCACCCGGCTTGAGGGCGGCTGCCTGCGCGTCTGCCTTCTGGCAGTCGTCGGCGAACTGAACCGGAACTCCGAGACACTCTGAGACGTGAGCGAGAATATGCTTGAGGGAGAACTTAGGATCCACTCCCTTCGGACGTCCGAGGTGGGACATAAGAATAAGTGAACCGCCCTCGGCGAGCACTTTCTTGAGTGTAGGGAGAGCCGCGCGGATACGGGTGTCGTCTGTGATGTTGAAATTCTCATCGAGCGGAACGTTGAAATCCACTCTGACAATAGCCTTCTTACCTTTGAAATCGTAGGTGTCAATGTGCTGTTGCATAACGGTATTGTTTAAAAATTGTTAGCGTTTTTCAAGACGCAAATATAGTAAAATTCAGCGGATTGGGAATCAGTCAACCAGACTATAACGATTAAATCCCGCCACAAGAGGATAAAATAGGCTTTCTTTTTCCTATCTTTGCACGATATGACGATCGAGTTTAATCCACAGAATTGGAAGGACTACGAACTTCTCGACTCCGGAAGAGGCGCGAAGCTCGAAAGGTTTGGTGAATATGTTCTTGCCCGTCCGGAGCCGAAGGCTCTGTGGGACAAGAGCATGACTGATGCTGAATGGAATAGGCTCGCCCATACCCGCTTCACGCCCGGCGCCGGATTCGGCAAGGCCGGAAAAGAAGACAGCGGAACGTGGGAAAGATTAAGGAATATGCCCGACCAGTGGTGGATCCGCTACAACGGAGAGCCTAAGTTCAGCCTGAGGCTGGGCCTCACGTCATTCAAGCACGTGGGGGTTTTCCCGGAACAGGCCGCCAACTGGGACTACATATTCAAGCAGACCTCGGACATCGCCGCAAAGACTGGTTCCCGCCCAAAGGTTCTGAATCTGTTCGCCTACACGGGAGCGGCTTCACTGGCTGCAAAATGCGCAGGAGCCGATGTCACGCATCTTGACTCCGTGCGTCAGGTCGTCACATGGGCTCACGGCAATCAGGACCGCAGCGGGCTTCAAGACATCCGTTGGGTGGTAGAGGATGCGATGAAATTCGCGAACCGGGAAGCCAAACGAGGCAATCTCTACCAAGGCATCATTCTTGACCCTCCCGCCTACGGCCACGGACCGGACGGAGAGAAATGGAAACTGGACGAATGCCTTTTCGACATGATGAAGACTGTCGGGAAGATACTCGCCCCGGAAAACAGTTTCCTCGTCCTGAACCTTTACTCCAACGGATTCTCGGCCATTCTCGGCGAGACAGTTGTCCGCCAGGCTTTCGGTCTCGCGCCGGACACCGTTCTGGAATCCGGCGAGCTGGTTCTCAGGGACAGGTTCGGGAAGAACCTGCCACTCAGCATATTCGTAAGACTCAGGAGGTAGAGGCGATGAAGTCATTTGTCAGGTTCTGCTTGGTTTCCGTTGTCCTCGTCGCGCTCGCTTTCTTGTGCGAGGGGCTGCGGGTCAATTTCTTTACCGGATCTGACACTGAGGCAGCCGTCATGACATCCAACGGCGACATTACCGACCCGATCCAATCTGAACATTCATTCATAAAGTTCAACACGCCATGCCTGACAAGCCCGACGGCCGAAGGGCAGACGGTAATCCGCACAGTCACCGGAGCTTCCGGCAGTCCGTGCAGGAATGCTCGCAGGACGGAATTCGACTTCAGGGTTCTGGAGTTCAAGGCATTCTGTCATCTTAACGTACAAAGGCATTCCCTGCCGACACTGCGGAAGCTGCGTCTATAGCAGCCGGTTTCCATAATCAAAACGAGGAAAGTTTTCCTCATCCACGCAATATACAGAGACTGTCCAAAATCAACAGCCTCCATTAATCAGGTATAATAAAAACAGAAAACAAATGGAAACCGTAAATATCAAAAAAACAAGGTCTGCGAAGGACATAATCGTGACACTCGTGTTCCTCGCCGCAGGTGTGGCTCTTCTCTTCTGCTCTGACTCAATGTTCATCCTCGGATGCACGCTCATAGCTTTCGCCGTGATCCTTTTTCTGGCGATGAAATCCTCCTACGTGATCGAAGGCAAGGAAGGTTCGTTCAGGCGCAAGACGGCGAACTATCCGAAAACGAAGAAAGAGGAACTCGTGTCGTTCCTTGAGGGCAAATCCACCAATGTTGTCCCGGAGGCTCCCGGCGGACTTCTGATGTACATCTACTACCGCTGTGACAAGTCAGGCGGCTTCGCCCAGATCAACGACTTCGATCAGTACGAGTACAAGCCGATCACAGAGCTGCTTCCGCTCAACGCCGAGCAGGTGAAGGCTCTGGTATAGACCTGATTAACCTACCGCCGTCGCCACAAGGCGGCAGCAATCCCATCGGTGCGGCCGTGCCTCCGGAAAGGAGAACAGCCGCACCGCCTCATACACATGAATATAAAGGATAAGCTCTGACCCGGAAGATCCGAAACCGGCGGAATGTTCGACAAAACGGTTCGGAATCAGGAGCGTAAGATTTTTTTCGGGTCAGGGCTTTCCGCTATCTGTTCGCGATGGCCTCCATCGCCATTGTGAACGAGTTGTTCTCAATCAGAAATCTCAGGAATTCCTTTGTAGCGTTTTTGCAATAGGTGCCTTTGAGTAGATGAAACGATCCCGCCATTTCGGAATGCGGATGATCCAACTCAACAGCCACGAAATCATCCTTGCCCTTGACAGTTGCGGCGGAAAGCAACGTCACGAGGTTTGTCCTTGACACCATGTCCAGCAACATGCTCAAGTCATTTATCTCCAGACGCACGTCATATTTGAAGTTCTGGCCATACAGCAGACTGTCAAATGCATTTCTGGCCTGCAGACCATTGGCTGGCAACGCCAGTGGAAGTTTCTCCAATTCGGAAAGACGGATCTTATCCATCTTCGCCACAGGATTGTCCTTTCCAGCGATGACGCAAAGTTTGCTGTTGAACAGTATGTGCGAATCGATGTCCTCGTAACTTTCCAATGGTTTGTAGGACAATGCCACGTCAAGTTGCCCGCGCTCAAGCATTTCCATAAGGTTCTCCATCGAACGGCAATAAACCTTCAGTTTGATCCCCGGATATTTCTTCATAAAATCCCTGACCGTGTCCGCCAGCAGCGGGCAGAACGTGTAGGTCGCACCGACATTCAATGTGCCGACATTCAGCTCCCGCACGTCTTTCATCCTCTCCGCGCTCGCGTCAACATCCTTGAGCACCTGTTTGGCGTACGGAAGGTACTGCTCCCCGTAGTCGCTCAGGGCGACGTGCCTTGAGTCCCTGACAAGGAGATCCACCCCAAGTTCATCCTCAAGTTGCTTTATCTGCTGGGACAAAGTGCTTTGGGAGATGAACAAAGCCTTGGAGGCCTCGGAGAAACTGCGCAGTTGCGCGACCTTGACGAAATAACGTAGTTGTCTGAATTCCATTACTTTGTGACCTTAAATGAAAAATTTTGGAAAAGCAGGATGGGAAGAAGCGCCCCGACCACCATCGCGACGATGGTTACCATGCAGGTCATCCAATTGAACTTCAGCAGGTACAGGTAGTGCATGAACGATGGCTCTGAATATGATCCCAGACAATGCATCAGCGACTGGATTGTCCGGTAGGCGTACATTCCTGGGACCATAGGGAGCAGTGCCGGAAAGGAGATGCATTCGGCCGGAGTCTTGATCAGCTTGGCGGCCGGCAAGGCCAGGAAGCCGATGACAAGAGCGCCAAGCATACTGCCTGAAGCCAACTGGAAGCCACATATATTCATCAACACGTATCGGGTCATGTGTCCTGCCGCGGCAATCGAGGCGCACAAAGGGAACACCTTGGGTGACGGATTGCTTATGCTTGAGAAGCCTATCGCCGCTATGGCGGCAAAGATACCGTCTTTTATGATAAGAAAGAAAAGTTCCATTACAGAAATTGAATGTTAAGCAGTCCGAAAGCGATGCAAAGTCCCAAAGACAGGCAGACTGTTATGATCAAAGCGTGCAGGAAACGGCTTATGCAGCAGATGTAGTGGCCATAGATAAGGTCGCAGACCGCATTGCAGAAAGGGATTCCAGGCACAAAATAAAGAACACTTGTGGCAAGAGCCACCTCCGGGGTCTTTCCCAAACCGAAGACGAAACCGGAACAAGCTATCAAAGCGGACAGACAGGCGGCGAGGACTATCACAATCCTGAAGTCAACTCCTTTTGCGGGAAGTTTCTGTTTGAGGAAAAAGCCGTCCACCGTGGCCAGGAACACAATCGCCATCGAAATCAAGTCTCCACCGAAAAGTTCACAGAATGAGGCGTTGGCGAGTCCTACAAGAACAAGCACAAGCCAAGGATTCAGTCTTTTCTTTTCAAGGATTTCCTTGAAGCGAGCCGAGGCGGTCTGGACATCAAGTCCTTCCTCGACAATTTTCCAGCTGAGTCCGCTGAGGTCAGAGACCGTGTTGAAGTTGATCCTGTCCGCCGGAATCTTTCCGGTCACGGTGTAGGATTTCTCTTCTTTCTCATCCCAAAGGTTCAGGACTATGCAGGTAGGGAGCACAGAGAAGTCAGCCTTGGTGTGCCACTGTTCGGCGATTCGACCCAGATTCTTCTCGATGCGAATTGTCGACGCCCCGCTGGCGTAGAGTTCGGTGGTGTAGTCTCTCAGGAATATGCTCTTGCGCTTCAATTCATTATGCAGCGTGAGTTCCTCTGTTTCCATATTCCTTGTCCTTCTTTACGACATCGTGGAGTGACACAACGTTATCAGCCTTCGTGTCGGGATCCTCATCTTCAAAGGATCCGTAGAAAGGAATGCCATCGGCATCCACACCATCCCTTCCGCCGTTCCATGACACGGGCCTTACAAGATTGTCGGAATAGGTAATGATGCTGTGCCTGACATTTAGGGCTTTAAGCCTCTCATGCAGGAAAGAAACGATCAGGATAACCGCGCTTGCGACCGCGCAAACAATGATCAGTGATCCGGAATTGGCGCTCATGGCAGCCGTGGAAATTTCAAGTGGTGTCATAATCTTACGCTCTTTTTGTTTGACGGCGCAAAATTATAACACCACATGCGATTCGGGATGGATTATCATCCCTTTGTTTCGATAACTGCTATCGGGATTTCCGAAACATTCTAAGACTGGGCAGACAGGAACGCGGCGAGGGATTTTTCGATTTCGTCGGCGAACTCCTTGTCACCGGCCTTGCGGATGACATCGTTGGTCATGTAGTAGATGAGATTGCAGTTATATTCAAAGTCACTCTTGCACATCGGGTAGAAGTCAAGGTAGAACCTGATGGACTCGGTGAGCTCATTTGTCAGTTCCGTGGCAAGAGCCTTGGCCTTCTCCGGCTTTCCGAGAGCGTAGTAGTCCTTGATCATCTCTATCGGGAAGATGGCGTTGGTGCCCCAACCGAGAATAGAGTTGTCGTAAGGGTACTCCTTAGGCTTGAGGACCTGCTGGCACTTATCAAGCATCTCCTCGGCACGGTCGTTCTCTCCGGCGGCGATGAACGCGTTGGCGGCCGACACGAACATATTCCTTAAAGACATCACTCCGAGGAAGGTGTAGGTGTTCTGGTAGTCAACGCAGTAGTCCTCGCGGGAGACAGCATCGAAGCAGAACTTGTCCGTGATCTTGTCGTACAGGTCATCGGTGTCCACCAAGCCGACCTCAAGGGACTGAGGCTTGTTCTTGATAGGCACGAACTTGTAGGAGAAGCCCTCGTACATCAGGTAGTTCTTGATGCCTATGTTAAGGTCACCGCCCTGATTGAGCATATTCAAAGGCCTGTCCCACTGGTAGGTGGAGAGGAAATCGAGCAGGAAGAGCTCAGGCTTGCTGAGATAGTTCTTGCTCTTAGGGATCTCGATGACGATGGAGTCCGGAATCTGGTCCGCGAACTTCTCGCTCACGATTCCGCTCTTAAGGCAGTTCTCCTTGTTGACCGGAATGATCATCTTTCTGGAAACCCAATAATCCTGCCTACTGCCGTCCTGATACAAAAGTTTTGCGTCAGGATGCTTGAACACGGTGATGCAGTCGGAAAGCAGAAGCGCCTGGTCACGCTTGTCCTCGATCGGAACCCATTCGTTGGTGCCGTAAAGGTACTGGTCCTGCCCGATCGAAAGGTTCAGCGGGGCGGAGTTGTTGATGGCATACCTCATCTGGTCTATGTACCAGTCCGTTCCAAGAAGGGAGGTATTGCATATTCTCACATCATTCCTGAAGCCCTCTACCTCCTGGGCGTACCAAAGAGGGAAGGTGTCATTATCGCCGTGCGTTATGAGCAAGCCATTCTCTCCCACTGAGTTAAGATAGTTCTTTGCTACCTCGACGGCAGTATAGCGGTTGCTTCTGTCGTGGTCATCCCAGTTTTCCTCCGCCATCAGCGCGGGAACGAAAAGACAGGCGACGGAAGTCACGGCGGCCACGGCTACCGTGTGCTTTTCCTTCAATGCGGAAGCTATCCATGAATATATGGCCGCGACCGCGAACCCTATCCAGATGGCGAACGCGTAGAACGAGCCCGCGTAGGCATAGTCCCTTTCACGAACCTGATACGGAGCCTGATTCAGATAGAGGACGATGGCGATTCCTGTCATGAAGAACAGCAGGAACGTCAGCCAACATCCTCTGCGGTCTTTGTCGAACTGGAAGCACAGGCCGATGAGTCCCAGAAGAAGCGGCAGGAAGAAATAGTGGTTCTTGCCGGGATTGTCCTGAAGCCACTGCGGAGCGTTGCTCTGGTCGCCAAGATGAATCTTGTCGATGAACGGGATTCCGCTCTCCCAATTGCCGGTGAACAGGTCGGGAGAAGGAGAATGAATCTCGTTCTGACGGCCGACGAAGTTCCACATGAAGTAACGCCAGTACATCCAGCCAAGCTGGAAATCAAAGAAATATGACAGATTGGCCCCTTGCGTCGGCTTTTTGTACTTCGCCCCGGGCACAGAGGTGCCTTTGCCTTCTGTATAGGACTCGTAGAACTTTATGTGATTGTCGCTTGCATTGCTGTACATTCTCGGGAACAGCATCTTTCCGGAACGGTCATACTTGAAATCGATTGGAGCCGGGACACTCTTGTATTTTCCGTCCAGCGGTGCCCAATAGGACTTCCGCTCGATATCATACGGTGCGCCGTAGTACTGTCCGTAAAGCAACGGAGTGGAGCCGTACTGCTCACGCGAAAGGTAACGCACAAGGGTAAAGGCGTTGTCCGGCTGGTACTCGTTGGTAGGAGTCTTGGCGCAGGAGCGGATGATCACGATACTGAACACAGAGAACCCGATCACGATCGTGGTGAAGCAAAGCAATGCCGTGTTCCAGAACACCTTCTCCGTCTTGAGGGTCTTGAAAAGCCCCCAGAAGCAGGCCGTAAGTAGAGCCACGATGAAGAAGGCGGCTCCGGAGTTGTACGGGAGCCCGAGAGTGTTCACGAAGAACAGGTCGAAATAGGCCGCGGTCTTCGGGATGTAAGGGACCATGAAGAAGAGGATGAATCCGAGGATCACCACCGAGATGGCCATGATCTTGACATATTCCCAGAATGAATATGGCTTGTCCTCTCTCATCTTGAAGTAGTACATATAGACCAGCATCGGAATCGCCAGCAGGTTCAGCAGGTGGACTCCGATGGAGAGCCCCATCAGGAACGAGATCAGCACTATCCAGCGGCTGGCGTACCTGCGGTCGGTCTCCTCGTACCACTTTGTCATCGCCCAGACGACCATGGCCGTGAACAGGGACGACATGGCATAGACCTCGCCCTCGACCGCCGAGAACCAGAATGTGTCCGAGAAGCAATACGCCAAGGCGCCGACAGCGCCGCTGCCGAAGATGGCGATGGCCTGTCCCAAGGAATATTCCCCTGTCCCGCCTTCGCCGTCACGTTTCGGCACGATTACCCTTTTGACAAGGAAGACGATGGTCAGATAGAGGAAGAATATGGTGAGGGCCGAGCAGATCGCGCTCATCGAGTTCACCATCACAGCGGCCTTGTCCGGGCCGGTGAACATGGTGAAGAGCCTTGCGATGAGCTGGAAGACCGGGTTTCCCGGCGGGTGACCGACCTCAAGCTTGTACGATGACGCGATGAACTCTCCGCAGTCCCAGAAGGAAGCGGTCGGCTCAATGGTGGAAAGATAGGTGAAAGCCGAGATGGCGAGAACCGCCAACGCCGTCACCTTGTTCCACAGTTTGAATTTCTTAATGTCCATAAACTAACTATGTTCCTAAATCGGCCGAATCAAGCCGATAAGCAGACAAAGATACAAAAGGATTCGCTATCTTTGCAAAAATATAACAACGAATATCATGAAACCCGATAACGATTGGAAGCAAAGGCTCGGTGTCGTCTATTCGACCGACCCGAATTTCAACTACGCCAAGGAGGAAAACCCTGAGGAGGATACCCTTGATCCTTCCAAGCAGCGGCTTACGGTCACCATCGACAGAAGGAACAGAGGCGGAAAGCAGGTGACACTGGTAAGTGGGTTCGTGGGCAGGCAGGAGGATCTGGCGGCGCTTGGCAAAGCCTTGAAAGTGAAATGCGGAGTAGGCGGCTCGGCCAAAGACGGAGAGATCACCATCCAGGGTGACCTGCGTGACAAAGTCACGGGACTGCTCAGGAATATGGGCTACAACGCTAAAAGAGGCAACTGACCATCCCATGATCGACGATCCTGTTTTCTGTGGCCTCGCGGTCATATTCACATTCATTTTCCTGCTGAGCGTCAGAAGTTTCCTGAAAATTCTGCCAGCGCTTGGCGATTGTCTGCTCCGTTGGAAAGGCAACGTTGACCTTGAGGACAGCCTTCAGCTGAGCGGCAGCCGCAACTGGATTGCAATCGTCTTGTTCGTGCCATTCTGCATGGTGGCATATTCACACGGCCTTTACCATCCTGACTACATGGACACACTCCCTCCCGCCTTGGGATTGGCCGCCTTTTCCGGCACCATGCTGACATATCTGCTGCTGAGGTTCTTCCTGAACTGGCAGCTTGAGATGGGTTCCTACAGGACAAAAGCGTTCATGGCTGCCAATCATGCTTTTTACAATTACATGATCATCCTTTTCCTGTTTGTGTTCCCTGTCGGAGCGATCCTCAACGCAACGATTGGAAACAAGGATCTTACACACACCATACTCCTGTGCATCATCGCTGTGACATACCTTATCCACGTCTTCAGGCGGGGACAGATTTTCGCGTCGGCTTGCAATCCTTTCACAACATTTTTGTATCTTTGCGGCCTTGAATTACTTCCGACCACCGTTCTGGTGCTTTCAGCCAAGTTGCTGTAGCTTCACCGGAGGCCGAATTAGAAAACAAGAATATGGCAATAAAGAAGATTTTGATCTCACAGCGCGCTCCTCTGAATGACGCACCCTACGTCGCTTTGAAAGAGAAATTCGGCGTTGACATCACATTCAAGCAGTTCTTCCTCATCGAGCCCCTCTCATCACGGGAGTTTCGGGCACAGAGAATAAACATTCCGGATTACACCGCAATCATTTTCTCGTCCCGCCATACGATTGACGCGTTCTTTGGCCTGTGCGATGAGCTGAGGGTCAAGGTTCTGGAGACAACGAAGTATTTCTGCACGACCGAGGCTGTGGCTATGTACCTTCAGAAGCACATCGTCTATCGCAAGCGCAAGATATTCTACGGAAACGGCACCCCGGATTCCATCATAGAGCAGATCGGTTCCAAACACAAGGGCGAGAAGTTCCTTGTGACCCAATCCGATTCAAGCAATAGTTCTCCTTTGACGAACCTCATGGAGGCCCATAAGCTTGATTACAAGACAGCCGTGTTCGTCAAGTCCGTGCCTCAGGATCTTAAGGGTCTGAACCTTACGGACTACGACATGATCGTCTTCTACAATCCTTACGACATCAAGTCCCTCTACGAGAACTTTCCGGAGTTCCAGCAAGGAGACATCAAATTCGCGGCTTACGGGAAATCCATCGTGAAGGCAATGGAGGAAGCCGGCCTCAAGATCGAGATCCAGGCTCCGACACCGGAGGCTCCGTCTGTGGCCAGGGCGATAGAACTCTACCTCGAAGCCCACAAGTAGCAGGATGTTCACTCTACCGAAATCCGAACGGCTTCACGGGAAGTCGAAGATTTCGGCTCTGATGTCACGGGGCCGCTGGGGGTTCACGTCCGGTCTCAAATACTGTTTCCTTAAAAATGATGAGGCAAACGAGGGTGGGATTCTGTCACAACCGAATTCCGTCATCGTCTCCGTCCCAAAACGCCTGTTCAAGAGAGCCGTCAAACGCAACCTGCTGAAACGCCGGCTGCGTGAAGCCTACAGAATCCAAAAGGACCTTCTCCCTCCGAAAGGATATTCAATACTATTCCTCTATAACACAAAGGAGGTCTTGGAATATGCCGCCGTGCGGGAGCAGGTCGCCTCGGTTCTTCAAAAGATAGCGGGACATGAAGCCTAGCGGGAATATTCCTCCTTGGAGACAACGGATCAGGAAAGTGTGCATCGCGCCGTTCCTGGCTTTGATCTGGTTCTACCGCACCTGCATCGGTCCATATATTCCCAAAACCTGCCGGTTCGAGCCATCGTGCTCCACCTACGCCATCCAGGCGTTCAAGAAATGGGGGCCGATCAAGGGCTTGTTCCTGACCGTCTGGCGGATTCTTCGCTGCAACCCGTGGGGCGGCAGCGGGTATGATCCTGTGCCTTAGAAGCTGTTTTGATTTGTTTGTCTGAAGGTTTGAGAGTGAAAAACTTCAGGTTCGACCGCTTCTTCCAAGGAGGATAGCGGTGCTATCTGACTGAAGAAGCGGGAAGAAAATGAAGATTTTTTCACCTCAAAGAACATTTCAAACAAATCAAAACAGCTTCTTAGATCTTATGATTCTTCTTCCGGGAACGCAGATGGGAGACGCTCTCCACAAGAAGCTGGTCCCTGAGAATGTACCTCGCGGCGATGAAATTCAGAATCGCGGCGACGAGCGGGAACACTGCGGTGAACTTGAATATCCATTCCTTGTCAGCCGTGAAATAATCCACCCCGATCCAAGCCTGAAGAGCGATCATCAGGATGGCCGAAAGCACGGCCGTGCGCATCTGGAAGACCCGCACGTTGAACGTGAACACTGCCAGCAGCTGAAGGATGGTGATCAGAATCAGAAGAATAAGGTACGGAGTGTACTTGACGTAGGTCAATTCCACGGCATGAATCCCGCCGGGACCAAGCGTGAATGCCTTGACGCTGAAGAAAAGCGCCGCTATGAGACCTGTGGCCATGCACAGGTATAAAGTTTGAAGTCTTTGCCACATATTTTACAAAAATAGTTAATTCCGTTGAATATTCTTATATTTGGCAGCATAAGTAAGCGCTAAAAAGACAATTCGGTAATCTTTCAGGATTACTAAACATTAAAATTCATATTATGAGAATAGCAGAATCTGAATTAATCATCAACGATGACGGCTCGGCTTTCCACATCCATCTGAAACCGGAAGAGCTGGCTGACATCGTCATCCTCGTCGGAGATCCGGGAAGGGTTGACATGGTCGCCGGATTCCTCACCGACATCGAGTTCCGCCACCAGTCAAGGGAGTTCGTCTCCACGACCGGCAAGTACAACGGCAAGAGAATCACCGTGTTGTCAACCGGAATCGGAACGGACAACATCGACATAGTGATGACCGAGCTGGACGCCTTGGCCAATGTGGACTTCACCACACGTGAGCCGAAAAAGGAGCACCGCACCCTGACAATCCTCAGAATAGGAACCTGCGGAGCAGTGCAGGCGGACATTCCGCTCGGCTCAGCGATTTTCTCCCACTATTCAGTAGGTTGCGACGGACTTATGAACTGGTACGCAAACCGTGACGAGGTCTCCAACCTTGAGATGGAGGAAGCTTTCAAGAAGCACACACACTGGAACGAGAACCTCCCTTCTCCTTACTTCGTGAAGGCCAGCGAAAAGTTGATCAAGAAGTTTGAAGAATGTTCAGTAAAAGGAATGACCATCTCGGCATCAGGATTTTACGGGCCTCAGGGCAGAGTCGTCAGACAAGGTCTTGCGATGCCGGACATGCTGAAGGACTTCGAGTCGTTCCGCTTCGGCGACTACAGGATCACGAATTTCGAGATGGAGAGTTCGGCTGTCGCCGGAATGGCAAGGCACCTCGGACACGAGGCCGGCACAATCTGCTGTGCCATCGCCAACCGCTACCTCAAGAGCAGCAACCCGGACTACAAGCCGCAGGTGCGCGCCCTCGTCGAACTCGCACTGAACAAACTCTGCGAATAATAGCGGGAATATCACTGCATACGGCGTCCTGAGGTGTTGTTGAAACGGCTCAGGACGTTTTCTGAATATGTCTTCGTGATCGGAATCGGAGCAATCGCGTCGTTGTCGAGATCCAGTTCATAGCCATCCTTCTCCTTGCGCAGAACCTTGACCTTGTCCATATTCACGATGTACTTTCTGTGGCAACGCACAAGGCTGCTGCCACGGAAACTTTCCTCAACGGTCTTCAGGCGGCAGCGGAGCATATAGCGCTTCAGGTCGCCCTTGCTGTCAGTGTACCAGACCACGATGTAGTTGTCATCGGACTCTATATAATAAAGGTTGGACGCGCTGACACAAAGTTTCAGGTCACCGCTGTTGTCGAAAAGCGTGATTTTCTCCAGCTGCGAGATCGGCACCGCCTCGTCCGAAACAACATTGCCGTAGTTCATCAGTCGGATGATCTGGTTCTTGTCCTGAATGGCATAGTACATTCCGGCAAGAATGTAAGGGATTATCAATGAGGTATTCCCATACAGAAGGGCATTGCCCAAAGTCTTAGGAAACTGATCCCAGCCTATGCCTGTGATCGGCACTGTTATGAATGAATATGCCAGGCAGATCACGAGGACCTCGCAGACACACCACGTTATGTAGCCCAGAAAATTCATCTTGATTCTGTTCCGGGTCTTGTACATGATGAACTTGCTGAGTATCACGATCATTAATGATCCGAGAGCAAAAAGCACCGTGAAAACGAAGAACCTTGAGTTCCCGAGCGCCATCCAACTGTTGTGCGAGAACGGGAGGCTGACCAGCAGGAACACGATGGAGAACAACGCCGTGAATGTCACGGTGTAGATAAGTTGGTTCTTGCCTCGAAGATAGCCAGGCAGAGGATTATTGAAAAAGCCCATCCTTTTCTCCTTTACTTGAGAATCCAGGCCATGACCGGAATCGGTAATGGCGCAGACATCACTATGCAAATGTAATAAATTTATGCTTATTCGGAAAGTTTAGTGGACTTCAAACCAAAATTGTCATCAATGAGCGGTTTAATAAAACAAAAGGTTAAAGTTTGTGCTTCACAATGTTTCTTATTTCAAAAATACTTTCTAAATTTGTTTTTGATGATGTATAGCACACATCAAACGACCCTTAATTATATATATAACCAATTGTTTTATTAAACCGCTCAATTAATGAAAATCAAGTTTTCAAGGCTGACAACGCTGGCCGTTTTCCTGATTGGAGGCGCTTTGTCTTTGTGCTCTTGCGGCACGGAAGAGACAGTGCGCGTTCCTGCGAAAATAAATCTCGAGAACGCCGACGAGATGGGGCTGTGCGCCATCACATTCAGTAATCGTCAGGAGACAAAGCAACTATCCTTCACCGCGGACGGGGATTGGTATATCCGGATTCCCAAGGATTGCGACTGGCTTACAGTATCTCCGTCATCAGGCACAGGCGACGCTACGGTGAACTTCACCACAACAATTTACGATGCGACTTCTCCGAGGACCACGAAAGTCGCTTTCGTCTGCGACAACATCGAGCAGAAGGCCTTGCTTCAAGTGACCCAGCTCCAGAGGTTCTTCCTGGAGCCGACGATTCTTTCCAACGTGCTTCCAAAGAACGGAGGTGAGGCCACCGTCAACATCAGCACCAACGGCACGTTCAAGTGCGAGATAGACGCCGCCGGATCCACTTGGCTCTCAATCGTTTCCCAAAGTGACAACAAAGTCGTGATCAATGCGAGTCCAATCTCGGAAACCGTCGCCAAGAACAGAGCCGAACTCACTTTCACCTGCATCGAAGACCCGGGCGTGACCGCAGTCCTTGACCTCTCACAAAAGAACCTCGGCATCTCGATAGACGCGAAGGAAATCCTCTCTAACGGATATGAGGCTGAGGGAGACCTCTCCTTGAAACTGCTCAACGTCACAAACTGGACGCCTGAGTCCGACCAGCCTTGGGTGAAAGTGTCGAGATCCGGAGAAAAGATTCATTTCACCGTCGAGGCGAACCCTTACAGCGAAGACAGAACCGCGCATATTTCAGCAATCTGCGCCGATGCCGAAGAGGACAAGGATGTCAAGGGTGTGATCACCCTGACCCAGTACGCGGCCGCCGACCTGATGGACTTCAAGTTCAATGAGGACGGCACGGCAGAGGATATCTCCCCTCTCAAGAGCAAAGTGAACTCTTGGACAACCGGAGCCACAATGAACTACTACGAGGACTATGCCGCATGGGGGCCGACAGTCTCACGCGCCATCAACAAAAACTTAGAGAAGGCCAAAAACGCTTTCTGGGAGTGTGAATATACTGCTTTCGATGCCAGGATCGGCGACGGCTACACAATCGAGTCAGTGTTCTCCATACCAACCGAGCACACCAACGCCGAGACAAAAGCTTTCGGCGCCACTTCCGGCGGAGGATTCGCTTTGATGCTCGGAAACACTAAAGAAGCTACCAACGCAGGGGACAAATCGAAAGCCCAAAGGGATGGATCCATCGAATTCATCCAACACGGCAACGGCAACTGGAACTTCGCCGTCAGCCATGTACGGGCGGTGCCGGGACAACTCTATCATGTGTTCGGGGTCTGGGACAAGGAGACTATCAAGTGCTACGTGGACGGCGAGCTCAAGGCAACTGTCGGAGTTACAGCCCTCAAGCACAAGAACGGTCCGCACTATATGGGTGTCGCCGGTAACTACAACGGAGATGACAAGTTCAACGGTTCCTGGAACGGCACCGTCGTGGTCGCCCGCCTCTATGACAATCCGCTCACAGCCGAGCAGATCAAGGCAAAGACCGCTCTTAAAGGCAAGATCCAGATCGTGAAGTAACACCAGAAAAAAGCTCAGTTTATGAATAAGATAATCAAAAGGATATTCATGCTCGCCGTCACGCTTTGCCTCGGGGTCATTCCTGCCCTGGCGCAAAACGCGAAGACAGGCCAAGCAGACAAGATACTCAACGGTATCGTAATCGGTTCCGACGGCGACACACCTCTGGCCGGTGTCGTGATCCATTCCAAGGAAAACCCCAAGGAGGTCGCCACGACGGACGCGCACGGAGAGTACAAGTTCTCCGTCTCCCCTACCACCCAGACCGTGGTCTTCGAGATGATGGGGTATGACACAAAGGAAATCAAGGTGGCCGACACCTACCTGTTCACTCTCGTGACCATGATCGTACAGGCGAACGCCCTCGAAGAGTCGGTAGTAGTCGGATTCGGTACGCAGAAGAAAGAATCCCTCGTGGGAGCAGTCCAGGCGGTGAAACCAGCGGACCTTGCGACCTCATCCTCGAACCTCACGACTTCGTTCGCCGGTAATATTCCGGGACTCATCGCCCGCCAGACTTCCGGTGAACCGGGAGCCGACGGCGCGGCCTTCTATATTCGAGGAATATCCACTTTCGGAGCCAACTCAAGCGCGCTGATCGTTCTGGACGGTGTTGAGATCACATCATCGATGCTCAACAACATCCCGACCGAGGCCATCGAGTCGATGTCCGTCCTTAAGGATGCGACCGCCACCGCCCTTTACGGTTCCAGAGGAGCCAACGGTGTGCTCATCGTGACCACCAAGGAGGGAAGAAATTCCGAGAAAATCGCCATCAGCGCTTCATTCGACAACACGGTTTCCATGCCGACAATGGTTCAGGATGTCGCTGACGGTGTGCAGTATATGGAACTCTACAACGAGGCTCTCTACAATGTGGCCCGCCAGTCAGGAGCCGCCTACATGCCGTTCTACTCCAGCGAGAAGATCGAAGGAACCAGAAATCATCTTGATCCTTATGTCTACCCGAACAACGACTGGTACGGAATGCTGTTCAAGGACTTTGCGATGAACCAAAGGTTCAACGTCTCGCTGAGAGGCGGCGGAAAGAAGGTCAACTACTTCCTCAACGCCTCCATCTACAACGAGAACGGTATCATCAAGGAGCCTAAGGACGCCCTGCTTGATGTCAACCTCAACAACAAGAAGTACATGTTCCAGAGCAACGTCACCGCACAGGCCACAAAGACGACCAAGGTTTCGATGAAACTGAATATGCAGCTTCAGTATCAGGATAGCCCTTACGAGTCCACTTCCAACCTCTTCTACTACACGATGCGCGCGAACCCGGTGCGCTTCCCGGCCGTTCTTCCGGCCCAGGACGGAGACACTTTCGTAAGGTACGGCAACAACGACACCTGGGACACCGGTTCCAACGACCTCAACCCTTACGCTTTGCTCAGCCGCGGCTACAAGGAGCAATACCGGTCATGGATGACCGCGTCCCTCAACGTTGACCAGAACCTGAATTTCATCACCAAGGGACTCTCGGCAAAGGCTTTGGTCTCTTTCTACAACTATTCCTACGCCGCGACGAACCGCTACCATACTCCGGCATATTACAAGATCAATCCGGACAGCGTCACGCTCAACGAAGACGGAACTTATTCATGGACAGCCAGTTCCATCGGAGCCGAGGGAACAACCTACCTTGAGAGTTCTGTCTCAGCCAGTGGCTACCACGAGTGGTCTCTGCAGGGTCAGATCAACTATGCAAGGAAGTTCGGGAAGCACGATGTCAGCGCCGACCTCGTTTACCACATGAAAGAGAAGGTGAACAACGCCACCGGATCCTCCGAGGAAAAACTTCTTCCGTTCAGGGAGCAGGGTCTAGCCGGCCGTGTCACCTACAACTACGCCAAGCGTTATTTCCTTGAGGGCAACTTCGGCTACAACGGTTCCGAGAACTTCATCGCGGGCAAGCGTTTCGGTTTCTTCCCGTCAGCGGCCATCGGATGGAACATCTCCAACGAGAAGTTCTTCACGCCTCTGAAGGGCACGGTGACGAACCTGAAGCTCCGCGCCTCCTACGGTCTCGTAGGTAACGACTCCCTGGGTGACGACCATCGATTCCCGTACATCACGGAGGTTGACATGGGTGAAAGGGCCTACGTCTTCGGTTCCAACTTCGCGAAGGTCGGAGCCGGATTCATCTCCAACTATGGTAATGCGGACGCCACTTGGGAAATCGCCAGGAAACTCAATGTCGGAATCGACATCGAGCTCTTCAAAGACCTGAAGCTGTCAGCCGACTGGTTCCACGAGTACCGCACGAACATATTCATGCAGCGCAAGTCATTCGCGTCGAACGGCGGCGTGGGCGGATCGCTTCCGTGGGCGAACCTCGGAGAGACCTCCAATTCCGGAGTGGATTTCTCCATCAATTACAACAAGGTGGTGAACAGCGACTTCCAGTACTCACTGCGCGGAACGTTCACTTATGCCCACTCAGAAGTGAAGGCTATGGACGAGCCTGACTACTCAAAGAATCCGCATCTCTCGAAAATCGGGAAGCCTATCAACTCCAACAAGGTGCTCATCGCAGAAGGGCTCTTCACCTCGCAGGAGGAAATCGACAACAGTCCGAGACAGGATTTCGGAGCATACGGTGTCGGTGACGTGAAATACAAGGACGTGAACGGCGATGGTGTCGTGAACTCCAACGACTTCGTGTGGAGCGACAAGCCTTACTTCCCTGAGGTTCAGTTCGGATTCGGAGGTTCGGTCAAATACAAGAAATGGGACGCTTCCATCATGTTCCAGGGCAGTTCAAGGTACGACATCACGACGTACAACAACCATCCGTTCTGCGACAATCAGCATTTCGGTTATGGCATTGTCCAGTACATCGCTGACGACCACTGGTCTTGGGACAACAATAACAAGGACGCCAAGTACCCAAGGCTCACGACGGTTCCATCAGACAACAACACCCAGGCATCCACGCTGTACATGCACGACGCCTCATTCGTCCGTCTGAAGAACGCCGAAATCGGATTCACCTACAAGTTCGTGCGTTTCTACCTCCAGGGCAACAACCTGTTCTACATTTCCAAGTTCAAGTACTGGGATCCGGAGAAAGGCCGCGGCAACGGTCTGTCATACCCGCTCCAGCGCACCGTGAAGGCAGGTTTCCAGTTCAATTTCTAATCATTTATGAATATGAAGAAGATTTTTATCATACTCTCCTGTGTCTTGGGAATGGCGACCTCATGCGACTTCCTTGATGTAATTCCAAGCGGCAAGGCCACAGAGGACGACCTTTTCAAGACCCACGTGCAGGCCGACAACTTCGCCGCCTCGCTCTACTACTATATGCCTAACAGATGGTACTTCCAGTCCTCGCTTGAGATGTGCGGAGGTGGCGACATGGTGTCAAGTTTCTATGGCTCAGTGTACTACTTCAAATGGAAGTCCCTTGTTTTCAACAATCAGGAGACTCCGTCCAACACCTACGTGGCGATGTGGTCCACAACCTGCAAAAAGGCTTCAGGAGCCGTGTCCTACAACGTGTGGGGCGGAATCCGCAACGCATACCTCCTTCTTGAGAACATCGACAAGGTGCCGGACGCAAGCCAGGAAGAAAGGAACCGCTGGAGAGGAGAGGCCTACTGGAACATAGCGTACATGCACCAGACCCTTCTTGAATATTACGGCCCGATCGTCATTGTTGACCACCTCATCGGCCTTCAGGAAGACATCAACTACGCCCGCAAGCCTTATCTTGAGTGCGTGCAGTTCATCTCCGATATGTACGACAAGGCTGCGGAGTACCTTCCGACATCATATTCATCAAACTTCCTCGGCCGCGCGACAAAGACTACCGCCAAGGCTCTCAAGTCACGTCTCTGGCTTCAGGCCGCGTCCCCGATGGTCAACGGCAACTCCGAGTGGTATGCTGACTTCAAGAACAACGACGGCACGCCGCTGATGCCTCTTGAATATGACAAAGAACTCTGGAGGAAGGCTATGGACGCAGCCAAGGACGCTATCCTGCAGGGTGAGGCGGACGGATTCCAGCTCTACGCCCCAAGCAAAGAGACAGACACCTTCGAAAAAGGCTACGAGAACTACAGGGCGGCGTTCCTCGGCGGTGACGCCAACGCTTTCTACAATGAGTACGAGCACCTCTTCTGCTATGCGGCACAGGGAAACATCTCCTACAACATCAAGAATATGGCTCCTCGCACAGGATACTCATCCTACAGCCGCGAGGGATGGCGTGGATATTTCGTGCCAACGTTCGAGGCCGTGGAGTGTTTCCTCTCCAAAAACGGGCTTCCTATGGAGGTCGATCCTGAGACCAAGAACGCGATTCAGAATCCGACCCAGTTGGTTGACGCTCCGGGCTACCCAGGAGAGAAGACATCCATCCTCCACATAAACAGAGAGCCAAGATTCTACGCCTCCGTCGGTTATGACCGTGGATCATACGATCTCAACGGCGAGACCTTCATGCTCAAGTGCCGTCGTGGTGAAGAGCAGCAGAACGACGGGAACACTGGCAATGAATATCAAGGCTGCACAGGTTACTATGTCAAGAAGTGGATCCATAAGTCCAACAACTTTGACAACACCTCAAAGTCATTCACTTACCACAAATTCGCATTCCCGTACATCCGTTTCGCGGAGCCTTATCTGGATTTCGTGGAGGCCTATGTACAGTATTACGGCAAGATTGACGGAGAGGCACTGACCTACATCAACAAGGTCAGGAACCGTGCCGGACTTCCGAACTTCGAGGATTCATGGGCCAAGGTCGGCGGCCTTCCTACAGGCCAGACACTGCTTGACGCGGTTATCAGGGAACGTCTCAGCGAGTTCGCCTTCGAAGGCAGGTGGTTCTACGACCTGAGGAGATACAAAGTCGTTCAGAACATTCTCCAGAACAGGCCACGTTCATGGAACATCGCAGGCAAGACGGCCGAGGATTACTACAAGATCACCGAGGCCTACGAGACTGACTCCAGAACGTTCACCGCTCCGAAGAACTACTGGCTGGCCATTCCGCAGGAACAGCTCACCATCAACAGCAATCTCGTCCAGAACCCTGGATATTAACAGATTCGATTTCGGGAGAGCAGGAAGGCGGTGTCCTTCCTGCTCTTCGTTAATGATCATGGCCATAAGCAGACCGGAAAGACAACTTTGTAATGATTGATTATCAACTTGTTTCCGACGTTTTACTAATACGGTCACTTATACTCAAACATATTCCAATGAAAAATTTTATCGGAAAATTCTGCGTCTGTGTCTTTGCCGCCATTGGTCTGGCGACAGCTTGCACCAAGTCAGACAAAAACGAAGAAGAGGTGCAGTTCTCCGTCTACGATGAATCCGGCGAGACTCCGGGATCGGTTGACTTCGAGGCGAAAGGGAAAAATGAATATTCACTGCGCGTGATGTCCAACGCCCCGTGGAGTCTTGAGGTAAAAGGTGCTGACTGGATCACGGCCAGTCCTCTTTCCGGGGAGAAAGGCGCAAGGCAGGTAAAGGTCAACATCGCAAAGAACGAGACCCTCGAGGCGAGGTCGGGAGACCTTGTGTTCACATGCAAGACGAAATCCGTTTCCATCACCATCAACCAGAAGAAAGGCTCCAACGACGGAGAGATCATCGTCCCTCCGACACCTCCAAACGTGCCTGAGGCCGACCTGCTGGATCTGATATTCAAAAACGACGGGACAGCGATCGACAATTCCGATTCCAAGATGCCGGTGACAACGGTTCCGGGATCATCGGCCGTGAATTATTTCAATGAAGCATATTCCAGATACGCCGCGCATTTCAGCCATACGCTCGGCGATGCTATGAGCGCCGGATACTACAAGATTGACTACACCAAGGATCAGAAATTCAGGAACGCGCTTGCGGACGGGCACTCCATGGAGATTGTGTTCAGGATGGATGCCCCGGCCAACGGGCTGGAGATCAAGCCATTCAGCTCGATGCAGAGCGGCGGGACCGGCTTCCTGATCACAGACAAAAGCAGAGGCAAGGACATCACCTTCCTGCCAAACGTCAGTTCGAACGGGAAATCAAGCTGGAAATGGACTCACTCTAACATAACTCCGGAAGTCGGCCGTTACTATCATGTCATCGGAGTCTGGAGCAAGCAGGCCGGAAAATCCTACATCTATGTCAACGGAGAGCTGAAAGGTGAGGCAGAAGCGGCAGGAAACCTGAACTTCCCTACCGAGGGCAGCACATGGTTCTGTGTAGGCGGCGACCCTAACGGAGCGTCCGGAGCGCACAGCGGATTCAACGGAGATGTGGTTGTGGCGAGAATTTACGGCAATGTCCTCAGCGCCAAGGATGTGGCCGAACTTTACAAGGTGGTCAAAAACGACATGAAACCGGAAGTCATCTCGATAAGCGGCCTGACATTGCTTCCTAACGCCAATGTCAAGCCTGGATGCGGGTTCCACGTGTACGCCAAGGGCTTCAAGAGCGGAGACCGCATCAAGCTGGAATCCATGAGCAGTGAGTCTCTGTCATATTCATGCACCACGACATACGGGGAAGGCTTCCTGAAGATTCGTATTCCGGATGACTTCAGAGCCGGAAAATACCGCCTTGTACTCGGCAGAGGAGAGACGCAGTACCCTTTGGGCTCATCTGAGTTCAATGTTGTAAGCGATCTTAAGAACTTTTACAACACAAAGGTTGTGGCGCACCGAGGTTATCATCATGGCAACGCCGCGGAAAACTCGGTGGCGTCTTTGGCCGAAGCCCAGAAACTCGGGGTGTATGGATCCGAGTTCGACATCTATGTCACAACAGACGGAGTGCCGGTGATATACCACAACCCTACATTCAAAGGTAACGAGGTTCCCGAGGACGCCAAATATAAAGGTTGGAGACTCGACTCGAGAAGTTACGATGAGATCAAGGACTACAAACTCGCCAACGGGGAGCCTCTTCCTACGCTTGACGACTATCTGAACCAGGCAAAGCTTTACCCGAACGTGAAGCTGATCATAGAGATAAAGAATCACAACACGACCAGGAAGACAATGGCCGCGGCGAAAACCTGTGTGGATGCCGTAAAGGCCAAAGGTTTGCAGAACCAAGTTGAATACATAGCCTTCAGTTACGAGGCGTGCAAGAGACTCGTGGAACTTGCACCGGAAGCGACTGTGCAGTATCTCAACGGCGACAAGGCTCCGTCGGTTGTCATGGCAGACGGCATAAAAGGCATCGACTACTCCTACAGCAAACTTACGGACGCTTGGATCAAGGAGGCGAACGAGCTAGGAATGACTGTCAATGTCTGGACGGTCAACAACGTCAGCGATATGCTCAACTTCATCTCAAAAGGTGTCAGCCTCATCACCACAGACAAACCTGTGGAGGCCATGGAACTTCTCTCAAAACCATTCGTAACCGAGGAATAAAAGGGAAGAATAATATAGAACGCAGAGGGCTCTTTCAGGCATATTCATCGCCCGAAAGAGCCTTGTTTCATTGTTCCGGCCATAGGATATTCGCCACAAATCCGCAGAAATCGCCACTTAAAGCGTGGCACCGACTACTCCAAGGGCATATTCACCACTAAATTTTTGGGTGGTTCGGTCATATTCATATTTTTGTCCAAGAACACTTAAACATTTCAGTGAATTTATGAGAATCATCGGTACAGGAAGCGCGCTTCCAAAAAAGGTCGTGACAAACGACATGCTCGCGGGATTTCTGGACACCAGCGATGAGTGGATCTACCCACGCACAGGAATCAAGACAAGGCATGTGATCACAGACGAGAATCTGGAGGATCTCGGAACCGACGCCGTGCGGAAAGCTCTTGAGATGTCCAGACTGAAGGTCGAAGATATAGATCTCTTCATTGTCTCCAACGTTGTCTCTGAATATATAACCCCAGGCATGAGCTGCATCATCGGAGAGAAGCTCGGGCTCAAATGCCCCATGTTTGACATCAACTGCGCCTGCCCGGGATTTGTCTATGCCTTGGACATGGCAGAGACATACTACAAGGCCGGCAAGATCAAAAACGCGATTGTGGCGTGCGTCGAGGAACCGACCAGAATGGCCAGTTGGAAAGACCGCGGAACGTGCGTGCTTTTCGGGGACGGAGCCGGCGCGGTCGTGCTGACCGAAGGCGACAACATCAAAGGCACAAAATTACACGCCGAACCGTCAAAAGAAGAGATCTGGCAGACCAGGACTCTTGTGGACACCCCGTACATAACCAAGAAAGAGGAAAGCGTCCCGATGCAGATGAAAGGGCGCGAGGTATTCAAGTTTGCCGTGAAAGCATGCACGGAAGGCGTGCAAAGCCTTCTGGACGAGGTGGGAATAGACAAGAGCGATGTCGCCTACTTCATGATACATCAGGCCAACCAGAGAATAATCGACTCCATCATCAGCTTCATGGGACAGCCGGCGGTGAAGTTCCCGGTCAACATCACAGACCACGGCAATTCATCATCGGCCTCCTGCCCAATCCTTCTGGACGAGTGCAACAGGAAGGGAATGTTCAAAAAGGGAGATATTCTGGTCTTTAGTGCCTTTGGCGCCGGTTTGCTTTCGGGAGCGGCCGTAGTGGAATGGTAATCTGAACATTAATTAGTATATTTGCAGTAATATGATAAAGAGTATTATTTGTGACCTGCTCGGAATCGAGCACCCTATATTCCAAGGAGGAATGGCTTGGATCGCGGATGCGAAACTGGCCGCCGCTGTCTCAAATGCCGGCGGACTAGGCCTGATCTCCTCCATCAATTTCGGCACGGAAGCCGTAAGGGAGGAAATCCGCAAATGCAAGACCCTCACCGATAAACCATTCGGTGTCAACATTATGCTTCAGGCTCCGAACGCAGGAGAAGTCGCTGACATGATCATTGAAGAGGGAGTCAAGATAGTGACAACCGGGGCCGGATCTCCGGCCGCCTACATGGAGAAATGGAAGGCCGCTGGAATCAAGGTGATCCCTGTCGTGGCTTCCGTCGCCTACGCCCTCAAGATGCAGGAGCTTGGAGCGACGGCCGTTGTCGCCGAAGGAGCCGAGTCCGGAGGACACATCGGGGATATCCATACAATGGCGCTTGTGCCGCAAGTGGTTGACGCCCTTGACATACCGGTACTTGCCGCGGGCGGAATATTCGATGGCCGGGGTGTCGCGGCCGCTTTCATGCTTGGCGCGAAAGGAGTCCAGGTGGGAACGAGATTCCTCATCGCCGACGAATGCCATATTCACGAAAACTACAAGGCCAGGTTGATAGCCGCATCCGATGTCAGCACCATGGTGACAGGCAAGTCGCTTGGAGACGCTGTCCGAGGCCTCAAGACCCCGTTCGCGAAGAAATTCTTCAAGATGGAATATGATCCGGCCGTTCCTAAGGAAGAGGTTCTGAAGTTCGGCACCGGATCAATGCGCAAGGCAGTCTTCGACGGTGACCTTGCGGGCGGCAGTTTCCTCGCAGGTGAGGTGGCGGGCATGATAAAGAAGAAAGAGACCGCAAGGGAGATTGTGGAAGACCTCATGGACGGAGCGGAGAAGCTGCTCGCCGGGGCTCCGGAACTTCTGGCTTAATTTAATGATTATAAAGGATAAAACATGAATAAAAGAGTAGTTATAACAGGAATGGGAGTCATCTCCCCTGTAGGAAACGATGTAAACACGTTCTGGGACAATCTGTGCAACGGAGTGTGCGGAATCGAGTCCATCAAGGCTTTTCCGACCGACAACCTGCCGGTCGGAATCGCCGGAATCATAAAGGACTTCAAGGCTGAGGAATATGGAATGGACAAACCTTTTATCAGGAAGCAGGACCTCTTCACCCAGTACGGTGTCGCCGCGGCCTATCAGGCCATGAAGCAATCCGGCCTTGCCTCGCAGGGTGAAGGCCAGAACATTGATCCATTCAGGCTCGGAGTCTATTTCGGCTCAGGAATCGGAGGATTCGCCACCCAGTACAGGGAAATCGCCAAGATGATCGAAGACCCTTCAGGCCAATGGATCTCACCGTTGTTCATCCCGACGATGATCTCCAACATAGCGGCCGGCCACATTGCGATCATGCACCACGCCGAAGGCCCTTGCCTTGACATCGTGACCGCCTGCGCCACGTCCACGAACGCTATGGGAGAGGCATTCCGCGCCATCAGGAACGGCTATGCCGACGCGATCATCACCGGAGGCTGCGAGAACGCCACAATTCCAATCGGAATCGTAGGCTTCGCCAACGCCAAGGCACTTTCGAGAGCCACCGACCCTAAATACGCATCGCTTCCGTTCAACGCCAACCGCGCCGGATTCGTCATGGCGGACGGCTCAGCGGCACTCGTGCTTGAGGAATATGAGCACGCCAAGGCGCGCGGAGCACAGATTCTCGGCGAGATGGTCGGCTACGGCAACACCTGCGATGCCTATCATTCAACAGCCCCGAGGCCTGACGGAACCACCCAGGCGAAGTGCATCGAACTCGCCCTTGAGGAGGCCGGATTCGACAAGGAGAATGACAACCTTTACATAAACGCCCACGGAACCGGCACAAAACTGAACGATGTCGCCGAGACCCTTGCCTACAAGAACGCCCTCGGAGACTTCGCCTACAAGGCTCACATCAGTTCGATCAAGTCCATGACCGGACACATGTTCGGAGCCGCCGGAGCTGCCGAGGCGATCGCCACGGTGCTCGCCCTTCGTGACGGAATCTGTCCTCCTACCATCAATCTGGACACCCCGGATCCGGAGTGTGATCTCGACTACACCCCTAACAAGGCCGTCAAGACAGACCTGACGCTCGGAATCTCTGATTCGTTCGGATTCGGCGGACATGACGCATGCGTGGCCTTCAGAAAGTGCGAAGGCTGAATCGGGAATATTCATCATTTAGACGACGGATGATATGAATAAGGAAGAAATCAAACAATTCCTGCCTCACCGTGAGCCCATGCTCCTCATCGAGGAGGCTCACATCGACGAGAACGGTGTGGCACACTCCCAATACAGAATCAAGGAAGACGAGTTCTTCACGAGAGGACATTTCCCTGGAAATCCGATAGTTCCGGGCGTAATCCAGTGCGAGATCATGGCACAGAGCTGTGCGATTCTTGTCAAGGATGAGATTCCCGGGCACATCACCCTCTACGCCGGGCTGGACAAGGTCCGTTTCAAGAATCCGGTAAAGCCGGGAGACCTGTGCGAGGTGACAGCCACTTTGGACGAGAGAAGAGGCAATCTGTTCTTCTGCTCCGCCAAACTGGAAGTGGGCGGCAAGCTTTGCTGCAGGGGAACCCTCAGTTTCGCATTGGTACCTATTGAATAATGGAATATAGACGACTGGAGGAAGAGGAGTTCAAGGATCTGGAATCCAGAATCCTCTACGAGGACAATCACATCCTTGTCTTCAACAAAAGGTCAGGAGAGATTGTCCAGGCAGACAAGACCGGGGACGAGTGCCTCGCGGAGACTCTGAAAGCCTTCATCGCCCAAAGAGATGACAAGCCGGGCAAGGTGTATGTCGGGATTCCGCATCGCCTTGACCGGCCTGTCAGTGGTATAACCGTCTTCGCAAAGACCTCAAAGGCTCTTTCCAGACTATCGGAGATGTTCCGGTCCGGGAATATTCACAAAACGTACTGGGCCTTGTGCTGCAAAGCGCCTGAGATAAAGTCGGCGGAACTGGATGATTGGCTTGTGCGCAACGAGAAGATGAACAAGAGCTTCATCGCCAAAAGTGGAGAGAAGACACCCGGAGCGAAACTCGCGAAACTGATCTACACCCACCTTAGAGACACTGAAAGATATTCCTTGATTGAGGTTCACTTGCTCACGGGAAGACATCATCAGATCCGCTGCCAACTGGCCGGAATCGGGTGTGTCATCAAAGGAGACTTGAAATATGGCGCGCCCCGCTCCAATCCAGACGGAGGAATATGCCTGCATTCACATGAGGTAAGATTCGTGCACCCGGTCAAAAAGGAAGAGATGGACATAATCGCCCCTCCTCCTTCATCATGGAGGATCTGACGCTCATCTTTTTTCACGTTCCTCTATGTAGGCCTGAAGCCATTCTGTAGGAGTCTTTCCGGTGTTCACCTTGAACGACATGTTGAAAGACACGGCGGTGTGGAATCCTGACATTTCCGAAACCTCGCCGATTTTCAGCCTCGGATCCTCCTTGAACAATTCAATCGCCCTCTGCACCCTGTAATAATTCACGAACTGCCGGAAATTGCGGCCGGACAGAATGTTTATAGTCTTTGACAGATACAGCTTGTTAGTGAACATAAGATCTGCCAGGCTCGTCATGTCAAAAGTCTGGTCCAGATAAGGCCTTTTCTCCTCCATATACATCACGACCCTCTTGTAAAGGTTGTTCATCTTTCTGTCCTCCTCGGCCTTCTCTATGTATGATGTCCTCAGGTTGCCTTTGATGATGTCTTTTATCCTCTTCTCTGTGGCGCGTTTAAGGACGAAGGTCCTGCCTGTCATCGCCCGAAGGTACAGAACGGCGTAAAGCGCGAGGAACATTATCAGAGACACCGCTGAAAGGATGCCCTTCAGATGTCCGGCTGACACCATGGCGGACAAGAAAAACAGCCCTGTCACCATGAAGGAGATGGAATAGAGGAACCTTGAATATTCCTCCACATTGTGCCAGACCGCAGTGTTCCTGAACATCGCCCTTATTCCGGAAAACCGGCAGTAGGCCATATACAGGAAATATAAGAGCACAAACAAGAGCATAGGCACGAATGAGCACACGACACGTTGGCATCTGAAATTCAACGCGCCGGTAGGCTTGCAGCCAAAGCACAAAACGGTGAAAAAACCGAACAGCAACAAGCACACAGTCGCTTTCAATGATGTGTCGGGCTTCTCGAACGAACACGGGCACATCACGAGTATGGCTGTGACGAAGGAGAGATCGACCACCATTCCGGAAGATTCAAGCGGGCGCGGCAGAACCAGTTCGGTCAGGATCAAAGCCAGCCCTCCTGCCGATGACATCAGGCGGAGGGCATACCTTGAGGAACGGTTGTCCCTGTTAACTTTTAAGTCATAAACCATGAATATGGACAACTCAAGGATAATTAGAACTGTAATGAAAATCGTCATCTGGTCAATAGTTAGTTTCGGCAAGATAACAATAAAAAGCCCCCGGACGGTGGTTTGTCCGGGGGTATGAAGTAAAAGTTGTGTTTTCTTTTTGAGAAACTAACTTTTCTTTGCACCTTTTATGGAGTCAAAGCCTTGGCCATAGACACCGCTCACCGAAGAAATGGACAGGAAGGCGTCGGAGTCCACACGCTTGATGGACTTCAACAGAAGATTCAGGTCAGTCTTTCTGGTGATGACCATAAGTACGGAGGCAGGTTTCTTGGTGTACCAGCCTTCGCCGTTCAGAACGGTCACTCCCCTGTGAAAATCCTTGGCTATCATGTCGGCGATTTCCTCGAAATGTCTTGACAGGATGAACAGCTGGACACTCTGCTTGGATCCCGAAAGATACAAATCTACAACATAGCCGTTGACGGTGACGATGATCATGCCGTAGACTGCAATGGAGAACTTGGCGTCGAAAGGGATAGCCTGACCATCAGCTCCGAATGAAGGAAACAACAGCGAGGATGCAATGATGAACACATCAATCGTAAGGATGATGCGCCCCGGGGATATATTCCTGAACTTCGTGATGATCATTGCTATGATGTCCGTCCCTCCTGTGCTTCCGCCCTGCGAGATGGACATGCCTATCCCCACCCCGGCCATCGAGCCGCCTATTATCGAACACATCAGTTTTCCGTTCGACAACGCGAAATCCTGAATGATAGTCTCCGGAATAATGGATTGGAACACATTCAGACAGACCGACGCAAGAATTATGGCATACACTGTCTTCGCGCCGAACGACGGGCCGATGATGATAACCGAGATTATCAGCAACACCGTGTTGATCACAAAATAAGAGTAACCCATCTTGATGCCGGTGGCGTACTGGATGATGGCGCTAATACCGGAGACACCGCCTCCGATAAGATTGTTAGGAGTCAGGAATATCGCCCACCCCACTGTGTAGATGACGATGCCGAGGGTGATCAGGAGATATTCCTTAATGCCCCTCAGGATTGTCGAAGAACCTATTGTCATAGATTATTTCAATACAAAGTTCACTATCTTGCCAGGCACGACAATCACCTTGATGATGTTCTGTCCGCCTACGTATTTGGCAGTTTGCTCCATTTCCCGAATCTGAGTCTCGACCTCCTTTGGTGAGAGCGACTTAGGAAGTTCCACAGTGAAACGCATCTTGCCGTTGAAGGAAACCGGATAGGTCACGTTGTCCTCCGCTGCGAGAGCAGCATTGAACTCAGGGAAATGGGCGTAGGTGATGCTTTCGTTGTGACCGAGCACAGACCAAAGCTCCTCAGCGATGTGCGGAGTGAACGGAGAAAGCATTATTGTCAGTGGTTCAAGAATCTCACGCTTGTGGCACTTGAGTCCCACCAGATCATTCAGGGCGATCATGAACGCGCTGACTGTCGTGTTGAATGAGAAGTGCTCGATGTCGTCCTGCTCCTTCGCGATCAGTTTGTGCAGAACCTTGAGCTCGGCAGGAGTGGCCTTCTCATCGGTGATGAGGCAGTTGTCCCCATCGAAGAAGAGTCTCCAGAACTTGCGCAAGAATCTGTTCACGCCATCTATACCCTTTGTGTCCCAAGGCTTTGACTGCTCAAGAGGTCCGAGGAACATCTCGTAAAGGCGGAGGGTGTCGGCACCGTAGTCATCACAGATCTTGTCCGGATTGACAACGTTGAACATCGACTTGCTCATCTTCTCCACAGCCCAGCCGCAGACATATTCACCGTTCTCAAGAATGAACTCGGCATCGGCGAATTCCGGTCTCCAAGCCTTGAACGCCTTCAGGTCGAGTTTGTCGTTGTGGACGATGTTGATGTCCACGTGAATCTCGGTGGTCTCGTATTGGTCCTTCAGGCCGAGCGACACGAACTTGTTGGTTCCGACAATCCTGTAGACGAAGTTGGAGCGTCCTTGAATCATGCCCTGGTTGACCAGCTTGCGGAACGGCTCATCCTCACAGACATAGCCAAGGTCGTAGAGGAACTTGTCCCAGAAGCGTGAATATATCAGGTGCCCCGTAGCGTGCTCTGTACCACCGATGTACAGATCCACGTCACGCCAATATTCATCAACCTTCCTGTCAACAAGGGCATCGTTGTCGTGAGGATCCATGTAGCGCAGATAGTAAGCGCTGGATCCGGCGAAGCCCGGCATGGTGCTGGTTTCGAGAGGATAGCCATCGTAAGTCCAATCTTTTGCCCTTGCGAGAGGCGGTTCTCCGCTCTCTGTAGGCTTGAACTCGGTGATCTCAGGGAGCGTGAGAGGCAGTTTCTCAAACGGAACCGAAGTCGGGATGCCGTCCTTGTAGTAGATCGGGAACGGCTCACCCCAGTACCGCTGGCGGCTGAAGATCGCGTCACGGAGACGGTAGTTGACCTTCCTGTGGCCAAAGCCCTGTTTCTCAACATATTCAATGGCAGCAGGGATGGCCTCCTTGACATCCAGTCCGTTAAGGAATCCGGAATTGATCATCTTGCCTTCCTTCGCGTCAAAGCTTTCCTCGCTGACATCGCAGCCCTCTATCAGAGGAATGATCGGCAGGTTGAACTTCTTCGCGAACGCATAGTCGCGGCTATCGTGGGCAGGAACAGCCATGATGGCGCCTGTGCCATAACCAGCGAGAACATATTCAGAGATCCAGATCGGGACTCTGTCGCCGGTCATCGGGTTCACTCCGTAGGAGCCGCTGAACACGCCCGTTACGGTCTTGGTCTGGGCGATCCTCTCGCGCTCGGTCTTTTTCTTAACTGCAGCAAGATATTCATCCACAGCCTCTTTCTGCTCCGGAGTTGTCAGAAGCGACACCAGATCGCTCTCAGGTGCCAACACCATGAATGTCACGCCGAACATCGTGTCAGCGCGGGTTGTGAATATGGTCACGTCGTGCTCCGTCTCACCATTGTAGCACTTGAACACGGCCTCGCAGCCGTTTGATTTCCCGATCCAGTTGCGCTGCATCTCCTTGAGGGAGTCAGTCCAGTCGATCTTGTCCAGACCTTCCAGAAGCCTTCCGGCATAGGCCGAAACCCTGAGCTGCCACTGCTTCATCTTCTTCTGCTCGACAGGGAAACCTCCACGGACGGAAAGGCCGTCCTTCACCTCGTCGTTGGCCAGCACGGTTCCAAGTCCGGCGCACCAGTTCACCGCTGTCTCTCCTTGATAGGCAATGCGGTAGTTCATCAAGGCGTCAGACTTCTCTTTCTCTGAATATGCCTGCCATTGCTCAGCCGTGAATGGCTCATGTTCTGTACATGCGGCGTTGACAGCGGCGCTTCCACCCTTCTCAAAGGCGGCGATAAGGCCCTCAATCGGACGGGCTTTCTGAGCATCATTATCGTACCATGACCCGAACATCTTCAGGAAAGCCCACTGTGTCCACTTGTAGTAGGCAGGATCGCAGGTGCGGATCTCACGGCTCCAGTCATAGGAGAAGCCGATCCTGTCCATTTGCTGGCGGTAACGGTTGATGTTGTTCACCGTCGTGACCTCCGGATGCTGCCCGGTCTGGATCGCATACTGCTCAGCGGGAAGGCCGAAAGCGTCATACCCCATCGGATGAAGCACATTGAAGCCTTTAAGTCTCTTGTAGCGGGAATATATGTCGCTGGCGATGTAGCCCAGCGGATGGCCGACGTGCAGACCCGCTCCCGAAGGATATGGGAACATGTCCAGAACATAGAACTTCGGCTTGGAAGGATCCTCCTTCGTCTTGAAAGTGCCGTTCTGTGCCCAGTAGGCCTGCCACTTTTTCTCAATTTTCCTGAAATCGTAGTCCATTTTATTACTGTGTTTTACTGATATTCATGTTTTTTCAGTCCAAAACTTCCCTTCTTTTCAAGGCGGAACTCCACATAGAGCGACATTCTGGACTTGACCTTCTTGCCCATCAGCCAGCCAGGTTTCCAATCCGGTGACGCGCTGATGATCCTCACGGCCTCGGCGTCCAGAAGCGGGTCAACCCCTTTGAGCACCTTCACGTCACGCACCTTGCCCTTCTCGTCGATCACGAAATCCACAAGGACGCGCCCCTGGATTCCGTCCTTCACAGCCTCCTTAGGATATTTCATGTAGGTGTAGACCCATTTTTCAAGAAAGACCCGAGGGTCGCGGCTTCCGAGGAACGACGGACGGTAGTCACAATCGTAATAAGGCACTACCGAGTCATCGCCATTGGATTTGGTCAGCCCAGACAGGTCCGAAGGATTGAAAATCGGCTTAGGGCCGTTGATGAGAGCCACAGAGTAGTTATAAACATATTCAAGTTCCCTCTCCATCGTGTCATAGTCGATGATCGACTGCGTGTCACGTTCGGTTCCATATTCAGGATAACGCCCTGTGGTGAAATAGATCGACGGAATTTCTTTGTCGTAGAACGCCCGGTGGTCGGAAGGATAAGGCTCCTGTGCCGTCAAGGTGGGAAGAATCGGCTGAAGCTGGCTTGCCATGGACTTGACAATCTCATTCATGTCGGCGTTGGAGGAAGTGTAGGCATAGAATCCGTCTCCCCCGGTGCCCACCATGTCCAGATTTATCATCGCGTCGATGTCCGCAACATCGGAAAACGCCCTGTTCAGAAAGTACCACGAGCCGGCGTAAGTCTGCATAGATGCTCCGAAGGCCACGAACAGCACCGAACGTCCCAGAAGCGGACTATTGGTCTGCAGCATCCGCGCCAGCTCAAGCATCATCGCAAGTCCAGAGGCGTTGCCATTGGCTCCGTAATACGTCCGCCCGACTGTCCGCCCATCTATGGTCATCGTGTCAGCACCTTGGTTATCCATCCTGGCTCCAATCACTATATATTTATTTCTCAGCGTTTTGTCTCCTCCTTGAATGAAAGCGATGACATTGCGTGAGGTCAACGTGTCACCATCCTCCTGACGGACTCCGAACACATCGCCATCCTTTCCGGACAGCACATCCACTCCATATTTCTTGAATATTTCAGTGACATATTCCGCTGTCATCCTCTCGCCCTCGGAACCGGCCTTACGCCCCTCCATGACAGCCGCCGAGATGGTCGAGACGTGTTCCTTCATAGCTCGGACTGTCTCGCTGTTGTTCAAGTCCGCGTACGATGGCCCGTTCATGAACTGAGCATTCACCGGGATGATCGCGGCGAAGATGGCCGAAATGATCGTGATTTTTCCTTTCATCATTGTTTCCTTTCTAAAATCCACGCGCCCTTAGGACAAAAATCCTGCCTTTGAATATCCTCAAGCGACTTCTTGGCCTGAGACTCATCGTCTGTAGGGCACACACCCACGGCCGTGCTGTTCCTGAATGTGAGAAGTTCTCCTTTGTAGCCCTTCGCCGCTATCTCCTCGACATACCGCTCGGCATTTTCTTTGCTGGAGAAAGAGCCCAGAATTATGCAGAAACGGTAACGATGATTGGCAAGACGCACAGAATCAGCGGCCGCAAGCGAGTCGGCGACGGCCTTCCGGACCTTTTCCAGCGAATCCTGACGGACACGCCGCGCCTCCTCTTCCTGACGTATGGACTCAGCCTTGGCCTCAATCCATTCGGAATCAGGCCGTCCGGCGAGCCTCCTGAAGAAGTCGCAGCCCGTCACCGCGGTGGCGACGAGGACGATGATCGCTATTGTCAGAAACGCATTTTTCATAACTTACAAAGTTAGCAAAATTCCACCCTCTTCAAAAATATAATTTTAGATAAGAAATAAGTATATTTGTAAACTATAAATTACGATAACATTATGGCAAGAGAAATCAAGTTTTCCCTGGTTTACAGGGATATGTGGCAGTCATCCGGCAAGTACGTTCCCCGTGTGGACCAGCTTGTGGAGGTCGCCCCGGCCATCATTGATATGGGCTGCTTCGACCGCGTCGAGACCAACGGAGGCGCATTCGAGCAGGTGAACCTTCTTTTCGGCGAGAACCCTAACGTGGCGGTACGCCGCTGGACCGCCCCTTTCCACAAGGCCGGCATCCAGACCCACATGCTCGAAAGAGGCCTCAACGCCCTCAGAATGAACCCGGTTCCGGCAGATGTCAGGGAACTGATGTTCAAGGTGAAGAAAAAGCAGGGAACTGACATTTCCCGCTCGTTCTGCGGCCTTAACGACCACCGGAACCTGCGCCGCTCCGTCGAGTTCGCAAAGAAAGGAGGAATGATCTCGCAGGTGGCGCTTTCCATCACCAACTCCCCTGTCCACACCGTTGAATATTACATGGGCATCGTCGACAAGGTTGTTGAATATGGAGCCGACGAGATCTGCCTCAAGGACATGGCGGGAATCGGCCGTCCGACCTTCCTCGGCCAACTCACCCGCGACATAAAAAAGAAATACCCGCATATTCTGGTACAGTACCACGGCCACTCGGGCCCGGGTTTCGCCCCGGCGTCTATGCTGGAGGTCGCCCGCGCCGGAGCCGACTACCTTGACGTGGCTGTTGAGCCGCTCTCTTGGGGCAAGGTACACCCGGATGTCATCACGATCAGGGAGATGCTGAAGGCCGACGGATTCCTTGTCAAGGATCTGAATATGGACGCCTATATGGAAGTGCGCCGTCTCACGCAGAAGTTCATCGACGACTTCCTCGGCTACTGGATCAACCCTTCCAACGCCAAGATGAGTTCGCTGCTCGTGGGCTGTGGCCTACCGGGCGGAATGATGGGATCGATGATGGCCGACCTCAAGGGTTTCCAGGGCGCGATCAACGCCGCCGAGAGGGCTCATGGCCGTCCTGAAATCAGCCTTGACACATTGATGGTCAAATTGTTCCAGGAGGTTGAATATGTTTGGCCACGCCTCGGCTACCCGCCACTCGTGACCCCGTTCAGCCAGTACACGAAGAACACGGCGCTGATGAATCTGCTGAATCTGCTGAACGGCAAGCCTCGCTGGACCACCATCGACAAGGACACTTGGAATATGATCCTTGGCAAGATGGGCCGTCTTCCTGGCGAGCTTGCTCCGGAGATCGTGGATCTTGCAAAGCAGAAAGGTCTGGAGTTCTACACAGGAGACCCTCAGGAAATGTACCCGGACGAGCTGCCTAAGTTCCGCCAGATGATGAAGGAAGAGGGCTGGGACGAAGGTCAGGACGAGGAGGAGCTCTTCGAGTTCGCGATGCACGAGCGCCAGTACAGGGACTTTAGGAGCGGCATCGCCAAGCAGCGTTTCAACGCCGAGCTGGCCGACCTCAAGGCCAAGGCGAACGCCCCGATCGAGGTCGTGCGCCCTGTAGTCGAGATGCCTAAGTTCGATGTCGATGAATATGCCAAACGCTATCCTCACGCCGTTCCTGTCCAGGCTCCGGCCAAAGGCCAGCTTCTCTGGCAGGTCGATGTGGAGGACGATTCCGCCGCTCCGATAGCCGGGACCGAGGTCAAGGCCGGCGAGGGCATCGGATTCGTGCAGACATATTACGGAATGGAGGAGCTCGTTCCCGCTGTTGACGGTCGCATCGTGGCCATTCTCGGCAAGCAGGGGGACAAGGTAGCCAAAGGTGAGATCGTCGCCTTTGTCGAAGGTTCCGCCGACGCTGCCAAGTAATGAATATTCACAAAGATCTGAAAACCCTTTCTCCGGGCACTTCGATGGTTGGTGAGCATTGCCGAACCACAAGCTCTGTGTCCGGAGAAATTTTAGTCGCTTCATCGGTCTCAGATCTGTCCTCCCCGGTCGCTGAGCCTGCCGAAGCGACTTATTGTAACGACTCCGTTGCTTCGATGATTGGTGAGCCTTGTCGAACCACAAGATCAGCGACCGAATTATTCCAAGACGCTGGTTTACCTCCCATAGAGCTACATCCTTTCGAGCCGTTCCTGCCAGTCAATGCCAAAGTGCTGATGCTCGGGAGTTTTCCTCCGCAATCCAAACGCTGGAGCATGGAGTTCTACTACCCGAATTTCATCAACGACATGTGGCGGATTCTTGGCCTGATTTTCTTCGGTGACAAGAACCGTTTCGTGGACGTTGCCGCCAAGAAGTTCAAACTGGAGGACATTGTCGATTTCTGCACCAAGGTCGGCATAGCGATGTACGACACAGCCACAGCTGTCCGTCGCCTGAAAGACAATGCCTCAGACAAGTTTCTGGAGGTAGTCACCCCGACTGACATCCCGGCTCTGCTAAGGGAAATCCCTCAATGCAAAGCCATTGTCACGACTGGAGAGAAGGCCACCGAAACCCTGTGCAAAACATTCGGAGCTAATGCGCCGACTACGGGAGAATATTCAGAATTCCTCTTTGAGAATCGCTCGCTGCGTCTCTACCGCATGCCATCCTCATCCCGCGCCTATCCCCTCTCCCTCGAAAAGAAAGCCGCCGCCTACCACCGCCTCTTCTCCGACCTCGGAATGGTGTAAGCGCATATTCAAAAGCTGTCTTAACTGAAAACATATTTGGATATGTTATACAAATATTATATTTTTGCAACCAAAAATATAATAATACAATGGATTCAGTAGCAATCAGCAGAAAACAAACCGCATTCAGATTAAGAGAAGACCTTCTGGATAAACTTAAAATAGCGGCAAGAAAAGAAAACAGAAGCCTGAACAACTATGTCGAGAGCGTCTTGATGGACGTTGTTTATAGAACGCCCAATGCTGAAACTTTGTCCGCAATGAGAGATGCTCGCTCCAATGAGAATCTAAGAGAAGTTGATCCGTCCAGTTTAGATTCTTTCATAAAATCTCTTGAATGAAAACAATAGTAACTACCAGACAGTTCAGGAAAGATATCAAGAAATATCTTGGCCAGCCTGAAAAGGTGAAAAAACTATACGATGTGGTTAACTTGCTCCAATCAGATTCAGCACTGCCACAGAAATACAAACCACATATTCTTGCAGGAGAATATTCTGGTTTTATGGAATGCCACGTTGAAAGCGATCTATTGTTAATCTGGTATGACAAGCAAGAAAACACTGTGAAGCTTGTTCGTTTTGGGACGCACTCAGAACTATTCGGTTAAAAAACAGGAAATCATTATGGCCAAGAAAAAGGCTACGGACATATTTAACGCGATCAAAAGCAATGATTTTGAATCCGTCAAACTGGCGATTGAGGAACATCATGAGCTGGCTCGCGCGATTGCGCCGAAGAAACCGGCGGAGACGATGGGGATGTCGCCGCTTCAGGTGTCGCTCAACACGGGGTGGCACAGGGAGATCGCCTGGTTTCTGCTGGAGAACGGGGCGGATGTCAATTATATGGCCGGTCCTGAATATAAACTGTACGGGAGCAGCGTGGGGTATCCGGTACTGTTCGATGCGGTTTGCTCGGCAGTGAGGAACGCCCGGCGTTATGTGCAAGACCTGCAGACGGGAGACTTCCGCTGGGTTCACACCACGGAAGAGGCCGACTTGTCGTTCAAATTTCTGAAACGGATGATCGAACTTGGCGCGGACGTGAACAAGACTGACTATGATGGCCGCAATTCTTTGATGGAGGCTGTCGCCGAGGCCAACAAACTCTGCCCGATAGTGAACCCAGAGACCGGGCGGCTATATGACTCCCTTCCGATCACTCCGGAGATGACCGATGACCTCCGCCGCATCTTCAAACTGCTGATAGACAGCGGAGCGGACCGGAACAACAAATCCACATATTCAAAGAAAACCATCCACGAGCACTACTCCACCGAAACCATCTGGCGGATCTGCGGTGACCTGTTCGAGTAAGGCATACTGGTCACGGAAGTTGTCATGCGAACAGGTCATTCGAGTCAACCTCATCATCCACGATTCCATAGTGCGCTCCATCGGCCATTCATACCTGATTTTTTTTGCAGAATTACAAAAAGTCCGAGATAATTTCACTTTATCTCGTTGTTGAAGCGAGATAAAATGAGATTATCTCGGATAAGATGCATAAAGGAATCATCGTTGACAAGACGTGCACAAGTCACTACGCAGTAACGTTTTGAAGGCATTTCGTCGCCGGAAAGGGACGTGCGGAGGGCAGCGGGAGGTTTTCGTTACCGAAGAGGGACAATCGGAGGGCAACGGCAGCATTATTGGGCTATTTTGCTGCCGTCGAGGTAAATAATGAGGGTGAGGGGAGCGTTTTGAGGGCTTTGCGTCGCCGTGGTGAGCATTCGATTGAAAGTCAGACAGTAAATAGAACCTTCTCCTATCGTTTCGAGGTGGGAGAAGGTTCATTGATTCCACTCATTATTAAAGCCTTTGACTCCACGGTTACTCGGTGGTCGGTTTGAAGAGGAGGCTTGCGAGTTCGTCGGCGGTGGCGCCACGGAAATAGGTGGCTATGGGCTGGGAGGCGAGGAAAGCCTTTACGTCAGTGGGGTCGTAACGGAGGCCGATCATCTTGGCGGCCAACACATCAGCGGGAGTGTCGAAGAGGAAATCACCGGTGAAATCGAGACGGGTTATGAGGCCGTGGTCCACACGGAGATTGGCTTCGACTGTGCCGCAGGAGAGTTTGGCCTTGCAGTGGAAGTCGGCTTCGTGGGAGTGACCGTAAATGAAATCCCATGTGGAGAACTTCTCGCCTGCCTGTTTGCGGACCTCGGCGATCTGCTCGTCCGAGAGTGGCATCTGGCCGTCTCCGGCGGAAAGGATTTCCTGAAGTTTGGCCTGAAGCTCGTCCAGAGACTTAAACTGAGGGAGGTACTCCTTTAGGTTCGCCACACGGCTCTTGACCGAGGATATTCCTTTTGCCTGCATCTTTGAGGTCGGAGTGTCGAGGACTTTGACAAGGGTGTCAAGATCAACGTCGTACATCAGCGTGCCGTGGATGATCTCCTGATTGTGGGAGACGCGGCGGGCGTAGCCGGAAACCTTTCTTCCTTCCACGAATATGTCGTTGCGGCCTGTCAGTTCAGCCGGAACGCCCAACTGACGCAGGGCGTCCACCATGGGCTGCGGGGACGGATTCTTGCCGATGATCGTGTAGTTCATGTTCTGGAGGTCGTGATAGACGGCTCCGCCACCGGTGACACGACGGGCCAACGTGATTCCGTGCGAGTTGAGATAGTCAAGATTCACCTCGCTGTAGGCGTTCTGGTTCAGGCCGATGATCACCGCAGGACGGTTCCTCCAGAGGAAGAAATACGGTTCCTCAGACGGAATGTTCTCAAGGCAATATTCATCGAACGCAAGGTTGAAGTACGGGTCGGTGGAGTTGTTGATCAGATATTTCATTGCACATTAATTACGGTCATCCAAGTACAGAGGCAGCCAAGGCTATAGGCCGCTCTCGATTACAGGCAGGATATATTTCTTTATTTCAGGGTAATTCGGGAGGTGGGTTCCAGGGTAGGAACGCGCCCTGCCGGGGTAGAATCTTTCGAACTCGTCCTTGCAGTTCACCATCTCGTCACGGTCAGCGAATATGCCTGTTGTCAAGGCGATCTCATCGGGAGAAAGTCCGTCAAACTCAGTGGCTTCCAAACGGGCATATTCATCGCACAAAGCATCGGTGACGGTGAACGTCAAGGCTCCGTCGCGGCGCGGGGAGAGATATTCACGCTCCCCTATCATTGTGCGGAGGAGCCGGGAGATGTGGAAGTCCGGGTTGACGAGGATTTTTCGGTAGCCACGGAGTTTCTGCGCCCAGAATCCACCGAGGGAAAGGCCTACGATAAGGTCAGGGCATTCGTTCCGGCATATTCCTTTAAGAAGATCCAAAGCCTCGCGCGGGTCGATGGGAACGTCCGGGGCGATGACCTCGCTTCCCTTCAGGAGAATCCGCAGGGAGGACACCATCTTGTAGGCTCCGGAGGACGCAAGTCCGTGGATGAAAAGGACTTTCATCGGTAACTCGACAGGTCAGTCCTTGTGGCTCTCGAGAATCAGGTCGCCGAGTTCCTTGAGGTCACGGACGATAAAGTCGGCCGGATAGTGCTCCGGATGAGGATTGGTCCGCGCATCCTCGGCAACCTTCAAAGCGGTCTCAAGGGTCGTCTCACCTGAGAGCACGAGTACGCTGACGGCTCCGGCGTTGTGTCCCATCGCAATGTCCGTGTAGATTCTGTCTCCGACCATTGCTATCTCGTCCGCCTTCAAGCCGTTACGGTCACGGATGCCGTCGAGCATCGTAGGATCCGGCTTGCCCATCACTTTGTCTGGTCTTCTGCCGGAAGCCGCCTCAATGCACTTCTGCAGCGAGCCGCAGTCCACCAGGATGGTCCTTGCATCGGTCGGGCAGACCCAATCCGGGTTGGTCGCCATATACGGAATGCCCTGCTTAGCCCACCAGGTCGCGCGGCAGAGGCGTGAATATACCAGCGTGGTGTCGAAGGCCACGATCAGCATATCAGGAACGTCATCGGGATCGTCGGCGCAGGAAATGAACCCGGCTTTCTCAAACTGACCGATCATGCTCGGAGTGCCCAACATGAAGAGCTTCCTCACGTTAGGGAAATTCTTCTTGATGTAGTCTATCGTGGCGATCGGGGTCGTGTACATGTTACCCTCATCGGCGGGAATCCCCATTCCGGCGAGTTTCTTGAGGTAATCCTCCACCGACTTCGTTGGATTGTTGGTGAGGAATGAATATCCCACCCCGTTCCTTTTCATTGTGTCGAGCACCTCGACGGTGAAAGGAAAGATGTTGTTCTCCATGTAGATGGTGCCATCCATGTCTAGGGCCAAATGCTTGATTCGGCGGAGCTTGGCCTTCTGCCCCGGAGAGAGGGTTTTGTTATAGTTTTCTGTCATATTCATTGATAATTAATTCCTTCATTGCCCAGTCCCTTCGACAGGCTCAGGGACCGCCTAGATGGTTGGTGAGCCTGTCGAACCAACCGGTCGTTTCAGTGCCCGGTGCGCTTCGACAAGATCAGCGACCGAACAGCGTAGTCATATTTTACAAAAATAACAATTTCTTCATTAAGAATGCCGTTTTTTGTATCTTTGTGTCCCCCGTTTTTAAAAACGCTAAATAATGGATCAATCAATCAAGAAGAAGTACAACTACTGGCAGTGGAGAACCCTCATCATCCTGATGATCGGCTACGCCCTATTCTATTTCGTAAGGAAGAACTTCAGCATCACGATGCCGGCCCTTGAGGCGGAGCTTGGAATCAGCAAGGTCAAACTTGGCCTGTTCCTGACCCTGCACGGAATCATCTACGGCCTCTCAAGGTTCATCAACGGCTTCATCGCCGACCGCGTCAGCCGCAAGAAGATGATGGCAGCGGGACTTTTCCTCTCCGCTCTCGTGAATATATTCATAGGCCTCAGTCCTGAGATGAATGGCCTTTTCAATTTCATGGACGGTGAGGGCAAGGCCACAATGGGGATGGTCGCATTCATCGGAAGCCTTTGGCTGATAAATGGTTACACTCAAGGGATGGGATTTCCTCCATGCGGAAGCCTTATGGCCCATTGGATCAAGCCTTCCGAGCTTGCCACCAAGCAGGCCATCTGGAACAGCTCGCACTCCATCGGAGCCAGCCTTGTGGCGTTCCTCTGCGGCACCTTCATCCTGAACCACTTCTCCTACTCCGCCTGGCAGTGGTGCTTCTTCGTCCCTGCACTCCTCGCCATGGCCGGTGCTGTTCTGGTACTCTTCGGTCTTAAAGACACCCCGGCATCAGTCGGCCTGCCTGATCCTGAAGAGATTGACGACAACGCTCCGGCAAAGGAGGTCGTCACGGAGCCTAAGGAGTTCACCGATTTCGCCTACAAGAGATTCGTCAAGGAGATGGTGTTCAAGAACCCTATCGTCTGGATTCTCGCGACATCCAACTTCTTCATCTACATTATCCGTTTCACGATTCTGGACTGGGGAGCCACCTTCCTGACTCAGGACAGAGGCCTCAGCATCCAGACGGCCTCGACAGTGGTGGGCATCACCGAGGTGCTCGGCATCGTCGGAACCCTTCTGGCCGGTTGGGCAACGGACAAGTTCTTCGGCAGCAAGGCCCACAGAACCTGCCTCATAGGCCTGGCCAGCGCAACAGCCTGTTTCATCCTCTTCTGGCTCACTCCTAAGGAGATGGGAGGCCTATCAGTGGCCCTGATCATAATGGCCAGCTTCTTCATCTACATGCCTCAGGCTCTTATAGGAATATGCCTGTCCAACCAGGCCACCAAACGTGTCGCCTCCTCAGCCAACGGAATGGCCGGCATCCTCGGCTACGCCAGCACCGCCATCTCCGGTCTCGTCTTCGGAGCCCTTGCCGACAAATTCGGTTGGAACTCGGTCTTCGAGGTAGCCATCGCTCTGGGCATCGTTGGTGTGATCCTCTTCGCGATCATCTGGAAAGCCCCAGCCGACGGCTACGCCAAAGCCGACAAACTCCTTGAACAGGTCAAGGCCGACTACGAGGCACAGCGCAAGTAGCGGTTTCACACCGATATCCAAGGCGGCATCCAACGGCTACAGAGTCGGTCTAAGCAACCACAAAGCAGTCGTGATGCCTAACTTATTACAAATGAACACACTAGTAGATTCCCTTCAGTCAGCATCGACTGAAGGGAATCATCATATTCACTGATTTTCAAGGCTTTACCTTGCACGCAACTCATATTAGCGGAAAAATGCTTTATGTGCAGCACAGCAAAAATACTGCTAGAATTGTTGCCACAAAGCCAAAAGGTAGGGAGGAAAGCATAATAGTAGGGAGAAAATCGCTATATTAGCAGAAAAAAGTAGGGAGAAATGATAACTGAGCTTGAGAATATCATCTATGAATATCGGAGATTGGGCATCGACAAACAGATAGATTACGATAAGTTCTATCTGTACTCCCTCATCACGCATTCCACCGCAATAGAGGGTTCGACGATCACTGAGGCCGAGAACCAGATTATGTTCGACCAAGGGATCAGCATCAAAGGCAAAAGCATTGAGGAACAGAACATGAACCTCGACTCAAGGCAGCCTATGAGAAATCAATTGAATATGCCAGAACGCATCCCCCGATAACGACAGAAATGCTGATGGGGCTTTCATCCTTGGTGATGAAGAACACCGGGAAAGAGTACAAAACCGCATTAGGAGACTTCTCTTCAGCAAGGGGGCAACTGCGTCTGCTGAATGTCACAGCAGGATTCGGCGGCAAATCCTATATGAATTACAGCAAGGTTCCCGCGAAACTGGCCGAGCTGTGCAAACGGATCAACGAAGCGAGGCTAGGCAGTAAGGGCAAGGATCTTAATCAGTTATATTCAATAAGTTTCGATGTTCATTTCGAGCTGGTCACCATCCATCCTTGGGCCGACGGGAACGGCAGGATGGCACGTCTGCTGATGAACCAACTCCAGTTTGAGTTCGGCCTGATTCCTTCAATTATATTAAAGGAAGACAAGGAGGATTACACCAAATCGCTCATAGCCGCCCGTGAAAGCGAAGACTTGAATATATTCAGAGAGTTTATGTTCCGCACCACGGCAAAGGTGCTCCGCCGGGACATTGACAACTACCTGCAATCAACTGGCCTACTCGAAGAGGAAAGCCCTACTTATTCCGCCCGCAATGGGAAAAAGCCGAAAAGTAGGGAGATAATCCTGAATATGCTGTCAAAGGATGGTTCTCTAAGCGCCGCATCTCTGGCCCGAAGAATCGGAATATCCCCGAAAGCCGTCGAGAAACATCTCGCCAACCTGAAAGCCGCGGGCCTCCTCCGCCGCATCGGCCCCGACAAAGGAGGTCACTGGGCGGTCAACACATAATGCGCTTCACGGTAGCAGCCGGAATCTGTCTAATGTCTGCCACAATGCAAACAATGAGTATGTCAACATATTGTAGATGATGGCAAAAAACTTGATTCTTAGAAAAATGTAAAAAATAACCTGCATCACTTTAGCACATAATCAAGCGGCCACCAAATGGCAGTTTCTTCCTTTGAAATCAGAGCCAAAAGATGCTTGATCACGTCTCGGTGTCATGGCGCAGAATTTTAATTTAATTATTTGATTATTAATAATATAATATAGTAAATCTGGAGAAAATTTCGTATCTTTATACAATAACGACAAAGGATAAAG
>ERZ808277.64-NODE-64-length-64265-cov-4.855474_pt1 | contig 64265 bp, 56 predicted proteins | sample MGYA00521240_ERZ808277 | MGnify/ENA primary metagenome ERZ808277 (study PRJEB31516, sample SAMN03275599) | gut metagenome | biome: mammalia-associated habitat; material: feces | host: Papio cynocephalus | place: Kenya | collected 2012-07-17 ... | reverse complement strand
AGAACGTGACATTCACTGTCGATGCCTATCCGGACGATGTGTTCAAGGGAACCGTACAGCAGGTCAGACTTGAGGCCACGACAACCTCAAACGTTGTGACTTACGAAGTTGTGATCACCGCTCCGAATCCGGATCTTAAACTGAAACCAGGCCTTACAGCCAACGTGACCATCAACACTCTGGAAGAGAAGGACGTGCTGGCTGTTCCGACAAAGGCCCTGAGATTCAATCCTGACCCCGAAGTGCTTAAGGAGATCGGAATCACGGTGAACGGATCAGCTGCCGCGTCTGACGAAGGGTCAAGGATAGTATGGGTAAAGAACGGGAACGCGATCTCACCGAAATCCGTCACTACGGAGCACACGAGCGGAGACAAGACCGGAGTCTCCGAGGGACTGTCCGACGGTGAGGTAGTCGTGACCGGACTGACAGCCGAACTTCCAAAGAAAGCCGAAACCGCGGAAAGAAGTCCGTTCGCACCGGGGCCAAGAGGTGATAAAAAGAAGTAGGAATATGAAAGAGGTCATCAAACTTGAGGGCATTCGCAGGAACTTCATAGTCGGTGACGAGACTGTCCATGCGTTAAGGGGCGTGTCATTCACCATCACGGAAGGCGAGTTCGTCACAATAGTCGGCACGTCAGGCTCCGGCAAATCCACGCTTCTGAATATTCTTGGATGCCTTGACACCCCGACTTCCGGGGAATATTACCTTGACAGAGTTTCGGTCAGGACTATGGACAAGAACGAGCGGGCCACACTGCGCAATCGAAAGATTGGTTTCGTGTTCCAGAACTATAATCTTCTGGCAAAGACCACTGCGATAGAGAACGTGGAGTTACCGCTGATGTACAATCCGAAATATTCAAAGCAAGAAAGGTACGACCGCTCTGTCGAGGCGTTGAAGGCGGTCGGTCTGGGTGACAGGCTGGAGCATAAAAGCAACCAGATGTCCGGAGGACAGATGCAGAGGGTGGCCATCGCAAGGGCGCTTGTGAACGATCCGGCAGTGATACTCGCCGACGAGGCCACCGGCAATCTGGACACCCGCACGAGTTTCGAGGTGCTGGTATTGTTCCAGAAACTCCACTCCGAAGGCCGAACAATCATATTCGTGACCCACAATCCGGAGATTGTCAACTACAGCACACGGACCATCACTCTGCGTGACGGTCGGGTGACAAGCGATGTGCTGAACGAACATATTCTTGATGCCGCCGAGGCGCTCTCAAAGTTGCCAGCGGAGAAGGATTGCTGACATATTCAATGATAACTCTGCGATGAGTATGAATATTCACTAAAGATTTTTGACATGAATTTCGCGAATCTATTCAGAATAGCCCTGAAGGCATTGGGCAACAACAAGTTCAGAGGATTTCTCACGATGCTCGGCATCATCATCGGCGTCGGTTCTGTCATCACGATGCTCGCCATCGGCCAAGGTTCCAAAAAGAGCATCCAGGCCGAGATCAGCGAGATGGGATCCAACATGATCATGATCCATCCGGGAGAGGACATGAGGGGTGGTGTCCGCCTGAGTGCTGATGACATGCAAACACTGAAAGTCAAGGACTTCGAGGACATTCGCAAGGAGTGCGCTCACATTTCTCTCGCCTCCCCTTCCGTCAATTCCTCAGGTCAGGCAGTCTATGGAGCGAACAATACCCCGACTTCGGTCTATGGAGTCAATGAGGAATTTCTTGAGATCCGAGGGTACAAGGTGCAGGACGGTGACATATTCTCTGAGCAGGACATCAAGACTGCCGCCAAGGTCTGCCTGGTGGGGAAAACGGTCATCGACCAGCTCTTCACCAACGGTGAGAATCCTGTCGGCAAGGTCATCCGGTTCGGCAGCATTCCGTTCCGCATCGTAGGTGTGCTGGAGAGCAAAGGCTACAACAGCATGGGAATGGATCAGGACAACCTCATCATAACTCCTTACACCACCGTTATGAAACGCATCCTCGCTGTCACCTATCTTCAGGAAATCGTCTGCTCCGCATTGAGCGAGGAATATACCTACAAGGCAATCAGCGAGATAACTGATGTCTTACGGCGCAACCACAAGCTCAAGGAGTCCGATGATGATGACTTCAACATCCGTTCGCAGCAGGAACTCTCATCAATGATGACCAGCACAAGCGACATGATGTCAACCCTTCTGGCGGCGGTTGCGGGAATATCCCTCCTCGTGGGCGGCATTGGCATCATGAACATCATGTACGTCTCCGTCACCGAGAGGACAAAGGAGATTGGTCTCAGGATGAGCATCGGTGCCAAAGGCCGTGACATCCTCGCACAGTTCCTGATCGAAGCCACACTGATCAGCATAACAGGTGGACTTTTAGGTGTGATCCTTGGAGTGGCCGCATCGTACATTGTCAAGATCGCCCTATCCTACCCGATTCTGATCCAGCCATGGAGCATCATCCTCTCATTTCTTGTCTGCACCGTCATCGGCATCTTCTTCGGCTGGTACCCCGCCCGCAAAGCCTCTAACCTCGACCCGATCGAAGCCATCCGCTACGAGTAGAAGTAAAATCACCGTGAAGCATAATTTACTATAAATCAATAAATAGCACCATTGCCTTCAGTTCATCTGTACTAAAGGTGATGGCTTTTCTCCTTATGTATAAATAAATTGCAAATCACGAATGTATCCGGCCGAAATCTCTCTCAATCGCTGAACTTCCAGTCGCTGAGCCTGTCGAAGCGCCTATCCTGTCGAAGCGCCGAAGTGTTGAAAGGACTTTAAGTGTTGGCGACAGCGAAAAAAAAGGCAAAAGTCAAATTTCGTCCGTGGAATCAGACTTCTTAAAGGAGATCAAACTCCGGTATATTCCCCGATACCTTATCTTTGACAAGAATGGAAGACTTGTAGACATGGATGCTCCGAGATCATCTTCGAAAGAAGCCGAAAAGAAATTGCTCTGATGCGACTTACGCAAAGTCCTCATGTTCAGCAAGACTCTCGACGGAGTAGACGCATCACTTTTACGGGACGATCGTCGCCGCGGTATAGGTGGCTGCACCAGTTGAGCTTGCCGGTGTCTTTGAAGCCGCACTTCTCCATGACTCTGCCGGAAGCGGGGTTGTCGACGAAGAAATCACACCAAAGGGTATGGAAGCCTTTCACGTTGAAGCAGTAGTCTATCATCAAGCGGAGGGCTTCCGTGCATATTCCTTTGTTCCAGTATGGTTTCCCTACCCAGTAGCCGATCTCGGCGTCATCCTCGCCGATTCCGATATTGCTTTCGCCGCTCGTGTAATATCCCATGCAGCCGATCGCCTCTCCGGTCTCGTTCAGCTCGATCGCCCAAGTGTGGTCGTTTGTGAATATATTCCGTATCACATCAAGACTTTCTTCCACACTCTTATGCGCCGGCCACCCCGCCCGAGGGCCGACCTCCGGATCGGAAGCGTACTTGTACAGCGCCTCAGCATCGCTTTCCCTCCATGGGCGCAGTGTTATCCTGTTCGTTTTCATTTCAAAATCATTTATTATCACTCTACAAAATTACAGCTTAGCCGTTGCAAATACAAACATCATTGCAAAAGACCTAAGTTTCATTAATATTCCGGGAATAGGATTTGTAAAAGTAACTCGGATTTGCGATATTTGGAAAAAGAAAGAATATGAGTCAGTTTGACACTTGCTTTTTTGAGAGATATGCGAAGATTTCGCTGGAGACGCTGCTGGACAGGAGGTTCTCGGAGCTGTTGAACAAGGACAGACCGGACCTTCAGAGTCCGGACGGGGTCTCGCTGGGAATTGAGGTGACGAGGGCGATGCCTGAGACGAAAGAGGCGGCGCAGTCAATGCTCAAGGAGATGGCGGGGATATCCCCGGTTCCGGAAGAAATCGATGATTTCGACACGATCTTGTCTTCAGGCTATGGCTACGGTCTTCAGGGAGGACGTTATGTCGGCACCAAAGAATATGACTACTGGTCAATGGCACTTCCGATGCGGCGGATCATAGAAAGCAAGGTCCGCAAGGCCGGAGACGGGTTCTACGGATCCTTCAAGACACTTGATCTGTACGTGTTCAGCAAGGACAGCCTCAGCGAGATCGAGGTTCTGGACATTCTCCGCTACACGATGAGCATCCAGGACGGACAGGCAGAAAAGTACAACTGCCTGTACATCTCAGAAATCAGCGGGCTGAATGTCTGCAACCTGTCCGGAGACATCAATGACATTTACCGCGTCTCGCACCACCCGATCTCTCCAGACCTACGCAAGGAATTCTTTCACAAATCTTTGCAACAACGATAATGAATATGCGAAAAAACAGTGGTTGGTTTATTCATCTGGCGATCTGGGCGGTGATACTGGCGATACCGTTCTTCTCGCCTCAGCCGGGGAGACCGCTTCACGGCGGGGTGGATTACTTGCGCTTCCTGCCGGTGGTGATCTCGTTTGTTATCGTGTTCTACACAAACTACTTATTCCTGATAAAGCATTTTCTGTCCAACAAGCGATTCTGGGCGTTCCTGTTCTGGAACGCGCTTCTAATTGCCAAGGTCAGTGTAGCCGTCCATCTATTTTTCAGGTACTTTGCCTCCCCTGGCACGATGCCTCCGCCACACTCCACGCTTGACACAATCAGTTTCGCCGTACGCAACACAGTCATCTACATAGCGATAGTAGGGATAGCGGTGGCCATGAAAATGACTTCGGAGTGGTACAACAACGAGGCACAGCGAAAGGAAATCGAGAAGAATCAGGCTGAAGCGGAGCTTGCCAACCTCAAAAGCCAGATCAACCCGCACTTTCTGTTCAACACCCTGAACAATATCTACTCACTGATCCAGATTGACCCCGCACAGGCGCAGGAGGCCGTCCACGACCTAAGCGGAATGCTGCGCTACGTCCTCTACGAAAGCCAGAAAGACACCGTACCTCTGTCAAAAGAGTGCGAGTTCCTGAGGGAATATGTCAAACTGATGAGCGCAAGGTTGACGTCGAGGGTAAAGTTGGAGGTTTCTCTGCCGGAAACCTCTTCGGACAGACAAATCGCCCCGCTGCTCTTCATTCCACTCATCGAGAATGCTTTCAAGCATGGCATCAGCGACTCCGCTGAATCCTTCATCAGAATCAGACTGAGCGAGGACGATGAATACGTCTGCTGCCTCGTCGAGAACAGTTGCCACCCCAAGGACGACACCGACCGCAGCGGTTCAGGAATAGGAATCACGAACCTCAAGAGAAGGCTCGACCTGCTCTATCCGGGAGCATATTCATTTGAATATGGCAGGGTGCAGAGTGTCTACCGTTCGCTGCTTAGAATTAAGGCCGGAATATGAACACAATCAGTTGCATAGTCATCGATGACGAGCCGCTGGCCGTCAGGCTTATGGAATCGTACGTCACCAAGACACCGTTTCTCTCGCTCAAGGGCAGCTTCACGAGTGGGACTTCGGCATATTCATTCCTTCAAGACACCCCCGTTGAGCTACTCTTCTGCGACATCCAGATGCCTAATCTCAGCGGGATGGAACTATCGCGGATGCTGCCGGAGAAGACCAGAATCATATTCACCACCGCTTTCAGTGAATATGCCGTCGAGGGCTTCCGTGTGAGGGCGCTGGACTATCTTCTTAAGCCTGTTTCCTACGATGATTTTCTTTCCGCGGCTCTCAAGGCCAAAGAATATTTTGAACATGTCGAAGTGACCGCACAAAGAAAAATCAAAAGCATATTCGTCAAGACCGAGTACCGCCTCCAGCAGATTGACCTCGACAAGATTACCTACATCGAAGGCCTGAAAGACTACATAAAGATTCACCTGAGCGGATCATCAGCCCCTATCCTCTCTCTTATGCGCATGAAAGTCATCGAAGACACACTTCCGAAAGAATACTTCGTACGCATCCACAAATCCTTCATCGTCCGCCTCGCCGCGATCGAAGCCATAGAGCGCAATCACATTCTCATCGGCAAGGATCGCATACCTATCGGAGAAACCTATCAATCAGTTCTTTATCAAGCACTCTCTGACACGATCCTGACACAGGACAAAGGATAAGCCATGAACAAAGTTTCCATTAGACGCACGTTTCCCAGCCCCTGTCATCTTTTTTGACAGGGAACACAACACACTATTTCAAGCGTAGGAAGGAATAGCCGAAACGCTCGCGGGCGGCACGCTCAAGGTCTTCACGGTCGTCCGGATGGGCGATGGAGATGAGAGCCTTGGCACGCTCGGCCAGATTCTTGTTGCGAAGATAGACACAACCATATTCAGTGACAACGTACTGCGTCTGGAAGCGGGTTGTTACAACACCGGCTCCGGGAGCGAGATGGGCGACGATCTTGCCACGGCCTTTCGCGGTGCGGGACGGCAGGGCGATGAATGTCTTGCCGCCTTCGGAGAGAGCTGCTCCGTACATGAAGTCGTGCTGGCCACCGACGCTTGAGAAAATCTTGTCACCGATGCTGTCGGCGCAGATCTGACCGGTCAGATCGACCTCGATGGCGGAATTGATCGCCATTGCGTTCGGATTCTGACGGATGCGCTGAGGATCATTCGTCCAGCTCACATCGTAGAACACAGCATCCTTGTTGCGGTCGAGGTACTCGTACATATGTCGGGAACCTAGTGCAAGACAGGCCACGCTGCGGCCCGGCTCGACCTTCTTCAACGAGTTGTCAATCACGCCCATCTGCATAAGACGGAACACTCCGTCTGTCATGGCTTCGGTGTGGAGACCAAGATGCTTGTGATCCTTCAATCCGTTCAGAATCGCGTTCGGAATCCCGCCCACGCCAATCTGCAGTGTGGCACCGTCAGGAATCTCGGCGGCTATGTAGGAACCGATAGCCGACTCAATCTCCGTCGGAGGACCGAACTGCATGTCAACCGGTGGGTCGTCACACTCGATGGCGGCGGTTATCTGCGACTCATGGATCATCGCGGTACCGTAAAGGTACGGAATACTCTTGTTCACCTGAGCGATCACGATTTTGGCTGATTCAACGGCTGGTTGTGCAAGATCGGCTGAGATGTTGTAGCTGCAATAGCCGTTCTCGTCCGGAAGAGAGCAGTTGATGCACGCCACATCAATCGGAATCTCACGGCGGCGGATAAGCGACGGAATCTCTCCAAGGAAGCCGGGAATGAGACTGCCGTAGCCTTGCGCGACATATTCCCTCTGATCAGAACAAAGGAACACACTGTTCACGAAGAACGACTCCTTGTACTCAGGCTTGCAGAACGGAGCCGGTCCCTTGGTGATGTTGAAACCAGAGACGATGTTCACTCCCTGAAGCTCATCCGCCCTGCGGGCAAGAGCCTCCTGAATGATCACCGGAACGGCGGTGCTTCCCTGAAAGAAGACCCAGTCTCCTGACTTTACGAGTTTTACGGCCTCGTCGGCGCTTACGTATTTCATAAATAAATGTTCTCTAAACAACTAATTTCCAGAAGCATAAAGTCCGACAAAAAGTCCGAGGCGCTCATCCAAGGCGCGGAAATCCTCCTCGGAATTAAGCATCGAAACGCAGACCCTGATTCCCTCGCGATTGCTTCTTGTCGCAACCAGTGTGATGGCACAGATTCCGCAGCGAAGTAAATTCAACAGCAACTTGCTACCTGTCAACCCGTCATAGCCGATCGTGAAGAAAAAACCGTCACTCACATCCTCATCCAGATCCTTGTCGTACACGATGTGGAACCCGTGGCGAAGGAATATTTCCTTGGCCTTCCCTGCCCTGCTGGCATATTCATGCATCTCCCCCACGAAGTCATATTCACCGTCAGCCGCCGCTCCGAGCATCGCCGAGAAAGCGTACTGCGCAGAGTGAGAGCAACTTGACGAATTTACGTAAAGGTATGTCAAAGAGAAGTTGTCGCCGAAGCGGCCGAGCCCGTAACGCTCGCGGAGTGCGGGATATTCCCTTTTATAGAGTTTGTCGGACATGGCGACCATCGCGATGCGTTCACCGGCGTAACTGAATATCTTCGAGGCGGATATCATCAGCACGCAGTTGTCGGTGTAGCGGGCTACTGTCGGCTGGTAAGGCGGCTGGAACGGCATGGAACGATTCTTTCTGAAATCCATGCAAAGATACGCCATGTCCTCCAGAGCGATCACATCGTGCTTTGTACACAATTCGCCCAGATTCCTCAGCTCGTCCTCCGTCAAACAGACCCAAGACGGATTGTTAGGATTTGAATATACTATCGCCGCCACACGCCCGTCACCGAACACTTCCTCCAGCTTCTCACGGAACTTATCCCCTCTGAAATCATAGAGGTCGAACATTCTGGTCTTGAATCCAAGAACCTTTGCCTGAACATAATGCGAAGGAAATCCTGGATTAAGATAGACAACCGTGTCCTTCGCCGGGTTCATCTGGATGCACTCCAGAAGGAGGTTGTAACACCCTTGCATGGATCCAACCGTTGGAACGATACCTTCGGGAGATATGTCCACTCCGACAAACGCCTTGATGAAACGAGAACCGTTCTCCTTGAGTTCCGGAATTCCGCATGCCGGAGGGTAGACAGAAGCCTCGCCACAGTCCAAAGCCTTCTTCTGGGCCTCAATGCCAATCCGGCATGCGTCCAAACCCGGTATGCCGAACTCCAGATGCACGAACTTCTCACCGGAAATCCTTTCCAACTCATGAGCCACATTGACACACTGGCGGATTGTCGTCCGACCTATGTCCGCAATGTCAAGCCTTTGCAGGACTTCATCTACAGCAGTCTTTGAGATCGGTTTCATTTCGAGAAGTTTTTTGAGACCTCTAGTCCTGCATTGAACGCGGCGATGTTCATTTCCACGATCTTCTCACCCTTGCGGGAGAACACATTGGTGATACCCTCACGAAGTTTCTCCGGCTCAAGGATTTCCATGACCGCAGCGGAAGCGCCAAGCAGGACCATATTCGCGCTGCGTGGAGAGCCGGTCTGTTTCGCGATCTCGTCGCAGTCCAATGTTATCGCCTTGCCGATTTTCTGGAGTTCGGCGGTAATTTCCTCTAAAAGAGGATAATTCGGGATATTCACAAACGGAGTGGAGTTCGTCACGATCCAGCCGTTCTTTGAAAGCCAAGGCAGGTAGCGGAGAGCCTCCATCGGCTCAAGTGAAAGGATCAGGTCGCACTCCCCTTTCGGGATCAAGTCGCTCCAGATCCTTTCGGTGCTGATACGCAGGTTGCTCTGCACGTCACCGCCCCTCTGGCTCATACCGTGCACCTCAGCCTGTTTCAAGTGCAGATTCTGGTCAAGCGCGGCCCAACCGATCACGGTGGCTATCGAAAGGATTCCCTGTCCACCGACTCCTGATAGTATGATGTCTTTCTTTGCCATGATATTATGCTTTTTTGTTAGCGGCCGCAACGTGACGTTTTGCGGTCTGAATGCATTCCCTGCGGCAGATGATGACTGAGACGCCGCTGTAATTGAGTTCCTCGTCGATCACCTTCTCCATGTCAGGATAGTTCTTAGGAAGAGGAACTATTGTCCTGATGTGTTCAGGCTCGACTCCCAGTCCCTTGCAGATTTCTTCCAGTTTGCCGGTTCCGGCTGAATCTTGCCCACCTGTCATGCCAGTGGTCAGGTTGTCCGAGATGCAGACCGTGACGCTTGCTCCGGCGTTGACGCAGTCCAGAAGTCCTGTCATTCCGCTGTGGGTGAATGTCGAGTCGCCTATCACAGCCACAGCCGGCCACACACCAGAGTTGGCGGCTCCGAGAGCCATCGTGATGGAAGCACCCATCTCCACACAGGTCTGGAACGAATTGAACGGAGGCATATATCCCAGCGTGTAACATCCTATGTCACTGAAGACCCTGGCCGTAGGAGCATATTCTTTAAGCACCACATTGAGAGCGGTGTAGAAGTCACGGTGACCGCATCCCTGACAAAGAGCCGGCGGACGAGGGACAGCAACCTCTGATTTTGAATATGTCTCCATAGGCGGCAGACCTAGCGCGCCGCGCACACAGTCAGGTGTAAGTTCTCCGGTCCTAGGAAGAGTGCCGTCCAGCCGGCCAACAATCTTTGTCCATCTTCTGTCATCCGGATCATAAAGGATTCCGCGCATCCGCTCCTCGACAAGAGGCTGACCTTCCTCAAGCACAAGAATGGCATCGCAAGCGGCAGCCATCTCTCTTGCCAATGCCTTAGGGAACGGGTAACGGGTAACCTTGAGAGCGGGATAAGGGCATCCGTCCGGGAAATTCTCCATCAGATAGTTCCAAGCTATTCCGCAAGCGATGATTCCCAACCTGTGGTTGTGTCCCTCGATGTAACGGTTGTCAGAAGAAGCCACAGAGTCCTCCTCAAACGACAAGACATCATCAGCCAGCTGCCTGACACGTTTCTTGGCATTGACCGGCAGGGTCACCCAATTCTTCTCATGATCCTCATCAGGAAAATGAATCTCGTTCTCGCGCCTTGCCTCCACGGCTTCCACCACCGCCCTTGAATGCGCCATACGGGTTGTCAGACGCATAAGCACAGGAATATGATTGGTTTCGGAATAGTCAAAAGCCTCTCGCACCATGTCGTAGGCTTCCTGCTGATTCGACGGCTCGAAGCACGGCATCATGGCAAAGTCCGCATAAAACCTTGAATCCTGCTCATTCTGAGAGGAGTGCTGCGACGGGTCGTCGCAGGCGACAACCACCAGACCACCATTCGCCCCGGTCACAGCCGAATTGACAAACGCGTCGGCACATACGTTCATCCCCACATGCTTCATGCACACCAAGGCGCGTTTTCCCGAATATGAAACACCGAGTGCGGACTCCATCGCTGTCTTTTCATTGGAAGACCAGTCGCAATGGACACCACGCTCTTTTGTAAGAGGGTGTGACTGAATATATTCAGTTATTTCAGTCGATGGCGTGCCGGGGTAGGCATAAACACCGGAAAGTCCGGCATGGAGCGCTCCCAAAGCCAAAGCCTCATCACCCAAAAGAAGTTTCTTTTCCGACATAACTTGTAGAGGTTTATTGTTTTCATGTTATTTCGGCTACAAGTTACGAAAAATCTCAATTATTCGCAAATTTCTTTCATTTCCCAACAAAATCATCTCAATATCAGTAAAAATTTAACATCGGGTTTTCTTGCGTATCAAGAATAATTTCGATAACTTGGGCAAGGATTATAAAAGGATCTTTACATGAAAAAGACAATCGCGGTGGCCGGCACAGGCTATGTTGGCCTGTCCATAGCAACACTTCTGGCCCAGAGCAACAAGGTTCTGGCCGTGGACATCGTACCTGAAAAGGTTGACAGGATCAACCATGGCGAGTCTCCGATTCAAGATGAATATATCGAGAAGTATCTCAGAGAGAAGCCTTTGGATCTAACAGCCACTCTTGACGCCATGGAAGCATATTCCAAAGCGGACTTTATCGTCATCGCAACACCGACCAACTACGATCCCAAGAAGAATTTCTTCGACACCGGAGCTGTGGACGCCGTCATCAATCTGGTTCAAGAGGTGAACCCTGATGCGGTCATGGTCATCAAATCAACGGTTCCGGTAGGATTCACGGCTTCGGCGATGGAACGTTTCTCCTATAGGGAACGCCTCGCCGACGGCAGCTTCCGGACAGTGGAGCCTAAGATCATATTCTCACCGGAGTTTCTCCGCGAAAGCAAAGCCCTCTATGACAACCTTTATCCGAGCAGGATCATCGTCGGCCGTCCTGAGGGCAACGCCGGACTGGAGGCCGCGGCTGAGGAATTCGCCGGACTGCTTCAGGAAGGGGCGATCAAGGAGAACATCCCGATTCTCTACATGGGCACGACGGAGGCGGAGGCGGTCAAGTTGTTCGCGAACACCTACCTTGCCCTCAGGGTAAGCTTTTTCAATGAATTGGACACCTACGCCGAGCTCAAAGGTCTGGACACAAAGTCCATCATCGGCGGCGTCTGTCTGGATCCAAGGATCGGTTCCCACTACAACAATCCATCCTTCGGCTACGGAGGTTACTGCCTGCCTAAGGACACAAAGCAGCTTCTGGCCAATTACGCGGATGTGCCTGAAAACCTCATCGGAGCCATTGTCGAGAGCAACCGGACCCGAAAGGACTTCATCGCCGACCAAGTGCTTCAGAAGGCCGGTTACTACACAGCCTCAAGCGCATGGAACGAGCAAAATGAAAAGACGGTCACCATCGGAGTGTTCCGTCTTACAATGAAAGCCGGATCGGACAACTTCAGGCAGAGTTCCATCCAGGGTGTAATGAAGAGGATCAAAGCCAAAGGCGCGACGGTCATCGTCTATGAGCCGACGCTGGAATCCGGAACCACATTCTTCGGCAGCGAGGTGGTGCATGACCTTGAGGAATTCAAAAGGCGTTCAGACTCAATCATCGCTAACAGATACGACCCTGTCCTCGATGATGTCAAGGACAGGGTCTATACACGCGATCTCTTCAAGAGAGATTAGAACTATTTCAGAATCTCGTCGGCGAGGGCCTCGGCGTTGTCAACTATGGCGGAAGGGTTGTAGGAAGCCAGTTCCTCACGGCTCCGGAATCCCCATGTGACTCCTATGGTGCGGACCTGAGCGTTGACTCCGGTCTGCATGTCCACGTTCGAGTCTCCCACATAGACAGTCTCGTCTTTGGTCACCGAAGGAACCTCGGCAAGGACTTGGCTCACTATAGCCGGATCAGGCTTTATGGGCTGGCCTTCACGCTGACCCAGAATCTTCACGAAGTCATATTCACCGAAAAAATGCTTCACTAATTTTTCGGCGCCGTCCTGATACTTGTTGGAGGCCACGGCAAGGCGCACTCCCCTTTCGGTTATTTTCCTGAGCATCTCAAGAATGCCGTCGTAAGGTCTTGTGAAGTCACATTTGTGGGCATCGTAGTATGGCAGGAAGTATGAAGCCATCTTCTGTACGTTGTCCTCGGTGGCATATTCAGAAGGCAAGGCCGCGCGGAACATATTGAATATTCCGCGGCCTACCATCTGGTAATAAGAATCTATCGGATATGCCGGAAAGCCACACTGCTCCAAAGCGTAGTTGGTGGCGTTTCCCAAATCCTCAACGGTGTTCAACAGCGTGCCGTCAAGATCGAATATAGCAAGTTTTGTCATACCTTACTCAGCATTCTCGAAGCCGAAATATTCGCCTTTGTCCTCATAAGGTACACCGGTCTTCATCCATGCCGGCATCGGAGCACCCTTGAGATAGTAGTCGAAGAACTGTTGGAGTCTGATTGACAAGTCTTTGCAGTTGCGTCTCTGGACAAGGTTGTGCGCCTCCTTGTTGTACTGGAGAAGCCAAGCCGGCTTGTCCAACCTGCGGAGATCCGAGAAGAACTCGATACCCTGGTACCACGGAACGGCTCCGTCAGCGTCATTGTGCATAATTAGTACAGGAGTCTGGACCTTATCGACGTGGAACACAGGAGAGTTCTCAATGTAGAGATCGAGCGCGCCCGGCTCCCACATACTCTTTCCGATACGGCTTTGTCCGTGCTCATACTGACCGGCGCGGGTGATGCCCGAGCCCCAGCGGATGCCGCCGTAGGCCGATGTCATGTTGCCCACAGGGGCTCCTGAACCGGCAGCCGCGAACATGTTCGTGCGTGTTATGAGCCATGCGGTCTGGTAGCCGCCCCAGCTCTGGCCCTGAATGGCCATCTTGCTCTTGTCAGCGATCGGATAGGCTTCGCAAAGTGCCTCGGCTCCGGCGCAGATGCAGTTGTAGGCGCTTTCTCCCGGATGTCCGACCTTGTAGACAATGTCAGGCACGAACACGATGTACCCCCTCGAAGTATAGAATGGGATATTCACGATCGAGCGCGACGGAGCAGGTGTCCAGAATGAATAAAGATTGTTGGCGTTCTTCTCGTAGAAATAGATCATGACCGGAAGCTTTTCTCCATCCTTGACTCCGTCCGGAACGAACACCAATCCCTTGAGAGGAGTGCCGTCATAGGCTTTCCAGCGGAAAAGCTCAGCACTGCCCCAACGGTAGTCAGCCATCTGAGGGTTGATGGAAGAGACCTTTGTGGATGTCTTGAAATTGTCGTCCGTATAATAGAGGTCATAGCAATTGCGGAAGTTGCCTTTCTGGAAAAATATCCTGTCAGAGTCTTTGGTTCCGGCTATGTATTTGAAACTTACCGTGTCAGTGAAATATTCAAGAGTCTTGGCCGGCTTGGCGAGGTTCACCTTGCCGAAACCGTTCTCCTGACTTTCCTCGTTGAAGACGCCAAGATAGACAGTCTGCTTAGGATCAAGCGGTTTAACTACTCCGCAGCGGCGCTCGTTCGGTTTCCTGGTGTCCGGCTTAGGATCCATAATCTTGAAGCGGTTGTGAGTCTGGCGGCCTACGCCACCTGTAAGGTTGACTGCTGACGAACCGTCAGGTGAGAACTTCCAGATGTCATAGCGGTCTATGATGAACAATGCAGACTCGTCCTTGAGCCACTTAGGTGAGAACTCGTGAGCCGGGGCGGCTGTCGGATGGTCGTCCTCCTCATCGTAGAAAGGAACGCCAGTCTGAGCGGTAAGGTTAACCTTCTCGCCGGTCAGGGTGTTGTAGGTGAACCAGTTCATTTCATCATTGTCGAACCAGACAAGATACTTGCCGCTCGGGGACATATCGAACCGCCCCACGTTGAGTCCCTCGGCCACAACATTTCTTGAGCCATCCTTGAGATTCACGAGAGCGAAATCGTAGCGGTTGTTGTAGTCCCATACAGCAGTGCGGGCATATTTGGAATTGTCAGCCATAAGCACCCACTCAGAAAGACCTCCGTTCATATAGCGGATGTTGTCGAAATACGATGTGGTCAACGGAACGATCCTGTCAGGTTCAGAGAGATCGATGGTGGCTGAATATGTCTTCTTCAGTTTCTTGTTGACGTTAAGCCTCTGCTGCGGCGGGGTATAGACAGCGTCCCAATTCCAGATGTCCAACTGTGCGGTCTCGAAATCCACGATCGTGGTGTCCTTAGGAGGGCGGATGGCGCCGATTCCGAGGAAAATGCGCTTGCCGTCAGGGGTGAACTGAAGTTCGGTGTTCTCATTGAGAGTCCAGCCAGGAGTGCCATCCACCTTTGTTCCTTCCGCGATAATCTCTTTCGTTGAATAGGCCCATTTGCCATCCTTGCTGATTACGGTAGAGCTATCAGCAACCTCCACAAGCGGTCGGTGAGCCTGTCGAACCGTCTTTCCTGTTTTAACAGACTGAATGCTCGTCAAGTACAGGGACTGACATTTGTTGCGGTTCTTGCTCTTGTCCTTGGAGCCGAGGAACACAAGCTGATCCTCAGCGTCATTCAGAGTCAGGCGGCTGTAGGATTCCGCCCCTTTGGCCAGAGTGTCAAGGCTTGCCGGAGCGCGGGCGATCAGCACTGCCGTCGCTGAAAGAGAATCCTTCTTGTCCTTCTTCGAGGTCATCAAAAGCACGGTACCGTCTTGATTGAACGTGTACGCGTCGATGTACTTGAGGGTATCCTTCCTGTCGGTGGCGGGATTCAGGATGATAAGCCCTGACTTGTCCGTGCCTTTCTTGTCGGATGTGTCCTTATAGTGCTTCCAAGTGGATTTGTAGGCGATGTACGGCTTGGCGGTCGAGCCGGTGGTGTAGGAATCCACACGACCGTATTTTCTGACCGTCATCGTTTTGAGATCGACAACGGCCAAGGTGTCCTTCGTCATATTCTCGGCCTTCTTCTTGTCTATCTTTTCCTGACGCGTTTTGGTGAACTGAGGTTTGATTCTCAGATAGAGCCATTTACCCTTAGGGTCCAGGGATGCCTGGGAACCACGTGGGATGCTGATCTCACGGCAGGAAGACTTGCCTTTCTTCTGAGGGGTCATATTCCTGACATAGAGGGTGCCGTCCCCTTCCTGAGGGTTTACGCACCACACGAGAACGTTGCCGTCATCACTTTTCTGGATGTCGGACACGCTTTGCCACGAATCATATACATCGTGGTCCATAGCCTTCTTTTGAGCCGATGCCTCTGTCATTCCCGACAGGGCAGCGGTGAGTGCCAAAACTGGCAGTAGTTTGTAATTCATGATATTAGATAATAACTATTTCATCACTGTTATGTCGCTTCGACAGGCTCAGCTACCGCACTTAGGCAGGCTCAGCGACCGGAAGAAGCGGTTGGTGAGCCTGTCGAACCACCGCGACCAGCCTTGCGGATGGCCTCGTAGTAGTCATGACGGGCAGGATTCTCAGGAAACCACCCTTTCAACACACGCTTTTCCTGCTCAAACACCTCCAGAATGCCCCAGAAGCAGGAAAAAGCAGCGGCGCCTAGAACCGTGGAAAGAACCTCATGATTTACGAATATCGAAGCGGCGGCGAAGGCCAGTCCCGCGGCCAGAAGCAACCACCAGCTCCCTTTGCCCCAATGATATTCCATCTTAATGACTATGGGATGGCATATTCCTATGATAAGGAAGGTCGCCGCTCCTACGATTATTCCTCCAAAGTTCATGTTCTCTTTCGTTTTCAAATTGACAAAAATACGAAATATTATTGATTTTACGTTTTGATACCTACGTTTCACGATGCGGCGCGAACAGTTTACCTATATATAGGTATTGCGCAGAAGTGTGTCCGGAGGTAACTTTGCGGTCGGATAGTGATTATCGTCACAAAACAAGAATCTTTTAAGCCAAATGAAATGAAAAGAGCCCGCGGTCGGGAGACACCGGGCTTTTTTTGTTGTGTAACTGCGGCATTTCGACAGGCTCAGTGACCGCTGTTTCTGCTCAGTGACCGCACAAATTCTATAGGTCGCTGAGCCTGTCGAAGCGACTTTTTCAAAAACTTCTGAAACAACTTGTAACAATTAACGAAAATATTCGTTTATATTGTGAAACGACAAGAAAACGATGACAAGAGAAGAGTCCATAAAGTTCTATAAAGCGCATGCTGGACGGCTGTACAACATCAGCTGGAGGATAGTCCGTGACAGCGGTGAGGCAGAAGAGATCATGCAGGACACAATCCTCAAATTCATCACTTTGGACATCGTTCCCAGTGATCCTGCTCAGGTGGCAGCATGGTTAAGCAGGACATGCATCAGAAAGTCAATAGATGCGGTGAGGAGGAAAAAGCGGGAAAAACTCTTTCTTGATGAATATGCAGGTGAAGTTTCCGAATATGCCGATGACACCACCACGGTAGAGGTTCCGCAAATGAGCGTCAGCAATGTGCGGAAGGCCATTGACGGGCTGACGGAGTCATGCCGGCTGATACTAAACTTAGTGTTGGTGGAAGGCCTTGACTATGAGGAAATAGCCAGCATAACAGGGGAACGTGAAGGAACATTGAGGACCCAGTTTTCAAGGGCAAAGGCTAAATTGGTTGAACAATTAAAGAGGACAAGAATATGATTGATCTTAAGGAATATCTCAGCGGGAATCCTGAGGCGTTTGACGATCAGGAACTACCTCTGGGGCACGAGACGAGGTTCGAGGCGAAGCTGGATGCGTTGCTTGAGGCGGATCATAAAACCGAAGTGCAGAAGACTGGCGGAAAACGGAGGAGGTTCACAATGATATTCAGTGCTGCCGCATCCATAGCGGCTGCTGTTGCCGCTGCCGTCATATTCATAAACCGTCCTTCTGAGAAAGTTGATTGGTTTGCCGGAGTGGCTGATGATCCTGTGGCGGTGTATCTGGCATATTCAGAGAAAGTTACTGTGATGTACGGGGAGATACTCTCAAGGGATTTGGAAGACAAATGGGAAAGAACCGTGGGAAGCATCGCTGAGGAAACGGTACCGATGATTGACCAACTGCCGGATGAACTTGATGACGCTGCTAAGGCGATCATATTAAAAGAATATTATGGAGAATTACTTGACGGACTAGATAAAATCAACAAAATAAAAGAGTTATGAAAAAGTTTATGATTACTGGAGCAGTAGCGCTCCTTATGTTCATCGCGAACGGACTTAACGCCACAGCGGAGTACCCAGCAGAATCGTTGTACCTGACAGCGACATCAAAGGTTGACACGGACTACACCAAATGCAAGTTCAACTGCAAAGATTTCACCGGGTTAGACCTAAGCGGAGTGGTTGAAGTGAACCTTGTTAAGTCAGATTCGTACAAGGTGGAGGTGACACTGCCGAGCGTGCTTCAGGAATATCTCCAAGTGTGGGTTCGTAACGGTGAGTTGAAGATTGGTTGGAACAAGCCAATACCTGCAAAATTGCAGAGACAGTTGGATAATTGGACGTGCAAGGCTGAAATCGCTATGCCAGAACTACGTAAAGTGGAAATGTCCGGTGCCACGAGCCTAAGATGCGATGACACATTTGACCTGGGCAGAGGTGAACTATCATTGGACCTGAGTGGAGCCAGCAACATTAAATCATTGAATGTCAATGCAGGAAAGTTAGATGCTGAGATTAGTGGAGCATCCTATTGTAAGATGTATGGTAGTTATTATGAAGTTGAACTTGATCTTTCCGGAGCGTCTTCAAACAACTTCATGATCAAAGCTGACAAGTTAGAGGCTGATGTCAGTGGAGCGACCAAGACCAGTCTTGACGGAGATTTTGGGAAAGTAGAGCTAGACGCTTCTGGAGCATGCGAGGTCAACCTTAAGGGAACAATTAGAAATCTTGAAGTCGATGCTTCCGGAGCCTCAAATGTCAAAGCCATGAATGCTGAGGCAGAGAATGCTATACTAGAGACCTCTGGAGCGGCAAATTGCAACGTAAATGTTACACGTTCAATCATGATTGAGGACGCAACAGGGGCGTCAAACATCAGATATAAAGCCCCTAAGGATCTGAGTGTTATGATAAAGTCCATCGGCAGGACTGCTTCGGTGGAGAGGGTTAATTAATGCTGGTACGCTTCGACAAGTTCAGCGACCGCGCTTCGACAGGCTCAGCAGCCAGTTCGGTCACTGAGCTTGTCGAAGTGACATTAATTCTAAATAGATTGCAGGGAGGCGTGGCAGAGAGTCGCGTCTCCCGTTTTTGCCATAAAGAGATACTCCTCGTCACTAGCCTTGCGGATGCCGAAAGCCACATCATCGCCCCTGTGGACCTCTCGTCTAAAATTGATGTCGATTCTAGTGAAAAGTCCGCTAGACAACACACTCTCTGGCAAGAGGTTATAGAACATCTCAATGTAATGGGTGTTGTTCAGGTGCCCGTTGAAATCACACTCGCTGTAGCCAATTTCCTTGTGCTTGATGAAATCCGGCAGGAAGTCCAGGATTCTTCGCGGACTCTTGCAAGGAACTGGAATGTCTACCTCTGAAAGTCCTAGCTCAGGAAAAATCGGCTTTCTGGAATTGATGTCTATCACGCACCATTCAGTAGTGCCACGGCCAATCTCCTCACCCTCTGAATTCGTGAGCTTGACACATCGGTTGTAGGTGAGACCTTTACCTTTCACAGGCCAGACCTTGACATTATAGTTGTCATAAAGAGCCGGCCTTTCGTCAATCTCAAAGGCAGAGCGAAGCAAAACCCATGAACGCCCAGCGTTTTTCATCACGTCTATCCCGCATCCTTCCCTACGGATGTTCTGTCCGATGGCGTTGATGATGCAGCCGCAGATTGACGGCACGGTAGCGTGTCCTTGGAAGTCTATGTTCTCCGGGGCAACGGAGTATTCGAATGTGTTTACTATCTGTGTCATGTTTTGAATATTTACTATCTAACACCAGCCTAGGAATGCTATTTCCTCAGACTGCAATGCAAAAATATCTAATTCGAATGTCGTGACGAAGAAAGTGTGGTCACATGTACTAAAAATGACACTAAAGCGTTGTTTGGCGGAAAAATTGTAGTAAATCAGGGACGAAAAACCAGAATTTCAGTTTTCATCCCAATGCTTTTCGGGACGGAAATTTGGGCTTTGGGACAAGAAATTAAGCCATGAACACACCATTGAGAGTCTCGAAAGGCTATGCGCGCCAAGTCAAGTATGCGGTTCTTCTGCCGCTTTTCTTTTTCGTGTTCTGCTTTGTCTATAATCCGTTCTCTTTGTCGGATTTCTACAATGTAGGCGGGAAATCGTGGACTTTCCACCTTCTGATGCTATCTTGCATCATGCTCGGAGTGTTTGCTCTGACCAGACTTGTTTTCTCGTTTCTGTACAAGCATATTCCTTTTAAATGGTGGCACTATGTGGTCTGGTGCATAGGAGAAATTCTCATCACCGCATTCTTTTTTGCGCTCTACACATCACTGTTCTACAGGAAAAGCGGAGGGATGCCTTACTTCACAGCGCTCCCATATTGCTTTGAGGTTGTCTGCCTGACATTGGTCTATCCGTATCTGTTCAACGCTCTACTACGCATAATCTCGAACAAGAATCAAGATTTGATAGATGCTGGCAAGGCTCCGGATGAGTCGCTTGTCAAGTTCTACGATGAGCACAAAAGGTTGAAACTGACGATAGATCCGGCTGCTGTGCTCTACGTGAGTGCGGATGCGAACTACATCAACATTCACTATCTGGAGAACGAGAGGGTAAAGACTTATCAGCTGAGGAACTCAATGAAAAGCCTTGAAACGGATGCAATCAAGCACGGATTGGTGCGCTGCCACCGGTCGTATTATGTCAACCCACGGCACATCAAGGTACTGAGCAGGGACAAGGATGGAGTGATCTACACGGAGTTCACCCGGGATGGGGTCGGACATATTCCGGTCAGCAAACAGTACTACGATAGTCTAGCGAAGTTACTTTAGACGCTTCGACAGGCTCTGAGTCCGATCGCGAAAGTCACCATTCGGTCACTGAGATTGTCGAAGTGCCGAAGTGTCGAAGCGCAAATATCCCAGTAATTTAACATTATTATCGCGGGAGAACTGCCCCGGATTGGTTCCAGGAGCACCTTCCGGCACAGAAAGCCCTCGTGACACATAGAAATTTGTCCAAAATTCCGTCACGTTGCCGGTGCTGTCATGAAATGACATCGGGATCGTGCTGAACACAGCCTGAGGACTGCCTCCTACATTACCATACTGGTCACCAACGGAATCAACCCCGCCACACCTATCCATGAAAACAAACGACTTCTGGACAAGTTCCGAGCAGTAGATGGCGCTGTCGCTTGGCATGAATATGTCATCGTAAGGAAAGCCAACAAACCCTCTTGCATTATCCACACTTGCTTTGACTGCCAACCCTCTGACTCTTCCCACAAGCACGGCCTCTTTTTCGGTCAGCCTGACCAGAAAGGAGTCCAAAGGATTTTCCACCACGCCATATTCAGGGATCGCCTCAATTATATGACCATCAGCGAAAATAGCGACATGGTCTATACCAAGCCCTTTCACACCTTTAGTCACATTGGTGATATTGTTTCCGTTCCCGTTCACGACAAAAAGCAGATCCCCGTTCTTCAAATCCCAGACAGAGACCTTTCCTGATGAGCATCCAATAACTGTAAGAAAAAGGAGGAAAGAGTAAACAGTCCTCATGGGGTATACAATATCGAAAAAAAATGAAGCCTGAAATCGTACAGAAGTCAGGCCATTATAAGTAATTGATCATGAATGCTATTCAGCGGAATCATCGTCACTTCCGTACTGAGAGATGTTGTCATCAGGAAGGGTGCTGTCGGCTGGAGCATCGGCAGAAGATCCGGCGACATCCTCATTTTCGGCATCCTCCTCGCCTTCAAGCCATCTCTCAAGAGCCTCGGCGTCATCTGTCTTCACCTTGATCTTCACCAGATTTATCGAGTCATCAGTCTCGACAGTCACGGCATAGAAAGACGTACCGTCAGGCTTCGGGTATTTTACAAGGTCAGGAAGGTAGTCACTGAACCCTCCAGGATATTTCTCATTGAACGCTGCGGCAAGTGCCTCGGACATATTCTCGTAACTTACCACGTGTCTTTTCTTCTGATCTGGTGTCATAGTCATTCTCGTTTTCGGGTGCAATATTAAGACATTTTTCCGAATTGCGAAGCAAAGAGTGAACTATTTTCTGAAAAAAAACGATTTCTGCCTCTTCTTCTTCTCGGGATCACGTTCCACAAAGACCGGTTTCATCGTGCGTGGGTCGATTCCGGTGTAATACATGACGGAGGAGGTGGTCATCGGAGTCGGGGTGAAATCCTGCACCTGATCCATGTATATTCCTTTCAAAGCGGGATTTTTGGACAGGTTCTCCATGTCCTTCATCGTGCAGCCAGGGTGGGAGGAGATGAAATACGGAACGATGCCGGTCCGGCGGCCGTTCTGCGCGCATATCTTGTCAAACTCGCAGCGAAGCCTCTCAAAGAGCTTGAACGAAGGCTTGGCTATGTACTGGAGAACCTTGTCCTCCGTGTGCTCCGGAGCGACTTTCATACGCCCGGATGTGTGGTCAAGAATCAAAGTCTTCAGATAAGGCTTTGAAGTCTCGTCCACGAAACCGTTCTCGTCAAGAAACAGGTCGTAGCGGATTCCGCTTCCGATGTAGGAATGACGTATCCCAGGAACGGCATCGACTTTCTTATAGAGTTCAAGTATCTGTTCGTGAGACCGGTTCATGTTAGGACACGGGGTCGGAAACAGACACGATTTTCTGCGGCACTTGTCGCAGAGCGCCGGATTCTTGCCACGCATTCCGTACATGTTCGCGGTCGGGGCGCCGAGGTCGGAGATATTCCCGGCAAAGCCCGTCATCTTGGCCAATTTCTTAACCTCGGCCAAAATCGAAGCCTGCGAACGGGACTGGATAAACTTTCCCTGATGCGCCGCGATAGTGCAGAAATTACAGCCTCCGAAGCACCCCCGGTGCGTGATGATGGAATCCTTGATCATGTCGTAGGCCGGAATCCTTTTCCCTTTGTAGCGCGGATGAGGCAGCTTGGTGAACGGCAGATCCCAGAAAGAGTCCATCTCCTCGGTTGTGGACGGTGAATATGGCGGGTTGATCTGCACGTAACCGTTTCCGACAGGCTCGATGATCGTCGCCGGATGCATCATGTTCGCATGAGTCTCAATCAGATGGAAATTCTCGGCGAACGCTTTCCTGTCCCGCTTGCACTCCTCGAACGAATGGAGCACCAGCGGATCCTTGACCTTCCACTTCCCGCTCATCAAGAAAGCGATCTGCGGAATCTTGTGTATTTCATGAATATTCCTCTGCGCCTCTATGGCCCTTGTCAGCTCAAGCATCGGCTTCTCCCCCATCCCGTAGCACAGGTAGTCTGCCCTGCACCATTTCAGAATAGACGGAACAAGTTCGTCTTTCCAATAGTCATAGTGCGTGAGCCTGCGGAGCGAAGCCTCGACCCCTCCGATGATGACCGGAACATCCGGATAAAGATCCTTCAATATGTTCGTATAGACACTGACGGCATAGTCTGGCCTCTGTCCGGCCTTTCCGTCCGGAGTGTAGGCGTCATCGTGACGGAGACGCTTGCCGGCGGTGTAGTGGTTAACCATCGAATCCATCGCGCCGGCGTTGACTCCGAAATAGAGCCTCGGAGCGCCTAACTTTTTGAAATCGCGTAGGTCATCCCTCCAGTTGGGCTGCGGCACGACTGCAACCCTGTAGCCGAAATGCTGGAGCCATCGGGCGATGCATGCGGTGCCGAAAGAAGGGTGGTCCACAAAGGCGTCACCCGTGAAAAGGATGACGTCAATGTAGTCCCACCCTAAGGCTTCAACCTCCTTCTTGGAGGTCGGGAACATATAATCCGTCTCGGACATCGGGAATTCCTACATTCTCTCCGGCAACTCGATTCCGAGGATACCCATGGCCTTGCGCAGCACTGCGGAGAGCGTATCAATCAGCACAAGACGCATCTTGAGGACATCCCCGTTCTCCTCCTTGAGGATAGGCGTGTCATGATAGTACTGGTTGAACTCCTTGGCGAGGTCGTAGGCATAGTTGGCGATGACGGCAGGTGAATATGCCTGCGCTCCTTCCGCTATCTTGGCCGGGAATGTGTTCAGCAACTTTATGAGTCTGATTTCCTTGGCGCTGAGCTCGACTTTAGGCAGAGGAGAGGTGGAATATTCAATGCCCTTCTCCGCGGCCTTGCGAAGGATCGAGCGGATTCTGGCGTGGGTATATTGGATGAACGGACCGGTGTTGCCGTTGAAGTCGATGGACTCCTTCGGGTTGAAGAGCATGGTCTTCTTCGGATCCACCTTGATGATGAAGTACTTGAGCGCACCAAGACCGATCATGTGGTAGAGCATCGTCTTGTCCTCCTCGCTCATGTCGGCCAGCTTGCCGGACTCGTCCGAAGTCGCTCTCGCCTCCTCGTACATCTTCTGAAGAAGATCGTCGGCGTCCACGACGGTGCCCTCACGGGACTTCATCTTTCCTTCAGGCAGCTCGACCATTCCATAAGAAAGATGGAATATGTTGTCGGCCCAATCGAAGCCCAACTTCTTGAGGATCAGCTTCAGGACTTGGAAGTGGTAGTTCTGCTCGTTGCCCACAACATAGACATGAGAGTCAAGATGGTACTCGGCAAAACGCCTTTCAGCAGTGCCAAGATCCTGTGTGATGTAAACTGAAGTACCGTCCGAACGGATGAGAAGTTTCCTGTCAAGTCCGTCGGCGGTTAGGTCGCACCAAACGGAGCCGTCCGGATCCTTCACGAACACACCCATATCCAGCCCCTTCTGTACCAGTTCCTTGCCGAGAAGATAGGTCTGGGACTCGTAGTAAACCTTGTCGAAAGTGATTCCGAGAGCCTTGTAGGACTCGTCAAATCCCTTTAGGACCCAGCTGTTCATCTTGGCCCAAAGGTCACGGACCTCCTTGTCACCGGCCTCCCACTTCTGAAGCATCTCATGAGCCTCCTTAAGAGAAGGAGCTTCCTTCTTGGCTGTTTCCTCGTCCATTCCTCCGGCCACGAGATCATCGACTTCCTTCTTGTAAATGTTGTTGAAAGCCACGTACATGTCCCCGACAAGATGGTCGCCCTTGATTCCGGTGGACTCGGGAGTAGCGCCGTTTCCGACCTTCTGCCAGGCAAGCATCGACTTGCAGATGTGCACTCCCCTGTCATTGACAAGGGTGGTCTTGATCACGTTGTTGCCGCTGGCCTTCAAAAGCCTTGACACAGAGTCTCCGAGCAGGTTGTTCCTGATGTGGCCGAGGTGAAGAGGCTTGTTGGTGTTAGGGGAAGAGAACTCGACCATTATGTTCTTGCCGGTCTTAGGCAGATCGCCGAAGTCCTTGTCCGCAACGATCTCTCCGAAAAGTTCGTTCCAGAACAGATTGGAGAACAGCAGGTTGAGGAAACCCTTCACGCAGTTATATTCAGAAATCTCCGGCACGCTGGTCTTGAGCCACTCTCCGATGGCGTTGCCCGTGTTCTCCGGGGTGGAGTGAGACAGGCGCAAGAGTGGGAAAACGACCAATGTGAAGTCTCCGGTGAATTCCTTACGGGTGACGGAGACCTGGAGAGCCGATGGTTCGATGTCGGCGTTATAGAGTGCCTTGATGGCTTCTGAAGCCTTCGAGGCGATGAAAAGTTCCGGTGTCATCAACCGAGATAGGTTTTAAGAAGTTTGCTTGCGGATGGTTTCTTGAGCTTGCGGATCGCCTTCTCCTTGATCTGACGGACTCTTTCCCTTGTAAGATCGAGCCTTTCACCGATCTCCTCGAGAGTCATCTCCTGACATCCGATGCCGAAGAACGACTTGATGATCTCACGCTCGCGGGTCGTCAGAATCTGGAGAGACCTTTCGATCTCGGTGCTGAGCGACTCGTTCACCAGACCTCTGTCGGCCATAGGTGAATCATCGTTCGGAATCACGTCCAGAAGGCTGTTGTCCTCGCCTTCCACGAACGGAGCGTCCACTGACACGTGTCTTCCGGAAACCCTAAGGGTGTCGGAAATCTTGTCCTGAGGGATGTCTATCATCTCGGAAAGTTCCTCATTGGAAGGGCTTCTCTCGTTCTTCTGCTCGAACTGTGAGAGAGCCTTGTTGATCTTGTTCAGGGAGCCTACCTGGTTGAGCGGAAGCCTGACGATCCTGGACTGCTCGGCGAGAGCCTGAAGGATTGACTGGCGAATCCACCACACGGCATATGAAATGAATTTGAAACCTCTTGTCTCATCGAATTTCTCGGCGGCCTTGATCAGTCCGAGATTGCCCTCGTTGATCAAATCAGGAAGACTGAGACCTTGATTCTGGTACTGTTTTGCCACAGAAACCACAAAACGAAGATTGGCCCTTGTGAGCTTCTCCAACGCTTTCTGATCACCTTTGCGGATCCGCTGTGAAAGTTCGACCTCCTCTTCCGGAGACACCAACTCCTCGCGGCCGATCTCCTGAAGGTACTTGTCCAGGGACGCGCTCTCGCGGTTGGTGATTGACTTTGTAATCTTTAATTGCCTCATATATTCTGTAATACACAAATTTCCCTGACGGAAGGCAAGGATCCTTTTCCGTCAGGGAAACACTATCCGATAACCTTCATCAACTACTCTTTACTGAATCCGAAGAAGGCTTTTCTACCGTTGGCCGTGACACCCTCGATGTAAACCGCCCTCTTTGCGGACTTGGCGATGTTCAAGACATCCTGAGGTGTGCCGACCGGCTGATCGTTGACGTAGGTGATGACCATTCCCTCCGAAGCTCCGGCCTCAAGCATCTTGCCGCTTCCGACAGAAGTGACCTCGACACCTTTCTTCAGACCAAACTTCTCAAGGGTCTCCTTGGAAGCCTCTTTCAAGGTCGTTCCGAAGAACGCTATCTCACCGTCTCCGACAACAGTGCCGTTCTCTGTGCTGCTGCCCTGGAACGTGACTTCCAGTTCCTTTTCCTTTCCGTCACGGATAACCTTGACCTTGGCCTTGTCACCCGGGTGGAAGGAATTGACCTTGACCTGAACGGCCGAGCCGCTCTTCACTTCTGTCCCGTCGATAGCGACAATCACGTCACCTTCCTTCAGTCCGGCCTTGTCAGCGGAGCTGCCTTTGGCAACCTCTCTGATATATACGCCTTCCGGAGAAGAAAGTTTCATTTTTTTCAACATATCATCCACGGAATCATATTTCAGCACCTTGGCTAGCCCCTCGTTAAGATCTGACATGGAGATTCCCAGAACAGCTCTTTTCACTGAGCCAAAGTCAATAAGGTCACTCACTACCTTCTTCACAATGTTCACAGGCACCGCGAATGAATATCCTGAATATGCCCCCGTCTGTGAAACAATGGCTGTGTTGATGCCGACCAACTCGCCGGTCTTGTTGACAAGCGCTCCACCGGAGTTTCCTGGGTTGACAGCGGCGTCGGTCTGGATGAACGACTCAATCTGGATGCCTCCGTTGTTCTCTCTTGGATCATGCGCCATGGAACGTCCTTTCGCGCTGACGATGCCGGCGGTGATGGTAGACCTGAGCTGGTAGCCGAGAGGACTGCCTACGGCCAAAACCCACTCTCCAAGCCTCAATTGGTCGGAATCCCCGAACGGAAGGGTTGGAAGTCCCTGTGCGTCAATCTTTATCAACGCGACATCCGTCGCCGGGTCAGTTCCGATCACTTTAGCCTCATAAGTCTTGTTGTTGTTCAGAGTGACCTGAACCTTTGTGGCATTGGCCACAACATGGTTGTTCGTCACGATATAGCCGTCAGGACGGATTATCACACCTGAACCACTTCCCTGCTGCTCTCTGGTCTGAGGGCCTTCGTCACCAAAAAAGAAACGGAAGAACGGGTCAGTCATCTGATACTGCTGTGTCACCGTCACCTCAACATAAACGACAGCTTCCACGGCGGCCTCGGCCGCATATGTCAAATCAGGATAGTCAGACTGTGCCAAATTGACAGTCTTCGTGACCGTTCCGCTCTCAGTCATTGTCATATTGTCTCCCTCATTCACGGTGGCCGCCTTGACGACCCCGTACGCCGCCAGCACGCTGAACAACACTGACAGCACTACTGTTAACAAACCTTTTTTCATTTCTGACATATACTTTAATTTATCAATATTCAATCTTCCGGCATCCGGACGGTGCTTCCGAAGCCAAAGGCAAAAAATCAAATATGATGCCATATTATTAAGGGAATATTCGTATATTTGCCTTTCACAGCGGCTCGCCTCACGGCTGCCGGTTATAATGAAATAAAAACACTGACAAATATGAAATTCAACGTATCAAGCACAGAACTCCTGAAAGGGTTGATGGACATTTCCAAGGCCATTCCGGCCAAGTCCGCGCTGCCTATTCTGGAAAATTTCCTGTTTGATCTCAAAGGTAACATCCTTGAGGTCACCGCTTCTGACTCCGAGCTCACCCTCAAGACTGAAATCGAGGTAGACACAACCGAAGAGGAAGGCAAGATCGCAGTGCCGGCAAGGCACATCATTGACTTGCTCAAGGAACTGCCGGACCAGCCAGTCGCCATCAGCACGGCAAGCGACAGCTCCATCGAGTGCAAATGGACCAGCGGCAACTCTGTGCTCCCATTCTTTCCTGCCGAGGATTACCCTGAGATAAAAGGCACGAGCGATGACGCCGAGAGAATCGAGTTTCCGGCCGACAGCCTGATCGAAGGCATCAACAGCACAATCTACGCGACGGCCGACGACGAGATCAGACCCGCGATGAACGGAATATTCTTCGACTTCAGCCCCGAGTCGACCACATTGGTGGCCTCTGACTCACACAAGCTCATCTGCTACACGGCCAAAGAGGTCAAGACCCCGGAAAAGTGCTCGTTCATCCTGCACAAGAAGCCGGCTGCCGTGCTGAAGTCCATTCTCGGAAAGGAAGACGGGAATGTCGAGATTGCGTTCGACTCAAGCACTGTTCTTTTCACATTCGGCAGGACGACGATGGTCTGCAGGCTGATTGTCGGAAAGTATCCAAAGTACCGCGATGTCATTCCTCAGAACAACTCCAGCGTGCTGAAGATAGACAGGGCGTTGTTCCTGAACACGGTAAGGCGTGTTGCGGTCTGCGCCAACAAGGCTTCCAACCACATCAAGCTGGACCTGAAGCCTGGACAGATGGAGATCACGGCTCAGGATCTGGGCTTCGCCATCGCCGCTTACGAGAAAATCAGCTGCGACTACAGCGGTGATGAGCTCTCCATCGGATTCAAGTCCACATTCCTCACCGAAATCCTCGCCAACATGAGCTGTGAGACCGTCGTGATGAAGTTTGCGGACTCGCGCAGGGCCGCTCTGATTATTCCGTCAGAGGACGATGAGGAAAGCGGAAAGATCTGCGGAATCCTGATGCCTATCATGGTTTAAGAATTCAAGGGACATAGGAGATATGGAGCTCTCACTTAAAAGGCCTCTGCTTTTCTTCGACATCGAGAGCACAGGCCTTAACATAGTCAATGACTGCATTGTGGAACTCAGTTTCGTCAAGGTTTTCCCTGACGGGCACCATGAGGTTAAGACGTGGAGGGTGTGTCCGTGGGACTACACTCTCCGCAGACAGCATCCTATCAATCCGGAAGCCAGTCAGGTGAACGGAATCAAGGACGAGGATGTCGCTGATGAGAAGAAGTTCATAGAGATTGCCCCGGAAGTTGTCGAATGGCTCAGGGACAGCGATCTGGCCGGGTATAATTCCACAAAATTCGACCTTCCGATGCTGTCAGAGGAACTTGAGAGGGTGCGCGCCTATTGTGTGCGCAGACTTGCCGATCCAAAGAACACACCGGAAAACAAGGCGAAAGCACAGGCCACCCTTGATGCCACGGACATTGACCTGCACTCCAAGCAGATGGTCGATGTGCAGACGATATACCACTACATGGAGCCCCGCAACCTGAAGGCGGCCTACCGCTTCTACTGTGGCGGAGAGGACTTTGATAACGCCCACACGGCAGAGGCGGACACAATGGCCACCTACGAGGTGCTTAAAGGTCAACTGGACATGTACCAGACTCCAAGCAAGTACCACGAGCAGATTCTCAAGAACGATGTAGAGTTTCTGTCAGGAGTGGCAGGCCGTCCACGCACAGTGGATTATGCGGGCAGACTGGTTCTCGGTAAGAACGACGAGCCGACAATCAGCTTCGGGAAGCACAAGGGCCACACTGCAAGAGAGGTGTACGAAACCGAACCGGCCTACTTCGCCTGGATAGAGAACGGCGAGTTCACGATGGACACAAAACGTCAGTTCGCCCGTCTGAAGGAACAGTTTGACAAAGAGAAGAAGGAGGCCGCGAAAGCAAGAGAAGCCGAGCTCAGCAAACCACTTGAAGGAGAGGCGCTGACCAATGCGGCAGAGATGCTCAAGAACAAATTCAACGGCGGAAAACTCTTCTAGATTTTTCCCCTTGCGGAAGCCCGATAAATGAATATAATAGTAAAGACATCATCCGGACACATCACGGTAAGACCGGACACGACGTGGGAGAAAGACAACGAGGATTTCTATCCGCCTGAGTTTGTGGATGAACTCACATATTCCCCGGTTCTGTTCGCTCGTGTGCTGAAGCCAGGCCGGAGCGTCGGAAGAAAATTTGCGTCAAGATATTACGACAGTGTAGGTTACGGAGTGCTTCTATACCCGGAGAATATGCTCGACGGCACACCGGAAGGCTATGCTCAGGCAACATGTCTGGACCACACTTCATTCCTGCCGGCGCCGACCGCCCCCCCTCAAAGACTGGAAGAATACGGTATGTTCAGCCTGTTCAGAAACGAGGATGAACTTTTCAATTACAACATTCCGTCCTTGAATATGATTGAGGACGCTCTCGTGGAAGCCACAAAACTGCTCTACATCCGCACCGGAGATCTCATCGCCATAGAGTTGACAGACAGGAGACCTCTGGTCAGCCGTTCCGACGGCAGCGCAAGAGTCAACGCAACGTCAGGTGAAAGAAAAATCCTCGATTTCAGAATCATTTTCTGAAATCGAGGACTTGACATCATACTCTGAGTGATCACTCCTCCGGAAGGAACATCGGATCCCAGGCAGGAAGGAGGGTCGGCTTCTGACCCAGCATATTCATCACATCTGAAGGAACGTACTTTTTCTCCACGACGAGACGGAACATATAGTTGTCGAACCACTCGTCGGTCATGATGAGGTTGCCCTTGTAGCCGGAATCGGCGCCCCAGCTGTTCTCCACCATCCACTTGACAGGCTTGCCGTCTTTGATGTCCACGGCGATGAGGGTCATGGCGTGAGACGAGCCGCTGGCATGGGTCTGAACCCTCTGGCGCTTGTCCATCGGGAATGTCGTTCCGAAAAGAGAGCCATAATCGAAATTGTTCATGTCCAAAGTGCCTTTCTGACGATCCATGAACTTGCCGACATCACATGAGAAGTACATTGCGGTGTTGTCCTTGATGGAAGCGATGGCCATCTCCTTTATCCTTTCCACAGGAAGATTTATGTAAAGCCAGTTCTGCCCGTCATAGACATGACGGTCATAGTCAATCTCATAGACCTTGCCGTATTCGCGGGTAGGATCGTTCATCACCATGACGTAGTTGTTCTCAAGGTCCGCTCCGACATATTCCTGATAGAAGGACTTCGGGGTGTAGGTCTTGGTGCTGACAAAGTTACCCTTGGAGTCATATCGTGTCCATTCGAACTCGACCGGTGGCTCACCTAGGCAAAGGGCAAGCATCCTGTAGATTTCCTTCAACATTCCGGTCTTCATCGCCGGGCAGTCCTTGGCGGACGCGTCGCGGAGTTTCAGTCCGTCCTCACGCAGTTTGGTCGCTATCTGCGTGCGCATCTGAGACGTGTTGTTGGCGCAGTAAGTCTCTGGCATCACTTCAGACGGAACGACACCGTATTTCATGATGAGGTTGGAGACTCCTGTGAACTGTCCGCCGTCCCCTATCGGATTGCGGAACAGCCAGTCAACCTTGCGGTCGTCAAAACTCAAGCCTTTCGTGTCGATCACGCCCTGAAGGAAGAGGTTGGCCTTCTCAAGCTGGTCGTAAAAGAACACATAGTTCTGAGAGAACGTGAAAGAACCGAGGTCATATTTTTCGATCATCTTGGATCTCAGCACATTGAGTCCGGAGAACAGCCAGCAGCGGCCGGATGACTTCTGGTTTGTGCGCCCTTTCGTCTTCACTTCATCGGAAAAATGCGTGTCAATCATCGCGATGTTCTCCGAGTTGGCGGCGAGGACATTGATGGCGGCGGCGTTAAGGGCGTTGCGGACAGCCTTGTCCGAAGCAGTGCCTTCGTAACCTTTACGGATCTCTGCCAGCATCTCGGCGGAGATGCCTCCGTTTTTGGCCTGTCTCTGGGCGAAAGCGCCGGTTCCGCAGAGAACCATAAGCGCAGACGCTAGGATAAATGTTCTTTTATTCATAAATATTCAAAGATTTGCGGTAAATTTAACGAAAAATTCGGTAATAGCCGAAAGAATGCCAGTCAGAAGATGAAGACCTGCTCAAAAACATTCATGCTCGCAGCCGTCACGCTGCTTTTTGTCGGTGCAGACCTGCTCTCCGGCGGGGCTGGCCTGAGCGGGATAGACACAAGCATATTCTTGAAACTCAGGCTCCCGAGGATGCTGACCGCAATTCTTGCGGGTGCGAGTCTTTCCCTTGCGGGTCTCCAGATGCAGAGCGTGTTCCGCAATCCACTCGCCGACCCTCACATCATGGGTGTAAGCGCCGGAGCAGGAACCGGAGCCGCCATGGCTACTCTTATGATAGGATCTTCCCTCCCCGGAGTATTGTCTGGCCTCACCGTGGCCGCGGCAGCTTTCACCGGAGCGCTCCTTACTTCCCTGATGGTTGTGTTCATGGCCTCAAGGTTTCAAAGCGCCGACACCTTGCTTATCTTCGGCGTGATGCTAGGATACATCTTCAGCGCCGCCACTTCAATCATTGAATATTCAGCCAACGCCGAGAGCCTGAAGGTTTTCTACAGTTGGTCCGCGGGCAGTTTCTCCGGAAGCCGTCCGGGTGAAGTGGCTGTGATCTCAGGCGCGCTGGCAATCGGAACAGCCATTTCCCTTATAAATAATAAAGGACTGGACATCGCTCTTTTCGGTGATGAATATGCCAGCCTGGCAGGTGCGGACATTCCGCGGATCAGGGGCATGGCGATGATCGGAAGCTGCCTTATGGCAGGTGCGGTAACGGCGTTCTGCGGTCCGATAGGCTTTGTCGGAATCGTCGCTCCTCACATTGCCAGAGGCTTTCTGGGAACCTCCGCGCATCTGAAGGTCATCCCGGCGGCGATGTTGACGGGAGCGGGATTGTCGCTTGCCGCCGACATTCTCTCTCAGGCCTTTCCAATGCCTCTGCCTGTCGGAAGCACAATGGCCGCCATCGGAATCCCGATCATACTGTCGATTCTAATCAAAAAGAAGTGAATATGCTGAAAGCGTCCGAACTTATCATTGGTCATAGAGGGAACAAGGCCTTCGGGCCACTGTCTTTTGAATATTCCGACGGACAGTCCGTGATGCTTTGCGGCCCGAACGGCAGCGGGAAAAGCACCCTTATGAAAACCATCGCAGGACTTCTGCCTCCCGTTTCGGGAAGATTCTCCGCCTGCGGCACAATCGTCATGGTGCCCACACATATTCCCAAAGTCAAAGGATTTTCCGTCAAAGAATTCATACGAACCAGTCTGTTCACTGCCTCAGGAACATTCCGAAAGCTGAACCATGAGGCGGAGACAACACTGGAGGAATCAATCCGTACGCTCGGAATCGAATCATTGTCTGACAAGGACATAAGCCTCATATCCGACGGAGAGTTCCAAAAAGCATGCATCGCCACGGCTCTGACGAGGAAAGCGAATGTTATCCTTTTGGACGAGCCTACCGCCTTTCTGGACGTGGACAACCGCGTTATGGTTCTGCGCACTCTGCAGAATCTTGCGCGCGACACCGGGACCACTGTGATATTCTCGACCCACGACATTTACGATGGCTCACGTTTCTCTGACGCAACGCTTGATCTCGGTTCAATCAGCGCGACGTTTTAGCCAACTAATTATTTCACAGCATGTTCCATTTTCCTGCCAGTCATAATCAGAGGGCAGCGCTTCATAACTGATTGACAATCAAAAAGTGGCACTTCACCTTTTGATTGCCAGCAGGTTAACGTTTGGTCTCCGGATAAGTTTTGAAACCACGAAACAAATTCTTATCTTTGTAAAGATTCGTGGCCCGCATTGAGCATGCGCGTCCACGCATTGACAAAATGTGAAAGGATAATGCCGGGAAAGATTTTCTTCATAGACGGGCACGCATTGATATTCAAGATGTATTATGCGTTTCTCAGGAGGCCGATGATCAACTCCAAAGGGGCTGACATGTCTATTCTCTACGGGTTCACCAAATATATTCTTGAACTTTTGGGACGCGAGAAACCAGACTATCTGGCGGTTGCGTTCGATCCCCCGGGAGGCACGTTCAGGAACAAGATGTTCCCTGAGTACAAGGCGAACCGCAAAGAGACTCCACAACTGGTCATCGATGCGTTGGAGCCCTTGACAGAGATCTGCAAAGCCTTGAATATCCCGACACTGATGCTTAGAGGGTTCGAGGCGGATGACGTGATCGGCTCGATGGCGAAGCGCTGTGCCGGAGAGGGTCTTGATGTCTATATGGTGACACCGGACAAGGACTACGGACAACTGATCGGACCGCACATCTGGCAGTACAAGCCTGGCAAGGCCGGCAATGAGAACGAAATCATCGGAGTCAAGGAGATCTGCGAAAGGTACGGGATCCATTCTCCGGAGCAGGTCATCGATATGCTTACCATATGTGGAGACACGGCCGACAATGTGCCGGGTGTGAAGGGCGTGGGTGAAGTCGGCGCAGGCAAGCTGGTGGCCAAATATGGTTCTGTCAAAGAGATCTACAATCATCTGGACGAGTTGACGCCTCGGCAGAAAGCCCAATTCGAGGAAGCCAGAGACCACATTGAGCTCAGCCACGAACTCGTCACCATCAAGACGGACATCGAAGTCAACGTTCCGACCGAAGAGATGAAAGTCAATCAAGAGTACGGTCCGGAGCTCGCCGATCTTTTCGAGAAATACGAGTTCAATTCCCTGAACAAATACATAGGGCACGTAGGCTCGGCTGAAAGCAAGCCGGAGAGCGAACTTCCCGAGATAGCGAAGGTGCGTCCTTCGGAAGTCGTTAGAGCAGCCGTAAAGGCCGGGATGTGCTCGGTAATCACGGAAGGAGCCGACGGAGGCATATTCACGAAAACAAGGAGAATCATTGCCGCGGCTCGCTCCGGGAAGAGGATTGTCGCGGCAGAGGGCGGCTTGCAGGAATTCAGGAATCTGCTCGCGAATGAAGAGGTGGCGAAGTGCGGCGATGACCTCAAGCGGCAGATGAATATTCTGGCGGCCGGCGGTGTGGAACTTTCCGGGAAGCTTCACGACATTGCTCTCATGCACTATCTGCTTGACCCGGAAAAGAGCCACAAGGTTGAAGTGCTGGCGCAAGGCATACTGGGCGTGTCCCTGGAAGACTCTTCCGGCAAGGACACCGCCCCGGCCACAGGTTCGCTGTTCGATGACATTCCATCCGATGAACGGACACAGGACAGAAGCAAAGAGGCCGCCGTCCTGCTTCTGCTTCAGGAAAGGCTCCGTGATGATCTTGTCCAAGCGTCTGTCTCGAACCTTTACGACACAATGGAGGAGCCTATTCTGAAGGTTCTTTCCAAGATGGAACGCAATGGAATCAAGGTTGACCTTAACTCACTGAAAGATTTCACGGCGCGTCTCCGGGAGGATGTCACGACCCGAGAATCCAAAGTCCGTGAGATGGCCGGAGAACCCAACCTCAATGTGTCTTCCCCGAAACAGATAGGAGAGCTGCTGTTCGATCGGATGCGCCTTTCCGACAAGCCGAAGAAGAATGCCAACGGTACCTATTCAACGGAAGAATCGGTTCTGCTTGATCTGGCGGAAAAACACCCTATCGTTGAAGAGATTCTTGAATACAGGGCTGGCAGGAAACTGCTGTCCACTTACATAGAGCCGTTTCCTGGCTACATAGACCCGTCCGACGGCAAGGTTCACACGACGTTCAACCAGGCTTTGACCGCTACCGGACGGCTCAGTTCCTCGAACCCGAACCTCCAGAATATTCCGATAAGATCCGAGCAGGGCAAGGAAATCCGCAAGGCTTTCGTGCCGAGCACTCCTGACGGATTGATCCTGTCCGCGGACTATTCGCAGATCGAACTGAGGATCATGGCTCACCTGAGCTGTGACCAGCACCTTATCAGCGCCTTCAAGCAAGGCGTGGATGTCCATGCGGCCACGGCCGAGAAGATTTTCGGAATACCTCACGACCAGGTCACCGCCGACCAGAGACGTATAGCCAAGACCGCGAACTTCGGAATCATGTACGGAATCTCGGCGTTCGGTCTGGCTCAAAGACTGCGGATAGGCCGTAACGAGGCTCAGAAAATCATAGACGATTACTTCGCCGGATTCCCGTCCATCCAATCATTCATAGAGGACACAAAGTCCACGGCCCGTGAGACCGGTTACGTTGAGACCATCTTCGGAAGAAGAAGGTATATTCCGGACATCAACTCCAAGAACGGGACGATCAGGACTCTCGCCGAGAGGAACGCCGTCAACGCTCCGATTCAGGGAACCTCGGCCGACATCATAAAGATGGCCATGATCGGGGTGGACAGAGCCATGACAGAAGCCGGCATGAAGAGCCGGATGGTTCTCCAGATTCACGACGAGCTTGTGTTCGATGCGGTTCCCGATGAGCTCGAGGAATTGAGGCGGATTGTGATAGACCGCATGGAAAATGTTGTAAAACTTTCAGTACCACTAACAGTAGAATGCAATTATGGGAAAAACTGGCTTGAAGCCCACTGATGAGCTGATCATCTTGGCACAAAGAGGCAATGGCCTGGCGTTCACAGCCCTCTGGGACCGCCACATTGAACAGTTAAGGTCCTACATCAAGGCCCGTTTCAAGAACATCGACGACTACGCAGCGGATGACATCTGCAGCCGCAGTTTCGAGAAGGCCTTCAGGCAGATCATGTCCTACGACCAGTACAAGAGCCGGTTTCTGACATGGCTCTGCACGATCGCCAAGAACACTGCGCTGGACACGTTGGAACAGGAGCAGAGAGTGCATCCCAAAAACCAGATAGTCTATCTTGACGATGAGAGCAAGCCGTCCGGTGTGGAGGTCATTCCGGACCAGACCGAGGACGCGCTCAACACTTTGATCAAGACCGAAAACGAGGAAGAGCACGCCAAGTACATCGAGCGTCTGCCGGAACTCTACAGGGAAATCGCCCGCAAGAGACTTATTGAGGGGATGAAGTACAACGAAATCTCCGAAGCGCTTGGCATGGAGCTCAACACGGTCAAGACACGCATCCGCAGAGCCAAACAGATGATTGATGACCTCCGGAAGCAGGAAGAGGACGCATGATGACATTCGCCGACTTTGAGGTTTTCCTGAAGGCCTCGTTCCCGGATGTGACAGACGGAATGATGAAGCGCTTCCGTCTGATGGACACCGGTTACCGTGACTGGAACGCAAAGATCAACGTCATCTCACGCAAGGACATTGACAGTCTGTACGACCACCACGTCCTACACTCCCTCGCCATTGCCGAGTATCTCCGCACACAGCGCCCGGAGACATATTCATTGTTCACCGCGCCTTCGCCAGCCTATGCCCCGCAGACCGGATTAAGGGTTCTGGACCTCGGCACGGGCGGCGGCTTCCCAGGCATCCCGCTTGCAGTGATGTTCCCGAATGTAAAGTTCACCCTCTGTGACTCGGTGGGCAAGAAAACCATTGTCGCCAAAGAAATAGCGAATATGCTAGGCCTTGGCAACGTGGAGATTGTCAACGCCCGAGCCGAAAGCCTTCCCGGCAGATTCGACTTCGTAGTATCACGCGCCGTGGCCTCACTCACTGACTTCTACCCTTGGGTGAAAGGGAAATATTCACAGTCCATCCTCTACCTGAAAGGCGGAGACATCAACGAGGAGATCTGCTCCCTGATGTCCCGAGAACGCCTCCGCAAAGGTTCCGTCACCACCTGGGCAGTCACCACCTGGCTCTCTGCCCCTTATTTCGCCGGCAAGTTCGTGATCGACATCCACCGGTAAGCGGACTCTGACCTCAGTGCCTGATTACCCCAGCACGACATCCAAAACCATCATCAGCACGAAGCCGATGGCGAATCCAACTGTTCCAATGTTGGAGTGCCGGCCTTCAGATGCCTCAGGAATCAGCTCTTCCACAACCACATAGAGCATTGCACCGGCAGCGAAGGCCAGAAAGTACGGCAGGATAGGGGTCATCAACGAAGCCAGCAATATCACCAGCAAGGCTCCGATAGGCTCGACGATTCCGCTCAGGCTGCCTATCAGGAACGACTTCCTGCGGGTGTTTCCGGCGGCGCGCATAGGCATCGAGATGATCGCACCTTCGGGAATATTCTGAATCGCTATTCCGATAGCCGTCGCCATAGCGGCAGCCGGTGCTATTGCGATTCCATCCTGCAAGGAGCCTGCAATCACCACACCGACCGCCATACCCTCGGGAATATTATGGATCGTCACCGCCAAGGCAAGCATAGCCGTCTTCGAGATTCTGGCTTTCAGGCCTTCTGGCTTGTCATTCCCAATGTGAAGGTGAGGTGTAAGGTAATCAACAGCAAGCAGAAAACACATTCCGGCCAGAAAACCGACAGCGGCAGGGATGACACTTCCCACTCCTTCCACTGCGGACATCTCCATGCTTGGAATCAGCAGCGACCAGACCGAAGCCGCCACCATCACACCTGAGGCGAATCCCAGCAAAGCTTTCTGCAAAAGCGCCGGCATCTCCCTTTTCATAAAGAAAACGAACGCTGAACCGACCACCGTTCCAGCAAAAGGAATCAATAAGGTCACCAACATTGCCTTGTCCATATTCATAGAATCACTTTTACACGAATGTAGTTATTATTTGGTACGGCTCTCATATTCATCAAGGGCGGCGGACATGAGTTCGCGGCCTTTGGCGGCGATTTCCTCGCCTTTGGCGTAGTCGAGGATGGGGCCGTAAGTGTCAAAATTCATGCTCACCAGCACGTCAGGCTTGTAGAGCTGAATTGCCTGTTTTGAGATAGTGTGATTCATCAAGGAGAATGTTCTTGTCAGGATGGAATAGTAGTTGTCGCTCATCGGAACTTTCTCGTCATGGGCTTTCCGCTCTATCCGTTTGGTCTTGCGGTTGATCACACGCAACTCTTTGTAGGCTCTCTGAGCCTCATCGCCCAACATCCGCACACGGTCGATTAGAGGAAGGCCTTTCCGAAGGGCCAGATCACTGAAAGTGTCCAAAGTGTCGGATTTGAACTCGGAATCCTCCTCATGAGCCTCGTCCAAAGCCTTTAGATAGTTTGTTATACGTTCAGAATCAATCTGATTGACATCAAATGCCACGAGAATGTCATGTCCGTTGCGGACGGCCTGGCTGAGAGGCATTGTGTTGACGATCCCACCGTCAATCAGAGTGTGGTAGCCGTACTTCACCGGGCGGAACAACGAAGGGATCGAAATGGAGGCACGGATCGCGTCAAACAACTTGCCCTCGCTGAACACGACTTCCTCACCTGTGTAAAGATCCGTCGCCACCGCACGATAAGGAATCCGTAGTTCCTCGATGTTCACGTCAGGGACGACTTTCTTTATCGCCTCGATTACCTTATCTCCCTTGACAAGATAACTTTTGCTGACGGACACGTCCAGAAGGGAAAGCAACTTGGTGCTGTCCAAGTTGAACAGCCACTCCTTGAAGCGATCCAGGCCTCCGGCGGCATAGACTCCCCCGACAAGAGAGCCGATCGAGCAGCCTGTCACTGAGGTGATGTTGTAGCCTCTATTTTCCAGTTCTTCTATAGCCCCGATGTAGGCGAACCCTCTTGGGCCACCACTCGAAAGCACCAATGCGACATCCTTTGTCATACTCATAACGGTTTAAAGACAATAAAGATAGGAATAAATCCGATTCTTTTCTAAATTTGCGCCCGGTTAGTCAGTATTAATTATGTTAATGGCAGATCAGATCAAGGAACCTGAGATGTCCCTTAAAACGTGGTCAGCTCTGGTGGGGCTGACATTGTCGGCGTTCATATTCAACACCTCGGAGTTCATTCCCATCGCTCTGCTGACGGACATCGGCAAAGATTTCGGATTGACGGAGGCGAAGGCTGGTATGCTTATTTCTGTCTATGCTTGGGTGGTGATGGCACTTTCGATGCCGCTGATGCTGATGACCTCCAAGATGGAGATGCGCAAACTGCTGCTCGGAGTAATCGCTGTGTTCACCTCGTTTCAGGTGATGTCCTACCTCTCTACATCGTTCGGGATGCTTATGGTTTCCAGAATCGGGGTGGCATGCGCCCACTCGATTTTCTGGTCGATCGTGTCGATCATCGCTGTCCGGATTGTCCCGGAGAGTCATAAATCCATAGCTCTCAGCATGATAGTCACAGGGTCATCCATAGCGATGATTCTCGGGCTTCCGCTTGGAAGGGTAATCGGTCTGAGTGTTGGCTGGAGGATGACATTCCTTAGCATCGGAGCGGTGGCCCTGTTCGTGCTTGTCTATCTGTTTTCGTTGCTCCCCAAGGTACAAAGCGGAGGAGGGATGACAGCACACGATCTTCCCGCAATGCTCCGGAACAAAATCCTCATAGGTATTTTCCTGACCACTGCGGCGTTCGCAACCGGCTACTACACGGCCTACAGTTACATTGAACCTTTCCTCCAGCAGATAGGAAGAATGTCAGAGAACCAGATTACAACGACTTTGATGCTCTTCGGTTTCGCCGGAATCATCGGAAGCATGCTGTTCTCGAAATATTACCCGAAATTCAGGTTCAAGTTCATCAATATCACACTGATTGGACTGATAGTTGGTGTTTTGCTTCTGCGACCGGTCGCATCAAGTATTCCAGTCACCATTGTTGTCTGCGCACTGATCGGAATGTCTGCGACTGCATTCAATGTCGCGATGCAGTCGGAGATCATCACGGACACGCCGCAGTCGCAATCCTCAGTGGCGATGTCTATCTTTTCGGGAATATTCAATTTCGGCATCGGGACGGGGGCTCTGGTCGGCGGAATGGTATGCTCGCATCTGTCGATTTCGTTCATCGGGGTCGTCGGCGGGGCGATTGTGACGGTGGCGATGGTCTATTGGAAATTCATTGTGGTCAAGAGGTCACTTCGACAGGCTCAGTGACCGAGTATAGGCGTCACTTCGACAGGCTCAGTGACCGTGCGTGCATCCGTGGTCGCTGAGCATGTCGAAGCGACCGGACGGACAACTCTGACATCAAGGCAACCATAAATAACAAACAATCCCGCACACGAAGCCAAATTACAATAATCTGCCGATTTTATTGTATTTTTGCGCCATGACAGAGACTGACAACACAACCGAGGTGCTGGAAGTCGCTTCAATCGCCGGCCACATCCTGCTGGAGAACGGAGCCGAGATTTCCCGCGTCGAGGACACGATGGAACGGATCGCATCCCACTACGGGGTGGATTCCGGCCATTTTTTCGTCCTAAGCAACGGCATATTCACAACCGGATCGCTCGGGAAGTACGCCAATGTGGAGTTCATTCCCATACGTGGCATCCAACTTTCGAAAGTAGTTGCTGTCAATAAGTTAAGTTACGAGATTGCCGCAGGAAAACACACCCTGTCAGAAGCGAGGCAACGCTTGGACTCAATTAAGGACGCCCCTGCCAAACCCGCATGGGAGCAAATTGCCGGCTCCGCTTTCGGAGCAGCAGGTTTCTGCGCTGTGTTCGGAGGCGGATTCATGGACTGCGCCGCTGATTTTGTGATTGGAGCGCTTTTATACATTTTCTGTCTCTATGTCAGCGGCTCACTCTCAAAGATCGTTGGAGGCATCTGCAACGCACTTGTGGCCACAATACTCTGCCTTGTATCATATAGGCTTGGCTTTGGTGACAGTCTCAGCAACATCATCATCGGTGCTGTCATGCCTCTCATCCCCGGTGTCCCGTTCGTGAACGGAGTCAGGGATCTTGCCAATTCCGACTACATAGCCGGCCTCACCCGCCTCACGGATGCGATGCTCGGATTCATCTGCATAGCTCTGGGAGTAAGTATCAGCTTCATCGCAGACGGATGGATTTTCGGAGGAATGATCAAGCTCAGCGGGATGACCGTCAACCCTCAAACCGCCGGAATCCTATGGCAATGCCTTGCCGCATTCATAGGCACTTTCGCCTTTGCGATCCTCTTCGGAGCACCTCGCAAGCAATATGTCACCGCTGGCGCCATCGGTGCCTTCGGGTGGGTTATCTACTTACTGCTCACAAGGTTCTGCCATTCAGGCCCGACCGTCTCAATCACCATTGCCACAATCATAATCTGCATCCTTTCCCGCTTCGCCGCAGTCAGAGACAAATGCCCCAGCACTGTCTATCTGCTTTGCGGAATATTCCCACTCGTTCCCGGAGCCGGAATCTTCTGGTTCACCTACTACCTCGTCTCCAGCCAGTTCTACCTGTCCGCCACAGCCGGCTTCGCAGCGGTCAAGGCAGCCATAGCGATAGTCTTAGGAATAATCGTGGCGATGGAACTGCCGCAAAGGTTCTTCTCCGGAAAAAGAAAGCACTAGCCCTCCTTCTCAATCTCGCGAGGCGGAAGCGCTTTCTTCTTGCGGAAGACTACCCTCTCGCTCATAAAGAAGTTAAACCCTCCTGACACGCACAGCGCCAGAAGGTTGCACCATACGACATTCCAGCGAAATATTCTTTGGATCAAAAGCAGGAAGGCCATCTTGACCAAAAACGCCCCGATGCAAGAAAGATTGTAGCCGCCAAGATGCCGAAAGAACGACCTTCTGCTCCGGCAGGATACCCTATCCTTCCAGATAAAGAAATAGGCCACAACAAAATTTGTCACAGCCGCGCACTCGAAGGAAATCGCCGGCGAGACTATGTACTCCCCTACATAAGAACTGAATACCCACTTTGAGAAAACCCAAAGCACAACAGTGTCCACAATCGTTCCCAGAAGGCTCGATGCGGAAAACTCAGCGAATCTCTTGACTAATTTAAGCCACGGCTTGGTCATCTCTCACAATTTCGGACGGCAAACTTACATAAAATTCGTGATATATGCCGAATAAGTGAATAAAAAGCCGATCAAATCAGTAAATTTGTAGGATTCATTAAAGAAAAAGAACTATGTCAGAAGAAATGAACCTTGTACGAGACCTTGCCGTGATACTGATCTCGGCCGGAGTGTTCACTATAATATCCAAAGCCCTGAAGCAGCCGCTCATAATAGGTTATATCCTCGCCGGTTTCCTTATCGGCCCGAACGTCAGTTTCTTCCCGGGAATATCCAGCGAAGCCACAGTGCACCAATGGTCTGAGATCGGCATCATATTCCTTATGTTCGGTCTCGGACTTGAGTTCAGTTTCAAGAAGTTGCTGAAGGTAGGCGGAAGCGCCATCGTGACCGCAGCCGTGAAATTCGTCGGAGTCTTCATCATCGGGTTTGTCACGGCACAGGCACTCTCGTGGAGCTTTATGGAAAGTGTTTTCCTCGGCGGGCTGCTGTCTATGTCCTCCACGATGGTCGTGCTGAAATCCTACGATGACCTTGGCCTTAAGAACAAGCCTTACGCAGGAGTTGTTTTCGGGACATTGGTCGTAGAAGACCTGATCGCCATTCTGTTGATGGTGCTGCTCTCCACGATGGCCGTCTCGCAGTCCTTTGCCGGCAAAGAATTGATAATGAACATCGCCAAACTGGTCTTCTTCCTTATCCTATGGTTCCTTGTCGGAATCTATGTCATCCCTACTCTCCTGAAACGGGCTAAGAAATATCTCAACGATGAGATCCTGCTGATTGTCAGCATCGGCCTCTGTTTCGGAATGGTCGCTTTGGCCACATCCGTCGGATTCTCCTCAGCCCTCGGGGCTTTCGTCATGGGTTCTATTCTCGCAGAGACCACAGAAAGTGAACATATCGACCACATTGTCGAGCCTATCAAGAATCTTTTCGGGGCGATATTCTTTGTCTCTGTCGGAATGATGGTCGCCCCGTCGGTTATCATAGAGCATTGGGACATCATACTCCTGATCGCCGTGATTGTCATCATCAGCCACATCTTCTTCGCCGGGGCGGGCATAATCCTGACAGGCAATGGATTGAACAACGCGGTTCACACAGGCTTCAGTCTTGCTCAGCTCGGAGAATTCGGCTTCATCATCGCCGGCGTCGGCTGCACACTCGGCGTGATGAGGGATTTCATCTATCCTGTGATCATAGCCGTTTCCGTCATAACGACATTCACAACCCCGTTCATGATAAAACTTGCTGATCCGTTCTATAATCTACTGAGCAAAAGGCTCCCAGCATCTTGGATCAGCAGGCTTCAGCAGACAAACGACTCTGGAAAACAGACAGCGGCAGAGCACAACGAATGGAAAACTCTGCTGAACGCATACTTCACACGCATAGTTCTCTATGGTGTGATTCTTATAGCGATTTACATCGGATCGAAGCTCTACCTCAGGCCTACGGTCGAAAAACTCTTGCCGGATCTGAACGCCACCATTCAAAAGGTGATCGAAGTCGGGATAACCCTTGCGATCATGATTCCGTTCCTGTTCGGTCTCGGAGTGCATTCCGGTTCCATCAGCAAGTCCGCGCCGAAACTACTGAAAGAGAAGCCAAGCAACATCTGGCCGCTTATGGGGCTGATCTTCGCCAGATCTTTCCTCGCCGTCGGGATAGTACTTGGAGTGCTTTCTTCATACTTTCATCTTGCCGGCTGGACGGTTCTCGCTATCTTCTTCGCCGGCATAATATTCACTCTCTTTGCCCGCAGGTCCATCCACAAATATTCCGCCTTGGAGATGAGATTCCTGTCCAACTACAACGAGAAGGAGGAAAGCGAACGGCGCAGCAAGCCAGTGGCTTCGTCTGTCAGTCAGAAACTTGCGGACTACGATGTCCACACTGAAACCCTGACTGTCGCCCAAAATTCCGAATATGCCGGCAAACCTCTGAAGGACATCCCTTTCAGGGCGGAGACAGGCGCCAACATCATCAAGATCACCAGAGGCTCGATGAATATGATCGTGCCATCTGGTGATGTGGTACTGTTCCCTGGCGACCAGATGCTCGCCGTCGGCACATCGCCACAGCTTGAATCGTTGAGGAATATGATGGCCGGGGCAATCGTTCCAGAAGTTCCGGAACCTGACTCCGCGTTCAGGATCGAGCCAGAGACATTGACCGGAGACTCATTCCTGACCGGAAAGACATTGCGCGGCACAAATCTAAGAAAATATCACTGTATGGTCATCAGCGTGCTGCGCGGCTCACAATTCATCACAAACCCGGAGCCTGATTTCAGATTCCAGGAAGGCGACACTGTCTGGATCGCAGGCAATGTGGGCGAACTGGAAACAGTTTAGAGTTTGAGATATTCAGAGTTCAGATAAGGTTTGAGTTCCGCCCATGAGACAGTGACTTTGATTATTCCTTCAGCGTAGCTGGCTATCTCGTAAGGTTGGTAAAACCACGTGACTCCTTCCAAGGAAACCCCGCACTTTCCATTAGGGACCATTCCATCTTGGAACATACCTTCGAATGAATCACTCCCCTGCTCGGATTCCAACCGGGCCTTGATCAGTCCTGTGACCGGCGCGACATAGCCCGGCTTGAACAAATCGTTCTCGGTAACGATCTCTCCAGTCTTCATGTCGATGATGTAAGGAATTGAATAATACATTCCGTGAGCGCCTCCCGTATAACTTTCGCTGAGCACCTGATAGGTCTGAAGATTCATAAATCCCTCACCGAATCCTCCGACAGTCCTATAGTACCAGTTGCAGAATGTGGCCGGAGTCCAATCGTAGTCATTTTCGTTATCCTTGGAGTAAGCTAGATATTCATCGTAACTCTCCCCTGCGTCTTTCTGATAATTAGCGATCAATGTGTCCGAAACCGCATCTGATGCTTCCTCGACCATCAGCCCGGCATATTCCTCCCCGAAGCAGCTTCTGACAATGGCGTCGTTGATCTTCCTGCGCAGCGCCCTACCGCCTTCGTATGATTTGTAATATTGAATTGAATGGCTTATCTGCACCGATGCCGAGTCATCCTGCACCAGTGTCTGCTCATAATTGTTCTCGTATGTGGCAACCTCCGTCTCCTTCTCGGAGCAGGAGCAAAGACCCGCCGCAAGCATGGCCACGGCCGCGCCCAATGTCAGAATTCTGTTTTGCATAAACAATCATTATTTGAATATCACAAAGATAGATATTATTCCTTAATTTGCTAACTTTGCCGACAATTATGAAAGAGACTAAACTTACACGAAGGATGAACGGCTGGCTGGCGCTTAGTCCGCTGGCAGTGTTTCTGGTGACATATCTGGTGTCTTCGCTGGTGGCGCATGACTTTTACAAGGTTCCGGTGGCGTCTGCGTTTCTGATCGCGTCGGTCTATGCGATGCTGATCACGAAAGGCACGGTGAATGAAAGAATCAGCATATTCTCTGGCGGGGCTGGCAACAAGAACGTCCTGCTGATGATCTGGATATTCGTGATGGCCGGTGCTTTCGCCACGACGGCCAAGGCTATCGGCAGCGTGGAGGCGACTGTCAATCTTACCCTGACGATTCTTCCGGGGAAATGGCTGCTCGCCGGGCTATTTCTGGCTTCCTGCTTTATCTCCATGTCAATCGGAACAAGTGTCGGAACGGTGGTGGCTCTTGTGCCTATCGCCTCTGGAATCGCCTCACAATCAGGGTTGTCCTTGGCGATGGTGACCGGTCTGATTGTCGGAGGAGCGTTCTTCGGTGACAATCTGTCGTTCATCTCTGACACGACTATCGCTTCGACCACATCCCAAGGCTGCTCGATGTCCGACAAGTTCAAGGCCAACATCTGGATCTGCGGACCGGCAGCGCTGATTGTCACGGCCATCTACCTTATCATCGGACTTAACCATGGTGCCACACCTGAGATCGGGGAGATTGAATATGTCAAACTCATCCCCTACCTGTCTGTCATAGTGCTGGCACTGTGTGGCCTGAACGTACTGCTTGTGCTCGGGATCGGTCTGATGCTCAGCGCGGTCATCGGATTCATGAACGGAATGACATGGATCGGGTTTCTGGGAAGTGTGGGCGATGGAATCTCCGGAATGGGAGAATTAATCATCGTGACCATGCTTTCTGGAGGAATGCTTGAACTGATCCGGCACAATGGAGGAATCGATTTCATCATCAATGGCTTGACAAAAGGCATTAAAGGTAAGAGAGGTGCGGAGTTCAGCATCGCAGGGCTGGTCGGCCTGTCGAATTTATGCACGGCCAACAACACGATCGCCATTCTGACGACCGGGGACATCGCCCGCGACATCACAAAGAAGTTTGGACTTGACCCGAGGAAATCCGCCAGCCTTCTGGACACTTTCTCCTGTGTTGTCCAGGGCATAATCCCCTACGGTGCGCAACTGCTCATGGCATCTGGGTTTGCAGGAATCTCAGCGGCGGCCATCATCCCGTGTCTCTACTACCCGTTCGTGCTTTGCGCTGTAGCATTCCTTTCAATCATATTCAGACTTCCTAAACGCTACTCATAATGGACAGGACAGCAAAAGTGACATTCGTGACCCTGGTAGGATCCATTGTCAACATCATCTTGACGGTCTTCAAGATCATCGCAGGAGTGCTCGGACGTTCCACGGCGATGATAGCAGACGGAATACATTCACTATCAGATCTTTTGAGCGACATCGTCGTGATTGTTTTTGTCAAGATCTCCGCTAAAGGAAGGGACAAGGACCACGACTACGGACACGGCAAGTTCGAGACGTTCGCCACGCTGATCATCAGCCTGATGCTTATCGTTGTGGCAGCCAATCTGATGTCCGGAGGAATAAGCAAGATCCGTCTGATTCTGAGCGGAGTTGAAGTCAGTTCTCCGGGAATGATAGCTCTTTGGGCCGCTGTCGCTTCGATTGTTCTGAAAGAGATCCTTTACCATTACACCATAATCCAAGGGAAAGCCCTTAACAGCCCGATGATGATCGCCAACGCCTGGCATCACCGTTCGGACGCTTTCTCGTCCATCGGATCCCTGCTCGGAATCGGAGGAGCCATATTCCTTGGAGACAAGTTTGTCATTCTGGATCCCATCACAGGATGCGTCATCAGCATATTCATTCTTGTGATGGCGGTTAAGATGTCTGTGCCGGCGATAAAGGAACTTCTGGACGTGTCTCTTCCGGACGAAGTTGAGCAAGAAATCGAGACGACAGCCAAGTCCATACCGGGAGTCATTGACCTTCACGAACTTAAGACAAGGCGCGAAGGTCCTGGGATAATTATGGAAGGACATCTTGTCATGAACTCCCACATCTCCTTGAAAGAGGCCCACGACATCTCCAAGAAAGTCGAGGAAGCCCTACGCAAGAAATTCGGCTCCGAGACACAGATTTCCCTGCATCTGGAGCCTGAGGACGATTCTCAGTAATCAAGAATACATCCAGCCTATCACCTTAAGAACCAGCCACTGCGGCAGGCGGCGTATGGCGAACACCAGCAGACTGTATAGGAAAGTCGGAGTAACCTCAGGCCTCATCTTCTTTCGTTGGAGTTGCCTCAGAATGGCCTTGCCGATGACCTCCGGGCACATGCCGTCACGTTCGTCCTTTGCCATAGCCGCGACAGCGTCAGCGCAGCCTTTATAGTAAGGAGAATCCTCTCTCTGAGTTTTCACAGCCACACGGCGAGCCTTTGTGAATCCGGTCTTGACATCTCCCGGCATCACGACACAGCATTGCACGCCAAATTCCTTGGTCTCAATGGCCAATGCCTTTGTAAGCTGCAATATTCCAGCCTTCACGCAGGAGTAATAGCCTTGATACGGCAGTGGAGCGAGAGCCGCCACGGAAGAGACCGTCACCACTCGACCGTGTCCCTGCTTCCGGAAGACCGGCAAGCAAGCCTGCACTGTCTTCACCACCCCGTAGAAAGTTGTTGAATATTGCGCCTCAATCTCTTCTATGGAAGTTTCCTCAATCGGTCCCGCGATTCCGTTTCCGGCGTTGCAGACCACTGCGTCAAGACTTCCCCGCTCACGGACAATTCTATCAACCACAGCGGCAATTGCCTCACTGTCATTCACATCCATCACCACCGGAATCATATTCCCGTTCTGTGAATATCCCTCCGGAGCTTTCCCACTTCTTGACGCTGCATAGACCGTCATCCCGGCATCGCACAACAGCCCCGCGGTAGCAGCCCCTATCCCGCTGCTCCCGCCTGTCACCAGCACTGTTTTGACATTCGTTTTCATAACGCAAAAATAATAAAAAAAGATGACCCTCTTCCCTTTGCAATTTCGCAATAGTAAGAGGACCATGAATTATTAGGAGCGAAGCGACCGAAGGGGTTTCGGGGAATCCTTTCCCCGTGCCCCTCAGGGGCTGTCACAAAGTGACTGGGGGTTGGAGGTTTAAGATATAGTGTGATGACACACTATATCTTCAGGGCGCGCATTGCGTTCAGGACGGCGAGCACTGTGACACCGACATCCGCGAAGACCGCCATCCACATCGTCGCCACACCGAGAACGGCAAGGATGAGAACCAAAAGCTTTATGAATATGGCAAAGAAGGTGTTCTCCCTTGCCAGACGTAGGGTCTTGCGGGCTATCTTCACGCCGACAGCAATCTTGGATGGCTTGTCATCCATCAGGACAACATCAGCGGCCTCTATCGCGGCGTCGGATCCAAGTCCGCCCATCGCTATTCCAAGATCGGCTCTGGCTAGCACAGGGGCATCATTTATGCCGTCTCCCACAAATGCGAGAGTCTTTCCGGCAGGTTTCTCTTTCAGAAACCTCTCAAGTTCAGAGACTTTGTCCGCAGGCAGGAGTTCAGCCCGGAACTCATCGATGCCGACAGCAGAGGCGACATATTCACCGACCTCACGCTTGTCTCCGGTCAGCATCACCGTCTTAGTCACGCCTTCCGCCTTCAACGCCTTGATCGCATCAGCAGAATCCGGCTTGATCCTGTCAGAGACCACAATGTGTCCGACATACACACCGTCAACACTCACATGAACTATTGTCCCGTTCTTCTCGCAAGGCTTCCACTGCGCTCCGACAGCGTCCATCATCTTTGTGTTTCCGACACAGACGGTCTTCCCGTTCACCACCGCGCGCACTCCGTGACCGGCGATCTCCTCCACATTCTCGACAGAGCATCCGTCAGACTCATTAGGGTAGGCGTGCTTCAACGAGACAGCAATCGGGTGGGTGGAATATCTTTCCACGTGAGCGGCAAGATGCAGAAGTTCCTTTTCGTCAATGTTTTCTGGGTGGACGGCTGTCACATCGAAGACTCCTTCGGTCAAGGTACCGGTCTTGTCGAAGACCACAGTTCCGACCTTTGCCAAAACCTCAAGGTAGTTGGAGCCTTTGATCAGGATTCCTTTTGAGGAGGCTCCACCGATGCCTCCAAAGAATGAAAGCGGAACCGAGATAACGAGGGCGCAAGGGCAGGAAACGATCAGGAATGTCAAAGCCCTGTAGAGCCAAGTCGCGAACGAGTCTCCAAAATCGCCGGACAGGATTGGTGGAACAAACGCAAGGACAAGGGCGGCAATCACAACCACAGGGGTATAAATCTTTGCGAACCTTGAGATGAAGCTCTCGCTCTTGGATTTGTTCTCGGACGCGTTCTCTACAAGGTCGAGTATCTTTGAGGCCGTGGATTCTCCGAACGCCTTCGTGACTTTCGCGCGGATGACTCCGGTGAGATTGACGCAGCCGGAGATGATGTCGTCGCCTTTGGCTATTCTTCTCGGCACGCTTTCTCCGGTCAGAGCCACAGTGTTAAGACTTGAGGTGCCTTCGAGAACGATTCCGTCCATAGGAACTTTCTCACCCGGCCTCACAACGATGGTTTCGCCTATCTTGACATCTTCTGGATTGACTGTCAAGACCTTTCCGCCACGCTCCACGTTGGCGGTGTCTGGTCTGATGTCCATAAGTTTGGAGATTGACTTCCGGCTGCGCCCCTCAGCGATATCCTCGAAGAGTTCCCCTACTTGGAAGAACAGCATAACGAAAACAGCTTCCGGGAATTGTGTCTGGGCTCCGGGAAGGAATCCGATGCATAGAGCACCGATGGTGGCGATGCTCATCAGGAAGTCCTCGTCGAAGAAATCGCCTTTGACGATCTTCTCGCCGGCTTCAAGAAGGGTGTCGTAACCAGCGATGAAATAAGGAATTAAATAAACAAGGAGAAGTTGCCAGACACTGAGGTCAAGTCTCTTCTCCACCAAGACTGCCACGCCTAACAGGGCGGCTGAAAGAATGATTCTTGCGAATCTGATTTTGTTTTCCTTTTCCATATTCTTTCTTTGACTTAAATTTCAACGGTGCAAAGGTCAAAAAAAAATCATGCAACCGGGTTGCAAAGTGCAAAAATGCGTAAATTTGTAAAATGAATATGCCAAACGTGAACATTACAGAGCTGCTTGAGAGGCACGACATCAAAGCCACGGCCAACAGGCTGATCGTGGCGCGGACACTTCTTACCGAGAAGCGTCCGCTGAGTCTGATGGAGCTTGAGGATAAAATCGGCACGATTGACAAATCTGGGATATTCAGAAGCCTCACCCTATTCAAAGAGCACCACCTTGTTCATGCGATAGAGGATGGCGGCGACGGCACCAGATATGAGCTATGTCTGAGCCACGATTCCGATAAGGATGAGGACGCGCACGTCCATTTCTTCTGCGAGAAATGCCACCGCACCTTCTGTCTTGAGGACATACACATCCCGCCGGTGACACTCCCGGAGGGATATTCAGAAACCACAGCGAACTACCTTATTAAAGGAATATGTCCGCTATGCTCCAAATAAACCATGGCGGAAAGTAATCTTAAAGGGCATCTGGCCTTGCTCACGGCCTACACGATCTTCGGGGTCAACATCGTGTTGACGAAGGACATCTCCAACTCAGGAGTTGTCTCCCCCATCGCCTTGTTCACGATGAGGGCCATTGGCGCATCCGTCCTGTTCTGGCTGATCTCTTTGTTCACACCCAAGGAAAAAGTTCCCGCCAAGGATCTGGTTCAGATTGCGTTGGCTTCCATATTCGGACTTTTCATAACGCAGTACACCTTCCTGAAAGGCATCACTATGGCCACAAGCATCGATGCTTCAATCATCGGTACCCTCGGTCCGATCTTCACGATGTTCTTCGCTTTCATATTCGTGAAAGAGCCGATCACCGCGAAAAAGGCTACCGGAGTGGGGATCAGTTTCCTCGGAATCATATTCCTGATTTTCAATTCAGTGCATAGCCACAACGGGGTCGAAGCGACAAAACCGCTAGGCTTCATCCTGCTGTTCCTTAACAGCATCAGCTTCTCGCTGTACCTCGGAGCGTTCAGGCCGCTCATCCAGAAATATTCAGTGGTAACCTTCATGAAGTGGATGTTCCTCTTCTCCCTGCTGATGTCACTGCCTTTGTCTGTAGGTGACCTGATTTCTACGGATTACTCCGCCATCAGATTGCCGCAGATGCTTGAAATTGGTTTTCTGGTGTTTTTCGCCACGTTCGTGGCCTATTTCCTGATTCCTGTAGGGCAGAAAAGCGTCCGTCCGACAATAGTCGCGATGTACACTTACCTTCAGCCGATACTTGCCTGTATGCTCAGCGTCATCGGCGGAATGGACACGATGACATGGCAGAAAGTCATCGCCATCATCATGGTTTTCAGCGGAGTGGCCGTCGTAAACCGGAGCCGCGCCGCGTCACACAATCCAAGTCTCAAACATTAAAACTCTATGAATATGAAAAAGATCATCCTTGCTTTGGCAGCCGCCGCGCTAGCCACCTCCGCACTCGCTCAGGAAGTCATCAAGCTTCCGCAGCCCGACAAGAACGTGTCTATGCCTCTCTACCAAGCGCTTCAGCAGAGAGCGTCTGTACGTGAATATTCTGACGCACAAATCAGTGACGCGACTCTGTCACAGTTGCTTTGGGCCGCATGCGGGGTTAACCGCGAGGACGGAAGACTGACAGTTCCGTCAGCCATGAACACACAAGAGGAGATAGTCTATGTCTGCCGCGCCGATGGGGCTTGGCTGTTCAACGCCCATAATAATACCTTGACCAAGATTTCAGAGAAAGATATCCGCTCAGACCTGGCCGGCCGCCAGACTTCTGTCGCTAACGCCCCTTTGTTCCTCGTGATCGTCTGCGACCTTAACAAGTACAAGTTCCGCGATGAAAGAACCGCGATGTTCGGAGCGCTCGACGCAGGTTACGTCTCCCAGAACATCTGTCTTGCATGCGAGGCTCTCGGGCTGGCGACAGTTCCGCGCGGAAGCATGAACCACGAAGCGGTTAAAACCGCCCTTGGCCTCAAGGACGGACAGGAACTTTTGCTTAATCACCCTGTCGGACACGAGAAAAAGTAACCCCTCTTACTATCGCTCCAAAATGTTTTAATCTCCTGTTTATAAAACACATAAGTCCCGTCATCACTCAATGGCGGGACAATTTTATATATTCAAAAATATAATATTTTACGTTTTTTTACTACCTTAGCGGATTGTAAAGTAAAAGAACAATGGCTATTACAACCAAGGAAGTGACAAGCAGACAGGATCTGAGACGTTTCGTCCGGTTCCCGAATGAATTGTATGCAGACAATGAATATTACGTTCCTCAGATCGAATCAATGGAAATTGACACCCTCACTCCGGGCAAAAACCGGGCCTTTGAGGTTTGCGAAGGTAAATATTGGATGGCATACGACGAAGAAGGGAAAATTGTCGGAAGGGTCGCGGGAATTATAAACTACAAGTACAACAAAAAGGTTGACAAGAAAATCTGTCGCTTCGGTTGGATAGACTTTGTTGATTCGCAGGAAGTTGTTCACGCCCTTATGGAAAAGGTGAAGGAATATGCCGGAGAAAAGGGAATGGAGGTCATCGAGGGACCGGTAGGATTCCTTGAGTTCGACATCTCCGGAGTTCTTGTCGAAGGATTCGACCAGCTTCCCACCGCCTACGGAAAGTACAACGCTCCCTACTACGAGCCGATGCTCCTGAAGGAGGGTTTCACGAAAGAGACTGATTTCGTGGAATACAGGATCACGGTTCCGGACAATCTCGACCGTTATTTCCATTTCGCCGAGATGATCGGGGAACGTTACAATCTCAAGGAAGGCGACTACAGGAACAAAAATGAACTGCTCCACAAATACGCCGACGGAATATTCCGTGTCATGAACGAATGCTATTCCGTCCTGCACGGATTCTCAGAACTCTCCCCCGCCCAGTGCGAGGATCTCAAGGACCAATTCTTCCCGAACCTGAATCTGGACTATGTCTCCGTCATCGTTGACCAAAGCGATAAGGTTGTCGGGTTCGGAATCACGCTGCCGTCATTGTCAAAGGCTCTTCAGAAGGCGAAAGGGCACATGTTTCCTTTCGGGTTCATCCACATACTCAGGGCGCTTCATCACAATGACACGATCGACGCATTGCTGATCGCGATATCCAACGAGTACAAGGACAAGGGTGTGAATGCGATGATTATCTCCAAGATCGGCAAGGGAATGCACAAGAACGGCATCAAATACGTCGAGAGCACCCGTGAACTGGAGGAGAACCACAATGTGCAGAACCTTTGGGGCAAATTCGAGCATCACCTCCATAAGAGAGCCAGGATCTACATCAAGAACATCTAACACATAATTGAATATGGCAGACAAGAAAGCGGATAGAATACAGACTTCCATCCTGAATGGAGTCGAGAAGAAGGCCCTTGTCTGGCTGGCCGAAAGGCAGCCGAAATGGGTCGTATCAGACACACTCACAGCCATCGGCACGCTCGGGGCCATCATGATCGGAGCCGGGTACATCCTCAGCGGAGTCAACATCAATTTCCTATGGCTCAGTTGCTTTGGATTCGTTGTGAACTGGTATGGCGATTCTCTGGACGGGACGCTGGCCAGAGTCCGCAAGACTCAAAGGCCGATCTATGGCTACTACCTTGACCACACTGTCGATTGCATAAACGAGGCGTTCATGTTCATCGGTCTTGGACTCTCATACCTTATGCGCCTGGATCTGGCGTTGATGATATTCGTTGTATATCTTTGCCTTACGGTGAATGTCAGCGTGAACGCTCATCTCAAGAGCGAGTTCCGGCTCACCTACGCCAAACTTGGACCGACGGAGTTCAGGGTGATCGCCATCATCCTCACCTCCTTGTTTATATTCATAAAGCCTCTCAGGGAATTCTGCACTGTGATCAGGATCTTCGGAAAGGACATCGACCTCAGGGCGCTTGATGTCGCCGGCCTTGTCATACTGGCCTTGCTTGTTATCATATACCTTGTGACAATCATCAGTGACGCAAAGGGCTACGCAAAGATGGATCCGATGCCAAAGAGTGACGACAAGTAATGCCGCTTCTTCCTGTAGAACAGATTGAGCAGATCGCGCCGGCTTTCAAAGGGAAATTCGGCAATGCTGTCGTGCGGGTACTGCGGAAGATTCTTTCAATAAAGACACTGTCCGACCTGTACGACACTATTGATAAATATCAGGGAGCGGATTTCGCCGGCGCCCTGCTGGACAGGCTTGGAGTCAATTACCATTTGGGAGGATCACAAAGGCTTCAGAATCTGCCTGACAGTCCGTTCATTACGGTAAGCAACCATCCTTACGGAGGGATGGACGGAGTCATTCTCATTGACCTTATCGGGCATCTGAGGCCTGACTTCAAGGTGATGGTAACCGAGTTTCTCGCTCTTGTAGAAGCGCTGCGCCCCAGCCTCATCGTTGTTAATCCCAAGAACAATCTTAACAAGGGCATCACGGCCAAGAATATTCAAGGAGTCCGTGAGGTTCTTGAACGGCTCCACGATGGCAAACCGATTGGATTCTTTCCTTCAGGCGCTGTTTCGGACCTTAGTCTGAAAGAGATGAAGATAAGGGACAGGGAGTGGCAGGAACCAGTTCTCAGGCTTATTCAAAAAGCCAAGGTTCCGATCGTGCCTATCAGGTTTTTCGACCATAATTCCATGTGGTTCTACTATTTGGGGCTCATCGACTGGAGAATCCGCCTGATGCAGCTTCCTCATGAACTAGTCAATAAAAAACATAGGAGAATACGTGTAGGGGTCGGAGAAATACTTACCGTGGAGGAACAGTCCCTCCATTCCGACATCAAGGATTTCGGAGCATTCCTAAGAAGCAAAGTCTATGACATGCCGCTTCCTGATGATTTCGTCAGGTATAAGGATTTCATCGCATCAACAAGATAATCAGCGGTTCATGTCCAAACGATGAAATTTCCTTGAATATAATGGATTCGTGAATGTTTTTTTGTATATTTGCAATCCGAATGGGGTATTAGCTCAGCTGGTAGAGCGCAAGGTTCGCAATCTTGAGGTCAGGAGTTCGATCCTCCTATGCTCCACAAAAGGAATGGGCACCCGCTCATTCCTTTTGCTATTTCCACTATCTCCACAATGTAAAAACTCTTATAAATACGAGGACACGAAAAAACTATTCTGGTAAACACACTATTATTTCAAATCAAGATTGTCCTCAAGAATAGATCGAATCGGAACTTCCGCCATATATGGCAATTCCTTAGTGATCTCTGATAGCCAAGATTCATACAAATTTCCACATAACAAAGCAGGATTATACTCGTAAATATAGTCCAAAATTGGAGAATCGTTTTTAAGTAAAGATTTCACACGGTCAAACTTATCACGCAAAGTCTTCACAACTTTAGGAAGAGGTGACTTCAATGTCTGGTCACCAACAATTCGCACTTTTCCTCCTGCTGAAAACAAATCCCTGATATTCGTGCATACTATCCCTTTTGCCCCGGCTAACCACAAGGCAGCCTTACCATACTTACCTGAAACGACTTCTGGAAACAAAACTATGATTTGTGCTATCAAATCCGCTTTCTCATTAGCTGACAAATCTTTCCACAAACGGATATTCATACTTACAGCCGCTTCTTCATCACTGGAAATCCACCAAGGCATCTGATTACCATTAGCCTCAGCCTTAGACTTGTAGTAACGTTTGACTTTTGAGATTGAATCAGGAGAAGTTCTCAGATCATCATATCCAACAGACATTTTGTCAAAAATCGTTTCCCCTGATTTCAGGTTCATATCAATCAAATATCTTGGAGAATGAGTGACAGCTATCTCATACAGAACATCCTGATATGGGCGACACTTGAACTCAGCAGGTGTACCACCTAATTTTCCAAAGAGCATATAGATGCTTTCAACATCCTTGTCTCTAGTGGTTTCCACTATACTGCTCCCCGTAGAAGTCCAATGGTTTTTGTTCGTAGACTTTACTTCAACACCATAGTACCGTTCTGCAATAATATCCGGGAATCTCAAACCTGATATCAATTTGATTTCCTCATGCCGAAAAGGTGTCCCCTCACAGCATTCTTGAATCGCTGTCATTGAGACCCTTTCAAGCTGCGATGCGGTCAAGTTTTTATATTCCAGGATATTTCTTCGTGCCTTTTCATTAAGGTTGCCCTCGGTTTTCTTCATCAAGTAGGAAAATGCGGAGTCAGCGGCAGTCACATCTTCCTTACGAATAGCTATGATATTCTTTTCTTCCATATTATTCAAAATAAAGTGGCCATAAATCCTGCAGACGCCTAGCTATATTATAAGCCAACACTGGAGGAACCGCATTCCCGATAACTTTATAGGCCCCTGATTGGCTTACTTGAAAATGCTTGGAATGATCCTTATACCTAACAAAAGGGTAATCAGGCGGAAAAGTCTGGATCATCGCACACTCACGAGGAGTCAAACGACGTTCTTTAAGCCCAGATTCCAACTCATTAATATTCTGTCCTCCGTGTTCAGCGGATAGTCTCCTAAATTCAATATTGCCATGATGCTCAGAACGAATAGTGGGTCCCAACCCTTCAATATGAATCTCTGTCTGCCCCTGACAATGTTTTCCCATATACTTCGCCTTGGAATAAAACATTTGAGACAAATCAAGGCTCTCCTCTGGCTCAAGTATTCCTTCAAAAACATCTTTGCAGGAAACAGGATCTATAGTCCCTGTTGAATGCATAGTATATTTATGCGTCTGTTTAGGGTAAGGGTAATACTCGTCAGGAATATTATCACTTTCTAGAATCAATCTTGCTTTCTCATTCAATGACGAACGTCTTATTCCTATGAATATCACACGCTCACGTGTTTCAGGAACACCATAATCTCCTGCGTGAAGCACTCTCGGAGGCAGAACTATATAACCATCTCCACCTGCGCGAGAAAAGTCTTTTTGAATGATATTCTTGACATTTCCGAGATTCGTCAATCCCTTGACATTCTCAGCAACAAAAATCTTAGGTTTCGTGATATCTATGACTTGCTTCATCCAAAAATAAAGCTTTCCCCTATTCTCTTCTGAAGGAATTTCTTCTGGAAGTTTACTACCATCGTGTGACGTAATTGAATTGAAACCCAATCGCTTACCCGCAACACTAAAATCCTGGCACGGAAAACCGCCTGTCAGAATATCAACATCCTCCGGAAAAACCTTAACTCCGCAATGATGAAGTTTAACTAAATCCACAACACTTTCCAGATGATAGATTGACGGATCTTTCCCGTAACGCTGCATGTAGTTTGTCCAAGTAAGATAGGCTTCTTCCAAAATGTCATTTGCGAATATGGTAGAGAAACGATTTTTTTTCAGGAGCACCCAATTCTTATTGACCTTTTTGTCTATCCACCCTGAATCTTTCGGCACTGATTTTACATTACAGATAAAGTCGCCCTCGAACCCAAGATCCATTCCACCACATCCTGAAAACAGCGACAACATTTTAAGCCGCCCCGGCTCCACTTCGCCAATAGTATGAAAAAGCGGGAGTTCATATTCCTTCAGCACATCCGAGAAATAATGAACCTCATTCATTGATTTATAGCCATTTACCAATTCAGCCGTTTTTTTCATACTCGTCAAAAATAACAAGATTGCAAAATTACTGATTTTACCTTACATTTCATCATTGGCATCAACTTTTCTTTTCTTTGGAAACTATATATTGGTCGACGTGATGATTATCGCATTGATATTCAACGAATTTCAAGAAACAACACTCTTATCAAGCGCCTTATCAGCAATTAACAATCAACAATTTAGCACATTGGTGATCAATTCGTAAATAATTCCTTACAAAAGAGGATGGTGAGAAAATCTCACCATCCTCTTTAATTCACACACAAGCCACTTCGGTCTATTTCTTCAGCAGACATTCTCCTCTACTTTTTTAGAACCAATTCTCTGCTTGATAGACCGAAGCATTATATTCCTTATTCTTTGATGCAGCGGACTGAGTATGCGTCGGCGCGGCTGGCAGATGCTGTGGCAGAAACGGAAGTACCGGCGGCCTCGCTCATAAAAGCCAATACACAGAAACCAAAGCCTGTCGCGGTTCCGTATGATTTTGCCGGAGTGTTTCCCCAATATGATCCCCACAGTCCGCTCTTTGACCCCATCAACATGGCATAGGAGCCATCGAAACGAGCAGCGGCCGGGAAAAACAGACTCCCCTCCTTCATCTTGAATGACCAACCATAGTTATAGTCTAGCCCGTCAATCACTCCATCCTCGTTCACGTCAACAACATCGAACGTGGAAGGATCCTGGGAATATCCTCCTGAAGTCGTGAATGTCCTGAACACGTCAGCCGGAGGTACACGGTAGCCAACCGGGCAAGGATCATAGTAGGACTTGGAGCCTTTGTTGATGTATTTGTTGTCTGAATCCCTGTCGCCTCCATTCGGATTTCCCCACAAAGCGTCATTGCTGTCGGAAGCCTTCAGCCAATCCTTGCAGGTGGCGTACTGGTGATAGTTGGAAAGGCATTTTGTCGGATTTGCGATTGAATAGTCAATGGTGTTGTTCTCCACCGAACTCCAAAGGGAATAGGTGAATTTCACTTCAGTTCCATCAGGGCCGTAAACAGGAACAGGAAGGGTCTTCTCATCGCCGGTAACCGTCGGAGCGGACGGGAACGGATCCTTACGTCCCCACTGATACAGCAAACCGTAAGGCTTCACGTCAGGAGTCGTGCCGAACGCGGAAGTCATAGCGCCTATATTCATATTCATAACCTCGTAGCCCGTCTTTGTCTCGACAGTCTTGATTTCCTCTTCAGGGAACCAGATGTGCCAGCTCCAGATGATGGTCTTGTCTGCGGAATAAGCGGCGATCACGGCATTGCCGTTCTGAGACGAAGCCTTGAACACTATCTTCCCGTCCTTGATCGCGACATCAGTAATCATACCCTTGGCGGTCTCCCAAACCAGCGCCGCTGAATCAGGCGCCATCTTCCCAGGAGCATCAAGTCCTTCCGTGGCAGCTCCGTTACCTTTTACTGTTGCGTCAAAGGAGTAGTCGCCTTCCTTAGAAATAACATAGCAGTTGGAAGTTCCGTTCTTGCTCAGATCTTCCGCCACAACCGGAGTCGGCTCCGGATCTGTGCCGGGAGTCGGTTCTTGCTTAGGATCAGTGCCGGTCTTGCCACAAGCCGTGGCGATCAGGAGCAAAGCGCCCCCGACAAATCTTCTCAGATTCTTTTTCATAACAGTTCGTTTTTAATATACACTGCTATTATACGTATTTTTTCCGGAATGTTCCCAAATTATTTTAGAAAATATGAGGAATGACAACATTTCCCCGAGATATTCCTGGCCGGCAGGACACAGCCGGTGCTCGGAACAAGCATAAAGGAATCTGAGCGGAAGTCACGCTGTTTTCATTCCGCGCCCGAGGACACTGCCTCAACGATAATCCGCTCCGCTTTCTCAGCCCAGACATTCCAGTTGAGTTTACGACGGTAGAGTTCTCTGGCGGTTTCGCTCATTCGTTCCAACTCTCCGGAGTCCAGACACTCCTTGATCTTTCTTCCGAAATCCTCGCCTGTAGAGCCCAATGGCAGCAGCCATCCGTTCTCGCCGTCCATCACATAATTTCCGACACCTCCTGTCCGATGCGAGAATACTGGAAGACCGTTCGCGCTGCTTTCACAGAAAGCGATGGCCGAACACTCGGCCAGGGTCGGCAACAACAAGCAATGGCATTTTCGGATCAAATCGACCAACCTCTGATAATCCTCAGGAATATTCTTGTTCAGAAAACCGACATGATCCACATAAGGCAAATTCCGGATTTCCACCGGCAAATCCTTGATTCCTGCCACATGAAGAGTGGAAGGAATGCCGTTGTCGTTCAGCCAGCGGCAGGCTTCAACTGCGACACTTCCGCCTTTGCGAACCCAATCCACACCAAGAAAAAGCAGATCGAGATGTCCCTCATATCCGGACGTTCCCGGCACGATGTCTTTTTCATCGATGTTGGCGCCGAATTCCAGTACATGGACGTTGGCCGGATCCTTTCCGTAGTCTGAAACCACTGATTCGGCAGCCCAGTCTGAAGAGACAATCACCTCAGCGGCCAGACCGATGGAATGACTCTCAATCATATCACCTTGATGGATTGAACATTTCGAGAGATTCCGGAAATAATAACCATTCATGATTCTGAAAGTCGCGTCAGAAAGGTACACGACAGGCTTGCCGGTTTTCAGCAGGTACAGGCATTCACTTGAAAAAGGTGCGAAAAGGGCATCGCAAGAGGCGATGGCAGTCTTGTCCAAGGTCCTTGAGACCAGCGAAGCTCCGATGACAGAATGCGACGCATCGATTCTTTTTGGAGACATACGGTTAAAAAGGCTGACCAACCTGGAATACAACCTGAACAAACCATCCTTGCGGGCTCGAACCCACACTACATCGAAACCTCTTTTCCGCAGCGACTCCGCCATCTTGTACGGAGTTCCGCTGGAGGCTTTGCGGTCAAAAGGATCGTTCCATTGTATGAAGCCCAACTTCATTCCTGTCATAGCCACATTAAATATACCGGTTAATCTTCCTCTATTATGTTCTCTGGTTCCCAAATCCTGTCCATAATGTCCAAAGCGACAGTGACACCAGATTCGGCGGCATCGGAGAGAATGGAATAGTACAGCGTCATATCATCCATGAATTCTTCTGGATTGTTGTTCGTGGCAGCGGCTCCGAGCCACTCCCAGGCATATTCATTTTCCGGAGCGAGGGATCCATTCTCAATTCCTTCTTTAAGGATGATCTTGAACAATCCCATACGTGTGATAAGCCCGGTGTTCCAGTCGTTGCTGGAAGCCAGAAGAGCCTTCATCGGGTATAACTCGATGTCTCCACTGTCTATGGCCACATCGATTTGTCCGAGAACTTTCCGCTCGTCCTCCGTAGTGGAACTGAAGTCTCCTTTACTGTGCCTTTCGGCGATTCCATCTATCAAATCAAATATGTAATCCGGCAGCATATCAGCCTATTAACTTTTTTGTTACGATATTAAACATAATTGTTTTATCACCTGCTGGCAGGAACTTTACCACATTCTATATAAGAATGCGAGGACACCGAGATATTTATAGGTCGATAGTTCTCTTTCTTTGCATGGAAAGGATTCTTGACAAAGTTCTGAGGGTTCATCGCAATGAGCGGGAACCAACTGCCCTGAATCTGTATCATCAAAGAATGGCCTGGGAGGAACCTGTGGTCAATGTCACACATGGAGAAATCCACACTTACAACTTTGCCAGACCCTGTCGCCTTTGATTTACCGAATCCATCACGGTACCGGAGCGGCATCACGTCACCTCGTACCAACATCTGGCAGCCGTCTGGACGGACATCAATCAACTTCACCACCATATCTGCGTCAAGAGTCTTTGAATATCCTCCATCCGGCAGGTCAAGCCTCAGTTCGATATGCACGTTAACCGGTCCCGCCAAATGAAGTGTGTCAGAAAGAACCTTTCCCGAATATGTAAGGACATCCTGCCTGGCTGACGCGAAACTCTGGTCTGCGGTCATGTAACCACGGTCACGGCCACTGGAATTTACGTCCATATACGGAACAGGATTCGCCGGATCAGACGTGAAACTCCGGAAGGCCTCGACGTCAAGCCTCTCCGGCATATTCAAAGTCAAAGAATCCGCTCCGCAAAGGGAGATTCTGGTCGCTGTCGCATCTGATGGCGGCCACGAGGAATATGTTTCCCAAAGCGCCGTTGATTTCACGCCCTTCATTCGAGATTTCATAGTCTCCCCGGACGGAAGGACATTCACCTTAGCCGGTGCACTCCCTTTTCCTTCAAGAAAATAGACGAAAAAAGGATATTCGATATCATCTAAATAGAAAGCACCGGACTCCTCTCCGAACCAGGCTTCGGCAAGATGATTCGCCTTCCGGTTGTTCCAACCTCCGTGGTACCATGGTCCAACGGCAAGGAAAAGGTCACATTCCGGGGACAGTCTGCCGATCTCGCTGTAGGTCTTGAAAGCGCCGTAGCAGTCCTCGGCATCGTAAAATCCTCCAGTGACAAGAACCGCCGGCTTGATATCCTTCAAATGTCGACACGGATTCCTGTCCTTCCAGAATCTGTCATTATCGGGATGAGCGGCCATACTGTTCCAAAACGCCAAAGTGTCACCGAAGTATGAAGAAAGTTCATGCATGGGGCGTCCGAGGAAATATTCATAGAGATCGCTGTCGATCCTCACCAGTTTTGACAGACCTTTCGTAGAAGGAGCCTTTCGCGCCCTGTACATCGATGAGCCGAAACGGTAGCAATCCGCAAGGCAAAGCGCCCCGTTGTGATGCGCGTCATCGCCTAGAAACCAATCGGTGACAGGGGCTTGAGGAGAGACCGCCTTTATTGCCGGATGTCTGGAAAGAGCCGCCATCGTGGCGTAAAAGCCAGGGTACGATGTGCCTTTCACTCCGACGTTGCCATTGCTGACGGTGTTGGCGAGGAGCCACTCCACAGTATCGTAAGTGTCCGTTGCCTCGTCAACAATGTTTTTCCGTTTTTTTCCGCCGGACTTCCCGCTAACATGCGGACGGATGTTCTCGAAATCCCCTTCGCTCAGGAATGTGCCGCGCACATTCTGGAAAACAATCACGTAGCCGTCAGCGGCATAATTGAGCAAATCACCCCATATTCCTGATGAATATGGAAACCTGTCTTTCGAAGGCTCATCTCCATATTCAAAGCCATAGGGTTTGAGCGAATATGGAGTGCGGACAAGCATCACAGGTTTGGCCTCGATCGCCCCAACCGGCTCATAGACAGCAGTATATAGCCGTACCCCATCACGCATGGGAACCATCACTTCCCTCTTGGTATAATTATCTTTCAGCCATTCT
>ERZ808277.63-NODE-63-length-64639-cov-4.862598_pt1 | contig 64639 bp, 53 predicted proteins | sample MGYA00521240_ERZ808277 | MGnify/ENA primary metagenome ERZ808277 (study PRJEB31516, sample SAMN03275599) | gut metagenome | biome: mammalia-associated habitat; material: feces | host: Papio cynocephalus | place: Kenya | collected 2012-07-17 ... | reverse complement strand
CTTTTTCGCGCGCTGTGCTCCTGCCTTTTGTTGTTTTGCAGCTTTTTATGGGTGGAATTGACAAAAAACGGTATTGATTTGATAAATAAATCGACCGGTATAGCATAAATTGGAATAATAGATTAAAATTTTGTTCTTCGGAGGTAATATGAAAAAAACAGAAGTTTATAATTCAGATTATACAGAACTAAACCATGCTTATATTTTAATTTATGAAAGTTATCAGAAACTTGTGAAATGTAAAGACGCTGACAAAGAAGTTCTTTTTGTTATGGAAAGTATTTTGCGGGCTCTTAATCCAACCCTGGACCGAATTAAGTCTGAAATGACGGTTCAGACTCGCTTGAAGGACAAAAACTCTAAAAAAAATGAAAATACCGCAGAAAAAACTCAAATTAGAGCGGAAAAATCGGGTTTTGTTGTTGGTTCAATTTCGATGGTTGGCGATGATGAAGAAAATTCCGAAGATGATAGCGCATCTGAAAAAAAATGACAAAAATAAAGAAGTCGGATTTTTGGTCGGCTGTTTTTTTGAAAATTGCTTAGAAAAAAATGAATCAAATAAAAGAAGTTTTTGAGTCTATTGATTAAAGCTGTAATAATAAAAAGAAGCAGAAAATAACATTTTGGTTGCACTAGGTTATTTCCTGTATGCAAAAACAATTCAATTAACGTGCTAGGGCGAGTAGTTCTGAATTACAATGTCTTTGCATTTTGCATGGAAATTTTAAGATAAGAAAAACTTTTTATTTTTTTAATTTGTAAATTTCCGCGTTTTTAAGCTTTGCGTTAGGGGGTGTAGCAGCGGCGAAGCTGTTCTGAAGCGCAGCTTGCGGAGCGGAAGAATGAAGCGCTTTCGAGCGGAACTGCGAAACACCCGACCCGGCGTTTTGCGCCGGGAAACGCCCTGAATCTTGTTTGATTACAGAACTGGCTTCATTGCAGTCATACGGCACGGAAGGAAAATTCTTTTGGAACTTTCATTTGTTGCCCGTGCCTGCCAGTTTTGCAATGAATTACAAAACTGGTTTCATACTTGTCATGTAACTTCTAAGTTTGCGTCCGACAACTTCAATCGGGTGGTTGCGGATTTCTGCGTTTACTTCGACGAGCTGGGTGTTGTTCACGCTTGTGTCCTTGAGTTCAAGACCTTTTCCGATTACATCTGTGTGGATTTTCGGCATAAAGTCTTTTGCCATCATAGGAGCGGCAACGCGGCTGAACAAGTAACATCCGTATTCTGCTGTGTCTGAAATTACGCGGTTCATCTCGTAAAGACGTTTGCGGTCAATCAGGTTTGCGATGAGCGGAACTTCGTGCAAAGATTCGTAGTAAGCCGATTCAGGTTTGATTCCTGCGTCAACCATTGTCTCGAATGCAAGTTCGCAGCCGGCTTTTACCATTGCAACAAGCAAGATTCCCTTGTCGAAATATTCCTGCTCAGAGATTTCCTCTTTTGATTCTGGAGTTGACTCAAACGGAAGTTTTCCTGTTTCTTCGCGCCAGGTGAGCAAGTCGTGGTCTTTGTTTGCCCAGTCCTGCATCATTGTGCTTGAGAATTTTCCGCTGATGATGTCGTCCATGTGCTTCTGGTAAAGTGGAGTCAAAAGCTTCTTGATTTCTTTTGAAAGTTCGTTCGCGCGGATTTTTGCAGGGTTGGAAAGACGATCCATCATGTTTGTGATTCCGCCCCATTTCAAAGCTTCAGAAATTACGTTCCATCCGTGCATCAAAAGTTTTGTCGCATATTCAGGAGCGATTCCTTCGCTTACCATTTTGTCGTAGCAGACGATTGTTCCAGCCTGAAGCATACCGCACAAAATTGTCTGCTCGCCCATAAGGTCAGACTTTACTTCCGCAACAAAGCTAGACTCAAGAACGCCGGCCTTGCTTCCGCCCATTCCTACTGCCAAAGCCTTTGCGTAAGCCCAGCCTTTTCCTTCCGGGTCGTTTACAGGGTGAACCGCGATAAGGTCTGGAACTCCGAATCCTCTCTGGAACTCGTGCCAGACTTCCGTTCCCGGTCCCTTAGGCGCGCACATTACAACTGTGATGTCCGGGCGAATCTGCATTCCCTCTTCAATCATGTTGAATCCGTGAGAGTACCATAAAGCCGAGCCTTTCTTCATTCTCTTCATAACTTCTGTGATAACTGCTGTGTGCTGCTTGTCCGGAGTAAGGTTTCCAACAAGGTCAGCAGTTGGAATCAGTTCGTCGTAAGTTCCCACTTTGAATCCGTTTTCTGTCGCGTTTTTCCAAGACTGGCGTTTTTCAGCGATTGCAGATTCGCGCAAAGCGTAAGAAACATCAAGTCCAGAGTCGCGCAAGCAAAGTCCCTGGTTCAAGCCCTGAGCGCCACATCCTACGATTACGATTTTTTTGCCTTTGAGAGCGTTCACTCCGTCAGCGAATTCCTCTTTTGCCATTGAGCGGCAGTGTCCGAGCTGCAGGCGAGCCTCGCGCCACGGAATTGAATTGAAATAATTGTTTCCCATAAAAATCTCCTGTAAAAAGTCAGTGAGAACGTTTCAACTTTCGATTTGACTTTTTAGCATATTCGCAATGCAATGAGAATATGCAGTTTATAATGAAGTTTGCAACGCAAACTTATAAATAAAAACTTTGACGTTATTTTAGGCAAAGTTTTTATTAAATCTCCTGTTTTGCGCCGATTGAAAATTGACAAACGGCTAAATATTTTTTTTCGGGCGGTCCGGCAACAAGTTGCCGTCGGGCTATCCGTGGTTCCGCGCTAGCCGCGCTCCATTGCTTCACTTCGTTCCGCAACAAGCCACTTCTATCCCTACCGCTTTTGTAAAAATATAATTTATTCTACAAAAAAACTTAGTATTGCGTAAAGTGAAATAAAATAAATTGAATATTGCATTTTGTGCAATAATAAAAATACTTTATTTACAAAAAAAAAGACTGCCTTTTACGAACAGCCTTTATATTTACTTTTGTATTTTATTCGTTTGTTTGAGAAGAAATTGTTTTTTCTTCAGCTTTTAGGTCTTTAATCAAAAATAAAAACATTCCTACGGCAATTAAAACCGCAACTGCGTCGGCAAACGGCTGTGCAAAGATAATTCCGTTAAGTCCAAAAAGTTTTTGCATTATAAGAATTGCCGGTAAAAATACAAAACCCTGGCGGCTTACGGCAAGAACAAGCGACTGCAAGCCTTTTCCCATTCCCTGGAATGTAAAATTTAAAACGAACATAATTCCAATAAACGGTGCCGATGACATAAGTGCATAAATAATATCTACGCCTAACGCAACAACAGCCGGATCTTCCGAGAAAATATTTATGATTGGCTTTGCAAAAATTATATAAAGTACGGTAAGAGAAACTCCCAGCACAACATTTACCAAAATAGAAAAATTTACGATTTTTTTAACGCGAATAGAATTTTTTGCGCCGTAATTGTAGCCGATTAACGGAGCGATTCCTATTCCGAGTCCAAGCTGAATAAAAATTGTCAGCATGTTTGCCTTGAGCGCAACTCCCATTGCGGCAACAGGAATATCGCCATAAACTGCTGTACCATCGATAAATGTTCTTATAAACGGCAATAGTTTTTCTGATACGACAGGAACGCTGTAATACGAAGCTAGAAGGTTGTTTGTCAGAATTGAACTTAAACTCATCAAAATGTTTGTAAGGCTTGCAGGAAGTCCGATTGCAAGAACGCCGAGCAAAATTCCGTTTGAAATTTTAAAATATTTCGGGTTTATTGTGAGCGTTGAGTTTTTTGAAAGGACATGCGCAAGATAGATTACAATCGTAACGATGTTTGCAATTACAGTTGCAATTGCGGCTCCTTTTACACCGAGTCCAAGTCCTGGAATTCCTAAAAATGAGTCGAGAATAAAAATCGGATCGAGCACAATGTTTACGGCTGTTCCGGCAATTAGCCCGACCATTGAGTTTTGAGAAGCGCCTTCTCCGCGGATTATGTTTGTGTAGGCTGTCGAAATAACAATTGCAGGTCCGCCGTACGCAATATATTTTAAGTAATCGCGTGCAAACTGTGCTGTTGTCTGAGTTGTTCCAATCAATTTGAGAATTCTTTCCATATTGAAAAGAATTATGAATAGCCCTAGAAAACCTGTAAAAATTCCTGCGTAAAGACAAAATGAAGCAATGCTTTTTACTTTTTCGTAGTTTTTTTCGCCAAGCGCGCGGCTTATAAACGAAGAGCCGCCCATGCCGAAGATGTTTCCTGCTGCCATGAGAAACAGAAAAATCGGGGTTGCAACGTTTACCGCTGCAAACTGGCTAGGATCGCCTGTCTGACCGACAAAAAAAGCGTCAACCATGTTGTACAAAACAGTAACAATCATGCTGAGGACTGTAGGAAGCGCAAATTTAAAAACCGCCTTTGGAACCGGCGTGTGCTCAAAAATTTCAATATTTTTTATCATAGTACAGAAATTTTATAAAAAACAGAAAAAATGTCAATAAATAGTAATATATAGAAGAGTTTGTAACTATTTGCGAAGCGCTTTGTTTTATTGAGCGAAATTAACCGATTTGGTAAACTTTACTGATTATGAAAAAACTTATTCCAGTGATTTTTGTTATTGTTGCCGCAGGACTTGCATTTTTTTTTGTTGGAAAAAATCTTTTTATAAAAGACAATTCATATTCGCGTGCAAAAATTATAAAACCGGTTGTTGAAATAGAAAAGTCCGAAGAAGAAAATTTGGAAAATGAATACGAAGATTATGAGCAGACTTCGTTTATTGAACTTGCCAACGATGAAACTCTTCTGAACGTTGTTACGATGGATATTGACGATGACGGTTATGATGATCAGATAAATATTGTAAAAACATCAAGAAGCCCTTTTTTGGCACTTATTGTCGGTTTGTACAATCCTTCAACTTCTTCTTATGTCAGAGCAGCTTGGATTGCAACTACGGTAAGCCAGATTCGTACTTTTGCCTGTACTGCGCTAGACGTAATCGGAAACCACAAAAATTCGCTTGTTTATCAGGGAATTACGGACGAAGGTCATTCTGTTTTGTGTATTTTTAACGGAAGCCGCACTAAAAAAGGCGACTTTGTTTTGACAAAAATCGGAGACTTTGAGTCTGACGGAACGGTTTTTATTCAGCAGACAGAACGAAACGAAGCTTACGAGTTGAGCCAGACAAAGGCCGACAGTTTTCCTGTTTGGGTTTATGCTTCGGATTCGGCAGAAGACAGCGCCCGGCTTGACCAGATTCAGACAATGTACGATTGGAACGAAAAAGAAGGTGAGTATACTCAGGTTAAGCAGGTTCGTGTTACAGGAAACCGCATTGCCGCAAAAGAACTTGCGAGAATTCAGGATGGAACTGTCGCGACTTTTTCTAAATTTCTGGAAGGCTTGTGGTATAAGACCGAAAATTCAGGCGGAAACGTACGTTATATCTTTTTTGATCCTCAGACGCACGAGATTATTTTTCATTATCAAGACAGCGAAGAAGTGTATTCGTGGCTAAATGCAAAACTCCGCAGAAACGGAATGTATTTTACTTCGATAAACCAGTCAATCGAAAACCTTCAGAGGCGTTTTGATATTTCGCTTGTAAATGTCGATGAAATAAGAATTCGGATTCAGGATGATGTCCGGATGATTATCAGCGAAAGCACTCTCTGGGACGGAAATTATAAAAAAGTTTCGACAAAATTAAACCAAAAAACTGTTGCAGGCGAATCTGAAAAAGCGCTAAAAAGGCTTGTCGAAGGACCTGCATGGACTACTTCTGATGGAAAATATTTTGTTTTTGCAAACGATGTATATATAGTAGAGTCTGAGAAATTTACAGATAAAGGCCGTTTTGTCTTGAATAGTATTTCTGACACAAAATTGATGCAGTTTAGAAGCGACACCGACATAAAATTTTTTAACGGATATTATTCTGCAAGTTTTGGCAAAATTAAAAAAACTGAGAGAAATAAGCGCGGAAAAACAACAGAATTTGTTGTGGATGACAACGACACTGTAATTTTGCAGTCGGTTGATGTAACTCCGAATGGATTTTTTCAGAATGAAGTGCTTCCGTTGACATTCAAAAAAACTGAATTAAAAAAGACCGAAGAATAGAAAACTCGCAGATAAAAAGGCGTGTAAGAAAATCTTGAAAGAAGCGAAAATTTTAGCCCGGATTGCCGCGAAAAGACCGGACGAGCGGAGCGAAGGAGGACTTGCAGCAAAAGCCGGCCGCGGTAAGGCTTTGTGCTTCTAAAATTTAAGATATTGAAATTCTGCGGTCAAATCTATAGAATATTTTAATTATGACTGCAAACGAATTACGCTCAAAATATATTGAGTTCTTCAAATCTAAAAATCATGTTGAAATTTCTGGTCAGTCTTTGATTCCGGAAAATGACCCTTCTGTTTTATTCACAACTGCGGGAATGCATCCGCTTGTTCCTTATCTTCTTGGTGAAAAACATCCGGCGGGAACTCGTCTTACAGATTATCAGAAATGCGTGCGCACTGGCGATATTGACGAGGTTGGAGACCCGAGCCATCTTACTTTTTTTGAAATGCTTGGAAACTGGTCGCTTGGAGATTATTTTAAGAAAGATTCAATCGCTTTTTCATACGAATTTTTGACAAGCCCGAAATGGCTCGGTCTTGATCCAAGAAAAATTTCTGTTACGGTTTTTGCAGGCGATGAGAATGCTCCGCGCGATGAGGAGGCAGCCGACGCTTGGAAAGCGAATGGAATGCCGGAAGACAAAATCGCTTATCTTTCAGCGGAAGACAACTGGTGGGCGGCGGGTCCGACTGGTCCTTGCGGTCCGGACACTGAAATTTTCTACTGGGTTGGCGAAGGCTTGCCTCCAAAAGGAAGCAACAAGGGAACTGATTCTGCAAACTGGATGGAAATCTGGAACAACGTTTTTATGCAGTTCAACAGAATTGACGAGAAAACTCTTGAGCCGCTTCCAAAGAAAAATGTTGATACAGGAATGGGACTTGAGCGCACAAACTGCATCTTGCAAGGAAAAACTTCGGTTTATCAGACGGAAGTTTTTCAGCCGATTATCGCTGAAATCGAGAAGCTTTCAAATTATAAGTATGGAACAGACGAGGAGAAAGACCGTTCTGTGAGAATTATTGCAGACCACAGCCGCGCTTCTGTTTTCATCATTGGAGACCCGAGAGGTGTTTCTCCGTCAAATGTCGGCGCGGGATATGTTTTGCGCCGCTTGATTCGCCGCGCTGTCAGACACGGAATGAAGCTCGGAATCGAAAAGTCTTTCCTTGCTGAAATTGCTGAAACTGTAATTGAGAATTTCAAGGCGGCTTATCCTGAACTTGAGCAGAATTCTGCGAAAATCAAGCAGGAGCTTACAGCCGAGGAAGAGAAATTCCGCCAGACTTTGAAAAAAGGCGAGTCTGAGTTCCAGAAACTTCTCCCGAATTTGATGAAAAATCCTAAAAAAGTGATTTCAGGAAAAGTCGCTTATAATCTTTATGAAACTTACGGCTATCCTCTTGAGCTTACTCAGGAGCTTGGCGCGGAGCACGGCTTTACAGTCGATGTTGAAGGCTTCAAGGCTGCTGAAAAAAAGCATCAGGAAGCGTCAAAAACTTTGGATGCGGGAAAAGCGAAAGGCGGCTTGGCTGAGCAGTCAGATGTCGCGACAAAGTATCACACTGCAACTCACCTTTTGCAGCAGGCTTTGGTCAATGTCTTGGGAGACGAGGTTGCGCAGAAAGGCTCGAACATCAACAACGAGCGAATGAGATTTGACTTTACTTTCAGCCGCCCGATGACTAAGGAAGAAATTCAAAAAGTCGAGGACATTGTAAACGAGAAAATCAAGGAAGACTTGCCTGTAACAATGGAGATTATGACTCTTGACCAGGCAAAAAAAGAAGGCGCGCGCGCGCTTTTCTCTAACAAGTACGGCGAGCAGGTAAAAGTCTACACAATCGGACGCGACCCTAAAAACGACTGGTTCTCAAAGGAAGTTTGCGGCGGTCCTCATGTTCAGCACACTGCGCAGATTGGCGATTTCAAGATTGTAAAAGAGCAGTCTTCATCGGCAGGCGTAAGAAGAATCCGCGCGGTGATTTCTGGCGGGCTTCCGCTCGATCCTCAGTAAATTGCGCAAAAAAATAACAGCCTCTGAAAACGTCAATTTTTTTGGAGGTGATTTTTTATTTGAATGTAACTGGCTGTTTTGACAGTTGTTTATATTCGTTAAGTGTTTTTGGAACTTTTTAGTTTTTTCAAAAACCCTGCATGTTCTCGTTTTACAGAACAAAAAAGACAAGTTAAGGAAAGTTTATGAAACGTTTTGCACTTTGCGTATCTTTGATTTTAATGGCAGCCACAGGAGCCTTTGCTCAGACAGATTTACAGCCTCTTGCTACTGTAAAACTCAATAAATCAGAGACAATCACCTTAAAGCAGCTCAAGAATAGAGTTGAAATTTATGGAAAACAGAATGGAATTTCTTCTTTTACAGTTGATCAGAAAAAAGAAATTCTTAATGCGATGATTGATGAAAAATTGGTTGTACAGGCTGCGACAAAAGCAGGAATGGTTCTTACTGATTCTCAGGTTAATCAGTATTTTATGCAGAATGTAAGCCAGCAGTTTGGAAGAAACGTTACAGAAGCAGAATTTGAGGAAATAATAAAAAAACAGACAGGAAAATCTTTTGAGGATTACATGAAAAATACTGTAGGAATGGGAGTCGCTGAATACAAAACTTATTTGAAGAATCAGCTGATTGCCCAGCAGTATGTTTTGCAGCAAAAACAGGAAGAAATTCAAAAAGCTGCTCCGAGCGATGAAGAAATTCGTGCTTTTTATGAATTGAATAAGGCAAGTTTTGTTCAGAACGATATGCTTAAACTTTTCCTTGTGCTTTTTCCTAAAAACAATGATCCTGCTGCCGCAAAAACAAAGGCAGAAGCTATGTTGAAAGATTTTAAGGATAAAAAAATTACTACTGAAAAAATCAAGGCAAATGCAGCAAATTCAAAAGATTATCAGGGCGGAGATTTATTCATAAGCAAAACCGCTCAGCATGCTCAGCAGCTTGGCATTACATACAATGAACTTCTCGAGCTTTTTGGAAAAGAAAAAGGATATGTTTCTTCGCTTACAGAAACAGAAAACGACTTTCAATTTTATGCGGTTCGTGCAAAGTACAGTGCAAAAATGCTTGGTTTGAGCGATTTAGTTCAGCCGGAAACGACAATCACTGTCTATGATTATATAAAATCTAATCTTACACAACAGAAACAGAGCCAGGCAATGATTGCGGCAGTTCAAGACGTAACAAAAGCTCTTGATACTCCAGAAAATGTAGAAAGAAAGAAGACAGGTGCAGCTTTAGACAAGTTGCTTAATTGGTAATTTTACAGGAAAGATAAAGTGTCAAGAAGAAGAGGAAGAATTTTGGCTTTTCAGGGACTTTATTCCTGGGAAGTAGGCGGAATGCCTAAAGAAGATGTTCTTGAATTGTCTTGGGCGGATGGAGATTCTGAAAAAAATGCAGTTGATATGGAAACTGCAACTTTTGCAAGGGTTTTGATTGCCGGTGCGATTGAAAATCAGTCTCAGATTGATGAACGTATAAAAGAAAATCTTAAAGGCTGGGATTTTGCGCGTCTTAATAAGGTTACGCTTTCGATTTTGCGTATGAGCGTTTATTCTTTGCTTTTTCAGAAAGACGTTCCTGTTTCTATCGTAATTGACGAAGCGGTTGATATTGCAAAAGAATACGGACAGGATGATTCGTTTAAATTTATAAATGCGGTTTTGGACACTATTGGAAAATCCTGCAATTCTCAATCGTCAGAAAAATAATTTTGGTCTGCATATGAAGAAAAACTGGAAATTTTTGTCCAGCCGTAAGAATCTGGCAGTGATTTTTTTACTCACCGGATTCTTATTTTTTTCGTGTTCGCAGAGTTCAAATCAGTCGTCTTTTTTGTCTGCTCTTGATACTGTTGATTCTTTTATTCAACTTGGGCAGACTGACGATGCTTTAAAACTTTTAAAAAAAACTTCAAAATCAGCATACAGCGCTTACGCAAGAATTGGAATTTACCGGCGTTTTATGACGCTTGGAGAAAAAAAACTTGCAGAAAAGATACTTTCCGACAGTTTAAAGAAAATCCCCGGCAACAATGAGATTTCCGCGGTCTATTCTCATTTTTTGTTGCGAGAAGGGCGTTTCGACGAAGCTCTAAAAATTGGTTCCGTTTTGGAAGGCTCAGAATACGGTTCGATTTATGCGGAGGCGGTTTTAAAATCTCAAAAAGAAAAAAATCTTCTCTTGCCTCAGCTTTCCGGAATTTACGGCGACTGTTATTCTGCAACGGGAAACGAAAAATGGCTTGTAAACGCGGCGCTTCCGTTTTTAAAAGATGGAAACTATTCTGCGGCGGCCGCTTTGCAGAAATCGATTCAGAGTGATTTTAATTTGTTTTGGGCTAAGGTTCAGTTTGACGCAAAAAATTACGATTTGTGCGTTGAAAATTACGAAAATGCGCAGTTAAAAGGTTTTTCTGTTGAAAATTATGAACTGACAGATCTTGCAAGCGATGCTTTTTTTATGCTTGGAGATTACGATTCTGCAGAAAAAGAGCGCGAACGTTTGATTTTGCAGGCAAAAATTGAAAAAAATGCGAATGTTCCAGAACTTGTTTACGTAAATAGCGCGCTTTGGGCTTATAATGCTGCCCAATATTCAAGAGCATACGATTTATTGATGACAGTTATAATGCGTGATTCAAAAAATATTCCTGCCTTAATAACTTATGGAAAATTTGCTCGCGCGGATTCTGTATTGGAAAAGCAGGATTTGTTTGAACGGGAATTGAGAAAAACTTCCTTGCGCACATATTCGATGAAGCAGAAAGATGAGCGGCCGAAATTTTTGATAAGAGATGCAATTTTTAGAATTGAGAAAATGCTTGAATGGCAGAAAAAAAATGCGCAGACTTTGAGCGATGAGCTTTTGGTAGAAAAACTTTCTTTATGGCTGACTGAAAATTCTGATTTACCGCAAAAAAAAGTTGAAAGCGAAATATGGAAAAATCTCGAAATTAACGAAATTGAAAAAAATATGTATCCGCCGGCACTTTTGCATTTTGCCGTAAACGAATTCTTAAAGTTCGAAAAAAAAGAAGATGCCAGGCTTTTGTTCGAAAACTATTTGGACGCCCGCTATAAAATGAAAAAAACGGACTTGCAGGACGAAAAAGTTGAATATGATATTTTTGGCGGTGAAAAAACATATTCTGCTCCGCCAGTTCCTGATTTTGTAATAAGGGCGGCTTTTGGCGACAGGGCGGCGGATTATGCAAACACAATGGAAACTTGGGAAATTGAAACTGCCGCATATTTTGCCCTTCTTGACAATAATATTTCCGCCGCCCGCCGTCTGTACGAATATGCGCTTTTTGAAACAGGAGGCGCTCGAACGATTGAAGCTGACGGTCAGATTGTTTCTTTTAGCAGGCTTTGTGCTGTAAATTCGGCTGTTAATCTTGCTGTAATTTATGCTTCTGACGGTGAGTTAAAAAGAGCGCTGAATCTCTACGGACTTGCTTCTGGCAGAACTAAAGATAAAAAGTTAAAATCCAAAATTCTTTACAGAACCGCTCTTGTTCAAAACGATTTGCAGAATAAGGAAAGCGCAATTCTTTCGCTTGAATATGCCTTAAGCTTAAATCCAATGAATGCTGATGCAAGGCTTATGCTCAGAAAATTAAAATGACAAAAAAAAACGGTCATTGAGTTTTTCTCGAAATGACCGTCTATAACAAGTTATTCTACTACAGCGATGATGTCTGAGTTTTTAACGATTAAATAATCTTCGCCGTTCATTTTTACCTGAACACCTGAATATTTGTCGTACATTACACGGTCGCCCACTTTTACAGTGATTTTTTCTTTTTCTGTGCCAGGTCCAACAGCTTCTACTTTTGCAGTCTGTGTTTTTTCCTGGGCAGATTCTGGAAGAAGAATGCCTGATTTTGTTGTTGTTTCTGCTTTTTCTTCCTTGAGAAGAACTCTGTCCGCTAATGGTTTAAGTTTCATATATATAACCTCCAAATTTTTTTTAATCCTTGCTTTAAATATATAAATTTTGTCTCTTAATCGTCAACAAAAATCGTTTTAATTTGATTTTTTTTAATGCGTCAAAAAGACACAATGCTAAATTAAAAGCTTTTAACTGTATCAAAAAGAAACAATAAGAATTTTAAAAGAGGATTTTTTTACCCGAAAAATACGCCCCAGGGCCGGAAGGGAACGCAAGTTCGTCCGCAGGACCGAGGGTTACTGAGCCTGTAGGCACTGGTTTGAAGAAAAAAGAGAAGAGTAATCGGAAAAATTGCGTTTTTTAGCAAGATGTGGCGCCTAAAAAATAGTAAAAAGTTGGCACATTTCTTGCTAATATATAAGTGTAAAAAAATTAAAAATAAACATCGTTTCGGCGATTTTAATGTTGCATGATAAAAATTACAGTTTGCTCAAGCGTTGCTTTCTAAAACTGTGATTCTCGTCATCCGTGGCTCACCGCTAACGCGAAATTTTTAGAGGAGACATTTTATGACAAATTACGATGAAAACCTGGGAATTTATTTGAAAGAAATAAACAAAATTCCGCTCTTGAATCATGAAGAAGAAACAGAACTGGCAATTAAGGCTAAAAATGGCGATAAGGCTGCAAAAGATAAAATTATAAATGCGAATCTTCGGTTTGTCATAAATGTTGCAAAAAAATACCAGAATCGTGGACTGGAACTTGGCGATTTAGTCAGTGAAGGAAATATTGGTCTTTTGACTGCGATTGAAAAATTTGACGTTACAAAAGGTTATCACTTTATTTCATATGCTGTTTGGTGGATTCGTCAGACAATTTTGAAGGCGGTTTGCGAAAAAGGACGTGCAATTCGTATTCCAATGAACCGCATGAACGAGCTTGTTCAGATTGAAAAGGCTAAAAAACTTGTTCACGGCAAAAAGTCTGAAAGCGAAGAAATTGAAACGATTGCGAAAATGCTTGGCATGGAAAAACAGCATGTAAACGAAATGCTTGAAATTAACCGCGATATGATTAGTCTTGATGCTCAGGTTGAGAATAAAGACGGGGATATTGGTACTGTCGGCGACTTTGTAAAAGACGAAAAATATTCGAATGTTGATGAAAAGGTTATAACGGAAAATCTTCAGAAAGACATTGCGAATGTTCTTGGAACTCTTAAACCGGCAGAAGAAAAGGTTATCCGTCTTCGTTACGGTCTTGACGGTGAAAAACCTATGTCTTTGGCTCAGATTGGCGAAGAATGCAATCTTACTAAGGAAAGGATCCGCCAGATTGAAAAAACTGCAATCTGCCGTATGCAGCATCCTGTTCGTGCAAGACGGCTTGAGGCTTATGTTGCTTAACGTTTAGCTCGTTTTGTGGGCTTGAAGGTTTGTTGCTATTTTGCGAGAGTTTGGACGTATTTGAATGCGTCGGCTCTTGCTTTTGCCATAATTTGCTGGTCTTTGAAAAGATCGGCGAGCGCGAATGTCAATTCTCCGCTTTGTACGGTTCCGGTGATTTCGCCGGGACCTCTTAGTTTTAAATCTTCTTCGGCGATTGCAAATCCGTTGTTTGTTTGGCGGATTGCCTTCATTCGGGCTATTCCAGTTTCTGTTATATTTTTTGAATAGATTAAAAAACAGTAGGATTGTTCATTTCCTCTTCCGACTCTTCCTCTAAGCTGGTGGAGGGCTGCAAGTCCAAAACGATCTGCCTGTTCGATTACCATGCAGCTTGCGTTTGGAACGTTTACGCCGACTTCGACAACTGTTGTTGCGATGAGGACATTTATTTTGCCATTTTTAAAATCTTCAAGAATTTGAGACTGTTCGTCTTCGTTCATTTTTCCGTGAATTAGTGCGCATTTGTATTCTGGATAAACCTGGGTTTGGAGAAAATTGAATGCGTCTTCTGCGGCTTTTAATGCCTGTTTTTTTTGAGCACTTTCTTCAAATAATCCTTCGGTTGCGGAAAAATCGTTGTTTTCGGAAAAAATTTCTTCTTGCGCTTCGTTGAGTCCAATTGCCGGATAAACAAAATATGCCTGATGTCCTTTTTTTAATTCTGTCCGGACGGCTTCGTAAGCATTTGACTCGTTGCCTTCTTTTGTCAGGTAGGTTTGAATTGGCTTGCGACCTTCCGGCATTGTGCGGATTGTAAGAATATCTAAATCTCCGAATGCTGTGAGCGCGAGTGTTTGCGGAATTGGCGTTGCGCTCATCATAAGCAGGTTAGGTTCTGTAAGTTTTGCGTTTGAACTTGCGCGTGCCTTGTCTAAAATTGCGGATCGTTGCATGACTCCAAATCTGTGCTGCTCGTCGATAATTGCCAGGGCGAGATCCTTGTACTGGACGTTTTTTGAAAAAAGCGCGTGAGTTCCGATTACTAGGTTGATTTTACCTTCTTTTAAGGCTGTTAAAAGCTGAATTCTGCCTTTTGCGTTTACATTTCCGGTCAGATATGCAACAGAAACGTTTAAGGCTTCGAGTTCTTTTGCGGCATTTTCTGCATGCTGTCTGGAAAGAATTTCTGTTGGCGCCATAAGTGCTGCCTGACTTCCATAATCGATTACCCGGAGGGCTGCAAAAAAAGAAACGAGTGTTTTTCCGCTGCCGACATCGCCTTGAAGAAGCGCCCTCATTGAAAACTGTCTTTGCTTCTGTTTTTTTGAAACTAGGGGAGAAGTTTCGTAGCTTTTGTCGATGTCGCAGTTCATCTGATAAATTACATTTTTTTGGTCTTTTGTGGGGGTAAATGAAAGCCGGTTTAAATATTGTTTTTGTCGTGGAGAAAGCGATTTTGTAAACTGTTCGTCTGAAATTTGCGGCTGGGCTTGGTCTGAATTTTGCGGTAAAAGTTCAATCGAAGGAAGAAATCCACGGTGCTCGATTGACTGTCTTGCTATTGCGCATTGAAAAAAGAAAAATTCTTCATATACGAGCGTTTTTCGTGCTTCGTTGTATTCGGCAGGATTTTGCGGATTGTGAATGAGTTTTATTGCGTCGCGTTTGTGCAAAAGATGGTTTTGAGAAATGAGATATTCCGGCAAATCGTCTTCGATTCCGAGCGCAAATTGCGAAATTGCGGAATTTACGGCTTTTCGGACAATTTTTTGGCTTAATCCTTCTGTCAGGCTGTAGACTGGAAAAATTTTGCTTTCTGGAGGCATTATGTTTTCGTAGTCCTGCAAATTTCCTTCGTCTGCGATTTTTTGCGCTTCAAAAGAAGATGACTGAAGTTTGCCGAACTTCGCTTCAAATTTGCCTGTTACGGTGATTATTGCTCCTTGCGGAAGTGTTTTTTCTAAAAACGGACGGTTAAATGCTACAAGTTCTGCGCTTGCTGTTCCATCGGTTATTATGATTTTGAGGGTTTTCATGTTGCCGTAGCCAAACCATTCGTGGCCTGTTACTTTTGCAATTGTGTGGACTTTTGAGAATTTTAAAGAATCTTTTAAGACTATTTTTTTTGTGCGGTCGTCATAAGTTCGCGGATAGAATTGAAGCAAATCTCCGGCTGTAAAAATGTTAAGATGCGAGAAAAATTCTGCTGTTTTTTTTCCAACTCCAGAAAGCGCGGAAATAGAATTTTTAATTTCGGAAATTTTCACTTTTGCTACCGTTTGTTGATCCGCAGATTTTTAGAATATTTTAAAAAGGAAGATGTACGAGAAGATTGCAGATTATTGCAATTAAAAAATCTGCGATTTTTACCGTAATCAGTGAAAATACAGTTGAAATTATAAGCGCTGTTGTAAAAGGAATGAATTTTTTTGTAAAAATTCCTGATATTTTGTAGGCGAATGGCGAAATCAGGCTGTCGAGCTGATCCCAAATCGGGCTGTAGGCGCGGTAACTGTTTTTGCGGGACATAAGGCGCATGATTCCCATTGCAATAAGGCGAATTATTAAAAGCACGATTAAAAATTTTGTGACTGAAGAGACTAGCGACCAGACAAGGCTGAGCACGATTGCCAAAAGATAGCCGACTGTTATTGGCTGTCCGTGCGAAAGGCTTGAAAGAATACCAGAAACGGCATAAAGGGCACAGAGCGCAAGTGCCGGACTAAAGTCAAGTCCGCGGAAATTTAAAAAGCGAATCTTTCTGAATATGTTGAGATAAGGGTCGCAGACAGAAGATAAAATTCTTCCGGCTGTTGAATAATTTGCCTTTGGAAACCAGGTTAAAAAAATTCTGATTAAACAGATAAAAGAATAAAAATTAACAGACATTGCAATAATTTGAAAAATATTTCTCATTTTATCTCCCATAAAAAGTCAAGATTAAAACTTCAGTTTTAGGATTGACTTTTTAAGTTGTTTCGCAACGAAGTGAGAAACAACAGATGATAAGAAAGTTTGCAACGCAAACTTTTTAAAGATAAAAACAGACGCAATTTTCGGCTGTTTTTATCTTATTTCTACCTTCAAAATCGCTACGGATGGCGAAATACCCTGCCGTTCTCTCCAAATTTGCGTCAGGGGGTGGAGCCATGCCGAAGGCAGTGCGAAGCACCGCGCGCAGCAAGTGGCGGAACATCCGACGGCGTAAGCCGGGACGCCCGAATTTTTAGAAAAGCCACGCGTCTTTTACGAACGACATTGATTTTACTTTTTCCAAAAATTCGTTTGTGCCCGGGGCGGAAAGTTGTGTGTTTGCTTTTATTGTATAAGAACTTTCGCCTGCATTTATATGAAAATATACTGAACAACTGCCAGAATTTCCAAATAAAAACTCTTTTAAATTGAAAATTTGCTGCTCTTCCTTAAACCCGTCGTCCAGCTGAATGTGGATTTCCTGAATTGCACGGTTTTTGAGCATTTCTGGGTCTTCGAGGGCTTCGATTATAAACGATGGTTCTTCCCGGTCTGGCCTTGTGTCGAGCCGTCCGCGGAATGCATAGACTTTGTCGTTTTCGATTTTTGAAGACAGCTGTTCCCAGATTTTTGAAAAAAATGTTAAATCGATTGTGCCTGTATAATCCTGCAATTTTGCAAATGCCATTGTTGTTTGGTTTTTTGTGATGATTGAGCGCAGTTCTGTAATCATTCCAATCGCAACGTATTCTTTTTCGGTGTTTTTGAGCTGCCACGGTTTTGCGCCGGATTCGATTGCCGCTGCGTGCTGGCTTTTTGCGGCCTTTGATTCGCGGATTATATTCTGTGAGTTGAGTGTCGCTTTTTCGCAGGCTTTCTGGTAGTCATCGAGAGGATGTCCGGAAACGTAACAGCCAATGAGTTCTTTTTCCATATTTAGTTTTTCCATTTTTGTTGAATCTGGAATTGCTTCAAATTTGTAGTCGGCAAATTCTTTTTCGCCTGTGTTTTCAAAAAGGCTGATTTGTCCGTCGCTTCCTCCGGAAACTTTTTTTTCGGTATATGCCCAGGCAGAGTCGAGGTTTGCAATGAGGGTCGGACGGTTTTGGTCGAGGTTGTCGAATCCTCCGCATTTTATTAAAACTTCGACAGCTTTTTTGTTGATGGCAAGTTTTTCGCCTTTTTTCTGACCGCTTTCTTCGTCGATAATGTCTTCTTTTACGGTTATCATTCGTTCAAGAAAGTCCATGAAGGTTTTGAACGGACCGTTCTGGGTGCGTTCTTTTACGATTGCATTTGCGGCTGAGTTTCCCATGCCTTTTATTCCGCGGAATCCAAAGACGATGTGCCCGTCTACAACATCGAAATTTGAGTCTGAGCGGTTTACGTCTGGCGGATCAACTTGAAGCCCCATCCTTCGTGCTTCTGCAATGTAGACTGGAAGTCCGTCTGTCGATGTGATTTCGTTTGTAAGGTTCGCCGCCATAAATTCTGCCGGGCAATTTGCCTTTAGCCAGCCTGTTCTGTATGCGAGAACTGAATATGCCGCCGCATGAGATTTGTTAAATCCGTAGCCTGCAAACGGAACCATTATGTCGAAAATTTCGTCGGCGTGTTCTTTTGTAAAGCCTTGTTTTATTGCTCCTTCTTCAAATTCAACTTTTTTTCCCATCATAACTTCAGGTTTCTTTTTTCCCATGGCACGACGGAGCATATCTGCGCCGCCGAGCGAGAACCCCGCAATTCTCTGCGAAACCTGCATAATTTGCTCCTGATAAACCATAACGCCGTAAGTTTCTTTCAAAATCGGCTCAAGGCAAGGGTCAGGATAGTGAATTGTTTCCGGCTTCCATTTTCCGTCTATGTAGTTTGGAATAAACTGCAGTGGACCCGGACGGTAGAGCGCGTTTAATGCTACAAGGTCTTCGATTTTTTCCGGCTGGAATTGGCGCAGAATTTTTTGCATTCCAGGAGATTCAAACTGGAATACTGCAACCGAGTCGCCACGTTTAAAAAGATCGAATGTTTTTTTGTCGGTTTCGCTTACTTCTGCACAGATAAATTTTTTTTCGCCAGGCTTTTTGTGCTTGTTGATGATGTCTTCTGCGTAGCGTATGAGCGAAAGTGTTTTGAGTCCAAGATAGTCGAATTTTACAAGTCCGCAAGGCTCTATAATGTCCATTGTGTATTGAACGCCGACTTCGCCCGTTTTTGAATCTTTAAAAACCGGTGCCCAGTTTGGAAGAGCGGTCAAGCCGATTACCATTCCCGAAGCGTGCAGGCCTGTGTTTCGTTTGCAGCCTTCGAGTTTTAGCGCGAGATCGAAGAGTTTTTCGTAACGAGGATCGTGGCGGAATTCTGCAAGCTGTCCTCCGTCCGGAAATTTTTCATTAGGAGGGTCAAAGCAGTTTTTGAGTTTTGCCTTTAAGTTTTCGGAAACCTTCGACTTAAGCATATTTACTTCTGCAAGAGAAATTCCAAGCGTGCGTCCAACATCGGCAATGCAGTTTTTTGGTTTTAATGTTCCAAAAGTAACAATGTGTCCAACCTGCGGATCGCCGTACAAATCGCGTGTATGCTGGATTATATCCTGCCTGTAGTCGAAATCCATATCAACGTCAAAATCCGGCATTGAAACGCGTTCAGGATTCAAAAATCGTTCAAAAATCAGTTTAAAACGGAAAGGGTCAATGTCCGTAATTCCAAGCGAATAGGCAACAAGAGAGCCTGCTCCCGAACCTCGTCCCGGTCCAATCGGAATATACGGTTTTTCGCGGTTGTTTACATTGTCCCATGTTGATTTTGACCAGTTGATAAATTCCCATACTATTAAAAAGTAGCCCGAAAAACCCATTTTAAAAATAATTCCAAGTTCGTATTCGGCGCGTTGGCGGATTGTCGGCGTAATTTTCGGATACCGTTTTCTCAAACCTTCTTCTACAAGATGACGCATGTAATCGTCCTGGTTTTTTGTGTATTCGTCGCCATGCGTCTGGAATTCTTTTGGAAGCTCAAACCGCGGAAGACATTCTTTTAATTCCTGCGTTTTATACTGTTTAATAGTCAAATTGCACATATTCGCAATTTTTACTGTATTTTCGTAGGCATCGGGGCAGTCTGGAAAAAGCTGTCGCATTTCCTGTTCTGTCTTAAAATACCATTCGTGTTTTTCAGCGCCCATTGTCTGGTGCGGTTCGTTCATATTTTTCTTAAAGCCAATGCATCGCAGACAGTCCTGAGCTTCCCAGTCTTCTTTTTCGATATAGTGAATATCGTTTGTAACGACGAGCGGAATATCGAGTTTTCGCGCCATTGCAATCAGCATTTTATTGACAGTTTTCTGGTCTTCAAGACCGTGATCCTGCAATTCAATGTAGTAATGGTCAGGACCAAAGAGATTTTTGTATTTTAAGGCGAGTTCTTCGGCTTCGCTTTCCCTGCCCGCAAGAAGCAGCTGCGGCAATTCTCCGGCAATGCAGGCAGAACAGCAGATTAAACCTTCGTGATATTTTTCTAAAAGTTCAAAGTCGATTCTTGGTTTTCCGTAATAAAGTCCTTCCTGATAAGCAATCGACGAAAGCCAGCTCAAATTTTCGTAGCCTTTCTGGTTTTTGCACAAAAGAATCAGGTGAAAATAGTGAGCCTGCCGGTCTCCGTCCTCTCCTTTGTGCGAATAAGGAACATCGTTTTTTTCGAGATGGCTTCCGTATGCAACGTAAAATTCTTCGCCGACAATTGGATTTATGCCGTTTACATGGCAGAGTTTTTCAAAATTGAGCGCACCGAACATATTTCCGTGGTCAGTCAGCGCAAGTGCCGGCATATTAAGGCGTTTTGCCTTTGCAACAAGGTCGTCAAGTTTTGCACAGCTGTCCAAAAGCGAATAATCCGAGTGAACGTGCAGATGAACAAAATTCGCCGGTGGAGTTCCTTCCGGGGCTGCCTCAAAAACGTGATAATCTGCCATAATTCCTCCCAAAAACAGAGCACAATCGGAACAAAAAATTCCAGCATTTAGAAATGGCTTGATTTTATCATTTTTTTCGTAATTTGGGCACTACCCGCTTGTGCGGGCCGCTACGTTCCAGGTTCCGCTTACGCTCCATTTCCAAATAAATTTGGAAACGCTCCGCGCCTTGCACATCGCTAGTGCAGGCCAGAACTGTCAGGGCTTTAAATTCAAAAAAAATTGTGGGATAATTCAACACTATGAATAAAAAAATCGTATTTTTATTGTCGGGACTTTTAAATTTAATTCTTTTTACTGGTTGTGGAAAACTCGGCTACTCACTTGTTCTTTGGAATAACCCGGAAGCTGGAGTCCACGAAGGACAGATTGTAAAAGTTTATGTAAAATCAAACATTTCCCATTCTTATATCATTATGGGACTTGAAAATACACACAAAGTCGAAATTCCTCTCTGGCAGATTTCCGAGCCTCAGAGCAAGTCAAAAACCGAAAAACTTGCTGCCCGCTATTCCAATTACGAACATACTTATGCAAACGTAAAACTCGACGGACTTCCGATTCGCTCTGGAACAGAAAACGGCTCAAAACAGGTTTACCGTCTTCGCAAAAACGAAGTAATCCGTGTTTTGTATCAGGGAAAAGGCGTAAAACCTACAAACGGCCATGGAGAGCTTCCCGGCGAATGGCTCCGCGTTTTAACCGGAACTGGAACTGAAGGCTGGTGCTATTCATACAATCTCAATCTTTTTGAACGCACAGAAAACCAGATTGCTGTAAAAACCGAAGTAGAAGAAGAAAAAATCGACGAAGAGCTTACAGCCGCTTTTTCAAAAAAATGGTATCCAGAAGAATATAAATCAATGCTTTCGAGCGGCCGTCTGGATTTGTCAAAAATGGACGAAAGTTTTGGATTTGATTTTGGACAGGTTGAATGGAAATATCCGGAAAAATCACCGGAAGAGCCTTCAGATTTGCCTTTGGACGAAAATCCGGGCGAACAGATGGAAGTGGAAATTCCGGAAAAAATTCCTGTTCCAAAAGTTGCAAAAGAAGGCGAAACTTTAACTTTTACAGCAACCCTGCGCACAGAAAACCTCGACAAAAAGTGGACTTATACAAAAATCAAAAAGAACGAGGACGGCGCGTATCAGCTCGATGGCCACGGAATTTACATCACTTTAATCGGAAAAAATTCGCTTACCGTTCAATATATGGACACTGACGGAAAACTTAAAAGCGAGAATTTTATTGCGCTTTCTCAAAATGTTCAGGCTGCAATCGAAACAGAAATTGAAAGACGAAATCTTGAAATTAAGAGTTTTGTGGATGAAGGTCCTGTCTATCACAGTTCAAACTACGGAACAATTATTTTTAGCGAAGACAATACTGCTGTCTGGAACAATTTTAAGCTGCTTGTTCCAGGCGTAATTTCGAACAGTGCGCATGGAAATATAAAAGTTTCTGTCAAATATTATTTGAGCAATCAGTTAAAGAAAGAATTTGACGGAATTTTGACATTCTCGTTTGAAGGAATGGACGAAGATGTAAGTTTTTTCTATAAAAAAGATCCGGAAGGCTTGCGTCTTGAAGATGCAAAAAAAGCGACAGTCCGCGGAAATCTTGTTACGGCCCGTGGCTCTTCTCCTCTTGTTATGTACTTTAGCAAAAATCACTAATTTGGAAAAATAAATGGCATTTGTTCAGTTTTCTCAGGTTTCCCTTGCTTTTGGAGACCGTGATATTTTAAAAAATGTTTCTGTGAACTTGCAGGCAGGCTCAAAAGTCGCTCTTACTGGAGCAAACGGAAGCGGAAAATCCACGCTCATAAAAGTTATGGCAGGCCTTGTTCAGCCAGACGGCGGTCAGCGCGTTGCGCAAAAAGACGCCAGAATTGCATATCTTCCTCAGAGCGGACTTACTCACCACGGTTGTTCTCTGCGTGAAGAAGCAGACAAGGCTTTTGGTTTTGGATATGAGCTTCAGGCCGAAATGGAAAAAATCGGCGACAAACTAAAAAACGGCGAAGGAAACGAAAAACTCCTTTTGGAACGGCACGATGCTATTTTGACCGAGCTTGAAGAAAGCGGATGGAATCGCCGTCAGGTTATGGCGGAGCAGGTTTTGGCAGGTCTTGGTTTTAGCCGCGAAGATTTAGATAAAAATTGTGAAGAATTTTCCGGCGGCTGGCAGATGCGCATTGCGCTTGGGAAAGCTTTGATGGTAAATCCAGATATTCTGCTTTTAGACGAGCCTACAAACTATCTTGATATTGAAGCCCGTGGCTGGCTGGAAAAATTCTTAGACAACTACAAAGGCGGATTTTTGCTTGTAAGCCATGACCGTTATTTTTTGGACCATACCGTAAACGAAGTTTATGAACTTTTTAACGGCGAATTAAAGCGTTATCCTGGAAATTACACTCACTACGAAAAAGTGCGCGAAATCGAACTCGAAACTTTAATTCGCGAATACGAAAAGCAGCAGGCAGAAATTGCGCACCTTCAGGAATTTATAAATCGCTTCGGTGTTCAGGCGACGAAGGCGGCTCAGGCACAGGAACGTCAGAAAATGCTCGATAAAATTCTCGAAAAACAGATTGTAATTCCTGAAAGCCTGAAAAAAATTCATTTTAAATTTCCTCCAGCCCCGCATTCTGGACGGCTGGTTGCAACACTTTCAAAAATTACAAAATCTTACGACGGAGAACACAATGTTCTTCAAAATTTGGATTTGGTTCTCGAAAACGGTGAGCGTTTGGTTGTTGCCGGACATAACGGCGCTGGAAAATCAACTCTCTTGCGAATAATAGCCGGAGAGGATTCTAATTTTTCGGGCGAAGTAAAACTTGGAAGCGGAGTAAAAATCGGATATTTTAGCCAGGACAATGCCGAAACGCTAAAGGGCAGCGCATCTGTTCTGGATACTGTAGAAAGCGAAGCTCCTTTGGAACTTATTCCCAAAATTCGCGATATGCTCGGTGCCTTTTTGTTTCGGGGAGACGATGTCCATAAAAGTCTTGATGTTCTTTCTGGCGGCGAAAAAGCGCGCGTTGCACTTTTAAAGCTTCTTCTTCGTCCTGTAAATTTTTTGATTTTGGACGAACCTACAAACCACTTGGACATGCATTCAAAAGATGTCCTTCTTGATGCTCTGAAAGATTTTGGCGGAACTGTTATCTTTGTAAGCCATGACCGCGGATTTATCGAGAATTTAAGCACTCGTGTTCTTGAATTAAAACCGGGGCAGTTCAGGCTGTTTCCTGGCGATTACAAATATTATATGGAGCGTCTTGAGCGCGAAGCCAGCGGTGAATTTTCTCAAAACGATGAACTAAAATCTTCTGCTCAGCCGGAAAAATTTTCTCAAAAAGAAGAAAAAACAGAAACAAAACGTTCGTGGGAAGAGCAAAAAAAAATTGAATCGGAAAGGCGCCGTGCCGAAAAAAACGTAAAAAATCTTGAAGAACAGATTTTAAAGCTTGAAGAAGAAAAATCTGCCCAGGAAGCGCAAATGGCAAAGCCGGAAGTCTATGCAAATGGTGAAAAAGCAAAATCCGTTCAGAAAAAAATCGATGAACTTGCAGAAAAGCTCGAAGAATTGAATCTTCAGTGGATGGAAGCGGCCGAAGCTCTGGAAAAATTTTAATTAGTTCGGAAGAAGATTAACAAAAAACAAACTGAAGACAAAAAACATAAAAAAATCTGACAGAATTTTTTTTATGGATTAAAATATTTCTATAGTCTAAATGGGGAGTTTTTTATGAAAAAAAGTTGTTCTTCAGTTTTTAAATGTTTAATTTTTTGTTTGCTTGTGATTTTTGCCGTTTTTTTTGTTGTTGCTGGAACAAGATTTGTTTTCTTTTCGAAAACAGAATCGTCTTTAATGCAGGTTGCCAGAATCAAAGAATTGGAGTTTTCTTCCAATCTTGACGGTCAGCTTTTGCTCGCAACTCAAATGGCAAAATCGCCTTTAATTTCTGCTTATATGGAAAATCCTTCTGACCGAGAACTTTCTGAACGTGCTGCCGAAGAAATTCATTCTTATCAGGAAATGTTTAAGGGAAAAAATTCATTTTCTATTTCTGACAACGACCTGCTTTATTATTCTAACGGAAAGGTTCTTTACACTCTTGATAAATCCGATCCTGCAAATTCATGGTTTCCGACTTGCCTTGAATTAAAAGACGACTACACTTTTATGGTGAGTTACGACATTGCGCTTAAAAAATCCATGCTTTGGGTTGATGCGATTGTGCGCGACAGTTTTGGCAAAGGAATTGGCCTTGTCGGAACTGGAGTTGACCTTTCTGACTTTGTCGATATGATGTATCAAAATCTCGAACACAAGTATCAAATGTTTTTTTACAATAAAAACGGAGAAATTACAGGCGCTGCCGACACAAAACTTTTGGAAAACAAGACGAAAATTTCAGAAACGGTTCCTGCGCTTGACCAAAAGTATATGTTTTCGACAGGCGAGCTTTTTTTTAAGAGCAGGAGCGGAGCGTTTGTTGTAGCGCCTATTCCGTCGGTTGACTGGCAAATGGCGCTTTTTGTTCCGTATAATTTAAAAACTGCGTTGCCATGTGCAGCTTTTCCTGTTGCAATTGTCTTGATTTTTGCGCTTGCTCTTTGGGGGTTGATGACAGCAAGGCACTTTTTGCTGCCGCTTAGAGCGTTGAATAAGGCTGTTGGAGATTTTGCTTCTAGCGATGCTGATTTGACAAAAAGACTTCATTCAAGCGAGTCTGGTGTAAAATCTAAATTGATTTTGGATATAGAGAACGGATTTAATGTTTTTGTCGGAAAACTTCAGCAAATGGTTTTAAACCTCAAGAATTCAAAAGATGAGCTTAGCCGTGCTCTCGAAATTCTGCGTGCTTCAATCCGGGGAATTGTAAAATCTATTGAAGAAATTAACCGTCATATCGGAGCTGTTGAGGCTTCGATAAACGAACAGGGTTCGAGCGTAGACGAAACTTCGGAAACCGTTGAGCAAATTTCTTTAAAAATAAGCTCTCTCGGAAAAATGATTTTGCAGCAAAACGAAGGCGTGACAAATGCCGGTTCTTGTATTTCGCAAATGATTGAAAATATCGATGCTGTAAATGATTCTGTTTCAAACCTTTCTCAGGCTTTTGTAAATCTTGAGACAAATGCAGGAAAAGGACTTGAAAAACACAAGCAGATGAATTCAAAAATTGCAGAAATTCAGACGCAGTCTGGAAAACTTTTGGACGCAAACCAAATAATTTCGTCGATTGCAAGCCAGACAAACCTTTTGGCAATGAATGCAGCCATCGAAGCGGCGCATGCGGGCGAGGCTGGAAAAGGTTTTTCTGTTGTTTCCGATGAAATCAGAAAACTTTCGGAAACTTCTTCCGGACAGTCAAAAGTTATTGGCGAGCAGTTGCGCGCAATTGGAGATTTGATTTCGGAAATTGTTTTTGTTTCTGGCGATTCTGAAAATGCGTTTAATTCGGTTTTTGAAAATATTCATAAAACGGATGGATTTGTAAAATCGATAAATTCAACTATGGAAGTGCAGAAGCAAGGTTCAAGCCAGATAAGCGAAACTTTGGCTTTGTTAAAAGAAAGCTCCGATTCTGTAAAGAATGCGTCTGCCGAAACTGAGGAAAACAACCGCACTATTTTGTCAGAAACTAGAACTTTGCAGGAAAGCGCTGCAAAAATGCGCCAGCTTGTGAGCGAAATGGCCGGTTTTGCAAGCTCAATAACTCTGGAAGCCGAAAAATTGAACGGACTTTCGGACGGAGTTGGCTCTTCTCTTGAAAAAATCAATGAGGAAGTTGAACTTTTTAAGGTTTAGATTTTTGTTAAAAAACTTTTCTGCACTTGCTAGCGTTCTTTTTTGGTTTTATACTATTTTGAAAAAAAATGCGGTAGCGCTGGTAGCCCCGAAGTTGTTTTGTGGCGGTTGCGATTTGTCGAAACTGCCACAAAACAATGAAGCGTAAGCGGAAGGGCGGACATAGCGACGGCGAAAGCCGGACCGCCGAAAAAAATTACGGAGACAAAAATGAAAGTTTTGGTTATTGGCGGAGCCGGTTATATTGGTTCGCACGTTGTAAAACAGTTGATGAAGAATGGGCACAAAGTTACGGTTTTTGATAACCTTTCTTCGGGATTGCGGCAGAATCTTTTTAAGGAAAATGATTTTATTTACGGAAATATTCTGATTGAACGCGATTTGGATAAGGCTTTTGAGCAAGGGTTTGACGCTTTTATTCATCTTGCGGCTTTTAAGGCTGCCGGCGAGTCTATGGTTGAGCCGGAAAAATATTCAATTAACAACCTGAACGGAACTATCAATATTTTAAATTCGGCAGTAAAGCATAACTGCAAGTATATGGTTTTTTCTTCGAGCGCGGCGGTTTTTGGAGAGCCAAAGTATCTTCCGATTGATGAAGCTCATCCGAAAAATCCTGAAAACTACTACGGATTTACAAAATTAAATATTGAAGAAATTATGGCCTGGTATGACAAGCTCCGCGGTTTGAAATTTGCGGCTCTTCGTTATTTTAACGCTGCGGGTTATGATCCTGAAGGTTTTCCGTGCGGACTTGAACAAAATCCTGCCAATCTTTTGCCTGTTATTATGGAAACTGCCTGCGGAATGCGTCCAAAAATGAAAGTTTTTGGTTCTGACTACGATACGCGCGATGGAACTTGTATCCGTGATTATGTTCACGTAACGGATTTGGCGGCAGCCCACGTAAAAGCGCTTGATTATATTTCTAAAAACAACGAAAGTCTGATTTGTAATCTTGGAAGCGAAACTGGGGTTTCTGTAAAGGAAATGCTTGAAGAAGCAAGAAAAATCACCGGAAAAGAAATTCCTGCTGATTTTGTAGAACGCCGTCCTGGAGATCCTGCAGAGCTTGTTGCGACTTCTGCTTACGCAAGAGAAAAACTTGGCTGGGAGCCTGAATATTCCGACATTCATACCTTGCTGGACTCAACCTGGAAAGCATATCTAGCAAACGGAAAATTAAAAAATTAGCTGAAAAACAAAGCGGAAAATGGTTGAAGCCACGAAGAAAAAGAAAGCGAGTCAAAATTGTCCTAAGAGCAAAGCGACGGCACGGATTTTGAGCAGTGTTTTTTTTGTCGAGGCTTCAACACTTTTAAGAAAATGATTTTTTTTGAGAAAGATTTTTAGAGAGAATTTTTTTTTAATTTTTAACAAAGTCCGCAACTTTTTTCTTTTTTTTGTGTCTATTTAAAGGAAACGTATTTATGTGCGTAATTTATGATTTATAAGGACACAAAATTCAATGGCAACAACTTATGATGATTCAATGTTCCGGGATACTTTTGAACACGAATATACTTGGCTTAACGGTTTTATGCGAAATGTCCGCAGATTTTCTAAAAGACCGGCAATAATTGATCCTGATACAGACCGCAGCTGGAATTATAAACAGCTTAATGTTGAAGCAAACCGCCTTGCAAATGCCTTAAAAAAAATTGGAATAAAAAAAGACGATGTTGTTATGGGCGCTCTTCGAAATTCTCCAGAATTTGCCTTTATGTACACAGGCCCTCGTAAAATCGGGGCAATTTTTCTTGCGACAAATTTTAACCTTGCAAGCGGCGAAATGGCGCTTTTGATAAATCATAACAAGCCAAAAGTGGTGGTTTATTCTGCGAACGTTGTAAAAATGATGGAAGAAGCTGCAAAAATCTGCCTTTGGAAGCCAAGCCTTTTTATTATGGCGGACAATATTGAAGGCGTTGATTTGCCAAAAGGTCATATTTCGTACGAATCTTTTGTAGAAAATGCTGATATTGATGAGCCAAAAATTGATTTTAGGCCGCACATCTATGACGAAGTTTTGCGCCTTTGTACGAGCGGAACAACAAGTCTTCCAAAATTTGTTCCTGTAAACGATATTAACGAAGTTCTTTCTGCTCACGATGTTATCATGCATTATCCGATGAATCCTCATGATGTTACTTTGAATATGACGCCGTGGTTTCATAGAGGAGGCTGCCATTCTGGCGGTGTATGTCCTGTTTTTTATGCAGGAGCCGCCGCTGTCATAATGCGTTCGTTTAGGCCTCAAACTTCGCTAGACTGGTGTTCAAAATACAAAATTACATTTATGATGGGCGCTCCTGCAAATCTAGAAATGCTTACCCGTGCTCAGGAAAAAAGTCCTCGTGATATTTCCAGTTTGCGTGGAATTGTAACAATGGGAGCTCCTTTGAGCCGTGCTGACTGCATTCGTTTTAGAACAGTCCTGACAGAAAATATTTTTAACGGCTATGGAACTACAGAAACTTTCTGGAATTCATTTTTGCGTCCGTATAATCTTCCTGATGGCGCAGGTTCTGTTGGCGGAAGCTGCACAGACGACGAGGTTAGGGTTGTCCGCCTGCCTGCTGACGGGTCGAAGGCTGAGCCAGACGATTTGGTTCCTACAGACAGCGAAACAGAAGGTGAAATTATAATCCATTCACCGGCAAAATCAACTTATTCCTATTATCACAATGAAGAAATGACAAAAGAAAAGTTTTACAAGGGCTGGATGTATACAGGCGATACTGGTGTTTGGAACGATGATTGGGTTGTGACGGTAAAAGGACGCAAAGACGATATGATGGTTGTTTCGGGCGAGAATATTTATCCGACACAGATTGAAGAAGCGATTATGGAAAATGAAAAAGTAAAAGACTGTATTGTAACATCTGTTCCTGACAAGGTGCGCGGACAGTCAGTTTGTGCCTATGTGATTGCAGATGATCCATCTCTTACTGTAAAAGAGTTGAATGAATTTTGCGCAGGAAGTAAAATGCTCAGTAAATACAAGAGACCGCGGTATTTTGCAATCGTAGAAAAAATTCCTCTTACAGCGACTGGAAAAAAACAGCATGCAAAAATAAAGGCTCAGGCCGAAAAAGATTTGGAAGATGGAATTCTTGTGCGTGAATAAGGTGGCATGATAAAAAATACATCCTTGTAATTTTTATCATTGCAGTTTGTTCAAGTGTTGCTTTTACAAACTGTGATTCTAGCCGTCCGTGGATTGCTACTAGCGCGGAGTTTTTAGAAGGAGGCGTAAAATATGGAAGAAAAAATTATAAGCAGCGCAGCTCAGGTTATTATTGCGATTACTCCGATTGTTGGAATTGCAATTGGCGGTGTCGTGGTGTTTTTTTCGCTGCTTTGGCATCATTTGGAAGTGCGCAGACAGATTTTGAGCGGAACTTACAAACGCGAAAAATTTAATTTAAAAGCGTATTCACTTTTAATTGGCCTTTTGCTGACCGGAATTGGTTTTATGCTGACTGTGGTTTTTGCCTTGCTTGGCGGGATTTCCATATCTCTGCTAGGCGGATTGATTCCTTTTTCGATTGGAATTTGCGCAATAATTTTTTATAAGGTGAACGACTGGGAATAAATTAAAAAATAGTCATATTCATGGCAGGAAAAACTCTTAACGGCATTGAAAGATTACTCATAAATAAGCGTGATGAATTTTTAATAAAAGAAACTTTGAGCGGAAACGAAAAGGCTTTTCAGACGCTTATAAAACTGTATAAAAAAAGAGTTGTCGCGCTTGGAATGAGTTTTTTTAGAAATTCTGATGATACTGACGACTTTGTGCAGGAAGTTTTTGTTAAGGTTTATATGAATCTTTCAAAATTTAACTACAGGTCGAGTTTTGCCACTTGGATTACAAAAATTGCATATAATTCTGCTGTAAATTCGGTTACGCGCCGGCAGGAATATGTTCCGCTTGCAAACGAAGAAATGCTGCAGTCAAAAGCTCTCAATCCTGAAGAAGAAGAAATCCGGAAAACCACACTTGATACGATCAGAGAATGTGTTTTGTCTTTGCCGGAAAATTACGGCAGGTGTGTGGAAATGTATTTTTTCCATGGATTAAAATATGAGGAAATTTCTGAAATTACGGGTTTCCCTGTAAATACAATAAAATCTTACATATTCCGTTCAAAAAAACTTATGGCGGACAACCTGCGAGGTGTAATTTATGAACAGTAAAAAATGTGAAAAAGTGATGAATTCTTTTTTTGAGCTCGACAAAGGCGAACGCCTGGAATTGCACGATTCTTTGCATTTGATTTTTTGTAAAGAATGCCGTACAAAAGTAAGAGTTCTTTCAAAAGCAGAAAAAATTGTTCAAATGCCGCTTTTTCAGAAGTCGGAAGCGCAGGATTCTGATTTGAGTTCTGCAATAAAAAGAACAAACCCTTCTTGGATGGAAAATTTAAAGCCTGTTTCGATGGTAAGATGGGTTTTGAGTGGTTTTTTGATGATTTTGCTTTTTGTGCTTTCGGGCATTTTTCTTGAAAAAAATCAGAATCCGGACTACTTAATCTGGTTTTACGTGATTGTCGGAGCGGTTGTAACGGCATATTGCGGAGCTTTTATGGCGATAAATATGGATTTTTTTATAAAAAAGATTGATACAAGTTCTCTTGCGTAAAATGGCGCCGGATAGCAGAGGCCGCAAAAGCGGGTGCAAAGCACCGAAGGCGCGTTAGACGCCGTAGCCTCGGATAGCCGTTAGTGCAAAAGTTGCGCGCGGCAAAAACTAATGAAAAACTATTTTTTTGTGCTAGGATATTTTTATGAATGAAAATTTTGAACTTTTAAAAGAAAATCTTGAAAAAACAAGGCCTGAAATTATTGAATTGCAGACGCTTTTGTCGTCGATTCCAGCTATGGCTCCTGAAAGCGGTGGTGACGGCGAGTCGAAAAAATGCGTCGCCCTTAAAAAGTGGCTTATTGGACGCGGTTTTAAAGAAAATCAGTTTAAACAGTTTGACGCTCCTGATCCGCGTGTTTCTTCTGGAGTTCGGCCGAACCTTATGCTTACGATTCCTGGAAAAAAAGAGCAGTCGATTTTTGTAATGGCCCACATGGACGTTGTTCCGCCTGGAAATCTTTCGTTGTGGCATTCTGATCCTTGGAAAGTTGTTTATGACGAAAAAAATGACAAAATTACCGGCCGCGGCGTTGAAGACAACCAGCAGGGGCTCGTGAGCGGTGTTCTTGCGGCTCTTGAGCTTCTTAAAAACAACATTGTGCCTGAATATACCGTAAAATTGTTTTTTATGGCTGACGAAGAATTTGGTTCTGAATATGGAATGAAATTTCTTTTGAAAGAACATCTCGATCTTTTTAAGAGAGATGATTTGATTTTGATTCCTGATGGCGGAGATCCGGAAGGGAAAACAATTGAGGTTGCGGAAAAAAATATTCTCTGGCTGCGTCTTCATACGATTGGTTTGCAAAGCCACGGTTCAATGCCTCAAAAAGGAAAAAATGCGCACCTTGCTGCCTGCGAGCTTGCATTACGCTTAAATGACCTCGAAAACTTCTTTGATGCGGAAGATGAACTTTTTTCTCCGTCAAAATCGACATTCCAGCCGACAAAAAAAGAAACCAACGTTGATACGGTAAATATTATTCCGGGCGATGATGTTTTTTATATGGATTGCAGAATTTTGCCTTGCTACACTTTGGACGTGGTTCGTGCGGAAATAAAAAAGCGCGTTGGCGAAATTGAAGAAAAATATGGCGTAAAGGTTGAAATTAGCGAACCGCAAAAATGTCAGTCGCCGGCAACTCCTGTGGATGCTCCTGTTGTTGAAAAATTAAAGCAGGCGATTATGGACGCACATGGAAAAGAGGCTGTTCCAATCGGTATTGGGGGCGGAACTGTTGGCGCAGAATTGCGCAATTTTGGTTTTAATGCGGCAATTTGGTCTACGATTGATGAAGTTTGCCACCAGCCTGACGAATACAGTTGCTTGCACAACACGATTGCAGATGCGCAGACTCTTTGCGCCCTGTTCTTGCAGAAATAAGAATTGCAAAAAATGAGGCTTAAAACGGCAAAAGCAAATAAAAAAATTGCAAAAAAATCTGAAACAGTGTCAAATCAGTGTTAAATCTTGTAGAATTGAAGTGTCTGCGGTAGAATAAAAACATTATGCTTTATACTATTGGCGGTCTTTTGAACCGATATTTTGGACCTGCACGTCTTTTGCAGTCGTACACAGTTCTTATTGTTTTGTCACTTTATACAGGTTTTTTGCTTGTTCGTTATTTGATGCCGCATTTTTATACTTATATGCCTCACGACCGTGGCCGCGAGTTTACAGTGAGTGCTGAAGCGGCAAAAGGCAAGCCGACTGGAGTCGGAGTATTTTTTATTACGGTCTTTGTTTTGCTCAGTCTGATTTTTGTTCCAATGGACTGGTTTAAAGCCTGTGCTCTTGGTTTGACTTGGCTTATGATGTTGACAGGTTTTCTCGATGACCGCAGCGTTGCAAGCTGGGGAGAATACCGCAAAGCTGTTCTTGATTTAGTGATTTCCGTTGCACTTTCTGTTTTAATGGCTGTTTATCTTATTCAGCAAAGTTCCGATGGAAAAATTTATTTTTGGCTTCCGTTTTTTACTCACAGAATTTTTGTTTATCCGTGGGTTTTTGTTCTTATTTCCACGGTAATGATTTGGACTTCTGTAAACACAACTAACTGCACGGACGGAGTTGACGGACTTAGTTCAACTCTTGTTTTGATTGCGCTTTTAACACTTGGCGTAATTTTTTATTTTATTCTTGGACACAAAGACATTGCGGCTTATCTTTTGGTTCCTCATTTTGCGCAGGGAGCGAGCTGGGCGGTTATGACGTTCTGTTTGGCTGGCGTTTTGATGGGGTATCTTTGGCACAATGCTTTTCCTAGCAAGTGTCTTATGGGAGATGCAGGAAGCCGCGCTTTAGGTTTTTATATTGGAATTTGCGTAATGCTCAGTGGAAACCCGTTCATGATTTTTGCAACTTCGACAATTATTTTTATAAACGGCGGAATGGGATTGATGAAAGTCTTTTTGAAAAGATTCTTTCATATTAGTATTTTTTCAAAAATTCGATTTCCTTTGCACGACCACATGCGCGTAAACCACGGCTGGTCGCCGACTCAGGTTTTAATCAAATTTATGATGCTTCAACTTTTGATTACGCTTGCCGTTGTAGGAATTATATTTAAGGTCAGATAAAAAATGAATATTAGAGCTTCAAAACATAATCTTTCTGGAAAAATTACAGTTCCAGGTTCAAAATCGCATACAATTCGTGCGCTTATCCTTGCAACTCTTGCAGACGGAGAATCTGTAATTAGAAATCCACTTCCGAGCGCAGACTGTCTTTCTACGGCGGCGGCAGTTCCTCTGATTGGCTCAAGTGTTGAATTAAATCTTTCTGAAGAGGGTGAGCCAGGAACTCGCTGGCTTGTAAAAGGGGCTGGAAAAAACATTCATCTTCCGAGCGATATTGTGAATGTAGGAAATTCTGGCTCACTTTTGTATTTTTTATCTCCAATTGCCGCAACTTTTGAAGGAATTAGTATTTTTACTGGCGATGAGTCAATCCGAAAAAGGCCAGTTGCTCACGTTGTTGACGCTTTGAACCAGCTTGGAGCAAGGGCAGAAATGGCAATTCCCGGGCACAACGGGTGTCCTCTTGTCGTAAAAGGTCCGGTTTGTTCCGGTGTTGTAAAAACAGAAGGCGAAGTTTCTAGCCAGTATATTTCTGGACTTATGATGGCAGGAATTTTAATGGACGGAAAACTTACTTTGGAACTTTCCAATCCAAAAGAAACTCCGTATCTTGCAATGACGCAAAAATGGCTCGAAAAAGTTGGAGTCCCGTGTTTAATTTCGGATGATTTTAAAAAGATTGAAGTAAATGGACCAAAAAACTTAAAGTCTTTTGACGTTACGATTCCTAGCGACTGGGAAGGTGTTGCTTATCCGTTGATTGCGGCTCTTATGACTGATTCTAAAATTACAATCGAAAATGTTGATTCGAGCGGAACTCAAGGCGATGATGCAATTGTTGAAATTTTAAAATCAATCGGAGCGGATATTGAATGGGACAAAGAGAAAAATGCTTTGACAGTCTGTGGCGGAAAATACGCGAAAAACGGACATGGAAAACTTTCGGCAAAATCTCTTCCAAACGGCGAGCTTCATGTAAATATGAATTCGTTTCCGGATGCGGTTTGCGCTCTTGCCGCGATTGCAACAAAAGTTGAAGGCACAGTTGTGCTTGAAGATGCGGCAGTTTGCCGCCGAAAAGAAACTGATCGTCTTAAAGTTTTGAATATTGAACTTTCAAAATTGGGAGCAAATATTGAAGAAAAAGAGGATTCTCTTATAATTCACGGCGGAACAAAATTGCACGGCGAAACGGTTGAAAGCTATAAAGACCATAGAATGGCAATGTCTCTGGCCTGTCTTGCGCTTGCTCTTCCTGCTGGAGAAAAAATGATAATAAAGGACGCGGAATGTTGTTCTGTAAGTTTTCCGCACTTTTTTGAATTGATGAATAATCTTGGCGCAGAATTTTTGAATTTAAGCGTTAAGGATTGAAGCGGTGCCGAAGGCAAACAAATGCGAAGCATTTGGTCGGAGGCGAAAGCCGTAGCCGCGCAAAGCCTGACCGGTTGCCTGCGGCCGGGAACGCCCTTTTATATAAAAAAATGGCTGTCAGAAATCGAATGTATTTTTCTGACAGCCATTTTTATTTTAAAAACGAAAAATCAAACTATTTGTTGCCTGGAATTACGACTGTGTTCCAGTGGTTTGGATCTTCGAGAGAGCCGTACTGGCGTCCTTTTAATTCGTGCTGGAGTTCTTTTGCAACTGGACCAAAGCCTTCGCCAAATACTGTTTTTTTGCCGTTCAAATCGGTGATTGATGACATCGGGCTGATTCCGGCCGCTGTTCCTGTTACGAAACATTCAACTGCTTTTTTCTGAACTTCTTTTACAGAAATAGGGCGTTCTTCTACTTTGTAGCCTTTTTCTTTTGCAAGAACAATTACTGATTTTCGTGTGATTCCTGGCAAAATTGTGTCGCCGAGCTCAGGTGTAACGATTGTCTTGTCTTTGAGAACAAAGAAAATGTTGCAGCTTGAGCCTTCCTGGAAGTATTTGTGATGAACTGCATCGAGGTAAACACATTCAACAAAGCCTGCCTGTTCGGCTTCTTTTTTTGCAAGCGCAGAAATTACGTAGTTTGAAGCGCACTTGATGTAGCCTGTTCCATGTGGAGTCGCGCGAATGCGGTTTGTAATAACTGCCCCGTCAAGACCTTTTTTGAAATATGCAGAAACTGTTGTTGCGCAGATTACGACATAAGGTTGTTTTGAACAGCCGACACCGATTGCGCCTTCAGAATTCATAAACGGACGCATGTAGATTGAATCTGCGTCTGCGTAGTCGGTTTTTTCCCAATCAGGATTATATTTTGGAACATATCCGAGGGCTGCGTTGCGTTTTACAAATTCAACCGAAGCTTTTACATACTGTTCTACAGGAAAAGCCGGGCAGTAAAGACCTTTCATGGAATTGTTAAAGCGTTTTCCGTTTTCTTCTGGACGGAAAATTGCAACTCCGCCGTCTTTTGTTGGAAAGCCTTTCATTCCTTCAAAACAGCTGTATGCGTACTGAGAAGTGTAAGAAACAGAAGGAAGTCCCATTTGATTGCGTTTGTCCAAAACTGCTTTGCGGTCAGCTTCCGACATTGCCATCAATTCGTCATAAGTTACTTTGTCGCTTTCGAGCCATTCTTCGTCCCATTTTTCAGTTTCAGGATTGTAGCGCGCAATGTAAGTAACTGGATAAAGGTTTAAAGCAAATGCCATTTATTTTTCCTCCACCAGGTGCGATAAAAATCGTATCTGTAAATGTTTTCTTATAAGAATATTACTTTTTTAATTATATGTAAATAAATTAAGGTAGGCTAAAGATTTTATTTAGGGCGAATGTCGAATTTTGAAAAAAAACAGTTTACAAACCTAGGATTATCAGGGCAAGCCTGATAATGACAGTAAAATTTAAAACTCGAAATTGAACCTATTTAAAATTTTTTTGGCGGAAGTTTTGTTATGTTAAAAATAAAAAGCGCTCCGGAGATTTTTAATGATTTTATGCTGTTTTTTTGCATATTTTTTTCGCAGTTGTGCATTTTTTAAAATAAGAGTAAGATTTAGACGGTTTTTTGAGCGAAAACTTGTTTTTTTGCAGTTGCTTTGAATTAGTTTTTCGAAATAACTCTATTTTGCTCGCAAATAAAAATTTAAGGAAACATAAAAATGAAATTAACTTGTGGAATTGTCGGTCTTCCAAATGTCGGAAAATCTACTATTTTTTCTGCTCTTACACGTGCTCCAGCAGAAGCAGCAAATTATCCTTTTTGTACAATCGAACCGAATCACGGCGTTGTTGAACTTCCTGACGAGCGTCTGGATTTTATGGCTGGCATTTTTCAGCCGAAAAAGAAAATTCCTGCAGCTGTTGAATTTGTAGATATTGCCGGACTTATTAAAGGCGCTTCAAACGGCGAAGGCTTGGGAAACCAGTTTCTTGCAAATATCCGCGAAACTTCGGTAATCGCGCATGTTGTTCGTTGTTTTGACAATCCTGATATTCAGCATGTTCGCGAAGATGCAAAAACCGATGCTCCGATTGACCCTGAGAGCGATATTCTTACTATTAATTATGAACTTTGCCAGGCTGATATAGACACAATTACAAAACGCGAAGACAAGGTTACACGTCAAATTCGCGCAATGGGAAAGGCGGAAGAAAAAAAATTTGCCGGTTATCGCAGTGCCGTAGATAAAATTTTGCCTTTGCTTCAGGAAGGAAAATGCGCCCGTCAGGCAAATTTGACAGATGATGAGCTTGAAGGAATTTATGATCTTCATCTTCTTACGATAAAACCTCAGCTTTTTGTCTGCAATATTGATGAAGATACGATTGCAGAAGGCACAAATAAATATGTTGAAGCTGTAAAAAAAGTTGCCGCAGAAGAAAAAAGTGAAGTAATCGTAATCTGCGGAAAATTTGAAAGCGACCTTGTAGACATTGATACTCCGGAAGACAGAAAAGAATTTATGGACAGCGTTGGATTGAAGGAATCAGGTCTTACAGTTCTTGCCCGCGCGGCTTATCATTTAATGGGACTTCGTACATTCTTTACCGGTGGCGCAGACGAATGTCGTGCCTGGACAATTCATAACGGAGACAAGGCTCCTCAGGCCGCTGGCGTAATTCACACTGATTTTGAAAAAGGCTTTATTAAAGCAGAAGTTTATTCCGTAGAAGACCTTAAAAAATACGGTTCAGAAGCAGAAATAAAATCTGCCGGAAAATATCGGCAGGAAGGAAAAGATTATGTCGTTCAGGACGGCGATGTAATGTTCTTTAAATTTAACGTATAACAAAATATCATTATAAAACTTGCTAAAATCCCGATCTTTGTTCGGGATTTTTTTTATGTTTGTGATAGACTTTTTTTATGCAATCTTCTTTAAAAAACAAAAACAGCGATTCTGCTTTGGGAATGGACGGAATTTCACGTCTTATGCTGAGGCTTGCGCTTCCTTCGGTGCTTGCTTATCTAATTAACGTTCTTTACAACATTGTTGACCGAATTTATATTGGCCATATTTCTTCTGGAGGCGCAGAGTCATCTCTTGCTCTGACTGGACTTGGAATTTGCCTTCCTATAATTCAGCTGGTGTCGGCTTTTAGCGCTTTTGCAGGAACTGGAGGAGCGCCTCTTGCTGCTATTGAGCTTGGAAAAACTGAGTTTGACCCTTCTGCAAAAAAAACAGCTCAGAAAATTTTAGGAAATGCGGCTTTTATGCTGATTATTTTTTCTGTTGTTTTGACTTTGTTTTTTATGGTTTTTAAAACGCCTGTTTTGACCTTTTTTGGAGCGAGTGAAAAAACTTTGCCTTTTGCGGACGATTATCTTTCGTTTTATCTTTTGGGAACGATTTTTGTTCAGCTCTCGGTTGGCTTAAATCCGTTTATAACTTGCCAGGGACATGCCAAAACTGCAATGATTTCGATTTTGATTGGTGCAGTTTTGAATATCATTCTTGATCCGATTTTTATTTTTGCGCTCGGAATGGGGGTTAAAGGAGCTGCTTTTGCCACGGTTATTTCGCAATGCGTGAGCGCCGTTTGGATTGTGTCGTTTTTGTGTTCAAAAAAGTCTGAAATTCGCCTGAATTTTGCTATTTTAAAACCAAAATTTGCGATTATAAAAAAAATCAGTTCACTCGGAACGTCTCCTTTTGTGATGCAAGCTACGGAAAGTGCGATTTTTGTAGTTTTTAATTCTGGACTGCAGCGTTATGGCGGCGACATTTACGTTGGAGCAATGACGATTATGCAGAGCGTGATGCAGATTATTTTTATTCCGACTCAGGGATTTGCAAACGGTGTGCAGCCGATAATTTCGTACAACTTTGGCGCAAAAAAATTTGAGCGCGTAAAAGAAGTTATCCGTAAAATGCTTCTTGTGAACGGAATTATTACAGTCTGCCTTGTTTTGAGCGCAAGTGTTTTTCCTGCAAAATTCGCTTCTCTTTTTACTTCGAGCGAGGAAATTCTACAGATTGAGCAAAAACTTCTTCCAGTTTATATTGCAGGACTTTGGCTTATGTGGATTCAGAATTCTGCGCAGACAACCTTTGTTGGAATTGGAAACGCAAAAGTGTCGGTTTTTATTGCCTGTCTAAGAAAAATAATTCTTTTGATTCCATTGGCTCTTGTTCTGCCAAAATTTTTTGGAGTTGAAGGAATATTTTTTGCTGAGCCGATTGCGACAACATGTTCTGCGCTTACGAGCACAGTGCTTTTGGTAATGGAATATCGGAAGATGTGAAAATATAAGAATTGGGTCAATTTCGAGTTTTGATAACGGGCGTTTCCCTCGCTCCGTTCGGGCCGGGCGTTCCAACCTTCGCTCACGCTCATTCTTCCGCTCCGCTTCGTGCGAACACTTCGTTCCGCTCCAGAACTTCGGGCTTCCATGCCCTAACGCATTGGCATTAGAATGCGCGCAAGTATACACGGCAAACATTATAAATGCGAGAATCAAGAAAGCTCTTTTTTCATCAGAAAATCAGTTTGCACATCATCGCCTAAAACAAAAGCATGCTCGCTGAATTTTCTAAAGCCTTTGTCTGTGTAGAATTTCTGGGCAGGAAAATTTTTCTCCCAAACGCCAAGCCAAATAAAAGAAACTTCAAGTTCTCTGGCCTTTTTTTCGGCAAGACTCATAAAAGCCGTTCCGATGCCAAGCCCTTTTGCTTCTTTCAATACATAAATCCGCTGAATTTCAAGCGAATTTTCAAAGCCGGATTCCGTCTCCGCATTTCCAGTGTTGATTTTCAAAACCCCGAGAGTTTTTTGGTTTTCCACTGCAAGAAAAGTTTCTGATTCTTCGTTCTCAAGCTCGGATTTAAGTTTTTGCTCGCTGTACGCCTCGTCCAAAAATTTTCTCATATTTTCTTCGGAATTCTGTTCCGAGAACGTCTCGTAAAAAGTCTGCCGATATATTTTCTGCAAATCAAGAACATCATCTAAACCGCATTTTTTTATTTTCATAGGAAGATTATAGCAAGAATTTTCCCGTCTGCCTGCTTCTGCAAATACAATCCCCAAAAATTCTGCTATAATTTTCAAATCATGACAAAACAGGAAACCTACGATTTTTTGGACGCGAAAAACATTGAATACGAAATCACCGAGCACAAGGCGGTTTTCAGCATGGACGAAATCTGCGACGTTGTGCTGCCTCACCCGGAATGTGATGCGAAAAATCTTTTTGTGCGCGACGACAAGAAACGCGAATATTTTCTGATTACAGTAAAAGGAAGCAAACGCGTTGACCTAAAAGAATTCCGTAAATCCCACGGAACCCGACCGCTCTCCTTTGCAAGCGCGGAAGACCTTATGAATTTTCTGAATCTTACACCTGGCTCTGTAACTCCGCTCGGACTTCTGAACGGCAGCGCGAACAAAGTGAAATTCTTTCTTGACAAGGATTTTCTTGAGCCGCCAGGGCTGATTGGAATCCATCCGAACGAAAACACAGCGACCGTCTGGCTAAAAACAGCCGACCTTCTCAAGTTGATAAAAGAAAACGGAAACGAAGTGGAACTTGCGGAACTGTGATTTGTCAGAAACGCAGTTCCGGGCAGAACATTGGAGGAAAATATGAAAATAATTCCGGCGGACAAAAACGATATTCCAGAGCTTTACGCGCTGCAGCTGCTCTCTTTTGAAAGCGAGGCTGAAATGATTGGAAGCCGCGATGTTCCGGCTCTTACAGAAACGGCGCAGGAAAATTCGGCTGACTTCTGCAACTGGAGAACGCTCAAGCTTGTAAATGACGGCGGAAAAATCATCGGCGCAATCCGCTATAAAGAAGAGAACGGAAAAATAAATGTCGGGCGGCTGATGGTTCACCCGGACTTCCGCCGAAAAGGATTTGCAAAGAGGCTTCTAGAAGAAATCGACAGGCTCTTTCCTTCCGCGCAAAAAGAATTGTACACTTGCTCAAAAAGCTGGACAAACATCGCCCTGTACACTCAGGCAGGATACAAGCCGTACAAGGAACAGACCGAGCCGACAGGGCTTTCATTCATATTTTTCAGGAAAGGATAAGAAAACTTGTTTTAGAAAACGGAAAATTTATGCTCCGCCCGGCGTGTCTTTTGTTCGCATTATCATAACGCTAGCTAAACTGACGCAATTTCTTGAAGCGTTGTTTTAACGTTCCGTGAACTGGCGTGATTTCGCAAAAGATTACGATAACGCACCGCAAACTGAAGCAATTTTGAAAAACGTTATGATGACGTTCGATGAATTGACGTAATTCCGTAAAACGTTATTTTGATTTTCCCTAACCGAACGCGCTTTCATTCAGCGTTATTTTAACGCTTGCTGAACTGGAGAACTTTCGCAAAACATTACGTGTTTTTTCACAATTTCATCCACGCAATCGGATAAGGATTTCCCTGCTCATCGGTCGCGCTTGTCTTGTAAGTCTTGAATCCCAGATGCTCGTAAAATCCTTTCGCATTCGGATTCTGCTCGTTCACGGTAACTTCTTCCGCCGAAAAATTTTCGATTCCATACTGAACAAGCATTTTGCCGAAACCTTTTCCGCGAGCGTCAGGCGAAAGAAAAAGCATCTCGATTTTTTTGCCTCCGATTCCCATAAATCCGAGCGGAGAATTTTCGTCTTTATCAAACAGAACCAAAAGCGTTTTAATGCCGCAAATTGCGCCCGGAACATACTCCTTGATTTTCAAGATTTCCTTTTCCGACAAAAATGTGTGAGTCGCCCGAACAGATTTTTCCCAAATCTCCAAAAGATTCTGCGCAAGTTCCGCCGAGCGTTCTGATTTTCTGATTTCTTCTATTAAGACTGTCATTTTTTTTATTTAAATTCCCTAAATTTCGAGTTTTATAATTTAATGTCATTATCGGGCTTGACCCGATAATCTATTGAAAATTTCCAACAGATTCCTGACCGAGTTTACTGCGTAAACATCGCAGTGTCGTAGCACGGGAATGACACTTAAATTACTGTTCTTATCAAAACTCGAAATTCGGGCCATTTAAATTCCCATAAGCCATTCAACTGCGTTTGTCCGCTTGATTCCGTCAAAGTCGGCGGTCGGGTCGTCGTCCAGCGTTAAAAGCAGCTTAGGATAGCTGTCGCGCACAAGCTGGAGAGGCCGGAGTTCCCTTTGAAGCGTGTTTTCATCCCTTACGCTCGCCGAAACTTGAATGTACGTGTTCCCTTCCTGATTTTGTGCGACGAAATCGATTTCCATGTCGCCGATTTTCCCGGCATAGACTTTGTAGCCTCGCCTGATAAGCTCAAGATAAACCACATTTTCAAGAATGTGGCCTGTGTCGTTCGCTTTCTGCCCCAGAAGCAGGTAGCGCAGCCCTATGTCCACGGCATAATATTTTTCAAGAAGCTTAAGATACTGTTTGCCTTTCACGTCGTAGCGTTTTGCCTCGTAGACAATGTAGCAGTCTTGCAAAGCCGAGATGTATTTTTCGATTGTCTTTGAGTCGATTTTTCTTCCTGTCGAAAGCATTGTGTCTGCGATTTTCTTTGTCGAAACGGGACTTCCTGTGCTGTCAAAAATGAAGCGCACAACGCTTTCAAGCATTTTTGTGTCGCTGATTTTATAGCGCGAGACAACATCTTTCAGGACGATTGTGCTGTAAACTCCGCCGAGATAGTCGAGAATTTCGTTTTTGTCGCCGTCAAGATTCAGCGTGTAGGGAAAAGAACTTTGCTCAACGTAAAGCCTGTATTTTTCGGAAAGTGAAAGCGACGGATTCTGCACGGAAGCAAATTCCTTGAACGAAAGCGGAAGCATTTCAATCGTAATGTATCTTCCTGAAAGCAGCGTTGCAAGCTCGCCTGAAAGAAGATATGCATTGCTTCCTGTTATGTAAATGTCGATTTTTTCATTCAGGAAAAGGCTGTCCACAACCCGCTGAAAATCCGTTACGTTTTGAATTTCATCGAAAAAAATGTAAGTCATTTGTTCTTTCTGGATTTTCGGCTTGAGATATTCATAAAGCGATTTCGGATTTAAAAGCTCGTAATTGTCGAAGTCCTCAAAATTCAGGAAGATGATTTGCTCGGCGGAAATTCCGCTTTCAAGAAGATAATTGCGGAACATTTTCATTAGAGTTGATTTTCCGCAGCGGCGGATTCCCGTAATCACCTTGATGATGTGCTTGTCCTTGTAAGTTTTGAGTTTTTCTAAAAATTCCAGGCGTAATATGTCGCTCATAGTTTGGATTATATTCCAAAGTTCTTGTAAAAACAAGCAAAAGTTTGGAATATAATCCAAACTTTTAAAAGCTAGAACTTTTCCTGTCTTTTTGATGTAAAGAACCTTGTGTGTCAAGTATTGTGGCTCTGGAGATTATCTGAAGAATGAGCCGTGCAAGACGATAAAGCTATGCTAGAATCCTCAAATTCCAATATTTCGCACTAAAATTTCTTAATCGTTTTTCAATCGGCTGTAGATTCTTTCTGAAACAGATTGGAGCTTTCATTTAAAATAGCCGCAGAGGTACAAAATGACTTATGGTTATATCCGCGTGAGTACGGACAAGCAGACAGTTGAAAATCAGCGTTTTGAAATCTGCAATTTCTGCAGAAAAGAAAATCTTGAGATTGACGGCTGGATAGAAGAGACAATCAGCGGAACAAAAAACTACGACAAGCGCAAGCTCGGAGACCTGCTGAATCATGTTCAGAGCGGCGATTTGATAATCTGTGCGGAACTTAGCCGGCTAGGAAGAAGCCTGTTCATGATTATGGAAATCCTTTCAATCTGCATGAAAAAAGACTGCAAGGTCTGGACGATAAAGGACAACTACAGGCTGGGCGATGATATTCAAAGCAAGGTGCTGGCGTTTGCGTTTGGACTGAGCGCGGAAATCGAGCGCAATTTAATCAGCCAGCGGACAAAGGAAGCGTTGAAACTACGAAAATTACAAGGAATAAAGATTGGTAGAAAAACAGGTTCAAAAAACTCTATTAATAAATTTACTGGAAAGGAAAAATTGATAAATGATTTGTTAAATGCTGGATACAAAAAATGTGAAATTGCAGACATTATTGGTGTTCATAGAGTAACACTTTACAGGCACTTAAAAACTAATCGATAACCGACCGAATGACTGCAACGGCAGCAGAAACGGCTTTGACATTGTGATTGGTAATCCTCCGTATGTAAGAAGAACTTCACTTGGTGAATTCCAAAAAAGACAATATGAAAAAAAATTTGAAAGTGCAATAAAACAATATGACTTATATCTTTTGTTTATCGAAAATGGAATAAAACTATTGAGAAAAGAGGGATACCTTTGCTTTATAAATCCGATTAGATTTTTTAATTCTGATTATGGATTGGGTGCAAGAAAATTTATCATTACCAAAAGTAAGTTAAAAAGCATTTTAAATATTTCTCAAATACCAGTTTTTCAGAATGCATTAACTTATCCTTGCGTATTGTTAATTCAGAATCAAATTTTTAACAATGAGGAAAATGTAATTAAATACCAAAAGATAAATAGCCTATCAGAACTTAATAGAATTTCATTGGTTCAATCTTTCAAGGTTTCACAAAAAGAACTTCAGGCTGATTTGGAATATCGAATAATCGTTGATGCTAATCCAAGATTAAAGTCGGTTATCTCCAAAATGAACAAGATGAAAAGAATTAAAGATTTATTCGAAATAGCAAGAGGGCTTCCAAATAACAAAATCGATTCTAACGGTAAAAACTACTTTGCCTTAAAATCTACAGATGTAAAAAAATATTTTATTAGTCATGATTTAAAGAAAGTTAACACGGAATTTGCAAATGTATTCAAAAAGGAAATGATAATTTTTCCAAGAACCGTAGCATATTTACAAGCAGCCTTAAAAGATAAAGAACTTGTTTGCTTGGATAGAATTTACTACTTAAAGGAAAGTAAACCATTAAGTTTAAAATACGTTCTAGGAACTTTAAACTCAAAAATCACAAATGTTTGGTTTGAGTATTATTACAATACGACAAAAGTTTCTGGCGGGTATTTTGACTTAAATGGAAATCAAATAGGTTCAATTCCCATTCCCACAGCAACTCCGGCCCAGCAACAACAAATCATCGTATTGGTAGACAAAATCCTTGCGGCAAAGAAACAACGCCCACAATCCGACACAACCGCACTAGAAGAAAAAATCGATGAACTTGTTTATGACTTGTATGGACTGACGGATGAAGAAAAAGACATTGTCCGTAACAATTAAATTTCAATGGAATACGAGTTGCATTTTAGGAATTCGTATTCCATTGAATCTTTGCTACTAAATTATTATGCAAAAGCCCCAAAATAAAACCAGTTTTTTCCAATTAAATCTAAAATGCAACCAGCATTTTGTTATTATTATATATTCAAAAAGTCTTCCGCGGAAATGACTTTTACAGGGGATTTGTTAAATCCTTTTCCGGCGTCTCTTGTGACAATATAATCAAGTTTTTCAGAATCAGCGCATTTCATCTGGAGACCGTCTTCCAAGTCATTCCAGTCATTGTTTTGACATACAGCTGTATAAAAATTCTTATCTTCCGGAATTACTGTGAAAAAGCTGCACAAATTCAAAATCAATGCTTTTCTTTCTTCAACTGTTTTGTCTTTTCGTAAAATGAAGAAAATGTCAGAAAGAGAATGTGATGAAATATAGCCTTCATTTTCTTTTTTAACGCATGAATTTATGATTTTTGAGGCATTTTCAGAAAACGGTTCCCGGCTTTGAATTAAATCCAGAATAATATTCGTGTCAATCAATATTTTCATATTTTTCTTTTAATGATTCTGAAAGTTCCTCGTCTGCGTCAATCTCTCTTGTTACAGAGCCTTTTATGCTGTTGAAATAAGCAAGCCCATCTTTGACAGCATCATCTTCTTTTGCTTTTTTCTTGAAAATCAAAGATGTGATTTTTTGAGACAGTATTTCCAAATCATGCAGATCAAGTTTGTCAACAGAATTATAATATTGCAACGCCAAATCAGACATATTTGCCTCCAAGAACATTCCGATATAAGCAGAAAATATTTCTTTAAAGAATATAACATAAAAATCGCAAATTCTCTATGTTTTTTTGTCTTATGGGGGAACAACACGCCGTAAAAAAATTACGGCATATATTGAATTTTAGAAGATTTTGACCGATAATATATTATCTTATTTTGGAGCATTATATGTTAGCAAAATTTGCAGTGACTAATTTTCGTGGTTTTGAAAAACGGATAGAACTAGATTTGACGCAACCAAGAGACTACGCCTTTAATTCTTTTGCAGTCAAAAACGGAATAATCAAAAATGGCATTATTTACGGACCGAACGGCTGCGGCAAAAGCAATTTTGGACTTGCAATTTTTGATATTGTCTATCACCTAACCCAAAAATTCAAAAATCCTAATTATCTGCTGAATTATGCCTTTGCCGGTGCTCAGTCAAAACTGGTAACATTTGAATATACATTTAATTTTAACGGCCAGATTGTTGAATATGTTTACTCAAAGGATTCAAGGGCGGTTTTAAGAGAAGAGAAACTGACGGTTGATTCAAAATTGGTTTTTGAAAAAAGAATAGGAACGATTGAAATTGATGATTCTATCTTCCCTATGGAAAAAAACATTCGCAACACTCTTGCCCATAATGCGAACAATGTTTCTATAATAAATTTCTTGCTCACTACATATCCGCTTGATGAATCAAATTATCTGATAAAGCTTCAGAATTTTGTAAACTCCATGCTTTGGTTCAGAAGTCTTGAGGAAAAAGAATTTATCGGACTTGAAACCGGCATATATATTCTTGATGAGTATATTATCAGACATAATTATGTAAAAGAGTTTTCAAACTTTTTGGAGAAAGTAAGCGGACAGCATTTTGAATTTGTAAAACCAGTACAAGGCGAAAAATTGCTTCGGGTCTATATAAAAGGCTTTCCTCAAATTTTCAACACAATAGCTTCGACAGGTACTCATGCTCTTACCCTTTTATTCTTTTGGTTTAAACATTTGGAGAATGCAAGTTTTGTATTCATTGACGAATTTGACGCTTTCTATCACTTTAAACTTTCTTTCGATGTCTGTGATGAACTGTTCAAAAAAAACTGCCAGCTTTTTATGTCATCGCACAACACATTTTTAATGACAAATGACCTGCTTCGTCCTGACTGTAATTTCGTCTTAAAAGATAATAAAATCACTTCACTTTGCAATGCCACTGACAAGGAACTCAGGGAAGGACATAACATTGAAAAACTTTATCGTGGCGGTGCATTTGACTTATGATATTGTTTGTGTTTGAAGGCGAAAACAGGGAACCAACTCTTTTTAAAACCTTGGAATATCTATATTTTTCCAAAAACAAACAGATAAGAATTTGTTCCTACAAAAACAATATCTATGACTTATACAGACGGATGAACGAAACAGATGAGCCTGAAGACATCGTTACAATCCTTAAAAACAAGCTTATTGCAGACAAAGACAATCCCTTGAAAGAAATCCGCCGGCGTTCTGATTTCTCACAGATTTATCTTTTTTTTGATTATGACAGCCATAACAATAAAGACCAGAATATTTCAGATTCTCAGATTCAGAAAATGCTTGACTTCTTTAATGACGAGTCTTCTGACTATGGAAAACTTTTTATAAATTATCCTATGGTCGAGTCTATTCGATATTCAAAAAATCCTCTTCCTGATAACGACTATTTCAGCTATACAAGTCAAATAAATTTAGGCAAGAAATTTAAAGAAAAAGCGAATTCAGAATCTTTTTATAAGAATCTTGATTTCATTGCTTTCAGGATAAATCTTAAAACCTTGTCTCTAAAGATTCCTGAGGAAAAAGAGCGGATTGAAAAAATCAGACAGAACTGGGAACACCTGTTGCAGATGAATGTTCAAAAAGCAAATTTTATCTGCACAGGCAAAAACGATTTTCCTGAGAATGAAGAGGACATATCACAAGATAAAATTTTCAAGAACCAGCTTGAAAAGTACATTGCACCGAAAAAGAAAGTTGCGATTTTAAATTCTTTTCCCTTGTTTCTGTTCGAATACAAAGACAAACTGAAATAGTTTAAAGTATTTCCCGTTTTGCACTTTTAGGCTTGTTCTATAATCTTGATTTCATCGTCTGTTAGTCCATACAATTTGTAAACTAGTGCATCAAGATGTTTCTCCAATTTGCTGGTATCAACGAGTTCACTGTCATTGCCATGCTTGACACGGCAATCTTTCTTTGCGGCAAGGATTTTATCTACCAAGTCGATGATTTGTTGTTGCTGCAATTCGCTTGCATTTGGAACTGGAAAATCGACAAGTTCATACATATTGCAATGATTGTTTGTGCTGGTTTTTCTGAACAGCCAGTCCAACAGTTTGGAATTCAGCAAAGCCAAAATATATTTGGCTAAACTTGGATTCGGTAAATATATAATATTTACCGAATCCAAGAACACAAAATTTGTGTTCTTGCATTCGGCGTATGCTGCGTGGATTCTATATTTGTCGGTTGTTCCTGTAATATTCTGAGTCACTATAACGGCACCGGCATTATAATTCCGTTCAACAAGTTTTTTTACTTGCTCAGTGTTTTTTCCGAAGAAAAGTTCATCATCAATGTAGTATTTATGAATATTAGCGCCTTTCGCGATAAAAATATTGGTGTGTTTTTCCGATTTTATCTTCGGAAGATGTATTGTATTTATGTTTCCCTGCAAGGAATCTGTTATCATTTTTTCCAATTTTGGATGTGATTTCACTTTTGCAATAATGCTCATTTCTCCTTTTTTTATCAGAGGAATTTCATATCTTGATGAAAAATATGTTTTCAAACGAAACTGATTCACTTCTTCAAAGTCCAATGATTTTATTGTGCTCGTATCATTGTTTATTGAAATTCCAAATTTAGACAAACTGTCAGGCTGTTTTTTAGAAAAAATTGATATGCAAGTTCCCTGAAGGGCAGCTTTGAATACCTGTCCGTTGTCATTTGGCGCAACTTTTGGAAATTCAATGACTTGCATCATCTGAGTTTTTGTAAGCAGAAGTTCTCTTGTAAAAGCAGAGCTCATGTCGCACATTAAGGAACTTTGCACAATCAATGCCGCGACACCTCTTTCCTTTAATAAATTATATGCTGCCTCAACGAACAACTTATATAAATTCTGTTTTCCGATATCTTTTCCCTCAGAATAAGGATAAAGCTCTTTTGTTACAGTGCCTTTTTTTATCTGCACATACGGCGGATTACCAATCACAATGTCAAAGCCGCTCCTGTTGCGGTCTGAGGGTCGGTTAAAAACATCGTAGAACCATGTGTGCCACAGGAAGAACTGGCTGTTTTCGTGCAAGTCAAGTTTTTTTAGTTCTGTTTTTGCTTTATTTTCAGCTGTGCTGATTCCGCGCTTTTCCAATAAATCAAGCACTGCTGATTTTATTGCTTCTTTATGCGCTGTCTTTGCATTATGGTCGCTTGTGTCAAAATACTTTTGCAAAGTTGTTACAAGGCATTTCACATCGTCTGCGTCATCAAAAAGTTCATCTGCTTTTTTTGTTGTTAAATCACTTAAATCAATTCCTTCAAAACTTTCAAGCAGGCTGTTTCCCTGCATAATCTTGTAGTCAAGGTTCGGCAAAGGCAGCGGCTCTTCTTCGTCAACGATAATCGCAAGCCAGAAACGCAGTCGTGCAATGTCAACCGCGCCTTTTTCAATATCCACGCCGTAAATATTGTTTTTTACGATGTGCTTTTTAAGCTCAACTCTTGTTTTTGCTTCTTCAACTAAAATCTGAGCGCATGGCAAAAGCTCGTTCAACATTCCCATAGGAAACGCTCCGCTTCCTACAGCCGGGTCGCAGATTTTTACATCAATCAAAGCCTTTAAAATGTCCGCCTTTTCTTTTTCGGAGAATGATGAGGCATCGTGATTCAGAACAAAATTTCTTATCTTGTCTTTTGCGGCTTCATCAGTTTTGACAGCTTCTGTTTCCAGATATGCGATTAAACTTTCGCGGCACATATACTGGACGATTTCTTTAGGGGTATAGAACGCTCCTTTGTCCTTGTTGTCTTCCAGAAGATTTTCAAAAATCTTGCCCAGCATTTCCGGATCTACTCCGATTTCCACATCGTCCGGGTCTGTCTCGTCAATAGTAAAGTTGTACTGATTGAAGAATTCAAAAATAGATTCAAAATGTTCTTTCTTGAATTTAACTTTTTTCTTATCAAGCTCATCTTCCTCAAAAAGTCCGCCGTTCAGATATGGAATTCTGATTTCGCTTCCGTAGATACTGCATACAGCTTTTGGAGCAAAGGCTTCTTCTCCGCGGTCGCAGTTCAGGCTTTTGAAGAACAGCGGCTCAAGTGCCTGCTCAAGAAAATCATTTTTTACAGAGCTGTCCGCATTCTTAAAAAGATTGTAGATAAAGTTCTTGTCGCCGGTTTCCCATTTTGCGTTTTTTTGAACACCCAGCCATCCTTTTTTCTGCAGAAACTGAAGGAACACAAGCCGCCCCATGAGTTTTTTTACAAAATCGCGGACAGCTTTGTCGTCCCCGTTAAAAGCATTTGCAAATTCTGAGGCTGCTTTTTTTGTTTTTTCTTCTACAAATTTTCCGCCCTTTTTTACAAAACGTTTTCCGCTTATGTATTCAACAAGGTCTGCATAATGTTTACGGTATTCGTTAAAGAAATCATCGCTTAACGGGGCGACAGCGAACGCTTCAAGCATATTCTCATCTTTAATTGTTGAAAGTCCTTCGAGTGTCGAAAATCTTTCTGCAATAGTTCTGCAGGAATGTTCCGGTCCGCAAAGATATGTGTAGCGTTTTGCGCTTGTGCTGTTTTTTAAGGAGTCTGCCTTGTTCACATAGCTTACACGCCATTCTTTTTTATTGTCTGAAAAATGAAAGAAGATGAGCGCATTTGAATCGTTTTCCATGACCTTGCGGACGCAATTCTGGATATTAACTCGGCTTCTTTTTAATGCGACGTTGTCCTGCAGCTCAACATCTGCGAATGTTATTGGAAAACTGCCTCTGACTTGCGCGATGATTCTGAATGACTTTATCTGCTTTTTGTCTGAATCAGAAAGTTCCTGTTCATCTGTTAGTGTTGTATCATTTGCTTTTACAAAAATCGGTTTTATAAGATTTTCAAATAAAACTTTTTTTCCTGGATATTCATTTTCAAATAATGAGCGCAAATTTTCCATAATATTTTCTCCAAATTATTCAACTATAAATTCAATTGCAATGTTCACTTCGGATTCTGAAGAATGAGAGCGCGTGTATTTGTGCAGATAATCAATATCGGCTTCTGTCTGAATCGTTCCAAGCCCTTCATTATTAAAATCCATTTCCAGAATTTTATTTATCAGAGTGAAATTTTTATCTCTTATTGAATTTGAAATTTCATCAAGTTTTTCTCCGTAGATTTCCGGCAAATCAAAATTATAAAGTGATTTTATTTTCTTGATTGCCGCCGAAATTTCTTTATCGCCTTTCCTAAGTTTGCTTTTCATTGAAAGTTCTGCATTCTGCTTGTCTGCGGAAAAGCAGTTAATGACTGACTTTCTGTATTTTTCTATAAGTGTGTTGTCTGGCTCTGTTCCCTCAAAAGTTGAAAGCGGTTTTAATGTTTCAAAAAACTCCAGCTGGCTGACTTTTGTTGCGCTTCCGTCTTCATTTGAGATATAAAGCGTTGAACGTAAAGTTCTGTTATTTTTGTCTGTTTCATTAAGCTCAGAAAATGCTTTTTTGTTTTTCGACTGCGTTGTTGAAACTATACTGGTATTAATAGAAGAAAGTTTTAAGTAATTGGCTTCGTTGTTTTTCTTGTATTCTCTCAGTTCTGCGATAAAAGGCATTATAGGTGTCTCTGAATCTTGAATTTCATCGCGGACTACTTTGTCAAAGTGTTTCACTTCCTCTTCATTTGAATAAATTTGGCTGTCCTCGCCAAAAAGCTCGTGAAATGCCTGAAGTTTTACATAAGTCCTGTTTTTCAGGTTTATCTGGCTGTCGCCCAAAGTTGATGGATAAAAATTATAGTTCCAGATTTTCTTTGCATCCGTGCCGATTCGGTTGATTCTTCCTAAACGTTGCATAAGCCGGGTTGCGTTCCAGGGAGAATCATAGTTCAAAATTGAATTTGAGCGGTGCAGGTTTACGCCTTCTGCAAGAACATCTGTTGTGATAAGAATCTGATAATCGTCTTTTTTTGCACCTTTATAGTTTGCGTCAAAGTTTGCAGCGATTATTTCTTTCATATCGTCGCGGTTTTTTGCAGTGATAGAAAGAACATTGCAGTTTGGAATAGGCATTTCGTTCAGTTTTTGCACAAGAGCCTTTTGAGTTGCAATGCATTCTGTAAAAATGATTAGTTTGTTATTCTTGTTTCTTTTCGGATCAAGAAATTGTCTTGCGGTTTCAAAGATAAATGTGCTCATTTTTGGGTCTGAGGTCTGAACGTCCCATTTTGAGCAAAGCTCATCAATAAGCCGCAAATCATTGTTCAGGTTTTCTATATAATTGTCAAAAAAATCCGCTCGTTTGTATTCCTGATTTGGACCTTCATTTTCGTTACCTGAATTTTTCTTGTTCGCCTTCTTTGCTTTTTCAGCCAGAACACAGAATGTCTGCTCAAAAGTTCCATTTTTAGAGATATTATCATCGTTTAGCTCTTTGTTTACATTTAGGTCAGGGCAGATAAAAATCCTGTCCGCATTCCACATTTTTATCATATTTTCTGTATAGCGGTGCAGGTTGTGCAGTGATTCCTTAAAAGCCGCCTGTGAGCTTTCAAGCCGCTTTACCAAAAGCAGTTCCATAATCTGCGCAAGACGCTGGGAAGTTCCTGTAACGCTCAAGTTGTTTATTTCGTGCCGTCTGCGGTTTTCTTCTGATTTTAAAAATTCGATTGCCCTGTAGCGGTAATAGCCAAGTCCGTTTTTTCCTGCCGTTGCTCCAAAGTCAAGAATAGGTTCTCCGTTTTCGTCTGAATCAACATGGCTTACTTGTGGGGCGATTATATTTATTGTGTTGTTGAAAAGATTTCCAAGTTCTCCGTTCATTTCGTAAGGAATTGCTACCGGCTTTTGAATTTTTGGGAAAGTTAATCCCTGGTTTTTCATGTCTTCCTGATAAAAACGTTCGATGTCTGTCCTTGTGCGGCGTATTACAAGAGGCTCTACTATTCTTTTCCTGATGTCTTCGCTGTCTGCAATAAGAGCGGCTTTGTCATGTGCAAGTTCTTCTTTTGTTTTAGGAATTTTTTTGCCGTTAATAGTCTTTTCTTTCTTTATATATTCCTTGTAGTTATTGTGTTTTTCTGCAAAATAGTTCTCCAGTTTGTTTCCGAATTTTCCGAGGTTTTGCAAAGTGGAGCGGTTGTGCTCACGCTGAAATAAATAAATCTGGTTTCTTAAATCGTAAGGCTCGTTGTTCTGCGGTGTTGCGGAAAGAAGCACAATATATGGCTGCGGATTTATTGAGCCGATAAGGTCATCTAGCTTCTGGTACATTATTGTGCTGTCATTTCTAAAGCGATGGCTTTCGTCTATAATAATCATTCCGTATTCTTCTTTTTTAAATGTGGAATCAAAATCATTTTCGGCGGTATATTCATCTGTTTCATTGACATCATCAAGACAGCCGATTGTTGTAAGAGTTATAAGCGGCTGAATCTTTTTTTCTGAAACTTCACCTTTATCAAAATATTCAATTGAGTCTATCCAACTTTGCTTGATTGCTGGCGGAGTGACAATAAGAACTGGATTCTTAAAGCCTGTCTCAAGCAGATGCCGCTTTACCACCATAAGAGCCGTAAATGTTTTTCCAAGTCCTACAACATCCGCAAGAATAAAACCGTGGTGCTGCTTCATTATTGCGAATCCTTGGTTTACTGCTTCCGCCTGATATGCAAGGCGCTTGAAATTCGGATCTTTCGGCATATAGTCATCGGGTGTGATTTTTCCATTAAAGCTGATTACTTCATCAAACTGGTCAATAAGAAATTTGATGTAGGTTTCATAAGGAGAAAGTACCGTATAATTTGAAATTGCCTCTTTCTTTTGCTTTTTGTCAGCCAGCACTTTTTTTGCGATTGCTGAAGGACGAAGAATTTGCTCCAAAAATTCCTTTGACCAGTCCTCCGACAAAGTCCACTTTTCATTGAACCAGAAAATATGTCCTTTTGAAACATTTATACAGTTCGGCTCTGCGGTAATGATTTGAGAAAGCGTTTCAAGGTAATTCAATTCAGAGTTTTCTTTTAAGCCTTTCTCTGTAAAATTGCTGCTTCCTATGATTCCGTATGCAATTCCTTTTCCGTAAAAAATATAGCACTTTGAATGCAAAAACTGATTTTCTTCATTTTCATTTTTCTTGAAGATATGAATTTCTATTTTGTCTGCCTTGCCGAGATATTTTAAAAGAAACGAAACTGCGTTTTCATATTCAGGTTTTACTTCAATTTCGTTTATGTCCGTGCGGATAAATTCTTCCGGCCAGTTCTTTGCATCTTTGTATTTCGGATTCTTATTGTACTGCGCAAAAAGATATGGGTCTTTGCCTATTAAAAGCCTGAGTTTTGTTCCGTCCCGTGATAAAAATTCATCGAGTTCATCTGCAAGAACAGCAGTTCCCGGAATATCCCAGTAGCCTGTGGCAATGTCAATATGGTTGATTTTTGGATTTCTTAAGATTTCTTTTATTGTATCTGCAAGTTTAAGATTTTCTGAATTGTCTATTAAAGTGTTTCCTGTCATTTTCTATGCTTTGTCCGACCTTAATTGTACTATACTATTGGTATTTTTTCATTGTAAATTTTCTGCTTTGCTTAAAAAGATATTTTCTTCCTTTTCCAGCTATGTCTCCATTCCTCTTCAAGCCGGAAGCCCTTTCCTGCTGGAACAAAAAAATCTTCCTGTTTTAAGCGGAACGTCTTTCCTGTTTAAGCAGGAAGGTTGAATCGGTCTGGCAATATGTGTAAATTTTGACAATTTTATACTTGACAACGACAACTATGTAGATTATATTCTTTTTAGGAGGTTAATGCTGAACACGAATAGAAAGTGCCGCAAAATAAAATGGCAATTGCGGCGGACGTGCCGTCTATAAGGCAAGAATTGAATTAGGAATTGAAATAATATGGAAAGCATGGCTGTTAAGGACAGAATCGGCAAACTGCTTTCGGAAACAGGAATGAGCCAGAAGGCTCTTGCCGATGCGACAAACTTGAGCGAGGGGGCGGTTTCCCACTATCTTAAAGGGGACAGGGTTCCGAAGGGCGCAATCCTTCTGAACATAGCAAATGCGCTGGGCACGACGGTCGATTATCTTACTGGAAAAAGCGATGATGCCCACAAATTTTCATCGGAACAGGAAATTGAGCAGGCGTTCGAGCTTATCGCGCGCAATGCAAAAGTCTTGACCGATGAGGAGCGCAAAAGGTTCGCGAAAATTCTTTTTGCGTAAGACGAGGTAAAAATGGAAAGAGCATTTCAGCTTTTGGGAAGTGAATATGATGAGATAGAAGAAGAGGCGAATTGTCTTTTTGAGGACTTGGGAATAAAAAAATATCCGGCGGACTGCTTTGAGGTGGCGCGTCTGCTTGGAATTGAGCTTGTAAAATATTCAGATTCTTCGGATGAGGACAGGGAATTTATGACCTCTAAGTACGAGGAGGGATTTTCTGTTATGACGGCAAAGTCAAGGTATGCGATTTACTACAATGATTCGCTTCCGCCTTGCACCGTCCGTTTTACAATCTGGTATGAGATTGCCCATATTCAGCTCGGGCACTTGTACGAGAATCAGGGAAAGTCGGCGGCAAGAATGAAAGCGGAATGCAACCGGTTTGCAACTTATGCGCAGGCTGCCATGCCGTTCGTGATAAAGCTTTCGCCTTGCTGCCCGGATGAGCTTATGCAGGAATTCGGGCTTGGCTGGACTTGCGCAAACTATGTCTTTGACAGCTACATGCGCATAAGGCAGTACCCGAATATCGTGAGAAGAATTCTTTCAAACAGGATTCTTGATTTATTTAGTCTGGCTCAGGAGCTGGAGGAGGCTGTATGAAAAATGAAGCAAAAAATTAAGCCCTTAGGATTTGCCGAAAACATTTGCGGTGCGTAAGGCATTTCTTAAGGGCTTTAAAAAGACACTCCGGACGGAGAATCTTCAAATCTGATTTCAGAAGTATACTCCTGTCTTGCGTGTCTGGTCAACAGAAAAATTTGCGGAAAGCGGAAATTCTGTTCAGCAAGGAAAAGGAAACTCACCTTTTTATAACAGACAGTCCAAAACGGACAAGGAATATATAAAATGAGCACAACAACAAACATTAACTATTCGGACATAGAAGGAAGCGGAAATCTCACTCTGTACAAAAATCACTTTGACAAGGGCGGAAAATATTACGCGCGTTTTGACCGGCGCAACGTTACGATTGACAACCTTATAGCTCGCACACAGAAAAAGGACATCGGTGTGAACGCCATAACCGCAAAGCACATTCTCTCGCTTATAAAGGCGGAGATAATAGAGGCCCTGCAGCGCGGCGAAAGCGTGAACCTTATGGACTTAGGAACTTTCTACATTGCGGCAAGCGGCACAAGCGGAAACACCGCCGAAACAGCCGAGATAAAGAAGCTGCTTGTAAAGTTCACATCGTCAAAGGAAACTAACGAGGCGGTCGCAAAGCTGGAGATAAACAGAGTAGTGATTGCGGATTCAAGCCCTTCGGTTGATTCCATTGCTGACCTTTTTACGGGGCTTAAGGACGGAACTCTTACATCCGGAAAGGCTGCAAGAATCGACGGTGGCAGGCTGAAAATTTCCGGCGATGATGGCGGAATATTTTTTGCCGAGTGCGACTCGGACGGAATTTATTCCGAGGACGAAAGCACATGGCACAAGGTGAAAGCAGAATCCATAATGCGCAATCTTTCAAGGACGCTAGAATTCTTCCTGCCCGAAAGCCTTGAAAGCGGCAAAAGCTACAGGATTATCCTGCGCACAAACAGCCGCAAAGGGAACGAAGACAAGAAGACATTTGTTTACGCTGTGTCGGATATTGTCGCGGTAAAATAAAAAGCAGAATAGTCTAAATGTCGAGTTTTATAGTTTATGTCATTACAATGCTATAACATTTAAATTACAATTCTTATCAAAACTCGGCATTTGGGTGATATAAATCTGATTTTACGAACTCAGCGGCTTCTTAATTCTTCTGCTTTTCCACCTCTTCAAGTTCCCTCACAAGCTCAGAAAATTTCACTGCCGCAAGGCTTTGCTCAAACGCTTTCTGCGCGTCGGCAAGGTGCGAGTCGAGAATCTTGTGGATGTTTCCGCCGACAGGACACGCGGGATTCGGCTGCTCGTGAAAACCGAAAACATTTTCTTCCAGGCTGCCCGAAGCCTTGTAAATGTCAAAAAGCGTGAACGACGACGGCTCCGCGACAATTTCCGCTCCGCCAGTTCCGGCCGCAACCTTCACAAGCCCCGCCGCCTTGAGCGAAAGAAGCGTCCGCCTGATAATGACCGGATTCACGCCCGTGCTTCCCGCGATAAAATCTGAAGTGACTTTCCTTTCCCCGCCGAACCGGTGGATGCACAACAAAGTGTGAACCGCCACCGTAAATTTGCTGCTTACTTTCATACGCCAACTTTAGCAGATTTTCGCTGTAACTTCAATTATTACAATATTAGGGAGGATGTTGATGTCCGGATTGCAGAATTCCGTCCTAATACGGAACTGCGACCGTCACCTGAGTTCCCGCCCCTTTTTCTGTGTTAAAGCTGACTCCGCCGCCGAATCCTTCCGCGCGTGCCTGAACATTTTTCAGTCCGAAATGATTTTTCTTTTTGAGCGCGTTTTTCAAATCAAAGCCCTTTCCGTCATCAGAAACGATAATCTTGAAGCTTTTTTCATCAACGGTTCTGACCAGCACGCTTACACTTTCTGCTCCCGAATGTTTTATTGCATTTGTTATAATTTCCTGCGTGATTCGGTAAATGTTCAGATTTTTATCTTTCGGGAAAGTCTTAAAAGCCGGACTGTTTTTAAGTTCATCCTGAATGCTCAGGACAATTTCCACGCCGCTCTGTTTCTGCAGGACATGGCACAGGGAAATCAGCGCCTCAAGAATTCCTTCGCTCAAATCGGACGGTGTAAGGGTATAGCAGACGCCGCGCACATCGGAGGCGATTTTTCTGCAAAGGCTCACGGACTCCTCATCTTTAAGGCGGAACTGGAGCACACCCAAATCCTGACAGACCGTATCATGAAGCTCGTTGGAAATGCGCTCGCGCTCGGCTTCCTGGGTTTTAATCATCCGGGCGGTAAAGGCAAGATTTTCCTTGCGGAGTTTTGACGACAAAAGATACATGACCGAAAACACAAGCGACGCGAGCACTGCAATAATGATTACAAAAATCAAAATCCTGTAGGAATAATAGACCTGTTCAAGCTGAAACCTTGCAAGGTTTTTCTGGAGGATTTCCCAGCCGCGAACGTTTTCCGCAATTTTCTGCCTGTCGCCTTCATTGATTCCGCCCAGAATGTTTTCGTAGATGACCTTTGCTTCCGGAAAATAATAAATCACGGTATCAGAAGGAGAGACCTTTTGCGCTTCGGCATAAAAGTCTTCAAGACGTTTTTTGAATTCACTTTCCTCCGCCGATTCACATTCCATCCACTTTTGAGTAAGCCCTTCCATCATAAGCGGTTCAGTCTGCTTCTGAGCCTTATGAGCAAAAGCTGAAAAACTGAATAGCGCAGACAGGATAAAAACCGTGATTTTTTTCATCTTTAGAGTATAACATATTTTTTATACAGCTGATATAATAAACCATGATTTTCAATTTTGATTCATCAAGCCGAAAGAGATTTGTATTTTTTGCTTTAAGCGTTCTTGCCGGTCTTTTAGATTACCTTATCTGCGACTTTGTGGCCTGGATAAACCATCTGCCTCTTTTTTGCGACACGGTTTTTATCATGGCGCTCAGTTTTCTTGCAGGGCCATGGTGGGGAGTGCTTGCCGGATTCTTCTACCACCTGATTGACTTTATTTTGAACAGGACGCTTGAACCCGGACATCTGTTTATGCTCTGCCATTTTCTTGCGGCTCTTACAGCAGGATATTTTAAAATCCTGTTCATCAAAAAGACTGACACGGGCCACGCGGTTTTTGTAAAACTGATTGTTCTCAGCATCGCGCTGTGCCTTGTCATGAGCATTTCGGGCGGAATCATAAGCTACATCTTAAGTTTTGTGGAAGCGTACAACCATGCAAGCAGCCAGACTGATTTTCTTACGTTTTTGTGGGAAAACAGATTCCGTTCAAAGCTCCTGCTTCTGATAGCCGTGCGCCTTCCTGTGAATTTTGCAGACAGGCTTATCTGCACATTCGCCGCCTGGGGCGTTTTCCGGGGGGGAAAAGGATTCTGGGTGCTGTCAGCAAAGAGTAAGTTTTTGATTCAGCCATAAAATAAACTTCCTGTTGTAATTTTAAAATCCTTGAAGCTGATTGGATAAACGGTCATCCGTAACGCCATTTGCTTTCCTCTCACAAATACCGCCCCAGCTCGTAGCGGTTCTTCACGTTGAATTTGTCGAAAATGCGGGAAACGTAGTTTTCTACGGTACGTTTGGAAATTCCAAGACGAGCGGCGATTATCTCGTTCGGAAGATGCTCGGAAATCAAGTCCAAAAGTTCGCGTTCTTTCTTTGTGAGGGAAACCATGATTGAGCTTACATACATCATGCCGGGGATTAAATCCTTTTGGATGTAGGTTCCGCCGCGTGCGACTGTCCGGACCGCATCAAGGATTTCCGATTTGCCGGCATTTTTTGAGACAAATCCCTTGATTTTGTGCTCCATGGTTTTTACAACAAAGCCCGCGTTTGAAAATGAGGAATACATAAGGCAGTTCACTCCGCGCCGGATAAGAAAGTCCGCCGCATCAAAGCCGCTTCCGTTTTCAAGCTTTATGTCAACCATCGCGACCGTCCGCCTTAGCTCTTCTGGAGATTTTGAACCGATGAACGCTGCGGCCTCATCTTTTGTCTTGCAGAAATGGCAGACCCGGATGTCTTCAGTTTCCGAAAACACCTGCTCAAGTCCAAGGCTTATCATTTCATGGTCGTCAACACTGATTACGCTGATCATTCTCATATTTTATCTTAGAAAGACGCAAAAATATACAGAGAAAACTCACAGGGATAATCACAAGAACATCGTCATATAAACTGGAATGCTGAGAACATCCTTGTCCTTTCCCAAATCCTTTGTGTACGCAAGGTATTTATTCAGAATACGGGACGAATATTTTTCGCAAAAGGCATCAAGCGAAGCGTGGGTCTTATAGCCCGACGATTTTATTTCTATCGGGCAAACCTTGTTCTTTCGCGCGAGAAGGAAATCAATTTCAAAATTATGCCTTGATTTCTCATCAAGAAATGTGTAATAAAAAAGAGCGTTTCCGTTTGCCTTTAGAATCTGCGCGACAACATTTTCATAAAGGTACCCAAGATTCACAGAAAGCTTGCCGCTGAGCAGCTTTTCATAAATAATATTTTCCGTAAAATCCTTATCCATAAAAACCATGGTTGTAAAAAGTCCTGTATCGCAGACAAAAAGCTTGAAGTTTTCCAAATCCTTTGTCCGCGTAAGTCCTGCGTTCGGATCGTCTGATTTATAAGACACAAGAACGGTCTTGGAACTTTCCATTTCCGAGATAAGCTCAAGGACTGTCGAATTGCGCTGGTTTGCCAGGACCGAAGAAACCTGATACCGTGAGGCATTTTTTTCAAGCTGAGACGGAATTGATTTGAAAAGAAGCGCGGCCTTCCCGCTTGAATCAATCTTCATAAAGTCAGATTCATAAAGCCGAAGAATATCGCGTTTTTCTTCGTCAACAAGCCTCATATTGTTTGTTTCGATGTAAGTGCTCACAGCCTTTGGCATTCCGCCCACAAGCATATAAAGCCTAAAGTCGCGCATCATAGTACGATTCAAATCATCGCCAAGCGGCTGATATTTTTCAAAAGATTCCCGCAAAAGTTTTATAGTAACAGTGTCGCCCAAAGCCCATTTGAATTCTTCATAATCCATCGGGTACATCTGGACCGTGCGTTCCTCGCTTGGAATAAGAATGTCCTTTACATTTTTCCGAATCGAAATCAAGGAGCCGGTTTCCATATAATCATAGCGATGATCAGCAACAAGATGCTTTATTGCCTGCCGAGCCTTTGGACAAAACTGAACCTCGTCAAAAATGACAAGGCTTTTCCGCTCGTGAAGCTCTTTATGATAGATAAGCTGAAGCCGCATGAAAATATAATTCAAATCAGAAATGTCGTCAAAAATCTTGAAAACTTCCTGCGACGCTTTCGTAAAATCAATGAGAATATATGATTCGTATTCGTTTTTTGCGAATTCCTCAACAATGGTTGATTTGCCGATACGACGCGCGCCTTCAACAAGCAAAGCCGTTTTGCCGTCCGAGTTTTTTTTCCATTCCAAAAACTTATCGTAAATTTTGCGCTTAAATGCCATAAAATCCCAAAATCGTTAATTTTATAGTATTATATTAACACAAAATCGTTAAAAATATAAGTGCTATTTACCGCAAAATCGTTAAATTTACAGTTCAAAAAACCGCAAAATCCATAGAGAAAACTCACAGGAATAAAGTGAGTTTTTACTGACTACAAGAAAAAACTCTGACTGTATAATCTTGCCAGAATAAAGAGGTTTCGCCTCAAAAAGTCGGCGGACAATAAACGCGGAGGATATTCTATTATGAAAAAAATCTTATTTATTTTAAGCCTTGCTCTTGCAACGACTTTCACCTGCTTTGCGACAAATCCTGCAAGTGACTTTTACTATGACATGGCGCCTGACGGTCAGGGAGTAATGCTAAAAAGTTACAAAGGAAAGTCTACAACAGTTGTAATTCCAGATACAATTGAAGGCTTGCCAGTGACTCAGATTGGTGAAAAAACTGAGTGGGCAGCCCGCTTTTTTCCACATACAATGTATAAAAGCTCTTGCAACACTCCATACACAATAACAGTTCCAAAAAGTGTAAAAGTTATAGGAAACAACGCTTTCAGAGGTGTAAAAGGAAAAATCAATATTGATATAAGCAATCTTACATCAATTGGAAAAGAAGCTTTTGCTGAATCAGACATTGCCGGTACAATAAAAATTTCAAAAGGCATGAAATTTACAGGACCTGACGCATTCAGAAAGACAAAAATTACAAGTGTCATTGTTGAAGAAGGAGTAACATCCTTGGGCTATGATGATTATGTTCCTGACGGCACGTTCATGGAGTGTCCAAATTTAAAATCTGTTACACTTCCTGCATCATTGACAAAAATTAACGGAATTCCTTTTAACGGCTGTGCGGCACTGTCAGAAGTAAAAATTCCTGATGGAACAAAAATAGAATATAAAGACAGCCGTGTATTCAGCATGTGTTCATCTCTAACACTTGCCGTGAAAGCAAAAATCAAAGCATCTGGTTATACAGGCGAATTCTAATTTTTGATTTATTCATTGCTTTTTTTGTAGCTAATAAAAATGCCTTTATAGGAGTAAACACTTATGAAAGAGGCAATAATCGGCGGAATCTTTGCGTTGCTTGGCTCTTTGGTCACATTTTTGGGGACTTATCTTTCAACCTTAAACACAAAAAAAGAAGAACGGACCAGAAGGCGGATAAAGAGCTACCTTGAAGAATTAAAGGGATTCTACAACCTTGAGCAGCTTTACATGAAAGCCGTCGCACAGTTGCGCGGAAAAATTCCGGAAAATCAGGAAAGTGCAAATCCGCTTGGAATTCAGAAAGAGTTCCGCAGGGCAAATGAAGAAGAATGTGGTATTATCCTTTCAATGACAGACCACAAGGCAGATAAATTGCTTGCCGATTTTGAATAAAAACAAAACCGAAAGTCTGCAAAACAAGCGTTGTGGAATAAAAGCAACGCTTGTTTTTTTCTACATCCTCAATAAATCAGCATGAGTGCCGGTCCTTGAAAGCGTAAGAATCAGCTCCGTCTTGTTCTTTATGTAGATCAGAATCCAGTCCGGCTGAATATGCAGTTCCCGGAATTTCTTCAGCTTGCCTTTCAGCTGGTGGTCGCAGTACTTTTCGGGGAGTTTTTTGCCGGAAAGCAGAAGTTCCACGACCTCATCAAGCAAGTCTATGTCGTAGTTCCGCCGTTTTATGAGCTTATAGTCTTTTTTGAACGAGTTCGCCAAAACAAGCTTGTATTTTCTCATGCCTTGTATTCCGGCTCAGGCTCTGCAACGCACAAATCCATGTCCGCCATCGCCTCCTTGAACGAATCATACCTTTTTGCCTTGATTTTGCCTTTGCTTATATCCAGCGCTTCCTGGCAGGCAGCAAGAGTTTCGTCGTTGTATTCTTCTTCCGCCCTGATTTTAAAAGGAATCGTCCGCGTGCGGTTCACCGCCTTGATAAAAATATTGATTGCGGTTGAGATGTTCATTCCCATTTTTGCGCAGATTGAATTGAAAGTTTCCTTGTCCTTTTGTTCCACATTTACCGTAATTGCCGCCATTTTTCGTCCTCGATACACTACAATTTATTAACAACACAATGTTTTATATATATAATATAAGATATTATTATTATAAATGCAAGAAATTTCGGTGTAAAAATTGAACTTTTGTGATTGTCAGACGTGAAAATTAAGTGTCATTGTCGGACGTAATCCGACAATCCCCTGTGCAGAGATTCCTGTGTCTGCGTCCGCCTTGCGGCATACTTTCACGAGAATGATATAAAACTAGCCTGTCATTGCCGGGGTTTTATTCTCTTTGTCATTATCGGACTTGCATTCTCTCTGTCATTGCCGTGCAGCGACACGGCAATCTCTCGTGCAGTCAGAGATTCCTGTGTCGTGGCACAGGAATGACATTCTTGTTAGCGTTGAAATAACTGTTTATCAGCTGTTTTCATTAAAATCCGCAGGTTGAATTTTTGCCCCGTCAAAATTAAGATACAGAAATGGACACATTGAGCGCAGAGCAAAGAAGCCTGAACATGGCGAAAATCCACAGCAAAGACACCAAGCCCGAAGTCTTTTTAAGAAGCGCGCTCCACAAGGCCGGATTCAGGTTCAGGAAAAACGACAAGCGGTATTTGGGAACGCCGGACATTTTTCTTCCGCATTACAACGCAGTGATTTTTATCCACGGATGCTTCTGGCACGGACACAAAAACTGCAGGCTTTTCAGGCTGCCAAAGACAAACGTTGAATTCTGGAAAAACAAAATCGAAAGGAACATGGCGCGCGACAAAAAAGTGATTTCAGCCTATCTTGACAACTGCTACAGAGTCGCTGTCGTCTGGGAATGCTCAATAACAGGAAAACAAAAAGAGCAAAAACTTTCAAAAGTGACAGAAGAAATTTCCCTGTGGCTTGAAGAAGATTTGACAGAAAACTACAGGGAATTTTAGAGTTTTTATTTTAGTCCAGCCCTATCAAAATGCCTTCACTTTTTCCGCGAATGAAATAATTTCACGGCTTGCCCAACGCACTTTTAGCTCATTCGAAAACTTTTACGTGCTGCCCAAGTCATTTTCTGGTCGTGAGAAAACTTTCACGCACTGCCCAACGCATTTTCTGTTTATGCGGAATTTTTTACGACTCGAACTGACGTAATTTCATCTTATAAAAAAACTCTAACAGCTTGCCCAATGCGTTTTTAGTTCACGCGAAAAGTTTCATGCACCGCCCAAGTCATTTTCAGTTCAT